>Ga0302320_10031035_pt1 | contig 10154 bp, 8 predicted proteins | sample Bog_T0_3_FD_202130 | JGI IMG/M metagenome (GOLD analysis project Ga0302320, IMG submission 202130) | Peat permafrost microbial communities from Stordalen Mire near Abisko, Sweden - Bog_T0_3 | ecosystem: Environmental > Terrestrial > Soil > Wetlands > Peat | place: Sweden: Abisko, Stordalen Mire...
GTTCAACAGCTGGTCGCAAAACACCGAGCAGGATCTTCACCTGCGCCTGACGGCACGGAACTGTTTCGATCTCGACCCGCAGACGCCCTACATCCATACGTCGCCCTTCATGGGCATCGGCCACGGGCCTTACTGGTTCGACATTGCCGGGGGTGGGAGCGTCTTTCAGATATTTGCCGACTCGAAACGAACCGGTTATTGCGAGTTCGGCGTGCCGGGAGCACCGTCAGCCGAGACGCTGCGGCGGATCATTCCCGCGGCGGAACTATTCCCGCCCAAACGCGGTACGGCATGGGAGACCCATTTCGGCCTGGGCGCCTGGGGTGGGGACAAGGATTCGTGGCTGATGCCGCAGATTATCGGGAAATATCTGGGAGCCCCTTCCGACATCGACGACCTGGCCTGGAAGAGCCAACTGCTTCAGGCCGTCGGTTACAAAGTCATCTTCGAGGAGGCGCGCCGACAGAAGCCGTACTGCGCCATGGCGCTCAATTGGTGTTTCAACGAGCCCTGGCCCTGCGCTGCCAATAACAGCCTTATCGCGTGGCCCGCGGAACCCAAGCCGGCACTGGCAGCCGTGTCGGAATCGCTCCGACCTGTGCTGGCCAGCGCCAGGGCGCCCAGGTTTGACTGGAGCGAGGGGGAGGTTTTCGAGGCGGAACTCTGGATGCTCAACGATAGCCCGGATCCGGTCGCGGCGGGTCAGGTCGAAGCATCGCTCCATATCGCCGGGAGCGAAATCCCGCTGGCCAGATGGAGCTTTGAAACTCTGGTCGAGAATACCAACCTCCGTGGTCCAACCGCGCGCTGCATGCTGCCCACGATCCCGGAAGATTTGTTCCGGCTTCGCCTCAGCGTCTCGGGCCGTCCCGCCCTCGACTCGGAATACATTTTCGCAAAACGCAGAGTAGGCTGAACTGAGAGAAGGAGGCGGGCATCTTTTCCAGGTAAAGGGGCACATCCCCATGCCTTATCCGGCGGGTGATGTAAATACGGTTAGTGGCCAAGCCCGCCCCAGTTCCCGTGCGTTTGACAATCCGGGCATTTTCGGCAGGATGTACATCATGCTAAATATCTCCGTCGCCGATACCCGCAGGCATTTGGCGGAAATCCTGGGCAAAGTGGCTTATGGGGGGAAGGATTTTCTCATTACTAAGAAAGGCCGTCCCATGGCGCGCCTGATTCCCGCCACCCAGGCAAAACTGCCCGATAAAAGACCGGCGACTTTAGGCGATATCAAGGGCTGGATCGAGGACGATGATCCTTTCTTCAGGCATCTGGAGATCATTCGCAAAGAGAGCCGAAGGCTTAAGCCCAAGAACGTTTTTCAACCCAAAAAATCCTCCAGATAGTCTTTGCCATGGTTTTGCTCGATACGAATATTCTGAGCGAGCCCTTGCGCAAAACCCCGCATAGGAAAGTTTATACCAAGCTGGGCGTTCAAGCCGGCAATTTTGCCGCCAGCATGATTTCCCTGAGCGAACTCCGCTTTGGCGCCATGCTTCACCCGGAATCGGAAAATTTTTGGTCAAAAATCGAGGCGGTAGTACTCCCCTTGGTCCACTGGATTGAAATAGACCGTGATATTGCGCTGCAAGCGGCGGATCTTCAGGCCCACTTGCACCGAAAAGGCCGGATAACGGGCACCAACGACTGCCTGATTGCCGCAACCGCGTTGATCAAGGATTGGGTGTTGGTCACTCGCAATACAGCTCATTTCAAGCAGATGCCGGGACTCCAACTGGAGAATTGGTTTAAGTGAGGACGTTTTTTTCAAGCCATCCCCGCACCGCCGGCCTTTCGTGCTTGAAGGTTGTGGCGGGCAGACACATTGTCGCAGCATGAATTTACGCTCGCTCGTTTTGAGCGCGTTTTCCCGGCGTCCGGTGAAGCTCTCGCCGTCGGATTGGACTTATGTGAAGTTCTATTTCGGTCAGTTTGGCGAGGACGCGGTTTTCATGGCGTTATGGGACTGGAAGAAGCGCACGACGGGCTATTACGTCGACGTGGGCGCGTATCATCCCATCGATTTGTCGAATACGAACATCCTTTACCGGCATGGCTGGCGCGGGTTGACCATCGACCCGAATCCGAAGCTGTCGCCTTTGTTCGCGCGGCACCGGCCGGAGGGCACTCACCTGACGTGCGCGGTGGGCGAGAAGGCGGGTGAGGCGGCCTACTATTCCTTCGCCAAGGCGAATTACAACACGCTGGTCAGCCTGGACGATGGTCGTGCGGAGCCGCTGAGCCGTGAGGGCGGGGCGTACGAAAAAATGACGGTGCCGGTGCGTCCCCTCGCCGCGATCCTGGAGGAGCATGTGCCGGCGAGCGTGGAAATTGATTTGCTGACGGTGGATTGCGAAGGGATGGACGCGGTGGTGCTGCAATCGAGCGACTGGAAGCGGTATCGCCCGGCGTTTGTCATGGTGGAGGATGCCGCGCCGCTGGAGGATTCGCCGACGGCGCTTTTGTTGCGGGAGCAGGGTTATGAGCTGGCGGCCCGGGTGCAGATCACGAAGATTTATAAGCGCAGAGCGGCGGGTGATTAGCCGCAAAAGAACGCGGAGAAGGCAAGGATTTGGAAATTTAAAACGGGTTTCACGCAACGCCGCGACGTTCGCAACGAAAAACAGATGACTTTGTCCGGCGTGGCGGTCGTTGCGCCGTTGCGTGAAATCCGCATTTATTGACTGATAAGCCTCCGGCTTGTTCGTGTTGCTCTGCGCCTGTCTGGATCATGCGCTTTTGTGTTCTTTCGGGGCTAAATCATCCCTCGACACGCTTAGGGAAAAGGAGTGAAATATTGGGTCTATTGCCGTCGTGCGGCTCCAGATGTCTGTTGACCGGGGTGTGAACCCGTGGAGCAAGCCGTCGCCGGCTCCATTCCATTAGAAAACTACCATCATGAAAGCAGTCACCTTCGGTGAAGTTATGATGCGCCTGGCCACGCCGGGGCATTTGCGTTTGAACCAGACCTCCGTTTTGGAGATGACCTTCGGCGGGGGCGAAGCCAATGTCGCGGTGTCGCTGGCGCTGTTCGGCGACGAGGCGACTTTCGTCACGCGCCTGCCGAAGAACGATATCGGCGAGGCGTGCATCCAGCGCTTGCGCGGGCTCGGCGTCGATACGAGGAAGATCGTGCGCGGCGGCAATCGCATCGGCATTTACTTCCTGGAAAGCGGCGCTTCCCAGCGCGCCTCGACCGTCACTTACGACCGCGCCCACAGCGCGATTTCCGAGATCGACCCGGCGGAGCTGAAGTGGGACGAAATCCTGAAGGGCGCCGACTGGTTTCACTTTACCGGCATTACGCCGGCGTTGTCCGACTCGGCGGCGCAGGCGTGTCTCGACGGCGCGAAGGCGGCGAAGAAGCTCGGGGTGACGGTGAGCTGCGACCTGAATTTCCGCAAGAAGCTCTGGACGAGTGAAAAAGCGGAGAAGGTCATGGGCGGGTTGATGGAGCACGTCGACATCTGCATCGCGAACGAGGAGGACGCGGACAAGGTTTTCGGCATCAAGGCCGCCGGCACGGAAGTGACCGAGGGGAAGATCGATCACGACCGCTATGTGGCCGTGGCGAAAAAGCTGACGGACCGGTTCAAGTTCAAGGGCGTGGCGATCACGCTGCGCGAGAGCTTCTCCGCCACGCACAACGGCTGGTCGGGGCTCTATTATACGGGCGGCAAGGCCCATTTCAGCCAGCGCTACGACATCCAGATCGTGGACCGCGTGGGCGGCGGCGATTCGTTTGCTGCGGGGCTGATTTACGCGCTGGGCAAAAAAAAATCGGCCGCGGAGGCGATCCAATTCGCCGTGGCGGCAAGCTGCCTGAAGCACACGATCAATGGCGATCTCAACCTCGTTCGGCTCTCCGAAGTGGAAGCGCTGATGGCGGGTGACGGCTCGGGACGGGTGCAACGCTGAGCTGTTGAGAAATTTTATGACTAAAGACCAAGTTACCCAGGGACTCCTAACTCCGGGTGTCGTCGCCATCATCCGCGCCGACAACTCGGAACAACTCATTGATGCCTGTAGCGCGCTGATCAAGGGCGGCGTCTCCGGCATTGAGCTCACGATGACGACGCCCAACGCGATGAAGGTGCTCGCCGATGTGCGGCGCGAATTCGGCGACAAGGTGCTCGTCGGCATGGGCACCGTGCTCGATGCGAAGACGGCCCAGACCGCGATCGAGGCGGGGGCGGAATTCATCATTACGCCGGTGCTGAAGCCGGAGGTGATCGCTTACTGCAATCGCGCGGGCAAGCTGATTTTTTCCGGTTCCTATTCGCCGACGGAAGCGCAGACGGCCTATGAATTGGGCGCCGACTTCATCAAGATATTCCCGGCGGATGGCCTCGGGCCGAAATATATCCAGGCGATTCGCGGGCCGCTCCCGCACCTGAAGATCGTGCCGACGGGCGGAGTCGATGTGAACACGGCGGGCAGCTTCATCAAGGCCGGTTGCGTTGCGGTCGCCGCGGGCAGCAGTTTGGTGAGCAAGGAGATTCTGCAGAAGAAGGATTGGGCGAAGCTGACCGACCTGGCGTCGCAGTTTATCGCCGCGGTCGCGAAGGCGCGGGCGAAGTAAGGCCTGCGGACGGCGTTCATTGTGGCGGCGGTCGATGACCGCCGCTATGGCGTTACCGACCGCTACAATTGAAAGCCGCTGCGCTTGCTCGCGCAACGGCACCGGCGCAAGGGCCTGCGCCGGCTACCTTCGACGGTCAATCGCCGTACTTTTGTTTGTAGCGGGGGACCCACCATTCGGTGATGTCGAAGCAGGGGCGGGGCGCGAACAATTTGACGTCTTCGTAGCGGTCGGAGATGAGCGCGATGATGTGGGGGTTAAAGAGGAAGCAGACGGGGTAGTCATCGTGGATGATCTGGTGGAGCTGGCGGTAAATGGCGGCCCGTTTTTCGTCGTCGTATTCGAGTTTGCCCGCGGCCATGAATTGGTCGGCCTGCGGATTTTTGTAGCCGACGAAGTTGGAGCTTTTCTTGAGGTCGGCCTGGGAGCTGGCCCAGATCTGGGAGGGATCGCCGTTGATGTCGAGCGCCCAGCCGCCCATGGTGGCCTCGAATTTCCAGTCGTCCACATGCTCGATCCACTGGGCGAATTCGAGCCGCGACAGTTTCACCTGGATGCCGCCGTGACCGAGCGCTTCCTGGATGAGCTCGACCATTTTTTGCTCGGTGGGGCTGCCCGCGCGGTAAAGGAGCGTGAAGCTCAAGGGCTGGTTATTTTTGTAGAGGAGGCCGTCTCCGTGGTCGTTCTTCCAGCCGGCGTCGGTGAGGAGTTGGAGCGCCTGGGCCGGGTCGGTGGGCGTGGGCGGGACGGCGTTGTTATAGCTCGGGGCGGAGGCCGGATCGTAGCCGGAGGTCTTGTTGGCATACTGGCCGAGATAAATCTGGGAGAGGATTTCGTCGCGGGGAACGAGCAGGTCGATGGCGTGACGGACACGGATGTCGGCGAAGAGCGGGAAGCGGAGGTTGAACCCGAGGTAGTTGTAGGAGGGGAAGGGGTAGATGATTTGGCGGTTGTGCTGGAGGACGGTGCTGTGCTCGAGGTCGAATTTCCAGATGACCGGTGACACGGCGTCAAAGACATCGATCTCGCCCTTTTTCAGCAGTTGCGCGGCGATGTAGGGCTCCTGGATTATTTCGTAGACGAGGCGCTTGGGGTAGCGCGGATGGGCGGTGTCCCAATAGTTGTCGTCGCGTTCGAGGACGATTTGCGAGCCGGTGTCCCAGCGGACGAATTTGTAGGGGCCGGTGCCGATGGGATGGCGCGCGAAGTCGTTCTTGTTGAAGTCGGGATCGCCTTTGGCGAAGACGTGTTGGGGCACTACTGAGATAAAGGTGCCCAGCACCTCCAGCGTTTTGAAGTAACGCTCGGTCGCGACAAAACGAATGGTGAAAGGGTCAAGGACTTCGCACGATTTGATGTTGGTGAGATATGATCGGAGTTGGGCGGCGTCGACTTTGGGGTCCATGATGCGGTCGTAGGTGTATTTGACGTCGGCGGCGGTGAAGGGTTCGCCGTCCTGCCATTTGACCCCGTGCCGGAGATGGAAGGTGTAAGTGAGCTGATCGGGCGAAATCTCCCACGATTCGGCGAGGCAGGGCTCAAGCTTGAGCGTGAAGTGGTTCATCTGCAGGAGGCCTTCGCTGATCTGGCTGCTAATCATCTGGCCATCGGATGACTCGAGGGTGACGGGGTTGAGCGAATCGATGTCGCTGCCGATGCGCTCAACGACCCAGTCGCCCGGGGTGGGATGAAGATTGCTGACTAAAGGACGGCCTTCGAGCTGGGGCGCGGTGGCCTCGTTTTGGCGCGAGCAGCCGACCGAGAGGGCGGAGATGAGCGCAACGACGAGGAGGCCGGAACGGATCGAGGGAGACATCGGAGGAGCGAAAATGAGCGAAAAGTAGCCATAAGTCTATGCCAGTTTGCGACAAAGAGAAGCACACCTCGCAAACTATTAATAAGACTACTTGTTTCTACCCCAAGCAGTTTCTAAACCAGAAGGAGACAAAACTTCGATCCATTGCGATAGATATAAAATAACGTATCTGTTTTATAACAAATGCATTGCAAATACATCGACCCCATCGGCGATGAATTAAATTTATATCATGCAACCGGGGTTTGACACTCTGGCAGACGCCGCCGAAACTTAGGCATGATTTTCACCCAAGAGCGACTCGATAACGGAGCGCAGCTCGCCGTGGCCCACATGCCGCACGTCGAGAGCGTTTCCGTCGGGATGTGGCTCGGGGTGGGCGGGCGTCACGAGACGCGGCGGCAGAACGGCATCTTTCATTTTCTGGAGCACATGCTCTTCAAGGGCACGACGCAGCGGTCGGCGAAGGAAATTTCCGAAGCGGTCGAAGGAGTGGGCGGCTACCTCAATGCTTTTACCGCGGAGGAGATGACTTGTTACTACGCGCGGGCGAGCGCGACGCACCTGCACACGGTCGTCGATGTGCTGAGCGACATGCTGCTGCGCGCGACCTTCCCGGCGGCGGAGATCGAGCGCGAACGGGGCGTGATCCAGGAGGAAATCCGGATGTACGAGGACCAGCCGTCGCAATTGGCGCAGGACATGGCCAGCGCGTTGCTTTGGCCGAATCATCCGCTGGGACGGCCGTTGCTGGGCACGAGCGATATCATCCAGCGGATGCGGCGGCGCGATCTGCTGAACTATCGGCGCAAGTTTTATCACGCAGGCAATCTGTGCATCACGGTGGCGGGCAAGACGGACCTGGCCGAGGTGAAGGCACTGTTGCGGCCTTTGCTGCGGCAATTCCCGACGGGCTCGACGGCGATGGTCACGCCGGTTTCGCGGCGACAGAGCTCACCGCGGTTCCAGGTGGTGCGCAAGGCGATTGAGCAGACGCAATTTGTGGTCGGGCTGCGCGGTGTATCGCGGCACGATCCGCGCCGGTCGGCGTTCCGGCTGATGAGCGTGATGCTGGGCGAGAATATGAGCTCGCGGCTGTTCCAGAATGTGCGCGAGAAGCACGGGCTGGCCTATTCGATCAGCACGGGGGCGAATTATTACCAGGAGACGGGCAGCTTTTACATCAATGCGGGCGTGGAGAACTCGAAGACGGCGCAGGCGATCAAGTTGACGCTGCAAACCGTGCGGCAACTGGCGAAACGCGCGCCGAGTGCGCGGGAATTGCGGCGGGCGAAGGAATATACCTCGGGGCAGATGCACTTGAATCTGGAGAGCACGGACAACCAGATGATGTGGCTGGGCGAAGGATTGCTGGGCCACAACCGGGTGATCAATCCGGACAAGCTGATCCGGCAGATCGAGGCGGTGACGCCCGAGGAAGTGCGCGCGGCGGCGGCGCTGCTGGTGCACGACGAACGGCTGAACGTTGCCGTGGTGAGCCCGACGGCGGAGTTGGCCGAGGTTGAGGAAGCAGCGCGGTTTTAAGGCGTGCTTTTTTTAGACGGAATTTACGGAATTTCTCCAAATTAACCAAATTGGGGAAGGATTTGGTAGATTCAGAACGGCGCTGTATCCACACCCAAAAAATTCCGTAAATTTGGTACGAATTCCGTCAATTCCGTCTAAATCAGCTACGCTACATTCGCCAGCAAATAGGCCGGCAAATCGGGGATGGCGATGCGCTCCTGTTTCATGGTGTCGCGATGGCGGAGGGTGACGGTGTCCTTCTGGCCGGCGGCGATGGGCGTGCCGGTGGCAGAGGTGGAGGCCTCCTTGGCGCCCTCGAGCGTCTCGAAGTCGACGGTGATGCCGAAGGGCGTGCCGATTTCGTCCATGCGGCGGTAGCGGCGGCCGATGGCGGCGGTGTCGGCGTAGGTCACTTTCAGGAGCGGTTGCAGCGTCTTGTAGATGTCTTTTGCGACCGCGACCAATTCGGGCTTGTTCTTGAGCAGCGGGAAAACGGCGGCCTTGATCGGCGCCATGCGGGGCGAAAAATGGAGCACGACGCGGGTCTCCTCCTTGCCGTTTTCCTCGTCCTTCACCGTTTCTTCGTCGTAGGCCTCGCAGAGCAGGGCCAGGACGGTGCGGTCGACGCCCGCGCTCGGCTCGACGACTTCGGCAAGATACTTCGTCTTCGATTCCTCGTCGAAATATTCGAGCGGCTTGCCGCTGGCGTCCTGGTGCTGCTTGAGATCGTAGTTGCCGCGATGGGCGATGCCTTCGAGTTCCTGGATGCCGAAGGGGAATTCGTATTCGAGATCGTAGGTGCCCTGGGAATAAAACGCGCGGTCCTTTTCGGGGACGGTGAGGACGTGGATCTTCGCGCGCGGAATGCCGATCGCCTCGTACCACGCGAGCCGTTCCTCCAGCCACTTGTTCAGCCAATCGGGGCCGGTGCCGGGCTTGATGAAGAACTCGAGTTCCATTTGCTCGAACTCGCGCGAGCGGAAGGTGAAGTTGCGCGGATTGATTTCGTTGCGGAAGGCCTTACCGATTTGCGCGATGCCGAAGGGGAGTTTTTTCTGCGAGACGTCGAGGACGTTCTTGAATTGAACGAACATGGCCTGGGCGGTCTCGGGGCGGAGATAGGTGACTGAGTCCTCGCTTTCCGTGGCGCCGACGTAAGTCTTGAACATCAGATTGAACTTCTGCTCCAAGCCTAGTTGCGCACCGTTTTCAGGACTAAAGGCGGTGGAGTTTTCGACCTGCTCAGTTCGGTCGAGAATCAACTCGCTTTCATCTGGAAGCGCCTTCTCGATAAAAAACTTATAGAATTCCTTCGCCGCCTTCTGGGCGGACGCTTCGGGTTTTCCCTTAGGCACCAAGACAGCGAAAGGAGATGTCAAAGCGCTCGATGATTTGGTTGTAGGAATCGGACCTTTGTCGCTTTGGATCGCGGCCTCCGATTGTTCTTGGACAGAAGAAGGCACGCTCCTGACGCCCTTATAATAGTAAGCTGTGCCCGATTGCGGTTCGATTTGATCTGAACGAAAACGCTTTTTGGTAATGGGATCTTCCACCATCGGATCGGAAAACGTATCCACATGGCCGCTCGCCTTCCACACCGCGGCGTTCATCAGGATGGAGCCGTCGAAGCCGACGATGTCATCGCGAAACTGGGTCATGCATTTCCACCAGTAGTCCTTGAGGTTGCGCTTGAGCTCGACGCCGAGCGGACCGTAATCCCACGCGCCGTTGAGGCCGCCGTAGATTTCCGACGATTGGAAGATGAAGCCGCGCCGTTTGCAGAGGGCGACGATCTTTTCCATTTTTGCGACTGACTCTGATTTCTTATCTGATTCTGGTGCGGCCATAGGGAACGGACATGCTCCGACCAAAGCCGCCCGGCGGCAAATCAATTTTCGACGCTCCATCGTACAATGGCCTCTTAATACTAAATGCAGGTGTGGTCAGGAGCCCCAACGGGGCGATTTAACTGAAGCCCAGGGCAACGCCCTGGGTATCAATTCCCCTCTGGTACGAGCCCTGAGGGGGCGATCTAAATTGACAGCCCGATTAGGTCGCCCCTTCAGGGCTTCCTTCGATTTTTTGCCTACCCAGGGCGTTGCCCTGGGCTACCTTGGTGCGCCCCGTTGGGGCTGACGGCATTCCGACGCTTGATCGTGAAATTTGTGTTAACAGAACCTGCTTAGCGGGTCCGCCCGGACAACACACGCGAGCGTGGCGTTG
>Ga0302320_10031036_pt1 | contig 10154 bp, 9 predicted proteins | sample Bog_T0_3_FD_202130 | JGI IMG/M metagenome (GOLD analysis project Ga0302320, IMG submission 202130) | Peat permafrost microbial communities from Stordalen Mire near Abisko, Sweden - Bog_T0_3 | ecosystem: Environmental > Terrestrial > Soil > Wetlands > Peat | place: Sweden: Abisko, Stordalen Mire...
CCCTGAACAACAACCTGCTGGACTACAAGCTGCCCACCATCCAGGACACCCCCACGATCCACGCCGCCTTCGTGGAGACCCATGACGCCGCGGGCTCCTTCGGTTCCAAGTCCCTGGGCGAGTGCCCGGTGATCTCGCCCGCCCCGGCCCTGCGCAACGCGGTGCTGGACGCCACCGGGGTGGCCTTCAACAAGATCCCCCTGTACCCCCAGGTCGTGTTCGAGAAGTTCAAGGAAATGGGATTGCTTGGAGAGAGGAGCGAGGAAGATGTTCAACATCTCAGTCCTGCAAGAACCTGAGTCGCTTGCCTCCGCGGTGGAGATGCTGAAGGCCGAGCCCGGCCTGCGCATCATCGCCGGGGGCACCGACGTGCTGATCCGGCTTCAGCACGGCGGCGAGGGCTGGTCCCAGCTGCTGAGCCTGCGCAACGTCAAGGAGCTGGAGGCGATCTCCCTGCGCGCCGACGGCACCATCGTCATCGGCGCCACCGCGCCGTTCGCGAAGATCTTCCTGGATCCCATCATCCGCGAGCACCTGCCCAGCCTGGCCGAGGCCGCGGTCTCCATGGGCGGGCCGCAGATCCGCAACGTCGCCACCATCGGCGGCAACATCTGCAACGGCGCGGTCTCGGGCGACAGCGCGTCCACCCTGTTCGCCCTGGACGCCCTGCTCAGGCTCGAGAGCCAGGACGGCGAGCGGATCATCCCGATCCACGAGTTCTACGCCGGCCCCGGCAAGGTTCACCTGCGGCCCGGCGAGCTGCTCACGGCCATCCTCATCCCCCGCGCCAGCTACCAGGGCACCGGCGGCCACTACATCAAGTTCGCCATGCGCAAGGCCATGGACATCGCCACCCTGGGCGTCTCGGTGATCTGCCGGGTGGAGGCCGGCGCCTTCCAGGACCTGCGCATCGGCCTGGGGGTCGCCGCGCCGGTGCCGATCCGCTGCCCGGAGGCCGAGGCCTACGCCATCGGCCGCCCGGTGAGCGTGTCCACCTGCCAGGAGATCGGCAGGCTGGCGGTGAAGGCCACCAGGGCCCGAACCTCCTGGCGCGCGTCCAAGGACTACCGGGAACACCTGGTCGAAGTGCTGACCGAACGGGCCGTGCTGGAATCGGCCAAGCGCGCTGGAGGCCATCATGCGCAATAGCAACACGGCGGGCATCGCCACCCTGAAGCCGCTCGCCCTCACGGTCAACGGCAAGCCCTACCAGTTCCAGGCGGACATCCGCGAGACCCTGCTGGACGTCCTGCGCGAGCGGCTCCAGTTCACCGGGGTCAAGCAGGGCTGCGCCGTGGGCGAATGCGGCGCCTGCACCGTCCTGGTGGACGGCACCCCGGTCAATTCCTGCATCTACCTGGCCATGTGGGCCAACGGCAAGACCGTCACCACCATCGAGGGGATCGAGCGGGACGGGGAACTGTCCGAAGTGCAGCAGGCCTTCGTGGACGAAGGGGCCATCCAGTGCGGCTTCTGCACTCCGGGCCTGGTGCTCTCCACCACCGCGCTGCTGGACAGCGGCCGCACCTTCACCGAGGCCGAGATCCGCCGGGAGCTGTCCGGGCACCTGTGCCGCTGCACCGGCTACCAGAAGATCTTCGATGCCGCCGAGAAGGTGCTGCACAAATAAACAACGAGCACCGTTGGATTTGGGCGGTCCCGAACGCCCGTGCTGGGCACAAGCAACCGTAAGCGGAGCAAGCACCGCAGACGGTTGCTAGAGGCAGGCTGGATGCCCGGGGTCTTCGAGCCCCGGCGCAGCCGCGCCTGAAACGCTTGATGCCATGAAATAATAATTCATATTCATTCTGTTCAGCCGATTACGCGGGCTTAGGCTCCTTTTTCGGTGAATGTTCTTTGAATTTCAATGATCAAAAAAATATTGATCATTTTCGGTTTTTTGACTGTGAGAGTGAATCTCATTCAATCATGGGAGATCTTCAATGACCCATGCCCCGATTCGCCATGGAATGCTCCTCGCTCTGGCATTTTACATTGGTTGTCATGCCTTTGCGGGAGGGTTCGACGTCCTTGACCCGGCCCAGTGGTCAACGATCGCGAATGATTCCAGCAAAGAACAATTATTGCAAATAACAGACGTCGCAACGACCATTGGGAATATCTTCATTAAAAAGCAAAAGGCTAAGGGTAATCCCACGAAATTGAGCAAGCCGGGCGAAAGCTTTACCCTTGCACCAAGAACAGCCTATTTCGTCTATTTTGATACAAATCTTGGGAATATGGCTATGACCATTGGCATTGGCAGCTGTAAAAACAAGGTTGAACTCAATTTCAAGCGGGCATTCCCACCGGCGGTCTGGGTGACCGACTCGTCGTATCCCCCCCCAACTATCTGACCGACGCCAACGTCATCCTTGCCCGGTCAGGCTTTCGCAATACTGCAGGGCCGGCTTTCATCACCATCAAGGATGCCTCGGCCACCAAGGGTGAGGATGATGAGGGCTAGCCAAGATATTTTAAATTCATTAGAAACCACCCGGCTTCAGCCGCCGTGCATCTTGTAGAAATACCAGCCGGCCAGGACGAAGCCCACCCCGATCACCAGCGTCCGCACCGTTCTGCGCCCGACCCGGTGCGCCATGTGCGAGCCGAACGTGGCCCCAAGAAGGGCGGTCACCATCATCATCAGCGCCATCCACCAGACGATGTAGTGCGGGTGGAACAGATACTCGTAGACGATGAAGGAAACGATGGCCACGCCGTTGATGGAGAGCGCCAGGAAGTTCTTGAGTCCGTTCATCTGGTGGATGTCCTTGAGCCCCAGCAGGCTCAGCGCCGCCAGCATGAGGATGCCGATGCCGGCCCCGAAGTAGCCGCCGTAGACTCCAACCAGGAACTGGAAGGCCATGGCTCCGATCCACCAGCCGGTGGTGCGCTCGTGTCCGTGGACGTGCTCGATGAACTTGGAAATGGGCTCATTGGCGGCCATGAGCAGGGTGGCGGTGAGGATCAGGTACGGGATCAGCCGGTCGAACATGCTGTTGGGGGTCACCAGCATGAGCACCGCGCCCAGCAGGCCGCCGAGGATCGAGGGGGGCACCAGGCGCAGGGCGAAGGCCCGGGTGCCGGCCAGATCGGCCCGGTGGCCCAGGAAGCCGCCGATGGAGCCAGGCCACATGGCCAGGGTGCTGGTGACGTTGGCCTGCTGGCCGGTGAGGCCCACGCCCAGCAGCGCGGGGAAACTCACCAGGGTGCCGCCCCCGGCGATGGCGTTGATGGCGCCGGCGGCGAAGGCCGCGGCGAGGATGGTTGTTGAATGCAAGATATTCATAGTCCTAAAAGATTACCCGGCGCCGGTGCGAGAGACCATGGGATCTTGAAATAAATTAAATATTAGTAACCATTTAAATCGGCACCGAGACCACCCGTGACCCGCATTTACCGTCAGGATCGGTATACTTGGATCATTGGCCCCGGGCTCGCCTTGAAGGGGCAGGTCTGCATCGACTTTTCACTTGCTGGAGAGGCCGTAGAATCATGTTCACCCTATCGATCAACGGCAAGGAACACGCCACTGAGCAGGACACGAACCTGCTGGCCTTCCTCCGGGACGACCTGAGGTTGACTTCGGTCAAGGACGGCTGCTCCGAGGGGGCCTGCGGCGCCTGCATGGTGCTGGTGGACGGCAAGGCCAGCCGGGCCTGCCTGTTCACCACCGCCAAGCTGGGCAGCCGGAAGGTGACCACCGTGGAGGGGCTGTCCCCCCGCGAACAGGAGGTGTACTCCTGGAGCTTCGCCAACGCCGGGGCGGTCCAGTGCGGCTTCTGCATACCCGGCATGGTGATCAGCGCCAAGGGGCTGCTGGACGCCAACCCGGATCCCACCCCCGCGGAAGTGAAGAAGGCCCTCCACGGCAACATCTGCCGGTGCACCGGCTACGCCAAGATCGAACAGGCCATCCTGCGGGCCGGCCAGCTGCTGCGGGAGGACCAGCCGCTGCCCGCCGCCGTTTCCGGCTTCAAGGTCGGCGACCGCATGCCGCGCCCGGACGCCCGGGCCAAGGTGCTGGGCACCGGCGAGTACGTCAACGACATGGCCGTGCCCGGCATGCTCCACGGCGCGGCGCTGCGGGCGCCCAGGCCGCGGGTGCGGGTGCTGGCCATCGACACCGCCGAAGCCCGGTCCATGCCCGGGGTGGCGCTGGTGATCACCGCCGCGGACGTGCCCGGCGAGCGGTTCCAGGGCCACATCGTGCACGACTGGCCGGCCATGATCGCGGTGGGGGAGGAGACCCGCTACGTGGGCGACGCCCTTGCCCTGGTGGCGGCCGAGACCCGGGCCCAGGCCCTGGCGGCCGTGGCCAGGATCAAGCTGGACTACGAAGAGCTGCCGCCCCTGACCTCGCCCGCCGCGGCCCTGGCCGAGGGCGCGCCCAGCCTGCACCCCAAGGGCAACCTGCTGGCCAGGACCGTGCTCAGCCGGGGCGACGTGGACGCCGCCATCGCCCAGGCCGCCTTCGTCTCCCGGCACACCTTCATCACGCCCGCCACCGAGCATGCCTTCCTGGAGCCGGAAAGCGCCCTGGCGGTGCCCGGGCCGGACGGGACCCTGACCGTCTACACCGGCACCCAGAGCATCTATGACGACCACCACGGCATCGTCGGGACCCTGGGGGTGGCCAAGGACCAGGTGAAGGTGGTCAGCAAGCTGGTGGGCGGCGGCTTCGGCGGCAAGGAGGACCTGTCGGTCCAGCACCACGCGGCCCTGCTGGCCTGGATCGCCAAACGCCCGGTGAAGCAGACCCTGGCCCGCCAGGAGAGCATCCGGGTCCACCCCAAACGCCACGCCATGGAGATGGAGTTCACCGTGGCCTGCGACGCCGAGGGCCGCCTCACCGCCATGAAGGCGAGCCTGCTGGCGGACACCGGCGCCTACGCCTCCCTGGGCGGGCCGGTGCTGCAGCGCGCCTGCACCCATGCCGCCGGCCCCTACAGGATCGCCAACGTCTCCATCCTGGGCCGCGCGGTCTACACCAACAACCCGCCGGCCGGGGCCTTCCGCGGCTTCGGGGTGACCCAGTCCTGCTTCGCCATGGAATGCTGCCTCAACGACCTGGCCGCCCAGACCGGCCTCAGCCCCTGGGAGTTCCGCTTCCGCAACGCGGTGGAGGCCGGGGACGTGCTGCCCAACGGCCAGATCGCCGACCCCGACACCGCGCTCAAGGAGACCCTGCTGGCGGTCAAGGACATTTTCGACAGCCGGCCCGACGCCGGCATCGCCTGCTGCATGAAGAACGCCGGCATCGGCGTGGGCCTGTCCGACGTGGGCCGGGTGAGGCTCAAGGTGGAAGGCGGCAGGGTGGGGATCTACACCAGCGCCGCCTGCATCGGCCAGGGCCTGGCTTCGGTGCTGGTGCAGTTCGTGGCGGAGGTCACCGGCCTGCCTGAGGAACTGCTGGACGTGGCCAGGCCCGACACCGCCACCACCCCCGACGGCGGCACCACCACGGCCTCCCGCCAGACCGTGTTCAACGGCGAGGCGGCGCGCCTGGCGGCCCTGGACCTGAAGCGGGACCTGGACACCCAGCCGCTCGGCGCCCTGGAAGGCCGCGAGTACTACCAGGAGTACTCGGGGGTCACCGATCCGTTCGGCTCGGACAAGCCCAACCCGGTGAGCCACGTGGCCTACTCCTACGCCACCCAGGTGGTGCTGCTGGACGCGGCCGGCCGGGTGGAGCGGGTCATCGCCGCCCACGACGTGGGCCGGGCGGTGAACCCCACCAACGTGGAGGCCCAGATCGAGGGCGGCGTGACCATGGGGCTGGGCTACGCGCTCACCGAGGACTACCCGCTCAAGGACGGGGAGCCCACCGCCAAGTACGGGACCCTGGGCCTGTTCCGCTCCAGCCAGGTGCCGCCCATCGATTCCATCCTGGTGAAGTCCAGGCCGAGCCAGGTCGCCTTCGGCGCCAAGGGGGTGGGCGAGATCGTCACCATCCCCACCGCCCCGGCGGTGGCGGGCGCCTACTTCCGCCGGGACGGCGTGTTCCGCACCCAGCTGCCGCTGCGGGGGACCCCCTACAGCAGGAAGCAATAGAGGAGCCTGACCATGGGACCGTCGCTGATCAAGGCGATAACCGAGGGCCGCGGGGGCATGGCCCTGGCGACCGTCCTCGAAGTGAAGGGCTCGGCGCCCCGGCATCCCGGCACGAAGATGCTGGCGGGCTCCGGGTCCCAGCTGGGCACGGTGGGCGGGGGCAGGGGCGAGGCCATGGCGCTGGAGGCCTGCCGGCGGTGCCGGGAGGAGCAGCGCGATGCCCTGCTCACGGTGGAGATGGTGGGGACCGACATCGGCGGCCCGGCCATGGTCTGCGGCGGCACCAGCACCATGCTGATCGAATGCCTGGACGACCGCGCCCCCTACCGGGCGGCGCTGGAGCGCCTGGCCCTGGGCCAGCGGGTGCTGCTGGTCAAGCGGATCGTGGGCTCCGGCGCGGTGACGGTGGAGACCGCCCTGCTGGACCAGGACGGCAGCCCGGTGCTGGGCGGCGCGGGCGCCGACACCGCTGCCCGCCGGGCCCTGGCCGACGGCCAGGCCTGGTTCGACGCCGAGGCCGGGATCTTCTACGACCCGATCTTCCCGGAAGAGAAGCTGCTGATCCTGGGCGGCGGCCACGTGTCCAAGGCGCTGGCCGCCCTGGCGCCGGGGCTCGGGTTCGCGGTCACGGTGGTGGACGACCGGCCCGAGATGCTGGCCGAGGGCCGGTTTCCGGGCGGAGTGCGACTGGTCCGGTCCGGCTTCAGGGCGGCGGTGGCCGAGTTTCCGTTCGACTGCGCCACCTACGCCGTGATCATGACCCGGGGCCACCTGTGCGACCTGGAGTGCGTGCGCGCGGTGCTCGAGCGCCCCTACCGCTACGCCGGCTTCATGGGCAGCTCCCGCAAGGTCCGGCTGGTCCTCGAGCAGGTGCTGGCGGACGGCGCCGACCCCGGCAAGGTCGCGGGCCTGTGCGCCCCCATCGGCCTGGACATCGACGCCGAGACTCCCGAGGAACTGGCCATCGCCGTGCTCGGGGAGCTGATCGCGGTGCGCCGGAACGCCGGCATCCTGCCCCGGCTGAAGGCCGAACGGGAACACCGGCGCGGCATGCCTTGAACCTCTCCGGGACGCTCCTGCCGCTCCTGCCCCGCCCGGAAGGCGGGGTGATCGCCCTGGTGGGCGCCGGCGGCAAGACCGGCGCGCTGTTCGGGCTGGGCAACGAACTGGCCGGGGCGGTCATGACCACCACCACCCATCTCTTCGATCCCCGCCAGGAGCAGGGTCGGGAGTACGACCACCTGCTGCTGGACCCGGCCCTGGCCGAGCCGGCCGGTGACCAGGGCCAGAGGGCCATCGGACCCTGGCAGCCCGGCCCCATCCTGCCGGGCCGGCGCGTGGTGCTGGCGGCCCAGGCCGATCCAGCCACGGGCAAGCTGGCCGGGATCCACCCGTCCCGGGTCGAATCCCTGCGCGAATTCTGGCCGTACATCATCGTCGAGGCCGACGGCGCCAAGCGCAGGCCGGTGAAGGCCCCGGCCGGCCACGAGCCGGTGGTGCCGCCCGGGGCCGACCTGGTGGCGGGCTTCGTCGGCCTGGGCTGCCTGGGCCTGCCCATGGACGAAAGCACCGTGCACCGCCCCGAGCGCTTCGGTCCGGTGGCCGGCTGCGAGCCGGGCGCGCCGATCCGGCTGGAGCATCTGGCCGCCCTGGTCCGCTCGCCCCAGGGCCTGTTCCGCGGCGCTCCCGCCGGGGCCCGCCGGGTGCTGGTGCTGAACCAGGCCGATGCCTGCGCCCTGGATCCCGCCGCGCTGCTGCGCGAGCTCCAGGCCTCCGGGCCGGTGCCGGCGGACCTGATCCTGGTCTGCTCCCTGCGCGACCCGCGGCCTGGGGCGAGGGTCCTGGCCCGGGCCCAACCGCTGTAGAGTATAGGACTGGAGATTCCCGGACATGGCGCTGATCAGTGGAGACATTGTGGTGGTGCGCGGCGCCGGGGACCTGGCCACGGGCTGCATCGTGCGCCTGGTGCGGGCGGGGTTCCGGGTGGCGGCGCTGGAGACGGCCCGGCCCAGCGCCATCCGCCGGACCGTCTCGCTTTCGGAGGCGATGTACGAAGGCAAGGCCGAAGTGGAGGAGATCCGGGCGGTGCGGGTCGGTTCCGCCGCGGAGCTGAAGGAGGCGCTGGCGCGCTTCGGCCCGGCGGGCCCGGTGCCGCTGCTGGAGGACCCCCGCTGCGCGGTGCTGAGCCAGGTGCGGCCGCTGGCGCTGGTGGACGCCATCATCGCCAAGCGCAACCTGGGCACCCGCATCGGCATGGCCGAGGTGGTGGTGGCCCTGGGCCCGGGCTTCGAGGCCGGGGTGGACGCCGACGCGGTGGTGGAGACCAACCGCGGCCACGAGCTGGGCCGGGTGCTCACCCGCGGCTGGGCGGAGCCGGACACCGGCATCCCCGGGCTGGTCAGGGGCGCGGGCCGGGAGCGGGTGCTGCACGCGCCGGTGGCCGGGGTGGTGGAGAACCTGAGGCGGATCGGCGAGCTGGTCCGCGCCGGGGAGCCGGTGCTGGCCCTGGCCGGCGCGGACGGGCGCGTGCCGCTCACCGCCGGGGTCGACGGCATCCTGCGCGGCCTGATCCGGCCCGGCTACCAGGCCCATGCCGGCATGAAGGTCGCCGACGTGGACCCCCGGGGCCGACGGGAGCACTGCTTCACCATTTCGGACAAGGCCCTGGCGGTTGCAGGCGGGGTGCTGGAGGCCATACTCATGCTGGGGGTGCGGCGATGATCTACCTGGACAACGCGGCCACCAGCTTTCCCAAGGCGCCGGGCGTGGTGGACGCGGTGGTCCACTGCCTGACCCAGGTGGGGGGCAATCCGGGCCGGGCCAGCCACCGCCTGGCCCGGGAGGGCAGCCGGATCCTGTTCCAGGCACGGGAAGCCTGCTGCGCGCTGTTCGGGATCCGCGACTCGGCGCGGCTTGTCTTCACCCGGAACGCCACCGAGGCGCTCAACCTGGCCATCCTGGGCCGGGTGCCGGACGGCGGCTGCGTGGCCGTGAGCTCCCTGGAGCACAACTCGGTCATGCGGCCCCTGCGCATGCTCCAGGCCAGGCGCGGGGTGCGGCTGCTGGTGATCCCCTTCGACGCCTGCGGCCGGCCCGACCCCGAGGCCCTGCGGGCGGCCCTGCGCCAGGTCCCGGACCTGATGGTGCTCACCGCCGCCAGCAACGTCACCGGCGGCCTCCCGGAAGTGGGCGAGATCGCGTCCCGGTGCCGCGACGCACGGGTGCCCCTGTGCCTGGACGCGAGCCAGGCCGCCGGCCACATGCCCCTGCCGGCTGCGGAGCTGGGCGTGCAGCTGCTCTGCTTCCCCGGGCACAAGGGCCTGCTCGGGCCCACCGGCACCGGGGGGCTCTATGTCCAGGAAGGGTACGAGCCCGAGCCGCTGATCCGGGGCGGCACCGGCAGCGGCTCGGACAGCGAGCACCAGCCCGAGGTCATGCCGGACCGCCTGGAGTCGGGCACCGCCAACCTGGACGGCCTGGCCGGGCTGCTGGCCTCCGTCCGGTGGCTGGAGGCCACCGGGATCGAGCGGGTCCGGGCCCGGGAGGCGGCCCTCTGCGACCGCCTGCTGCGGGGCCTGCTGGCCCTGCCCGGAGTGGCCGCGCCCGGCCCCGGGCCCGGCGCGCAGCGGGCCCCGGTGGTCTCCATCACCGTCCAGGACCGCGACCTGGGCGAGCTGGCCCTGGAACTGGACCGCCGGGACATCGCCACCCGGGCCGGGCTGCACTGCGCCCCGGCGGCCCACCGCAGCATCGGCACCTTCGCCGCGGGCGGCACCCTGCGCTTCTCGCCGGGCTATTTCAACACCGAGGCGGAGATCGACCGGGTCCTGGGCGCCATGGAGGCGCTCCTCACATGAGCGAATCCCCCGCCCTCACCCAGCTCACCCGGTTCTCCGGCTGCGGCGCCAAGCTGGGCCCCGGGGTGCTGGAGGAGGCCCTCTGCGGCCTGGCCCAGCCGGCCTACCCGGAGCTCCTGGCCGGGTTCGAAGGCAGCGAGGACGCCGGCCTCTACCGCCTGGGCCCGGGACTGGCGCTGGTGCAGACCGTGGACTTCTTCCCGCCCATCGTGGACGACCCCAGGCTGTTCGGGCGGATCG
>Ga0302320_10031037_pt1 | contig 10154 bp, 8 predicted proteins | sample Bog_T0_3_FD_202130 | JGI IMG/M metagenome (GOLD analysis project Ga0302320, IMG submission 202130) | Peat permafrost microbial communities from Stordalen Mire near Abisko, Sweden - Bog_T0_3 | ecosystem: Environmental > Terrestrial > Soil > Wetlands > Peat | place: Sweden: Abisko, Stordalen Mire...
ATCTGCTCTCGACCGGCGGCGCGCGCACCAACATCCCCGGCGTTTTTCATGCGGGCGACGTGCAGGATCGCATCTACCGGCAGGCCATCACAGCCGCCGGCGCAGGTTGCATGGCGGCCATTGAAGCCGAGAGATTACTGGAAGCGGAAGGACACTAACCGATATGATTGAACGCCTCTCACCTCCCGGAATTCCCGCTCCGCGCGGGCCGTATTCGCCCGCCGTGCGCGCCGGCGATTTCATCTTCGTCTCGGGCCAGGTCCCGGTGGATCCCGCCACAAACCAGCTTTCGAGCGGCGACATCCAGCACGAAACGCGAGTCGCTCTGAACAATGTCAAGCTGGTGCTGGAAGGCGCGGGCGCGACGCTGGCGGACGTAGTGCGCGTAGGCGTCTACATCGGCGACGGCAAGAACTTCGCCGCGATGAACGAAGTTTACGTCGAGTTCTTCGGCGAGGCGAAGCCGGCGAGATCGACCATTGTCTGCGGTTTCGCCGCCGATATCAAAGTCGAGATCGACTGCGTGGCCTACAAGCCGAAGGCCGACTGAGAAACAGCCGGCCCGGAGTATGGATGCGCGACCGGTGACGGCACGGAATCGCGCGGGGATGGCTCCGTGGTTGAATTCCTAAGGCCGGCGCCGGGAAGGCGAGGCGTGCGCGGGGCACTCAGTTTTCGGCCCTGGAAGCCGCACCGCTCGAATGAGTCACACGGCCAACCCGGTTTGCACCGACGTTCGGCATTTGTTCGGAACCGACGCAGTCTTCTCCCTCGGAGACCGTTTCATACGGCCCGCACAGGACTGCTCGGTTGGCTACGGATGTGCGCCTGCGTTCCATGAAATCACGCACCTCGCCCCGTACGCGCATCGGAAGCGTCGGATGAGCGGTCTGCTCCGCGACTGTGCGCCCGGTTCGAAGGGCGCCCACATTTTCGGGCGGGCATGACGCCATCTCGGACAATGAAAAGGAACCCATACATGACACGCAATTTTGGATTGTGCCTCGCTCTGATGCTGCTACTCTGCTCTTGCGGGGCTGGCCCCACCACCGGAACTTCCCACGAGGCAGGGTCCGGCCCTCAGACAACCGGCCAGCCGGCGTCTCAGTCGAGGGGAAAACGTCATCGTGAACGTCACAGGGGCGCGGCACTGCCGGGTGAATCGGCCGCGACAGGAAAGTTCGACTTCTACGTACTTTCGCTTTCGTGGTCGCCTGGCTTCTGCGCTACGCCGTCAGGCCGTGACGACACGATGCAATGCGGACCCGAACGTCACTTCGCCTTCGTCATGCATGGCCTCTGGCCCCAATACGAAAAGGGCGGCTGGCCCGAGGACTGTTCCACCGAACAGGCCGACCAGAGCGTTCTCGATGGCATGCTGGCCATCATGCCGAGCCCAAAACTTGTCACGCACGAATGGCAAAAGCACGGCACCTGTTCCGGCCTTTCGGCGAAGGACTACTTCGACGACGCGACCGAGGCCTTCAACAGCATCAAAATACCCACGCAGTATCAGGCCACGAACCGGCAGATTGTTTTGGGTCCGGACCAGCTCCGTGACGACTTCGCGGCCGCCAATCCCAAACTCGGACAACAGGGCTTCGCGGTCTTGTGCAGCGGCAACGGCCGGTATCTTCAGGAAGTCCGCGCGTGCCTGACGGAAGATCTGGAAGGCCGCGCCTGCAATGCGGAGGTCTTGCGGGACGAGTGTAAGTCGGACCGGATCGTCATGCGCCCGTCGCGTTGAAACAGCGATTGGCTCTCCGGAACAGCGCGCGACCCGACTGTCGAGAAGTAACCAGGCGTTGTTGTCGAAACCTCGCCTCCGTGGGTCCTGCGCGCTGAACGGCGGCGGGATTAGGCCGGGCGGACGGAGCTAACCAACTAGACAAGGGGCTGCCGCCAGGCTGCCGCCCCTTGGTATCCCCGCTTGTTATGGCCGCCGCCGCTCCGTTACGAGAACAAAGTTCTCGTTGCGGCGGCCATAACGGTCTAACTACTTTCCGGCGCCATATTCGGTATCGGTCCTTGCGTACCGCTCCCGCGATCGCGGCTCCCGATGAAGTGCCGTGTTATCAGTAAGCGTCATCAAGTCAAGTGCGCGAGCAGCTGGCTCTTTGAGGCGGATTCGGCATTCCTGCGCTGGGCTAAATTTAAACAGCTACCGGCTGAAAGCCGGTAGAATTGACGACGACTGAAAGTCGCAGTTGCGGCTGAAGCCGCGTGCAAATACGGGCCAGCCCGCTGAATATTCTATCCGTGGCGCATCGCGGGCCTGAACCCCGGATTGAGATTTGGCGGTAGCACAACGCAGCATCTGCGGTTTTCCGGCAGGCCACTGGCGGGCCGAACTCAGGCATGTGCCCGTATTTCCGTCATCCCGATAAATCGGATATCGGAAAGGGCCGCTCAAAGCGAACCGCCTGAAAGGCGGTGGGATTAGACCGGGCGGACGGAGCTAAACGTGTACGAATCGGTAGGCGAAAAACAGAATCATCGCCCCCACTACCGACATGCCAAACCCGGCAGCGCTCCCGTCTTCATACCAACCGAGCCACTTGCCGATCCGACCGCCCAACCAACCGCCGGCCATACCCAGAAGCGCTGTCACCACGATTCCCGCCGGATCCCTGCCCGGCAGCAGGAATCGCGCCACCAAGCCTACGATGAGGCCGAATATCGCCTGTCCAAGTATGTGAAACATCCGTTACGCTCCTTTCAGCGCTCTACGGAATATACCAAAGATTCGTGGCGCAAGCCAGCCAAAAAAGCAAAAGAAAAGGATAACGACCGCGATCAGCACGGCCGGATGAAAAGCCATCAGCGCCGACGACCCCACCGCAGCTGCATCACCCGCCAGGCTCAGCGCGACATTTGAAAACGGCTCCGGAGAAAGGTTGGCACCCAACCGCGTCGCCGTCTTCGTTCCGTGGGAGCCGAGCGCGATGCCGCCCCCGATCAAAAACGCCGCCAGCCGGACTGACGGGTCGAAATGCGCGAATGCCGCAGCCGCCATGACCGCGCCCGCGGGCACTCGGATGAAGGTATGCACCGCGTCCCACGCCGAATCGACAACGGGAATTTTATCGGCGACAAAGTTAACCGCAAACAGAACACCAGACAGACCGATGAGCCACCATTTGCCGAGAACGCTCAGGTCGCCAGCCAAATGCGCCAGCCCGAAATGCTGCAACAACCCAAGCGTGACCACGGCAGCATAGAGGTTGATGCCCGAAACCCACGCCGAGCCCATCGCCATCCCGAGAACGCTGAAAAAACCGGGCATCTAGAAACCGCGATGGAGGTGGAAGTGCGCGGCGTGGAGTTGTGCAGGCCGGTTCAAGAGTCTTACGCAGCAGTTGCCGCGCCGACGCTCGATCGTCTTGTTCGGCCCGCGCCGCAGTCTGAGGGTTCGCGCAGGAAGGCATGCGTTTCCCTGCCGCTTCCCGGCACATGCGAGCCGGGATCGTCGAAAACCATGACGGCGAAGCGCTTGCCCCCGGAACACTTCATCGCGTCCTGTTTTCGTCCAGCCCGGGACCATCATGAGTTGCGATACCTCCAGGCGTAGGCCTTGCGCCCCAACTCCGGCGCCAGCGCAAGCAGCATTTGAATACCGGTAATCCGCGGCTGTTTCAGCAACGCGTTCGACTCCCTCATTTTTTGCTTCGCGGTGCGGTAGTCTCCCTGAAGAAAAGCCCGCTTTCCCTCGAAGAACAGCGCGTTACCATTCAATTCGAGGACCTTGGCATCAATGGCGCGCCGTTCGACATCCGTCAATTCGACGGTTTCCCTCATCTTGCGAAGAACGCCGGCGGCCGAGAACAGCATGGGAGCCTCGTTCGCCGTAAGGCTGCCGGCGCGCCGTCGATAGCGCAGTAGAACAGTGTGGTGACCGGAGATCCGGCTGCCCGTCTTGAGGCACCGCAGCCAAAGATCGAAATCCTCGCATCGTCTGAGCCGTTCGTCGAACAGCCCCGCCCGCTCGAAAGCAGTCCGCCGCGCCAGAACCGAGACCACCACCACGCATTGCTCAGTCACCAACGAAAGAAAGGTGGCCTCCGGCACCGGCACCGAGGGATCCAGGGCGAGTCTCTTTCCGCTTTCTTTCGGGCCGAAAAAAACCATGTTGGGGAAAACGATGTCAAGTCCCGGATCGGCATCGAGTCGGGCCACCTGGTCTTCCAGGTAGTTCGGCATCCAGATATCGTCGGGATCGATCAAGGCGATCAATTCCCCCTGCGCCGAAGCGATCCCCCGATTTCGCGCCGAAGCAACCCCGCCATTTTCCTTGACAATATAAACGATCCGGTCGCGGTAAGGCTCCAGCACCCGCTCCAGCTCCGGAGTGTCGGGCGACCCGTCGTTCACCACGACCACCTCGAAATCCCGGTACGTCTGAGCCAGCACGGAATCCAGCGTTTCTGCCACGAATTCGGCGGTGTTATAGCACGGAATGATGACGCTGACACGTGGCTTCATTGAGACTGGAGTCGTGGAACCATCCACTTTGGCAGCGTAGCATACTCGGCCTCCCATCCCCACACCGAACAGGCCAGAAATGTCCGGCGTCAAGGGTACTATTCCGCTGGCGACGAATCGCGGCACTCCAATAGATTTCGGCTCGGGACCAGACCGAAAGTGCGCGTCTGAGTGTAACGCACACCGCCATCCGCAGGAACGAAAAAAGGCAGGCGATCTCGCCTGCCCTTGTTCACCGTGATTTGGACGTCCCTACTTCGCGATGCCGTAGCAGTACAGCATGCCGTCGAAGGTTCCGATGTACACCTTGCCGTTGGCAATCGAAATTTCGCCATTGTGAACCCAGGACTTGATTTCCGTGCCGCTGTTCCACAGTTCCTTGCCGGTCTGCGCGTCCAGCGCATACAGCACCGCATGCGTGGAATTCGGGATGCGGCGCGATGCCACATCGGCCAAGCCGACGTCGTAGTAAGCCTGGTCCGTGTTCTCGCCGCTGCCGAATGCATAGACAACGCCGTTCGCAATGATGGGCGGCTCGCCCTGGTCCATATCGCGGGAAACCCAGGCCGGAGCGAGTTCGATCTTGCCGTTGTTGTCCACGACTTTAAACGCGGCCACGCCGCCTTTCTTCGTGACGCCGTTCGTGATCGGGAACTTGAACTGCGAATGCGCCGGTCCCCAGAACGGACTCAGGACCCAACGATTGTTCTTCGAATCGAGCCAGGTGGCGAGCGATCCCCAGATTCCGGCCGAGGCGAAATTCACGTCCTCGTTGCAGAACATCGGAGTCGTGTAGAGATCGGTCCGATGATCGTCGCCACCGATGGATGCGGTGTCCATCACCCACAGCCGGCATTCCTTGCTGCCGCTGACCATGATCTCTTTGCCCTTGTACTGGAAGATGACCGGCGTCACCTGCGCATCCAGATCGCGCTTCACCAGCCAGGCCGCGTTGGGCGGTCCGAACGTGTCATACAGTTTGAGTTCCTTGGTGGTCGCATCCTGCTTCAGGCCAATGATGCCGTTGCCGTAAACGCCCTGTGCAGGATTCCACTGGCCGTCGCCGGTGCCCGTGTACATCGCGCCCGTCTTCGAACTGATTGCCGGACCGGTGCGGCCCCACATGCCGCCGCCCGCCGGGCCCCAGTTGCCGACTTTCTTCGTCGCCAGGTCATAAGCGTAAGCGTGGTTCGGATTACCGCCGCAGCCCTGCGAAGTGTGCGTGTAAATGACGCCCTTATAGAGATTCAGCGCCCAGGTTTTGCCGTTGGCGGGAACGAACTTTGCCGGCGGCGCAACATCTTCGCCATTGGCCACGTTGATCTGATGAAGATTGCCATCCCAGGACACGGAGTAGATTGTGTACTTGCCCGGGGCGTCGTTACCGATCGCCGGGATGGCGGTTTGGCCGCCCGGGCAAAGCGGATCCTGGCTCGGAGCGGGACCGACGTAGTCGGTGGTATAGTGCTTGCTCCAGATGATCTCGCCAGTTTTTGCATCGAGAGCAAACAGGTCGTCCGAGACGCCGGATTCAATGGCGATCTCTTTCGGACCGGTCTTGGTATTTACCTTACCCGCAACCAGCGTCATGAACAGGGTACTCATGACGCGCGGCTTGGTATCAAGCTGCCGTTTCCACAACAGCTTTATATCCTTCGCCGTTGTCGGGCTGAGAATTTTTTCGTCTTTCTGCCAGTGGGTGCGTTCAAAATCGCTGCCGCCCGCCAGCCAGTCGGCGCTCCAGGCAAGCGCGCCCGCCACCGTTATCACCGCGGTCATTGCCGCAAATCGCGAAATCGTTTTCATGGTCTGAGCCTTAAGTATTCTGGTCTTTATCTATTGCACTTTTTTGGCGAGATCCGGCGGAACCAGCGGGATGCCAAACGCATAAATCGTGCTGTCGTTGGTCGAGAGATACACCTGACCGGCGCTTCCCGCCAGCGCGCTGCCGCGTCCTGTGGGCGCCGTGATGGTGGATCCGCTGTTGAACAGTTCCTTGCCCGTGGCGCCATCGAGAGCGTAGAACACGGCAGGTTTGGAACCAGCGCCACTGGCGGCAGTCATCACGATACCGTTGATCACGATGGGAGGCAGCGGCGATGCGATGTTGCCCGACGTCCAGCCTTGCTGCAGCGAGGGCTTGCCATTCTGATCGACAACCTTGAGCGCAACGATCGCCGAGCCCGAACCTGCCAGGACCCAACGCGTACCCGCCGCATCCTGCCAGCTGGCCAGCGCACCGGCGTCCGCTCCGAAACCAATCTTCGCCGAAGCAAGGGGCGTCTTGTGATCGGCTCCGCCGATTGCGGCGCCGTCCAGAAGATAGAGGTTGCCATCCTTGTTCGCGACCGCAATCAGATCCTTTTCCTTGTACTGGAAGACAACCGGCGAAGAGGTGAAGTCGGACTTGCCGGGTGTGAACCAGTCCTTCAACTTGAGAATCTTCGCATCGAGCGAGACCAACGAATCTGAGAATGCCGTGGGCGAGTAATCGCCATCGGAAGTCGCCGCGTAGACAGTGCCATCGCTGCCGAGGGCGATACCGTAAGTTCCGGCAATACCGCCGCCGTTCGACGCCCAGTGAATAGCCGCCGGCGAGGTTGCGTTGGTATCGATGGCCCACACGCCGTTCGGCGCGCCGCCGCAGTTTCCGCTCGTCGAGGCATAGATCACGCCATCCACCAGCAGCACGCCGCTGGCGTTCGCACCCGCGGGAAGGAATCGGACGGGAGGCTTCGCATCCTGGCCGTTCGAGATATAGAGAGTGTGCAACAGGCCGTCGGCCGAAACGGTATACACGGCTTCGGGGGCACGACCGCCGCCCGGAGCAGCGGGGCCACGACCGCCGGAGCCACCAAATGCTCCACCACCACCACCGCCACCACGTCCGCCACCGGAAGCGCCACGGCCTCCGCCGCCACCACCGCCGGAAGCGCCACGGCCGCCGCCACCACCACCGCCGCCACGGCCCTGGCCGATCGTAATCGCACCGGCGCCCGGTTCACTCACGCCACTCGCCGCACCGCCACGACCGGCGGCTGCGCCGCCGCGTCCACCGCCCGCGGGAGCCGCTGCCGGAGCCAGCGGAGTCGCGCGCGTTACTCCCGCCAGCGACCCGCCGGGGCACGCCGCCGTGCCCGGCGTAACCGCGCCCAAGTTCTGCGTCCATTCCACCCTTCCGAGATCGGTATCGAGGGCCACCGCATTGTTAGACGCACCACCCAGGAAGGCGTAAGAGCGGAAGCCGCGGTAACCGATGTAGCTATCGACCATGACGGCCGAAGTCAACGACCAGGACTGGACGGCATTGTTGCTGGCCTTAACCTTCCAGAGAAATGAGAAGCCAGGCATGCTCGCAGCTGAAATTCTGTTATCGGTGCGCGCCCACGAATCGCGCTGCGCGTCGGCGCCTGCCGTGTTCCAGGTGCCGCCACCGCGGCCGAACTGGGCCATCGATAAACTGGCGAACAAAACGCATCCGGCGACGAGGGCCAGGGGACGGGAGATATTTTGCATATCGTTAAATAGGGAATCCTTCACCAGCGAGTATATACCCGCAACGTTTGTGCTTAATGCAATGCTTACAGTCGTTTACGGAGCCTCGATAAGGCCCCTTGGTCCAGCCAAATTCCGCGCCTTCCACCTATAGAAGAAGATTCCGATTGCAAATGCCACCCATAATAGTGCTATGTTGGGATCTAGCCAACTTAACGCATGATTCCAGGCCGCAATTTCCCACCCCGCAAACCCAGCCGCAGAGAAAACGTGAATGAGACGATTCGTGCACGCGAAGTGCGCGCCGTCTTCCCCGATGGCACATCGGAAATCATGCCGACACAGGCTGCCGTCCGCAAGGCGCAGGAACTGGGTCTCGATCTCGTACTGGTGTCACCGACCGCCGTGCCTCCCGTGGCCAAGGCGATCGACTACGGCCAATATCAGTATGAGATGAAGAAGAAGCAGCACGACGCCAAGAAGAAGCAGCACGTCGTGCAGGTGAAGGAACTGAAGTTCCGTCCGAACACGGACGATCACGATTACGACTTCAAGAAGAATCACGCCATCCGGTTCCTCCAGGAAGGCAATCGCGTGAAAGCCGTAGTGCAGTTCCGCGGACGCGAAATCGCCCACACCGATCTGGGACGCAAGTTGCTGCTCCGCTTCGCCGAAGACCTTACGGCATTCGGAGTTGTGGATGGTTCGCCTCGCATGGAAGGCCGCAACGCGCACATTCTGCTGAGCCCGGTGAAGGTCGTGGTCAAGGCTGCGACGCCGAAAGAAAAGGCGCCGTCAACGAAACCGCCGTCCCCCCAGTCCGCTCCCGAAACCGCTCCGGCGGCTCCGCCCCAGGCGTAAGCATGGCGAGGTCCGCATTCGGGACCCTGATATTCGTTGCCCTGAGCGCGTTTGCCTGCGGACAGGTTCGCAGTGCAGATGATGTGCGGGCTCAACTGCAGCGCGGTTCGCATGTAGTGCAACTACCGGCCGGACAGATTCATCTCGACCGCCCCATCGTGATTCCTGTGGGAGCGAAGGACATCGAACTTCGGGGTAACCCGGCCGGCAGCACACTGGTGCTCGATACTGGTTTCAAAGGCACGGCAGCCGTTGAGGCGACAGGCGTGTCGAACGTAACGCTGTCCGGCTTTTCCCTCGTTGGCGACCGGGTTATGCTGGAATCCGACTGGTATCTCCCACTCCAGGAAGCAGCGTTCGCCGATTACTATGCGGCCAATGGAATCGTAATTCGCGGCAGTTCGAATGTCACGATTCGCGAGGTAAGCTTTTCGCGCATTCGCGCTTTTCCGATCATTGTCAGTGCCACGGCGAAGTCGCTGATCGATTCGGTCACGATTGAAGACTCCGGCACGTTGAATCGCGAAGGTCACAACAACACCACCGGCGGCATTTTGATCGAAGAAGGTTCGACGGGATTCGAAGTGCGCGGGTCGAAGATCAGCCGAGTCACAGGCAATGCGATCTGGACACACTCCTACGCACGTTCGCCCCGGCAATCGGACGGAGTCATCAGCGGCAACGCGATCGACAGAGTTGGGCGCGATGCCATTCAGATCGGCCATGCAACCCGGGTGAGAGTCGAGCGCAACAGCGGATCGCAGATCGGGTTTCCAGTCGACTATGTCGACTTCCCCGGCTACGGAACACCCGTGGCGATCGATACCGCGGGCAATGTGGATCACACCGTTTATGCCAACAACGAATTCCGCGATGTGGCCGGACAGTGTATCGACCTCGATGGCTTTCACGATGGCGAAGTCACAGGCAACTCCTGCATCAACGATCCGGTGGCGGCGGCGAAGTGGATCGGTTTGCACTTCGGCATTTTGTTCGGCAATCACGATGCCGGAATGACTTCAACGAACGTCGTGGTCACCGGCAACACGCTGCGGGGATTCGCTTATGGCGGAGTGTTTCTGATCGGCGATCATCACCGGATCGAGGGCAACCGCTTCGTAGATGTAGATCTGGCGCGCTGCGGAACGCAGCCGACGCCCGCGAAATGCGCTGCCCTGCCCGACCAGCCCGATGCGCTTCGCAGCGGCATTTATCTGAGCGACGACGGCGGCCGACCAGCGGTGACGCGCGACAATGTCATCCGCGGGAACGTAGTCGAAGGACTGGGTTCTGGTTCGCGGTGCGTGGCCGGCAAG
>Ga0302320_10031038_pt1 | contig 10154 bp, 9 predicted proteins | sample Bog_T0_3_FD_202130 | JGI IMG/M metagenome (GOLD analysis project Ga0302320, IMG submission 202130) | Peat permafrost microbial communities from Stordalen Mire near Abisko, Sweden - Bog_T0_3 | ecosystem: Environmental > Terrestrial > Soil > Wetlands > Peat | place: Sweden: Abisko, Stordalen Mire...
CATCGGGTCGCGCTGATGATATGCGCGGATAAACTTTGCTGGAAGCCGACGCTGAATCCCCTCCGCGATTCCACTTGACAGCGCTCGATAGCCTGCGGCAAAGTCATCTACACGGCTCCTTTTGCCGGCCTGCGATTCCCCAGGATCATTCCGCACGGCCAGATTAAAGGAGACGGATTTTTTCGGGAGGTCTCTCTATGCATCACCTTCATTTCAATCATCTGGCCGTGCTGGTTGCCGCTCTTTATCAGTGGATTCTGGGCGCGTTCTGGTACTCGCTCTTCTTTGCCAAGCCTTGGATGGCGCTGACCGGCCACGTTCCCGGCTCGCGGCCCAAAGGCGCGGTGGTCGGCATGATCACGTCGTTCTTTGGCGGGCTGATTCTTGCGTTTATTCTGGCGCATGTGGTGCTGTGGGCTGGCGCGACGACGGCCGTCTGCGGGGCGTTCATCGGCTTCATCTGCTGGCTGGGCTTCATCGCCATGCCGCTGCTGGCAGAGACAATCTACGAGCACCGCTCCTTCAAGCTCTTGGCCATCAACAACGGCTACTGGCTGGCCGCGGCGGCTGGAAGCGGCGCGCTGTTGGCGGTCTGGCGATAGAATGAACGCATGAGCAAACACATCATTGCAACCGGCAAAGCCCCCGCCGCGATCGGGCCTTATTCCCAGGGCGTACGCTTGGGGAATCTTCTCTTCACATCCGGCCAGGCGGGTGTGGACCCGACCAACCAGCAGGTGGTCGCGGGCGGCATCACCGAGCAGACCATCCGCACCTTCGAGAACCTGAAGGCAATTCTTGAAGCGGGCGGCACAAGTCTGGCCAAAGTGGTCAAAGCGACCGTCTTCCTCAAGGACATCAACGACTTTGCGGCAATGAACGCGGTCTACGCGGAGTACTTCGCGCCGATCTCCAGTTCGCTGCCGGCCCGCACTACGGTCGAAGCCGCTCGTCTGCCCAAGGATGTGCTGGTCGAGATCGACATGATCGCCGAGGTTTGAAGAGAAGCGCTTCCTTGGCCCATCCTCCAGCATCGAACGGGAGTGAAATCAAGGAGCGCACCATGAGTGAATTGCCCGAAAAGATCCAGCGCACCGAGGCCGAGTGGCGCGCCGTGCTCACACCCGAGCAGTACAGGATTCTGCGCGAGAAAGCGACCGAGCGGCCCTTCACCGGCGCGCTCACCCAGAACCACGAAAGCGGCAACTACCACTGCGCCGGCTGCGGAGCGATGCTGTTTGCAAGCGGAGCCAAATTCGACTCTGGCTGCGGCTGGCCCAGCTTCATGATTCCCGCCGATTCCAAGGCAGTCGCCGAGCATGAAGATGTAAGCTTCGGAATGCGCCGCGTCGAGGTCACCTGCGCCCGCTGCGGCGGCCACCTGGGCCACGTTTTCCCCGACGGGCCGCGGCCCACCGGCCTGCGTTACTGCATCAACTCCGCCTCGCTCAACTTTGAGCACGCTGCGTGAAGCAGGCCCGCCGTCACCACTTCAATAACCGTCGAAGGGATAAAATAAGTCAGCCGCCCACGTGTTGCAATGCGTCTAAGGCCGCAATCCAATCTCAAGATCGATGAAGGTGTGGAATGAATCGTCTCTCTCTCCGCCTACTTGCAAATTACACGGCGCCTGCTCTTCGCAAAGCTGTTTTGCCCGCAATTGCCGCCGCATTGCTCGCTGCATCAGCCACCTGGGCCGCACCATCCCAATCTCCCATCGTCCTTACCGGCGCCGACCGCCGGCCGGCTATCTCGCTCGATGGCGATTGGGCTTCCATCGTCGATCCTTACTTTTCCGGTTACTTCAACTTTCACCACGAAGTGAGGAAAGACGGCTTTTTTCTCAACCGCAAGGCCCAGCCCGGCGACCAATTTGTCACCGAATACGATTTCTCCAAAGCGCCCAAGCTCAAAGTCCCCGCCGATTGGAACACGCAGCGTGAGTCGCTCTTCTTTTATGAGGGCCCTATCTGGTACCAGCGCGATTTTACTTACCAGCCCAAAGTTCACACTCGCGTCTTTCTGCACGTGGGCGCGGCCAACTACAAATCCTTTTTCTGGGTCAATGGGCAGAAGGTCTGTGAGCACGAAGGCGGCTACACCAGCTTCAACTGCGAAGTGACCGCCTCGATTCATGCCGGCAATAATTTTGTCGCCGCCGCTGTCGATAACACGCGCCATGAAGACGGCGTTCCCACGCTGGAAACCGATTGGTGGAATTACGGCGGCCTCACGCGCTCGGTCTCATTGATCGAAGTTCCCGATGCGTTTATCGATCAGTACGATGTGCATCTGAGCCGAAGGGAAAGCAACGTCATCGAGGGATGGGCGCATGTTGAAGGCGGGCACATCGGCGATAAGGTGAAGGTGGAGATTCCTGAACTGAATTCCGACGGCTCCGGCGTTCTCGACGCGGATGGCCGCGCAAAATTTCTTATGGTGGCATCGAATTTGCAGCGCTGGTCGCCGGATACCCCCAAGCTCTATAAGGTGCGGATTAGTGCGGGTCAGGATTCTATTGAAGACCTTATCGGCTTCCGCACCATCGAAACCCGCGGCACACAAATACTCCTCAACGGCCAGCCTATCTTTCTGCGCGGCATTTCTATCCATGCAGAGGCTCCGTACCGCACCGGCCGCGCCAACACCGATAAAGACGCCGAGACGCTGCTGGGCTGGGCCAAGGAGTTAGGTTGCAACTATGTGCGCCTGGCGCACTATCCCCACGATGAGTCGATGCTGCGCACGGCAGACCGCATGGGTGTGCTGGTCTGGTCGGAGAATCCTGTTTATTGGGCCTTGCAGTTCGACAATCCAAAGGTGCTGGCCAAGGCCGAGCAGCAGTTGGACGAAGAGATAGGAACCTCGCGCAATCACGCCGCAATCATTCTCTGGTCGATGGCCAACGAGACGCCTTTGACCGAGGCGCGAACACGCTTCATTGAAACCGAGGCAGCCCTCGCGCGTGAGCTTGACGCCACGCGGCTGATTACCGCGGCGCTGCTGGTGCGCGCCGAAGGACATACAAAAATTGTGGATGACCCGCTGGGCAAGGCGCTCGACGTGATCGGGATCAACGAATATATCGGCTGGTATGAAGGCAATCCGGAAACCGCCGACGCAACGCAGTGGCGGATCGACTACGAGAAGCCGCTGATCGTTAGCGAGTTTGGCGGCGATGCGAAGGCCGGCCTGCATGGCGGCGACGAAGAACGCTGGACCGAGGAGTACCAGGCGAATATTTATCGCCATCAATTGCAGATGCTCAATCGGATACCGCAGTTGCGCGGAATGAGCCCGTGGATTCTGATGGATTTCCGTTCGCCAAACAGGCCTCTGGTGGGCATTCAGGATGAGTTCAACCGCAAGGGACTTATCTCCGATCAAGGCCAGAAGAAGGCGGCGTTCTTTGTTTTGCAGAAGGCCTACAACGACAGATCCGTCGGCAAACCTCAATGAAATCGGATGTGATTCGAGCTATAACCAATCAATGGTTAAGCCGGCACGTTGTACGAGAGTCGTTCTCTGAGTTATGCTTGACTTATGACGAATGACTCCATTGTTACCCTAATCGATGCAGAGATTGCCAAGCTCATGCAGGTTCGTTCACTGCTTGCCGCCACCGGCAAGGTAGCCGACAAGGTTACCGCGCGCCTGGCCAAGAAGGCCGCCAAAGTTGCAAAGACCGCGCCAGCCGCAAAAACCGCGCCAGCCAAGAAGGCGAAGAAGCGCCGCACGTTGAGCCCCGAGGCTCGCCAGCGGATTGCCGACGCGCAACGCAAGCGCTGGGCCGCGAAGAAGGCGAAGAAGTAAGCGGTTGTCTTTGTACTTGCGGCTCGTTGTCGCAAATCAATCCATCGCCTCGCTCTATAGCCCCGCGATCACCAGCATCCGCGGCTCGGTCATCTCTTCGATGGCCGAGCGGATGCCTTCGCGTCCCAGACCTGAGTCTTTAACGCCGCCAAATGGCATCGGGTCCAGGCGCCAGCTAGGTGTGTCTCCCACAATCAGCGCGCCAACTTCGAGCTCGCGATAAGCCGTGAGAATGCGCCCCACGTCGCGCGTCAGCAGCCCGGCTTGCAGGCCATACTTTGAATGGTTGGCGTCGGCCAACGCCTGCTCGAAGTCGTCGAAGGGCTCGATGCACACGACCGGCCCAAATGCCTCCTCATCCCAGAGCTTCATCCCCGGCTTGCATCCAGTGAGAATCGCCGGCGTCACCACGGAGCCGTGGCGCTGGCCGCCGGCTGCCAGCTTTGCTCCGCCTTCCACAGCCTCTTTGATCCAAGCCTCCACACGCTCGGCCTCGACGGGCCGGATCAGCGGGCCAATCTCGGTTGCTTCCATCGCTGGATCGCCCGAGGCCATCTTGGCGGTCGCCTCCACTACCTTCCACAAAAAAGTCTGAAAAACGTTGCGCTCCACAAAGACTCTCTGCACACTCACGCAGGATTGCCCCGCAAAGCCAAAGGCCGCGTGGGCGGTGCGCACGGCCGCCTCGTCCAGGTCGGGCCAGTCTCCGCAGACGATCTGCGCTGCGTTGCCGCCCAGTTCCAGCAACACGCGCTTGCGCCCGGAGTGCGCCTTCAGCTCCCAGCCCACTTTGGCCGAGCCGGTAAAACTAATCAGCTTGATACGGTCTTCCTTCTCGGCCAGCCAGGCGGTGTCGGCGTCGGTAAGCGGCAGCACGGCCAGCGCCTCCTCGGGCCATCCGGCCTTCAAAATCACCTCGCCCAGCGCCAGCGCGGTAAACGGAGCCTCCGGGGCGGGCTTCAGAATCACCGGGCAGCCCGCGGCCAGCGCCGGCGCCACCTTGTGCGCCACCAGATTCAGCGGGAAGTTGAAGGGCGTTATGGCCAGCACCGGCCCCACCGGAAAGCGTTGCACCAGCCCCCAGCGGCCTTCGTTGCCTTCGGCCAGATCCAGCGGAATGCTCTCGCCGCCCAGCCGCGAGCTTTCCTCGGCCGCGGTCTTGAAGGTCAGCACGGCGCGATCCACCTCGGCCCGCGCCAAACGCACCGGCTTGCCCGCCTCGGCCACAATCAACTGCGCAAAGCGCTCCTTTTGTTCGATGAGCGCGGCGGCCACATCCTCCAGAATCTCGCGGCGCTTCCAACGCGGCAGGGCGCGGGTGCGGCGCAGGCTGGCCGCGGCGTGATGCACGGCCTGGCGAGCGTCGCTGCGGGTCGCCACCGTTACGCGGCCTACCAGCCCGTTGTCCCAGGGCGAGCGAACCTCCAGCACATCGCCGTCGGTCCACTCCTTGCCGCACATCAAAAATCCCGTTTGTGTTCCCGGCCGCATCTTCATGGTTGGCGCTCCTCGTTCAATTCTGTCCGAATTCGTCCGTCTCTGCACTGGATTCTACAAGGACGGGCCGTGTAAGAGGGGAACGGCGCACAGAATGATTTTTCCGGAAAGTTCAAGATGAAACGCCCCCCGCAATTCCCGATTGCCTGCGCAGAAACTCATCAAAGAGAGGAACCGTGAATGCATTGTCTCCATGCGCGGGACTGTAGATCATGCCTTTGCGGATCAGGGAACTGCGCAGTGGGCCGATGGAGGTTGGCTTCACCCCCAATTGCTCGGCAATATCTCCAGACCGTTGCTGGTCTCCACCAACGCAGACCATGGCATAGAGAAAATCTTTCTCCCGTTTGGTCAGCCGGTCATATCGTACCCGGAAAAAGCTTTCGTCCAACTGGCGAATGGCGCGCACCGTGGCGATTTCGATATCGGCTAAGGAAACCGGAGAGACCAGCGCCGTGTTCCAGGCTTCATATCCCCACTGCTGGAGAAAATAGGGATAACGGCCTGTTCTTTCCAAAATCGCCGTAACTGCTTCAGGAGTAAACAAAACTCCTTGCGCCGCAGCCGGCCGCTCGATCGCCTGACTGGCGGCCAGGTTCTCCAATACGCCTATATTCGGGAAGGTGAAAAGCCGCTCGGCATAGGACTTTGACCGCCCTGCAAGACCCAAAATCAAAGGCAGCCCAGCCGCATACAGAACCAGCGGAAGGCCGTTCTGCGACACCTGATGCAGCGCCATGATAAGCGCGCTCAGTTCCGTCTCCTTTAAATACTGAATTTCATCGATAATCAAGCAAATTGCGGCATTGCGCGACTTGGCCGCTTCGGCAACCACGACCAGCAATTCCGCAAAATCATGTTCTAAATCGCCGCTATCGGCGGTCCCAGTTTCGGGTTCAATGCCCAACTCCACATCAAGCGCTTCGTTCAGACTCAATTTGGCTTTGAATACGCTGGCAAAGCTCTTGAGTACGCGCAATCCGCGCCGGGCAAGTTCGCTGATCTGCTCATAGGAGTTGAGCTTGATCAGAATCTTCCGCAGATGAGGAAGAAGCAGCACCGGCATGCTCTTATCCTCATGAGCCTCGATGAAGATCGTCAGGAATCCCTTCTCGACGGCAAAATCCCGCACTCGATTCAGCAGAACGGTTTTTCCCACTCCTCGCAATCCCACAAAGATGGAACTGCGGCTGAAGGCGCTCCGGCGAATTCGCTCGAGCGTAACCTCGATCTCCTCCAGAACCCTCTCCCTGCCAGCAAGTTCCGGCGGCTGGGTTCCCGCACCAGGGGAGAACGGGTTATACAAAGGGTCCATTTATATGGAATTTATCCATGTATAGGGTATTTTGTCAATTATTTAATAAATCGCCGATTTTACTGGAATGGACGCAGGCCTGAACAAGGCGGATATGCGCGCGATTCCGGCACCCATGGACAGTTCTGCGATAAACTCCCCCTATGATCCACAATGGCCGCAGCCCGAAACTTCCCTTTGACCCTGCCGAGGCGCTGGAGCATCTGCGCGCTGCCGACGCCAAACTCGCCGCGCTGATCGACCGTGCCGGAGACTTCACGCTCAAGCTCGATCCATCGCAGTCGCCCTTTGAAGCGCTGCTGGAGTCGATCCTTTACCAACAGTTGAATGGCAAGGCCGCGGCCACGATCCACGCCCGGGTGCGCGCCTATTTTGGCGGCGACCCAGCCCCGCAGCTACTGCTCGACACTCCCGACGACCCACTGCGCGCCGCCGGCGTTTCCTACAACAAAATCAAAGCGCTCAAAGATCTGGCCGCCAAGACCTTGGACGGAACCGTGCCCACCCACGCGGCCATCAAGAAGATGTCAGACGCCGAAATTGTCGAGCGGCTCACCGCAGTCCGCGGCATCGGCCCCTGGACGGTCGAGATGCTGCTGATCTTTCGCATGGGCCGTCCTGACGTCTTCCCGGTCACCGATTACGGTGTGCGCAAGGGCTTTGCGCTGACCTTCCTGCGCCTTCCCAAGACTCGTCCGCTGGCAGCCGTTGACCTGCCCAAGCCGGAAATCCTGCTCAAAAGAGGAAAGCGCTGGGCGCCCTTCCGTTCCGTGGCCAGTTGGTACCTGTGGCGGGCTTGCGACCTGGCTAAGGTGACCGCTGCGGCCAGCCGATAAGGCCTACAATGGTGTTAATCTCCGGCACACCGGTAAGGGTAGAGGCTTGAATGGCCGCAAACAAACGATTTATCTGCATACACGGTCATTTTTACCAGCCTCCACGCGAGAATCCGTGGCTGGAGACAGTTGAGACGCAAGACTCGGCCGCGCCCTATCACGATTGGAATGAGCGCATCTGCGCCGAATGTTACGCCACCAATGGCGCGGCGCGCATCGTCAACTCAAAAAATCAGATCACGCGCATTGTCAACAACTACGCGCGCATCAGCTTCAATATCGGGCCCACGCTCCTCAATTGGCTGATGGAAAATGCGCCGCGCACCTACCGCATGATTCTGGACGGCGAACGGCGCAGCCGCAAGACTTTTGGCGGCCACAGTTCGGCGATGGCCCAGGTCTACAACCACATCATTCTGCCGCTGGCCAGCACTCGCGACCGCATTACCCAGATTCGCTGGGGCATCGCCGACTATGAGCACCACTACGGCACTCCTCCCGAAGGCATGTGGCTGGCTGAAACCGCGGCCGACAGCGAATCGCTGGAATTGCTGGCCCACCACGGCATCAAATTCACCGTTCTCGCGCCACATCAGTGCAAACGCATCCGGCCCCTCAAGGACGGCGCGAACGCTGGCTGGACCGATACCGCCAACGCCAGCGTCGACACTTCGCGCCCCTACCTTGTCCGCTTCAAATCCGGCGATTCGATCGCCGTCTTTTTCTACGACGGCCCAACCTCGCGCGCCATCGCCTTCGAGGGGCTTCTCAACTCCGGCGAGAGCCTTGCAGGACGCCTCAAATCCAGCTTCCGCTACAACTCAGCACCACAGTTGGTCCATGTTGCCACCGACGGCGAGTCTTACGGCCATCACCACAAATACGGTGAAATGGCGTTGGCCTACGCGCTGCGCCTGCTGGAAGAGGATCCTACCGTCAAGCTGACCAACTACGGCTGCTTTCTGGAACATTTTCCGCCAGAATATGAGGCCGAGATCGTCGAAGATACCTCCTGGAGCTGTGTGCATGGCATCGAGCGCTGGCGCTCCGATTGCGGCTGCAACGGCGGCAAGGCGGGCTGGAATCAGACGTGGCGCGCGCCGCTACGCAAGGCTCTGGACGACTTGCGCGATTCTCTTGTCCCGCTGACCGAGGCCGAGGGCGGCAAGCTCTTCAAAGATGTCTGGGCGGCTCGCGACGGGTACATCGACGTCCTGCTCGACCGCAGCCCGCAGTCGGCGGAGAAGTTTTTTCGCAAGTACCAGTTGCGTACCCTCACTGTGCCGGAGCGTGTACGCGGTTTGGAATTGATGGAGATGCAGCGCCACACGCAACTGATGTACACCAGTTGCGGCTGGTTCTTTGACGACATCTCCGGCATTGAGACCGTGCAGGTAATCGCCTATGCGGCGCGCGTACTGCAACTGGCCCGCGAGGCATTTCACGAGCTGGCGGCAGGGCTTGAACCGGCCTTTCTGGCGACGATGGCCACGGCCCGCTCGAACGATCCCAAGGCCGGCGACGGCGCCAGCATCTACAAGGAGCAAGTCGCCGCCAAACAGCTCGGCCTGGAGCAGGTGGCCGCGCACTATGCCATCAGTTCCATCTTCTCCTCTTTTGCTGAAGAGACGGACCTCTTCTGCTTCCGCGTCTGGCGCAACTCCTACGACGTATACACCTCCGGCCGCGGACGCCTGGCCATGGGCAGAGTCAAAATCGTCGGGGCCATCACCGGCAAGCAGCGCGGCTTCTCCTTTGCGGTTCTGCACTTTGGCGATCAGAACATCTCCGCCGCCGTCAAGGCCTATGAACCGGAGGACGCGGCCGGCTTCGAGGGCTTTGCCGCGCAAGCCGCCGAGCGTGTGCTGCGCGCCGACTTTCCCGGTGTGATACGCCTGCTTGACCGCTTCTACGGCCACATGGACTACTCGCTCACCTCGCTCTTCACCGACGAGCAGCGGCGCATTGTGCAGTTGATTCTCAACTCCACGCTTTCCGACATCGAGAGCTCTCTCACCACCATCTACGACGACCACGCCAGCCTCCTGCACTTCCTCTCGCAAGCCGGCCTGCCCAAGCCTCCGGCGCTAACGCTTGCCGCCGGCTTCGCCATCAACGCGGGCCTGCGCCGCGCCCTTGATTCCGACCCAATCGACCAGCCGCAACTGCGCTCCTTCCTTGCCCTGGCCAAAGCCGATCAGGTGGCGCTCGAGACGGCCACGCTTTCCTACATTGCCGACCAGCGCATGAAGCGCGCCATGGTCGAGCTGCAAATGTCCTCTGGAGGCGTCGAGTCGCTGGAGCGCGCGGTGACCCTGGGCCGCATGTTGTCCGAACTACCCTTTGAGTTGAATCTTTGGCAGGCGCAAAATATCTGGTATGAGGTTCTCCGCACCTCCAATTACGCTCTCACCGCCCTGAACGCCGACGACCGCCCGCGCTGGCAGAAGGGCTTTGGGGAACTGGGCACATGCCTGTCGATCGACTGCGCCGCCATCAGCGACCTGGACCCGGCGATTGTGACTACAGGGGATTAGAGTTTTTTCGGATATTGTGTAGACCGGAATTTTGTCGGTATCTCCCCCATTTCACACAGAACCTGAAATGGAAGGGATACCTAAAAACTATTAACGGGCCGGATCAATAGTACCCCACAGCCGGAAAATACTTACTTAACCTTGAAAATGATCTTC
>Ga0302320_10031039_pt1 | contig 10154 bp, 8 predicted proteins | sample Bog_T0_3_FD_202130 | JGI IMG/M metagenome (GOLD analysis project Ga0302320, IMG submission 202130) | Peat permafrost microbial communities from Stordalen Mire near Abisko, Sweden - Bog_T0_3 | ecosystem: Environmental > Terrestrial > Soil > Wetlands > Peat | place: Sweden: Abisko, Stordalen Mire...
CATGGCGTTCGAGCCGAACGCCATGCCGGGACTTGCCAATCGTTTGGTGGGGAAAAAAGTTCAGGCGGCGTGCGTGAATTTTCCCACTGCCGCGCACTGGTTCAACAACGCCGAGGTGACGGGAATACCGGTGCGACCAGAGTTTTTTACGCTGCGAGAGCCCTTGATTTCAGCCGCGCCGCATCTGCTGGTGTTTGGCGGTTCGCAGGGGGCCCGCATCTTCAATCTTCATCTTCCGCAGATCATTGTGGCGCTTTTAGACGCGGTGCCGTGGCTAACAGTGCTGCATCAGAGTGGTGTGCGCCACTTTAAGCCGACGCAAGCGGCGTATGAGGCAAGCGGCGCGGACCCAAATCGCTGGCAGGTGCGCCCGTTTTTGGACGACATGCCGTCGCGGTTTAGTCAAGCGAACTTGGTAATGGCGCGTAGCGGCGCATCGACCGTGGCGGAACTGGCGGCAGCGGGCAAACCCTCACTGCTGGTTCCGTTTGCCGCCTCCGCCGACGACCATCAGAAGCGCAATGCCGAAGAGATGGTGAATGCGGGAGCGGCGGTGCTGCTGGACGAGCCCGATCTCGATCTGAGCGACAAGCTTCTGAATACGCTGGTCCATTTGCTAAAAAGCCCGGAGAAGTTGGCGTTGATGTCGGTCGCCGCGCGCAAGCAGGCGCACCCCGACGCCGCCGTGCGAATCGCCGACCGGCTGGCCGGAATGGCGGTCCGGGAGCTGGTTTCGGCATAGCCCCTACTGTTCGCGAGCGGCGACGAAGGGCCATTGACCGAGGCGACGGGCGCGAAAGAAATAGATGACGGCGCCGGAAAAAGCGATTCCCACTGCGACGAGCAGACCACGCAGAGCATGGCTGCGGTTGGCCAGCAGGAAGATGAATCCGGCCATCGCCACCAGAGGCGGCAGCGGGTACAGCGGCATTTTGAAGGGCCGGGCTAGATTTGGCTGCCGCCAGCGCAGCAGCAGGACTCCCAAGTGCTGAGGCAGGAACTGCAAGAGGATGCGGGTGATCACCAGGGTGGTGATGACGTCTTGCAGAGAGAAAAAGCAGAAGCCTGTAGCAACCAATCCCAAAGCGACGAGAGAACGGTGGGGAATTCCGTGCTTGGGGTGGACTGCGGCCAGAGGGCGGAAGTAGTTGCCATCGCAGGCCGCCGCGTACGGGACGCGAGAGTAGCCCAGGAGCAGCGAAAAAACCGAGGCAAAGGCGGTCCAGACGATGAGCGCAGCCATCAGGCGTCCGGCCCAAAGGCCAAAGGCGGAGTTGGCGATGTCGGCGACGAGTTGGAGGCGAACCGTGGCGCCCTGAGCAGCATGGGCGGCGGCGTCACGCAGGGAGGGCAGCGCAGCCAGATCCATGGCTACGTAAAAGGCAGAAACAAAGAGCACGGAAAGCAGAATCGACCTAGGGATAGTGCGCTCGGGACGGCGGACCTCGCTGCCTAGAAAGCAGATATTGTAGTATCCCCAATAATCGTAAGTGGTGATCAGCGTCGCCTGAGCTAATCCGCCGAGAGCAATGGCGGCGGGTAGCGCGGACGAGGTGGGCATGTGCCATCCGCCAGTGACCGCAGCGTGGGCAAAGCCGGAGGTGATAACTCCGCAGAGAGCGGCGATGACGCCGGCAAAAAGCACCCAGGCGAGACGGGTGATGGAACTGAGGTTGCGATAGAGCAGTGCGGTGACCAGCAGACAGGCGGCGGCGGCAGCGAAATTGGAGAAGTGCAGAACAGGCAAGGCGGCGAAGGGCGCGGCGTCAAGCCCTGGCCAGAACCAGGCGAGAAAGCTGGAAAGGCCGATGCAGCCCGAGGCGATGGCCAGGGGCGCGGAAAAGCTCAACTGCCAGACGTAGAGAAAGCTCATCCAGTTGCCTACGCGCTGAGGGCCGTAGATTTCGCGCAAGAAGGCGTAAGAGCCGCCGGCGCGAGGAAAAGCCGCGCCCAGTTCCGCCCAGACCAGCCCGTCGGCGACAGCAAGAACCGCGCCCAGCACCCAAGCCCAAACCGAAAGCCGGTAACCGGCGGCAGCGATGACCAGCGGCAGAGTGATGAAAGGACCAACACCGATCATTTCGAGCATGTTGAAGAGCACGGCCGAGCGCAGGCCGATGCGGCGCTGGAGATGCGAAATTAGAGCCGTTTCAGTCTGGATCATTAATAACCGCTGGCCACCAGCCAAGCTTCGGTGAGGTCGAGCGCGGGCTTCTGATCGGCCAGCATCCGGGCGTGGGCCAGCTTGACGATAACATCGGCCTCGACATTGACCGGAGCGCCGGGAGCGAGGGTGTGCAAATTGGTTCGCCAGTAGGTCAGGGGAAGGATCGCGATGGAGATGGCTTCGCCGTCGAAATCGGCAATGGTGAGGCTGATGCCTTCGACGGCCACCGACCCCTTGTGGACCATCCATGCGCGGACGCTGTCTGGCACCTTGACCTTGAGGGTCCAATCGGTAGTTTGGGGGTCAAAGGCTGGATCATCGCGCGAGATAACCGGCTCGATGGAGACCAGAACGCCGCAGCCATCCACGTGGCCCTGGACGATGTGGCCGCCAAGAGGGCTGCCAGCGGCGGTGGGCAGTTCGAGATTGACCTGAGAGCCGATGGCCAGCGCGCCGAGCGAAGTACAATCGAGGGTTTCCTGGGCCAGATCGGCATGGAAGAGCGTGGGGTCAACCGCAAGGGCAGTGAGGCAGACGCCGGAAACGCCGAGCGAGTCGCCCTCGCGCAGATGCGCGGCCAAGCCGGGCGCCTTGACAGTGATGCGCTGGACGCCACCGCGACTCTCCAAGCTGACCAAGGTTCCGGTCTGTTCGATGATACCTGTAAACATGCTTTTAGTTTACGGCACCACCTGCGGTGGGGCTAGTCGCTCGCTATTCGCTCGCACACGATTCTTGCGTTCCATCTGCGGTGGGGAAGCCCCCCGCGGCGGCTGCGATTTTCCGAGATATGAGACTAGAATCGACTTATGAACCAGCTCAGTTCCCTGCTCACGGAAACGCGCAATCGGGCCACGGAAAACATTGATCAGTTATCGACTTTGGAAATGATGCGGCGCATCCACGAAGCGGACCGGGAAATGCTGGCAGCGGTGGAGCGGGAGTTACCGAACATTGCGCGCGCGCTGGACGCGATTGTGGAGCGGATGCGGGCCGGGGGACGGCTGTTTTACATTGGCGCAGGAACCTCGGGAAGACTGGGAGTTTTAGACGCATCGGAGTGCCCACCAACCTTTGGAGTGAGTGAAGAGTTAGTGCAGGGAGTTATCGCCGGTGGGGACCACGCGCTGCGCCATGCTGTTGAAGGGGCGGAAGACAACCCGGAGCTGGCAGAGAAGGACTTGGCTAGTCGTAACTTCGGCGCGGGCGATGTATTGGTTGGCATCGCCGCCAGTGGGCGGACGCCTTACGTGCTGGGTGGGATGAGTTATGCGGAGCAACTGGGCGCAGTAACGGTGGGAGTTAGCTGTGTGCCGGATTCTCTGCTCGCGCGATCAGCACAGTTTGCGATCACTCCGGCGACGGGAGCGGAAGTAATTACCGGATCGACGCGAATGAAAGCTGGCACCGCAACCAAGCTGGTGCTGAATATGTTGAGCACTGGCGCGATGATTCGGTTGGGCTGCGTCTATGGAAACCTGATGGTGAATGTGCGAACGAGCAATGTGAAACTACGGCTGCGGGCGCGCCACATTGTGGCGGAGGCGACGGGACTGGCGGAGCCGGACGCGGTGGAGTTATTTGAGAAAGCTGGATCGGTGAAGACAGCGATCATTATGCACAAGTTACATCTGAGCCGAGATGCTGCGGAAGAGCGACTGGAGAAAGTGCAGGGTGAGTTACGACGGGCGTTGGAAGAGAAGCTGGGTTGAGTTCTGTGCATCCCCAGATCCCAAAATCGAGATCTGGGGAACCTAGCAAATTGTGTAACTCAGGATTTGTAACTCATCGCGTCTTAAGTTATGCCGCTTCGACGACAGCCTTAGAGAGATTGCGGGGTTTGTCGACGTTGACGCCACGCTCCAGAGCCATGAAGTACGAGAAGAGTTGCAAGGGCACGACCTCAGAGATGGGGAGCAGGTGCTCGGGCGCGGGATCGACAAAGACGCAATCAGAAACCAGCGACTGCACATCCTCATCGCCGGTGTTGGCCAGAGCGATGACCTTGGCGCCTTGCTGCTTCATGTCGCGAAGCAGTTGCACGGTCTTTTCGTAGCGATCGACGGAGGCTTCAAGTGTGCGGTCAACGGTAGCCAGAACGACCAGGGGAACGCTGTCGGAAACCAGGGCGTTGGGGCCGTGCTTGAGCTCGCCGGCGGGGTAGCCCTCGGCGTGAACGTAGGATGCTTCTTTGAGCTTGAGAGCGCCCTCGCGAGCCATGGCGTAGTGGATACCGCGACCAAGGTAGAGAAAGGAGTGGGCCGCTTTGTATTTGTGGGCCAGCTCGGCCATTTTTTCGCGCCAGCCGTCGAGTTGTTTGTCGATGCTGGCGGGCACGGCGCGCAACTGCTTGATGTCGACCGTGAGAGTGGCGGCGTCCATGCGGTTGAGGCGCGCAGCCTCGTAAAGTGCGAGCAGATAGAGCACAGCCAGTTGGCAGGTGAAGCTTTTGGTGGCGGGGATAGCCTTTTCAATGCCAGCAGCGAGAGGCATGGAGATGTCGGCCTCGCGAGCCATGGTGGAGTTCGGGGCGTTGGTGATGGCCAGGGTTTGGTCGCCGCGCTGGTGAATTTCGCGCAGGGCAGCCAAGGTGTCGGAGGTTTCGCCGGACTGCGAGATAACGACGACGGCGGGACGGCGCTGATCGCGGCGTCCGCGACAGGCGTATTCGCTGGCGTACTCGACATCGACAGCGAGGCCACAGAGATCTTCAAGCATGATTTCAGCAGCCAAACCGCAGTGGCGGCTGGAACCGGAGGCGGCAATGACAACTTCGCCCGCTGGATTGGCCCAACCGGCCAACTTGGCGGCGAATGCAGGCTTGAGTTTGTCGCCGTCAAGGTACAGGGCCAAGGTGCGCTCAAGAGCGGCTGGCTGCTCGTACATTTCGCGCAACATTTCGTGGGGAAAACTGTCGAATTTGCTCATGCTTTTGATCGATCCTCGCTGAGAAAATTATAGCAAAGGTCGATCATTCAGGCGTCAATTGATCACGATGATGCCCATATCAAGAGATAAAACCATTTATATTTTTCTGAAAATTGATTTTTCTCTCCAAGGATAGACGGAGCGTGTAGAATTTGTCCGAGATGACTGAAGCGCTCAATCGCCGTTCAGAACAAATCATCAAGTTTTTATTGCGGACCGGGACGGCCACCATCGAGCAGATTCTCGAAGAGGTTGGCTCGTCTGCCCCGAGCATTCGGCGCGATTTAGCGCGTTTGGAGGGCCGGGGGCTGATTTTGCGGACCCATGGTGGCGCAACGCTGGTGGAACCGCTGCTTTATGAGCCGTTTCGCTATGACAGCTCGTTTTTGGCGCGCGAACAGCGATTTGCCGGGGAAAAACGGCGCATCGGTCTGGCGGCGGCAGAGCTAATTCTAGCCAACGAAACGGTGGGGCTGACGGCGGGAACAACAACGACCCACGTGGGGCGCAGTCTGCGGCATCGCGACAAGATTCAGGTGATTACCAACGCCATCAATATTGGCATGGAGCTTTGCAACCAGGCAGGAATTCGCACCTACCTGACGGGGGGCGTGGTTCCGTGGGCTTGGACCTTCGCGCTGACGGGGAACGCGGCGCTGACATTTCTGGACGATGTGTATCTTGATAAAGTGTTTTTGAGCGTGACCGGGCTTGACGCGGAGCGCGGAGCGACGACGCTGGAGACCGACGAGGCGCTGCTTTATCGCAAGATGCTGAAGCAGGCCAAGCAGGTGATTGTGGTGAGCGACGCGAGCAAGCTGGGGAAGGTGAGCCCGGCGTTCATTTGCCCGGTGACCGAGATCAATGTATTGATTACCAACGCCGGGGCTCCGGCTGAGGCGCTGGCTCCTTTTGAGCGTCAGGGCGTGAAAATCATTCGCGCCTGAGAGCAGACTTTTAGTGCACACGTCGTATTAAATCGGCAGTTACAACTTGTCCGACATGGATTACAATTCATTGCTGTGACACCTATAGAGACTCAACCCGCGACTTCCGCCTCTGTTTCTGGCGATTCGGCCACCCCAACCGGTCCTATCACGCTGACAATTGACATTGGCGGCTCGGGGCTGAAGGCAATGTTACTGGACGCGGCGGGCAAATCGATCAGCGAGCGCCAGCGCATTCCTACACCAGAAACTCCCACACCGGCAGCTGTGTTGGAAGAACTGGACAAGCTGAGCAAGTTATTACCGGGATTTGACCGGGTTTCGGTGGGATTCCCGGGAATTGTGAAGCGCGGCGTGACGATTTTAGCGGTGAATCTGCATCCGGCTTGGGCAAATTTTCCTTTGCAGGAGACGCTGGCCAAGCGCTGGGATAAGCCGGTGCGGGTGGGAAACGACGCCGATATTGCCGGTTATGGGGCGATTCAAGCCACAGGTGTGGAACTGGTGATGACGCTGGGAACGGGCATTGGAGCGGCGCTATTCACCAACGGCCACCTGGTCGCGGGGCTGGAACTGGGGCACCATCCCTGGCTGCTGGGCAAAAGCTACGAGGATTACCTGGGACGGCGCGGCTTGGACAAGTTTGGCAAGAAGCAGTGGAACATGCTGCTGAAAGAAGCAATTGCGCAACTGGAGTTTGTTTTCAACTTCGATCATCTGTACCTGGGCGGCGGCAACACCAAGAAGATCAACTTCGATTTGCCGGCCAATGTGAGCGTGGTGTCGAATGAGAGCGGGCTGTTGGGCGGCGTGGTGTTGTGGCGAGATCAAGGGTGAAGCTTCTGCTCCGTGCTAAATCTATTATTTGCAGCCACAAAACGATCAAAAATCAAAGGCCAGCCGGGAAAAATCGGCTGGCCTTTGATTTTTGATCGGTACAACAACATCCGCATTTAGTTGGAGAGAACGGCGCGGTAGCGAACCTTGTTCTTTTTGACTTTATCGATAGCGGTGTTGGCCTTGGCCATGGGGAAAGACTCGGTGATGGCCTTGACGCCGTGGCGGGCAGCGACGTCGAGCATCTCTCTGATGCGATAAGGGCTGCCGGTGGGGTTTCCGGTGATGGTGCGGACGCCGGAGATGAGGGGGAAGGCATGGACGGAGATCGGCGAGGGCGGAACTCCCACAAAGCAAAGGGTTCCTGTGGGCCGAAGGGTCTGCACGTAAACGCCCCAGTCCTGGTCGGCATTGATGGTGCTGAGGATGAAGTCCATGGAGCCGGCAACATCCTTCATGGCCTTGGATTCGCGAGTGTTAACGAAGTTGTGAGCACCGAGCGAACGGGCTTCCTCTTCTTTGGCGGCGGAAGTGGAAAAGGCCGTAACTTCAGCGCCAAAGATGCGAGCGAACTGAATGGCAAGGTGGCCGAGTCCGCCGATACCGACAATGCCGACCCGCGAACTGGGGTTGACGCCGCGGGCGCGGAGGGGATTATAGACAGTGATGCCTGCGCAAAGTAGAGGGGCGGTATGTTCGCTGTCGAGGGCTTCGGGGATGGGAACAACGAAGCGCGCATTGGCGCGGACGCGGTCGGCATAGCCACCGTGGCGATGAACGCAAGTTCCCTCGGCGGCCGGGCAAAGATTCTCCATGCCCTGACGGCACCATTCGCAGACGCCGCAAGAGTTGGACTGCCAACCAAGGCCGACGCGCTGTCCGACTTCGAGCGAACGCACCTCGGAGCCAACGGCGGCAATAGTTCCGATAACCTCGTGACCGGGGATGAAGGGATATTGACTGATTCCCCAATCGTTGGCGATTAGATGCAGGTCGCTGTGACAGACACCGCAGTGGGTGATTTCAATTTCCACCTCTTGTAAGCCCAGCTCACCTGGGTCGTACTTGTAAGGCAGCAGTTCGGCTCCCGCCGCGTGCGCCGCTAGTCCTTGAATTTGAGCCATGGTCAGTTCTGAGTCCTCACTGGGCAAAATGGCCGGTTGTATGACGGAATCGCCGGCCCTGAAACAGGGGATTGAAGTTTTCTCCGTCTTTTCTAGTCTAAACCGCCTCCCGGTTCTATGCGCAGATTCAGCAGAGTAAAACCAATAAGGACGCCGTTGACGGGGGAATCGGTGAGCAACTCGAGCGACTCGCCGTTCAGGCTGGCGTCCTGGGAGTTGCGAAGAGGTTCGAAGGCGTTGGCGACGGAGAGAGGGAGGCTAGGGAGGGCGCGTCCGTCGAAGGCGGCCTGCGTCTCAGGAGCCAATAGACTCAGATAGATACGGTCGGCTTGGTGCTGGCTGCGAGCCTGGGCGAGGGTGGTATCGAGGTTAGTGGAGTGGGTAGGCTGGCGAGGCTGATCAAGGGTGTGGTCGAGGGTATTGGCGTCGGAAACCAGGAGTCGCAGATTGCCCGGAGCAAGACGGGCCGGAAGAACGAAAGAAAGCCGCAGGTTGCGGGCGGGCTGCCGCCAGGGGCGGAGCGTGGCCTCGACGACAACCGTATCGCCGGCATGGACGATGTCGCCCGAGACGATGCGCGCTGAGGCCAGTTCGACATCGACGTGGTGGGGAATGGCCTCGGCATCGAGATCGACGGAAAGGAGGTCGCCGGAACGGGTGGAACTGGCATAAATTTTGAGGAAGCGATCGCCGGCGAGCAGGGCCGCCTCCATGGGCGCGGGCATACCATCTCCCGATAAAGCCCACAGATTGAGCGGCATGGAAGAATTGTTCTCCAGGTGAACGGCACCGGTGAGGTGGTAACTATTAGGTTCGGCACTGTCATTGGATTGGAGCAGGGCGTTGTAGACGGAGACGAGAATGGCCTGCGGGGTCATGGCAGGCAGATCGAGGACTTCGAGGTTGAGACTGCGCTCCAGGGCTACGCCCAGTCCATGCACGTGAATGTGGACGGGGATCATGTGCGCCATGGTTCCGAAAGAACCACGAATGGCGGAATCACGATCTTGGTTGAAAGCGCCGATGGTAGCGCCAGTATTGATAATTTTGTAGGAGTTCATGGGCGAGGCGAGGGTGGTGACAACCTCGGTCGCGGTCATGGGCAGAGAGACGGGGCCAGCCTGCAAGAGGGGATGTCCGCAGGCGAGCAACTGCTTGGGATCGACATAAGTAACGGTGCAGGTGGCGGCAATTTCAAAGTCGCCGCGAACCAGTTGGGCGCTGACTGCGGAACCGGGAACGATTCCTTTCCAGTCCGCGGGCGAGGGTTTGGATGAAAGCGCGGAAGCGCCGCTCATGCCCCCGGCAGCAACGATTTCAAGGCTTGATCCGGCCATTTTCTGCTGCCAAAGTTGGACGGCCGCGGGGAGGAATCCGCCCATGACGAGGGGCGTTTCCATGGCTTGGAGATTGGGCGGAGCAGAGGATGGAGAGGCGGGGACGCTATCGACGACGCTCAGTTCCCTGCCCTCGGTTTGCGGCAGGTCGCGGACTTCGAGCATTTGGGCGATGGGGGTGATGCCGGCAATGGGGTCTTTGGCGAACTGACCAATGCGGTAGGAGAGGGCGCCGAGGAGGCGGTTGCCAATATAAACGGGGCTGCCGCTCATGCCCGCAACGACGCCGGTGTACTGAGGCTTGTCGCCGTGCAACTGGGCGAGGATCATATCGTGGCCGGGACCGCGCGCACCGCGCAGGACGCCGAGGATTTCCACCTGCATAGGTTCAGGCTGGCTGCCGCGAAAAACGGTCCAGGCGGTTCCGGTAAGTCCTGCATGGACCTCGCTGAGGGGGAAGAAACCACCGCCAGAGGGGGGCGCGGATTGGCCAAAGCAGGTGACCGCGACCAGAGCGAGAAGGAGAAAGATCAGCCGAAGCCGGGATTCCTGAAGACGAGTTTTCACGTCTATAAGATTAACGCGACCACCCTGCTGCCCGCGGTGGGGCTGACGAGGCTTGCGACGGAACGGGTTTCTGTGCGGGCTGTCAATGATCACGTGTCATCCCGTATGCTGGTGAGCACAGAGGTCGTCATGGTAACAAAGCGTCGGAAGAATTTTCATTCTTGCGGTTTTCTGTTTGCTAGTTTGATCATGGTGGCTGCCGCTACGCTGAGCCCGGCGCAGACTCCAGCCCAAACGCCGGCTCAGC
>Ga0302320_10031040_pt1 | contig 10154 bp, 9 predicted proteins | sample Bog_T0_3_FD_202130 | JGI IMG/M metagenome (GOLD analysis project Ga0302320, IMG submission 202130) | Peat permafrost microbial communities from Stordalen Mire near Abisko, Sweden - Bog_T0_3 | ecosystem: Environmental > Terrestrial > Soil > Wetlands > Peat | place: Sweden: Abisko, Stordalen Mire...
CGCCACTTATCCATATACTGCGAGGGACGCACCAGCGCGACGCCCTGGTCGCGCAGCATCTGTTCGAGGGGCGCGTCCGCCCAGGCACGAGATACACCGGCTTCGAAGGCGCCGTATAATCCGTCCCAGTGCACCGGCAGGAATGCTTTCGGCCGCAGCACCGGCAGCACGAGCTTCGCTACGGCAGCGCCGCCCGTGCCGATCCAGAGGTCTACCGATTCGAGCCCGGCGTCGCGCATGGCAGCTCTCAGGTTTTCGAGGGGAGCGCCGTAGTTCCTGCCATCGATCACGATGGGGGTGTCCAGGTCGACAGCGCTGGCCGAATTCTGAAAGAACCAGCTGAAGCGACCCTGCGGACCGTCGACAACGAAGAGGAAGCCGCGATTGCCGCCGCCGTTGGGAAAATCCTCCGCGACACCGCCGTGCAGGCCGCCGGTGGCGGTATCGGGGTGTGGCACGGAGGTCAGTTCCACGGGATCGTGCTGCTCGGGATTGGTGGCATGGTCTCCGCTATGGTTCCACCGGACGACGCGCATGACGACTCCGCTGGCGATGGCGATCTTCTCGCCGCCGTAAACGGAGGTGCATCGCTTCGCGGGAATATGCTGCGCCTCGGCCTGGAGGCAGGTGGTTTTTGATCCGATGATGGGGGCGCCGGTCAGTCGCGACCAGGTCGCCGTGTCGAAGGAGTGATCGAAGTGGCTGTGACCGGTCAGCAGCAGACTGAATTTTTTGGGGCCGCCGAGCGCATTCATCACGCGGGTGACGGCTTTAACGTCCGGCACGAACGAATGGTGAGTGCTGGCGAGACCGCCCCCGCCGCCGAAGAATTCGCTCTGCGGGATGCGAGTGAAGTATCCGTCAGTGAGAATGTATTTCGATCCCAGCTCGTAATACATATTGGAGATGGACATCCAGGTGATGTCCACCCAGGCGGGAGCTGCTGCCGGAAGGGCGCAGGCGGCGCAGAAAAACAGCATGAAGGGTACCGCTCGCATGGCAACGAGTCTAACATTAAAAGCGGGTTTCTCATCGACACCGAACTTGACGACGCATTGCTCCTGGATAGTCGGGCTTTCGTCCATTACTCATGTTTTCTCTGGATTTCGGGCCGAATCTTTGATGGCAAGGGGCAGACTGCTTAAAAGCAGTTCGACCGGGTGTTTGACAGCCACTCTCCGACGGCAACCTCCGCGCCCACATGCGATATAATCCAATGCCGGTAACCACAGTTGGTAACGACAGCCGGTAACGACAGTTGGTAACGACAGCCGGTAACCACAGTTGGTAACGACAGCTGGTAACGACAGCTGGTAACGACAGATGGTAACGACAGATGGTAACGACAGCCGGTAACGACAGCGGAGAGGAAACAAATGCACCACAAGCGAACGGCAGTCAGTATCTGCGCCGTGCTGGTTATCGCCGCCGGCATCGGCATCAACGAAACCGGGCGGGCGCAAACCTCGCAGGCTCTCGGCATCTTCACAGGCCAGGGCAGTGTCGGTGAAACCACCAAAGGCTCCATGGCCACCTACGACCCCGCCAAAGGCGAATACCGCATCACCGGTGGCGGCGCTAACATGTGGGCCGATAAGGACGCCTTCTATTTCGTCTGGAAAAAGATCACCGGCGACGCCACCCTGCAGGCCGATATCGACTGGGTCGGCACCAGCCCCGTTGAACACCGCAAAGCCGTCCTCATCTTCCGCCAGAATCTCGACGCCGATTCCGCCTACGCCGACGCCGTCTCCCATGGCAACGGACTCACCTCGCTCCAGTTCCGCGGCGCCGCGAAAGAGCAAAGCTATCAGGTATTCACCAACCTCCAGGCGCCGGTGCGCCTCCGCCTCGTGAGGAAGGGAACGCGCTTTGTCATGTACTACGGCAAGCCGGACGACTATCTGAGCCCGCTCGGCCCGGTCGAGTTCATCACTCTCAACGGCGAAATCTACGTCGGAATCGGCGTCTGCTCGCACGACATCACTCGCCTCGATACCGCCATCTTCACCAACGTCAAACTCGAACAAGGGAGCAATTACTAATGCGGCGCCCGCTGCTCATTTGTCTGGCCGTGGGAACCGCGGCTTCCATCCATGCCGCCGACCGACCGAAGATCGTCGGCCTCGCCAACTTCGCCGTGCGTGTCAGCAACCTCGAAGCCGCCCGTAAGTTCTACTCGGGCGTCGTCGGCCTGGACGAAGCTTTCACCATCAAAGACCCCGGCGTCGGCAACCTGACTGTCTTCAAAATCAACGACCACCAGTACGTGGAAGTCTCGCCGACGCTCAAAGGCGACGAAGACCGCATGATCCACTTCGGGTTCGAAACCACCGACGCCCGCGCCATGCGCGACTATCTCGCGGGAAAAGGCATCGCGGTTCCCGCCAAAGTCGATAATGACGCCAACGGCAATCGAACCTTCTCCGTGAAAGACCCCGACGGCTACACCGTGCAGTTCGTCCAGTACATGCCGGGCTCCGTGCACAGCAGGGATTTCGGCAAGCACCTTTCGCCGAACCGTATCTCGGAAAAGATGATTCACGTCGGATTCCGCGTGATGGACCCCGCGAAGTCCGACGCATTCTACAAGGACGTCCTCGGCTTTCGTCTGCTCTGGAAGGGCGGCCCCGCCAGCCGCCAGCCGGACGATCCCGCCTGGATTTCCATGATGGTGACCGATGGCTTCGACTGGGTCGAATACATGAACTCGCCCGGCGAGCAGACTCCGAAACAGCTTGGAGTGCTGAACCACTACGCGCTCGACACGAAGAATATGGACAAGGTCTACGACACCGTTGTGGCGCGCGGCTACACACCGCCGGCGAAGCCCGGGGTGCAGGTGGACGGGCGCATGCTGCTCCAGCTTTACGACGACAATTTCACGCGGACGGAGATGATGATTCGCAAACCGGTGCGCACGCCCTGCTGCTCGCCGAATCTCGACGACGATAAGGAGTGACAGACGGGCACAGATGAAGGGCGACGATTTTTGACGCCGGCCAACACGACGCGGTTTGATTGGCGCCAAACGGCAGACCGGTGGTGGTGACGCGCGCGGAGTCCGGGCGGACGCGCACAGGCAGAAGCGTGGGTCTTGTTCGTCGAATGCTTCTGGCAGGCTGCTGAAAAACCGGGTTCGACTTACCCGGATTTCGTTTTCTTTGAGGCTTCCGGGCGTTTTGGCTAGCTTCGGCTTTGAGCGCCGCTCCAGTGTCCTCTGCGAGCTCAATCATCAGGGCGGATTTCCTCACAGAATCGGATCAGTCAGCTTCTTTCTGAAGGAAAATCTTCCGGGCCGTCGCCAGAGGAAGGAAGAGTGTTCGGGGCTGACTGGACAAAATTCGAAATCCGAAGCGCTGGTAAAAAGCGACAGCCTGATCGTTTTTGGCATCCACCAGAAGGGTGAAAGCGGCGGCGTCCGCCCTTAACGTCCGGCTGGCAGCGTCTGCCAGGAGCGCCGCACCGAGGCCGCGACCCTGAAATTTCTGGTCCACCGCCAAACGCCCGATCCGAATAGCGGGCACGGTCGGATAACGAGGCAAACGCCTGGTTTGGTCCGGGGGGAGATCGGCGAGCGGGATACTCGCGGCGGAGATCGTGCACCAGGCGGCAATCTGGCTCGCGGCGGTGTCGACGGCAACGAAGCAATTCGCGACGCGGCGGCGGATGTCCTGAGTGACCTGGGTCTGAAAATAACGGTCAAGCGCATCTTCGCCGCAGCGAAATAAAGAGCGCTCGCGGTGCTCGCCGAGAGGCTCCAGACGAAACGGAAACGTCATTCGAGGCCGAGGAGTCGACGCCGCTGCCGAAAAGCCTTTTTCAGGGCGGGGGTGGGCCTGGGCGGATTCAGAAGCGCTTCAGCGATTTGCCGCTGGTCCTCGACGGAGAGTCGGATAACCTCGGACTCTTCGATGGTCCGGCAAGCGGCTGCACGCGCCGCCGACACGACAAAATCCGTGAGGGAACGCCCTTCGATTTCGGCAGCACGCTTCAGTAGTGCGTGAACTTCGTTCGGCAGGCGCGCTTCCAGTCGGGCGGTGGTTTGTATCTCTTTTGCCATGACAGTAATTATACGGCAAAGCGCCGTACATGACAGATGGGTGGAGCAGGGACAAAACGGCCGCTGGTTCGGCAGATTCCGGACATTTTCTAAAGGCGGACCTGCTCGTCCGGAATCCTGCCAGCGTATCCAATATAGGAAAGCCTGGTCGACCGTGTGAGGCGGAAGGCAAAGCTGTCGGCGACGGTGTGGCGGGTCAGCAGTTTCCGGAATGCCGTGGAGAAGACCACCGGCGCCATGCCTTGCACGGAATCCACCGCGAGACCGGAACGGGCACACATGGACGTTAACTCTTCGGGTTTGATGAACAGACGAAGAACGTGCAAATTGGGCGGAGTATTGTGCACGAACCACTCCAGTCCCTTGATTGCCACCAGCCAGGCCAGCCAGTTGCGGTTGAAGGTATAAAAGATAAACCCACCGCCGGGCACCAGCACGCGGGCGGCTTCACGGATGGCGAGTTCCGGCTCCTCCACATGCTCCAGGAAGTCCAGGGCGCAAACGGCATCAAAGGCTCCATCCGGGAAAGGAAGCCGAAAGGCATTGCCTTCGATGTATTCCACGCGCCCGGTGGCGTCATGCAGGCGGGCGACTTTCAGCGCATCGGAAGCGAAATCCAGACCGGTGACGGTGTGTCCCTGTTTGGCCAGATAGTTGGTCAGGAAGCCGCCGCCACAGCCGACGTCCAGGACGCGTAATTTGCGTCCGGCGAAACGCGCGCGGAGTTGCTCCGCGACCCAGGGGTTGCGCAGGCGCGACTCGGCGCGCAGCAACGCGACAGGATCGTCCTGGGCTTTGTACCAGCGCTCGCCAAGGGCGTGGTAGATGTCGTTGTTGACGGATTGTTGTGAAACGGCTGGGTTCACCGTTCCACCTGGAACAACCCGCCGCATATCGTCAGGCCGGGACCAAATGCCAGGCTTGCCACCAGTTGTCCTGGCTCGGCCGCGCCCGATTCGAGGATCTCATTCCACACATGCGGCAGAGTTGCGGATGACATGTTCCCGTACTTGAACAGTACGGTGCGGCTGGCGGCGGATTGTTCCGGACGCAGGCCCAGCGCATCCGAGACTTGTTCAATGATCTTCGGTCCGCCGGGGTGGATGGCAAAAATGGCATCCTCCTTCTCCGCTGAGTAATCGAGTCCAGCCTGTGCGAAAAGCCTCACGAGAAACGCGGGCAATGCATTGCCGATCTTTTCCGGCACGTGCTGGGTGAGGGCCATGCGGAATCCCCACTCGCTGACACTCCATTGCATGTCGTCGGCGGAGTCTGCCAGCAGTTCGTCCGCCAGGGTCAGGACGCGGTATCCGGAATGAGCCATGTTCGGGGTGGCTGCCGGCGCCGGGCCAGAGCCATCGCTCAGGGTGTAGCGGATGTGACCATCGGCGAACAGGCTCTGCACCACAAGTTGTTCGGGGCTGTGGTCTGAAGGGTCCAGGTGCAAGGTGCAGAGTTCGGTGTGCGCAATGTCCACGCGGTGCGAGGGGCAGGTCGTGGAGGCCAGAAAGCCGCTTGCGATGCGAATGGCCGGCAATGCGGCATAACAGCCCATGTGATAAGCGTGGGTGACGCGTGTCTGCTGCCGCCAGCCTTTTTCCACCACCAGTAACTGTGCCGCGCTGGGGGAGACGTAGCCGGTACAGGTGACGTGGATGAGATCGTCCGGCGCGGTGGATTCGTCGGCAAACATCGCATTCAGCGTTCGGTGCGCGCCGCGTGCAAAGACTTTCGAGCGTACCGACATGCCGGCCCCTTTGGAACTCTCCGCCAGGCGATACACTTCCATCTCTTCCCATGCCGTGTGCAGGTGATCGTTCAATTCACATCCGCGCGCGGAGATCTTGCCAGGTGAACAGCCGTAGCGGTGCAGCAGCCTGGGCATTATCTCCGTAAAACCGGGACTGACCGGCGGATGGCCGTTGTTGAGACGCTGAGTTTCTTCCGCCCGGATATGGGCTTCCGCCAGCCAATGCAGGGCTTTTTCCTGTGTTTCGGAGTGCAGGGGACGGACAATGCGAAAAGAATGCAGACGCGCGCCGTTGGCGCTGGAAAGTCGATTGCGTAGAATACGGGGCTGAGTCTGAAGAAACGCTGAGGCTGTAGTCTCGGTCAAGCTGTGGTGATCCTCATGGCCAGCGGTAAATCTTCTGACGTCCCGTCAGCTTCGCGCGGTTCCATTTTTCTCCCGTCACGGTTTGGACTTTGGATTGATATCGCGCGACACCATGAGCTTGAGCGTCAGCTTATCGGAACCGGCGGTGTAGCCGATGCCGATGCCGGTCTCAATGCTGATCACTGCACCCTTGTGGTCCAGGGTCAGCCAGCCTTCCTGGAACTGATTGTGCGCTGAATCGAAGTGACGCAGCGTTCCGAAATCGGAGTACGTTTCGGCGGCGATGGCCCATTTGTCGTTCAGGTTGTAAGCGAGGCGCGTGGCGGGAACAAATTCCAGACCGCCCGGACCGCCGTGATACTGGGTATCGACGATCGGGTTCACGATGATGTCCCATGGTTTGAGATGCAGGCCGATGATTGGCCGGAGTTCCGAGGTGATGTGGCGCGGTTCCCAGTAATGGTAGTTGACGCTGAACTCGAAGTTCAGACCATAGAAAAATGTCTGTTCGTCGGCGTGCGGTTTGACGAAGAGCTCGCGGATTTTGAAGCCGTTCAGGGTGCCGTCGTGCCCGGTGGAATAGGCGCTATAAACGGGGAAGTAAAGTCCCTGCTCCATCCAGTCGGTGACGCCATAGGCCCATTCGACCGCGCCATTCAGCGAGTGATTGGCGATGATGGCGCCGGGGTAATCCGGATTCTTTCTGCCGGAGGGCGTGAAGTTGCTGTGAACCATGACGTTGAAGACGCCCTGATCCGCGATGGCGGCGTCATAGACCTGAATTTCATCGGTCTGCGCGAGAAGAGCGGCCGGCGTGGCCAGAAGAGCCAGACATATCAGGGCCTGACGGTATGTGTGCCTGCTATTCGGTTGATGTTTCATTCAATCTGAAGAATCCCTGAGGATACTGTATCGTACTGAAGATTAGCTGAGGATATTCTGGCTCGCTCGCGCTTCCAGGCGGGATTCGCCCTCAGCGACGGGTGGGCGGGCCAGAGTCCGAAAGTGGATTCGAAAGGCGGAACCCTGGCCGGGAGCGCTATCGACTTCTATGGCCGCGTCGTGCGACCCGGCAATCCATTCCGCCATGGAGAGGCCGAGACCCACGCCGGGGATATTCTTCGAACGGGCTTTGTCGGCGCGATAAAAACGCTGGAATATATGTGGAAGATCCTCGGCCGCGATGCCTATGCCGGTGTCCTGAATTGCCGCGACTGCCGCGTCTTGTTCGGCACGGAGCGTGGCCGTAACCCGGCCGCGTTCGGGAGTGTATTTGATTGCGTTGTCGATGAGAATCAGAAACAGCCGGCTCAAAGCGTTGGGATCCCCGTTCACGAACATCGGCTGAGCGGGCAGGCTGCAGACTATTTGAAGCTGTTTTTCTTCAGCCATCGGGCGGCTCCTGCGAAAAGCCTGATCCAGAGCGTCACCCAGATTGACGAGCGAATTCCGGCGCGGCCGTTCTCCGGCGTCGGCGCGGGCGAGAGCGAGGAGATCCTCTATCAGCGCGGCCATGCGGTCCGCTTCCTCCATGTTGTCGCGCAGCGCCGCGCGGTAGGTTTCCTCGTCGCGCGACCGCATCAGCGCAAACTCAGCGGTGGAGCGAATGACCCCGACCGGTGTGCGCAGTTCGTGCGAAGCGTCCGCCGTAAACTCAGCAATGCGACGAAACGCCGATTCGAGGCGATCCATCATGTTGTTGAGCGTCAGCGAAAGACGCTGCAGTTCGTCCCGGGCGGGTGGAACGGCGAGGCGCTGCCCGATGTTATGCGCGCCGATCAGGCGGGCCTGTTCGGTGATCCTATCAACGGGCGCGAGTGCGCGGCGGCTCATGGAATAACCGACCAGCGACGCTAACAGGACGACCACGGGAACGGAGGCCAATAAGAGCCAGCCGAACTGCCTGTTCGCGGCGTATTCGTGCTGCAGCGAAGTTCCCATCTGGATGGTGCAGGGAACGCGGTCAATGACGGCCGAGAGCGCAATGATGCGGATCGGCAGCCCCCGAACAGTGGATGTGACGAGGACCGGCGAAGCGGAATCGCGTCCCAAGGTCCGGAAACCCACGTCCCGGAAACCCAGGTCTGGGGGAATTTTCAGTTGCTTCATGGCATCCGACCGGAAAATCCACGTGCCATCCGGCTTGCTGACCTGTAACAGATCGTCTCCGGGCCGGAGGGCCAGCCTTTCCTGCAATTCATGCCTGATATGGTCCGGCGTCATCTTTGGCATGATTTCGCGCAGGTAGTTTTCGATGTTCACTGCACGGAGGCGAAGGTCCTGGTCGGCGGTTCTTTCGATCGACCACCGCATGGCCACGAACATCCCGGCGGCGAACAGAGAAAGCATCAGAAGCATCGCGGCAAAATACCACGCGGTGAGGCGGAGGCGAATGGGAAGAGTCATCACTCGGCGGCTACTCCGATACGATACCCGAAGCCGCGGACGGTGTGAATCAGCTTTACGGCAGTGCCGCTATCCACCTTTTGCCGCAGCGTTTTGATAAACACTTCGAGGGTATTGTCTTCCACGGTTGCCACCGGGCCCCATACCGCCTGGATGAGCACATCGCGAACAAGAACACGCTCCGGGTGGCGCATCATGAACTCAAGCAACTGATACTCTTTGGGCGTCAGCGCTATGGATTTTTCGTTGCGGGAAACGGCGTGAGTGGCCGGATTGAGGGTAAGGTCGGCCACCTGAAGGCGGGATGGAATCAGGTCGGCGCCGCGACGGGACAGGGCACGCAGGCGCGCGAACAATTCGACGAATGAGAAGGGCTTGGTCAGGTAATCGTCGGCGCCGATGTCGAGTCCGCGAACGAGGTCGGCCTCAGTATCGCGGGCTGTCAGGAAAATGATGGGCGTGCGGTTGTTTTCATCCCGCAGGCGGCGGGCTACGTTGAAACCATCCATTTCGGGCAGCATGATATCGAGCACGAGAGCGTCGAAAGTGTAGGTCATGGCCAGTTCGAGGCCATAGGTTCCGGTATTGGCCACGAGGACCGAATGCCGCTCTTCTTCGAGAGCTTTTTGCAATACGGCGGCCATTTTTGGTTCGTCCTCAACAACCAGGATGCGCACGCTTCATTATCTCTATCTCTTTGCCTTTCATCGTGAACTACCCGGCTGAAGGTTTGATGAGGACCGGGGGCGTCCTCAGCAGATCTTCAGGTTGGGCGGCGATACTCACTCTTCAGCTTTAAATAGAATCGGGAGATTATCGCAATGAAGATTCAACGGAACAATGCCGGCGCGTGCGCCGCCGGTATCGCTTTGCTCGCGGTTTTGACGGTCGCCGGGCCGCAGGGCATTCGGGCGCAGGGTCCGGGTGGCGGTCCGCAGGCTCCGGCCGCCCCGACGGGACCACTGGCCCCCGAAAAATACAAGAACATCCAGGTGCTCACCAATATCGCTGCCGATCAGATGGATACCACGATGCGCTATGTGTCGGCCTCGGTCGGCATGCGGTGCACGGAGTGCCATGTGCAGGAGGCATCCGGGCAGTTCTCCTTTGAGAAGGACGACAAGCGCGCCAAGCAGACTGCGCGCCAGATGATGAAGATGGTTTATGCGATCAATGCCGGAGGGTTTGGAGTTCAGGCCGAGTGCGCCACTTGCCACTCGGGCAACAACCGGCCGGCGGGACTGCCGATGGCGACGATGCTGACCCCGGAGCAAGTAGCGCAGATGACGCCTCCTGCTCCTGCTCCCGGTGCGGGTGGTGGCGGGTTCCCGCAGGGCGCGCCCGGAGCTTCGGGTGGTGGACGCGGTCGCGGTCCCGCGGCAGGGCCGCCTGTTGCTGACGTTACCGATAAATATTTCGCCGCTATTGGCGGACGGCCCGCGGCTGAGAAGCTGCAGTCGCTTTCGCTGACCGGCACCGTGACCAGCCGCACCGGGCAGAGCGCTCCGTTCTCGATCGAGGAAAAATCCGGCAAGTACCTTGAGACCCGCCAGGCGACCACGCGCGGTT
>Ga0302320_10031042_pt1 | contig 10153 bp, 10 predicted proteins | sample Bog_T0_3_FD_202130 | JGI IMG/M metagenome (GOLD analysis project Ga0302320, IMG submission 202130) | Peat permafrost microbial communities from Stordalen Mire near Abisko, Sweden - Bog_T0_3 | ecosystem: Environmental > Terrestrial > Soil > Wetlands > Peat | place: Sweden: Abisko, Stordalen Mire...
ACCTACAACGCGGCCAGTGCCATCTAGGCGACCATCGGCGGCGGCGCTGGGAACAACGTCACCGGCGGCTGGGGCACGATCGGCGGCGGCTCCGGCAACCTCGCCGGGGGCACCGGCAGCACGGTGCCAGGTGGCCTCAACAATAGCGCCACGGGCAACGGCAGTTTCGCCGCCGGCAGTGACGCGCACAGCGCGTATGATGATACATTTGTATGGGGCGACGGGTCAGAAACATTCGAAGCGACGGCCACGGACCAGTTCGATGTGCTTGCCACCGGGGGAGCCAATATTTACACAGGTTCCGGGCCGCCGACGCTTTCAGTCCTTCCTTTTATATTTGACGGCGACTACCAAGGCTATGGCAACGTGGGAGTGAATACTTCCACTCCTCGCGAGTCGTTGGATGTCAACGGAGGATTCCTGGAGGTGGAAGGAACTGGAGCCCAAGCGGCCTTCGGTGGCCTCGATAGCACGGCCGTGGTAATCGGGAGTTTTGCTCCGAACACCACCGCAGTGTCGCTCGTAAATCTCAGCTCGCACGCCCCCATGAGCCTCAACTGCAGTTCCATTAACATCCAAGGCGGATCGGATCTGGCTGAGCCGTTTCCGATATCCGCCGCGGGTGGCGAGATCGTGCAAGGCGCGGTGGTGGTGATTGACGAGGAGAGTTCCGGACGTTTGAAATTGAGCGACCGGCCCTACGACTCTCGCGTGGCGGGCGTGGTCAGCGGCGCCAACGGCATCCATCCCGGAATCCAGATGCAGCAACAGGGTTTGCTCGCAGGCGGAAAAAACGTCGCGCTCACCGGACGAGTCTATGTTCAAGCGGACACCTCGAACGGGGCCATCAAAGCCGGTGACTTGCTGACCACGTCCAGCATCCCCGGCCAAGCGATGCGGGTAAGTGATCATATCAGGGCACAGGGCGCGATCCTGGGCAAGGCGATGAGCGCCTTGGAATCCGGACGGGGATATGTCCTGGTGCTCGTGACCCTGCAATAATTCGCACTGCCATGAAAGCCATTCTGAAGTTTAATCGAAACCATTGCCGGACACGGTATGGCTATTTGTGGCTCGTGGTCGTGTTGTCGCTTGTGCGATTCCTGGCGCCAGCCGCCACATTGGCTGACTTTGGCTATCAACACATGGCGGTTGACGGGCAAATCGCCAGTGGGAACCGACCGTTGTTGCTGATATGCGTGAACTTTGCCGGTCAAAGCCCGCTGCCACAGCCGTTGTCTTATTACTCCAACCTGGTGTTCAGTGCTTCTCAAAATCCGGGTTTTAACGGCTATTTCCAAGCGGTTTCGGATGGTGCCTTCTCTTTCACTCCGGCCGGTGCGATTCTGGTGACGTTGCCTGCAGCGGGCGTGTTCACCAATGTTTATGCGCAACATCCGGCGCCGCCCAATCCATTTGCGACGGCCGACGGCGTTTACGCCTCAAACATCATCCACGCCGCCATGAGTTCGTTTGATTTCGCCAACTACGATGCCAATCAAGATGGCCATGTCACCCAGGCCGAACTTGCCATTGTGATCATTGTCAGTGATTCGGGCTGGACGTTGGGCGGTTGCCGGTCTGTGCCATCTGTTCCCTCTGCGGGAATTATTTGGGGAGGCGGATTGGTTTCGCTTCTCGGCTATCCAGCACCGTTCATCATAATGGCCGAAGAGACGGAGGAAACCCTCGGGACGCCAGATATATACGGGCCAGATTGCCTGAGTTGCGCGCTGACGCCGCAAAGCTGCTTTTTCTCAGGAGACTTATATTATCTTGATCCTTGGAACCGCATGGAATTGGGCTGGTGCCAACCCCGAATCTTTTCGTTGACTGCCGGCGGAATTACCCCGCTCTCCGCCGCCCAGGCCGGCGATCCCACGGCCCCCATCATCTTATATGATTCTTCCAAAGGAACGAACGAGTTCTTCCTCCTTGAGTATCGCACTCACCTGAACTCTGTCTTTGGTCCGGGTTATGATCACGATGTGGCCCTTGGCCAGAGCGATGGACTGGTGGTCTGGCACATCCAGCAAGATACGAACCATAATCTTGTCCATGTAACCAGCCCGATCAGTACCAACCTCACTCCATCAATCTGGGCTGAAGGGAGTCCCAATTTGATCCCCGGATGTCCCTCAACGCTCTGGGGATCCAACGCCAAGACGCCCGTGTTGAAGTGGATGGATGGCACTCAGACGGCGACCACTCTCCATGTCAAGCCCTTCAATCCCGGGGACAACACCATAACCGTGCAGTGGTTGAGCGCGGAAGACACCTGGGTGGATTTCAACTACAGCGGTTCGCCTCAAACTGGCACATTTTCCAACCCTTATAACAGCATGAATGCAGGGATCAATGCGGTTTCCTATGGCGGCACTCTCCACCTCAAGACCGGCAGAAGTCCCGAAACCCCCTTGATCACAAAACCGATGAAAATAGTCGGCTATAACGGGCCAGCGAGCGTCGGCAATTAATTTTCTCAAGCCAATGCGGTGAACCTCCAACCTATGAACAACCACTCCTGTCCCCGAATTTATCGCGGCCTGCTGGCCGGCGTCATCCTGGCTGCTGCTTGGCTGCTGAGCGCCCGTTCCGCCCGCGCAAACAACCCTCCGGTTTCCAATACTGCCGACAGCGGGCCGGGTTCGCTGCGGGACGCCATCGCAAACGCCCCATATTACGGGACCATCACTTTCGACCCCAGCGTCACGGGCACCATCACGCTGACTAGCGGCGAACTGGGAATTATTGGCAACCTGACCATCATCGGGCCGGGCGCAAGCCTGCTCACCGTCAGCGGCAACAACGCCAGCCGCATATTCAATATTGCCCCTAGCGGGACGGCGACCATTTCCGGTCTCTCGATTAGTGCGGGTGAAAATCAGGGCGCCGACAGCAGCAGCGGTAATGGGGCGCCCGGCGAAGGGGGCGGCATCTTCAACGCCGGCAATTTGACGCTCACGGACTGCACGGTGAGCCAAAACCAGGTGCTGGGCGGCCAGGGTGGCACGTATGGTGGGGGTGGTCTGGGCGGTGGCATTTACTCCTCGGGAACGCTTACCCTCGTCAATTGCCTCATCACGCAGAATAGTGCGGTTGGTGGTGCGGGGACAGTCGTGCTCAGTTCCACAGACGGACTTGGTGGTGGCATTTTCTCGCAAGGCGCGTTGGCGCTGACCAATTGCACGGTAAGCTGGAACGCCGCAAGTGGAGGCGGGGACGTGTTTTTTGGTAGTATTTTCGGAGGCGACGGTGATGGTGGCGGCCTCTATGTTGTACAGATGGGTCTATTCGCCAATTGTACGATTGCCAATAATTCCGCATATGGCGAGGAAGGCTTTTCCACACCCGGAAATCACGTGCCTGCCGGTTTCGCTCAGGGAGGTGGTCTGTTCGTCGAAAACGACAACCCAACCCAGGCGCTTTCTCTGACCGTGATACTCACGAGTTGCACCATCAGCGGAAATTTCTGCGTGGGCGGTGGTGTCAACAGCCCGCTTGCGGGAGCACCTGGTGGGGCCTTTGGCGGCGGGATTTATGCTGGCAGCACAAGCAGTTACGCTCCTGCAGTCGCGCCCACATTGAATAATACCATTGTCAGCGATAATGTCGTGGTTGGCGGCTACGGCAGCGGCGGCCCAAACGGTGAGGCGACCGGGCCGGATGTGTACGGCGACTTTGCGAGCGGGGGCTTTAATCTCATCGGCGCGGCGGATGGCAGTTTCGGCTGGATCGCCAGTGGGAATGGCGCCGATCTGACGGGAACCACCAACGCGCCGATGAATGCGCAACTCGGTCAGTTGCAAAACAACGGCGGAGCCACTCCCACCCTGGCCCTGGCGTCCACCAGTCCAGCGGTTGACAAGGGCTGCGGTTTCGGCCTCACCACGGATCAACGAGGTTCGCCCCGGGCGGTGGACTTTTTGGGATTGCCCCATCCCGCAGGTGGCGACTGGAGCGATATCGGCGCGTTCGAGTTGAAGCGTCCGTTCCTGAATATCGCGGTTGTCGCGACAGAGAATCTTGTCTCCCTGCTCAAAATCGGCTGGAGCGAAACGGAGGCCAACAAGTCCACCTCACCCATGATGGCAAGTCCGCCCCTCTATGGTGTCGAAGAGTCAGCGGATGCGATGTTCGGACAACCGATGACTTCCACGATGGCCGTGTGGATGAGGAACGGCAGGTACGAACTGCGGGACGGCGTTATGCCCCAGGGTGCCTATTACCGCCTCTCGACCGCCGTGGCCAACCCTTTTATTCCCCCGGCCGCCACCACGGCAGCCACGGCGATCAGCAGCAACGCCGCGACGTTGAACGGCACCACCACTCCCTATGGTTTGAGCACGGCTTACTGGTTCGAATATGGCGCGGACACCAATTACGGCATCTGTACGCAAACCAACGGTTTGGCCACTTCCACCAATCTGGCCAGTCTGAGCTGCGCCATCGGCGGATTGGCCTCGTCCGCCGCTGTTCATTTCCAACTGGTGGTGGCCGACGACGATGGCATCCAAGTTGGCGGCGACCAATCTTTCATGACGCTGTCAAATGTTCCACCGCCGCCGCCGCCACTCCCGTTGCTCGTGACGCTGGCGGCCACGTCGGTCAATGCCAACTCCGCAGTGCTGAACGGAACCATTGAGGGCAACGGCTCATATGCCGTGGCCCATTTCCAGTATGGCCTGGACACGAACTACACCAGCGGGGAACCGGTGTTCTCGTATTTCACCACCCAATATTATGATGTGGAATCCTTCAGCTACACGCTCGCCGGGTTGGCGCCGAACACGACCTACCACTACCAGACTTTTGGCTTCAATTGCTGCGAGGAGGGCTTCGGCGGCGACCAGACCTTCACCACCGCCGCTGGTCCCGCCCAGCCACCGCCAACGGTCGGCACGCTGGCGGCCAGTTCCGTAACCAAGAATTCGGCGACACTGAACGGGAGCGCCAATCCCAATGGCGGAGCGAGCACGGCCTTCTTCGAATGGGGCACGGATGCCAATTATGGGAACATTACAACTCAAACCGGGATTGGCACTGCGCCACAAAATGATTTCCAAGCCTTTCTCAGCGGCTTGAACTCATACACCACCTACCATTATCGCATTGACGCGGTTAACAGCGGCGGCACGACTTACGGGGCGGACGAAAGCTTCACAACTGTCTGGGCGCCGGTGCCGCCGACGCTGGTGTCGCCCGGCACTTCAACGCCCGGCAGTCCCGGGCTGGCGAGCACCGCCCCGACATTCACCTGGACCGGGGCCAGCCCGGCCTCCAGCTTCGATCTGATCATTCTGGGATACCCCAAGGGCGATCAGGTGTTCGCCGGATCGGTGGAAGGCAGTTCGTACACCCTTCCGAGTGGCATTTTGGCAGATGAGACGGCCTACCAGTGGTACATGGTCGCATTCGACAGCCTCGGTGATGAAAGTGTCGAGTCGAGTCCGCTTTACTTTACGACGGCCGCCCTGCCAACCGTCGTGACCCTGCCGGCTACCAATGTGGTTGGCAGCTTCTACGTCAAATTGAGCGGCAGTGTCAATCCCAACGGTGGCGGGACGACGGTCTATTTCGAGTATGGAACAACGGCAAGTTACGGGACCATCACCACCCAAACCGGCATTGGCACCGCAACGGAGATCTTCACCGCGACGATCGGGGGTCTGACGGCAGGCACAACCTACCACTACCGGATTGACGCGGTGAATGGCCTCGGCTTGAGCAGCGGCTCGGACGTCACGTTCGTGGCACCTTAATTACTCCATAAACTCCTAAGCGCACTGAATGACCATTATGCCCAACATTCTTTTGCGGCCACCACAGCGGCCGCCACTCTTGAAACAACACCATGATTCTTTCGCCCGCCGATTGAATGAATTGACGGCGGTGGTGGAACCTATGGCCGCGCGAGAAATGACGTGCTTATGAAGACCAATCAAATGATTTGCCGCCCTTCGATTATTTTGGGCCGGCCGCGACACTGGCTCCGGAAGCATCCTGCTCCAGAAATGAAACTTCGCATTCCGGCTGGCGGCCTGGTGCTTGGTGGTTCTCTGACTTTTGGTGCGTGGTTCTGGGTGCTTCTTGCTGCCTTTTCCGTTCACGCTCAATCATATTCCATCGACTGGTATAAAATAGCCGGTGGCGGTGGAACCAGTTTCGGGAGCGGATACCAAGTCGCCGGCACCATCGGCCAGCCCGATGCCAGTCCCGCCATGACCGGTGGATATTATTCCCTCACGGGCGGCTTTTGGAGTCTCGTTTCGGTGGTACAAACCGCCGGTCTTCCCAAGCTGACCATCACGCATTCCGGCGGCAGTGTCATCGTTTTCTGGCCCAACACCGGCGGCGGCACCTTGCAGCAAAATAGCAACCTGACTTCGGGAGGTTGGACCAGCAGCGGCTTCTCCATCATGACGCATGATGGCACCAACAGCATTACGATCCCCTCGCCGCAGGGAAATCTTTTCTTTCGACTAACGCCGTGACGGGAAAATCAAAATCACTTAAAACATGAAAAAGCCTCGCCGCTTCCTCGCCATTCTCCTGGCACTGCTCGCCGGTCTGCACCACGCTCGCGCCCAAGGCGCGGCGTTCACCTATCAGGGCCAGCTCATGACCGCCAGTGGCCCGGCCAATGGGACCTATGACCTGACCTTCGAGCTGTTTGCCACCAGCAGCGGCGGTGCCGCGGGGGCCGGGCCGGTGACGAGTCTCGCGACGACCGTGGCCAGCGGGCTCTTCACCGCCACGATAGATTTTGGCGCGGGCGTGATTACGAGCGGGGCCAACTGGCTGCAGATGGCCGTGCGGACCAACGGCCGAGGCGCGTTCACCTCCTTGTGGCCGCTACAGCAACTTGCGCCGACACCTCATGCCATCTACAGTGAAACCTCCGGCGCGGCCAACAGTGTCATCTCCAATGGCATCTCCGCCGTGCAATTGAACACCGCGGGCGCCCCAAGCAACGGCCAGGTGCTCAGCTTCAACGGCGGCAGCCTGGAATGGACGACTCACACATCCGGCGGCTCCGGCTGGAGCCTCGCCGGCAATGCGGGCACGGCAGGGGGGCTTCTGGGCACGACCGACAATGAGCCCTTGGAAGCGATCGTCAACAATCTCAAAGCGATGGAGTTGTTCCCGGAGGCCAACAACTCCGTCAGTCTGGCGGTTGGACCGGGTGTGGGGCTTCTGATGGGCGCACAAGGGGTCAATGTGTTCGGTGGCTTTTACGGCGGATTCAACACGGTGTACGCGAATTATTCCACCATCGCCGGCGGTTACAACAACACGATCAATGCAGGCGCCCCGGCGTCCTTCATTGCCGGCGGGCAGGGCAACGTCATCAGCGGGGATACCAGTGCCATTGGCGGCGGGTTTTTCAATACCGTCAACGGGTCCCAAGGCACCATTCCCGGCGGTGCCAACAACCTCGTGTCCGGCAGCTACGGTTTTGCGGCGGGAGATAACGCGCAGGCCACGAATGTGGGCGCTTTTGTATGGGCGGATGCTTCAGGCGGCACCTTTTCTTCGACAACCGATAACCAGTTCAGCGTGCGCGCCGCAGGCGGGGTCCGCCTGCTAACCGGCGGCGCAGGCCTGACCATTGATGGCCAGACCATCAATCCGACCCCAGCCACCCCCAGTCCAATACCCTCCATGCAAGTATTTGCCACCCCGGGCACCAGCCAGTTTGTTGTGCCTTCAGGCGTTACCCGGCTGATGATTGAAGTGTGGGGCGGCGGCGGCGGCTACGGCAAAGGGGTATATGTGGTCACGCCTGGCACAAGTTACGCCGTGACTGTCGGCGCCGGCGGCGTTTCGCAGACCGCGGGCAGTACCAGCAGCGTTGGCGGTCTCATCAGCGCAACGGGAGGCTTTCCGGGAACCAATAGCTTGTGTATTCTCAACTTCTACAGCGGCAGTGGGGGGGGACCAGCGCGGCCCCCATCAACATTACCGGAGCCACGGGAATTTTCATAAATATCATCGACTCGCCCGGGGCCGGCGGAAGCGCCGGCTGTGGCGGTACCGGCGGCGGCTTTGGCATTTCAGGGTTGTTTGTAAACAACGTGCCGCAGCCTGGCTTTGCTCCCGGAGGAGGTGGTTGTGGCGGCAGCGCCGCCGCTGGGGACTATGATGGCAGCGGCACCACTGGCGGCAATGTTTATTATTGAGTAAACTTTCTCCAAGTTTTTTTGCGTCCCTGGCCGGCTCAGCAACACGGCTTTTATAGTGATCCCACCATCGCCGTCGTAAAGAACCACCCATTCGGGCGATGGTCGCCTTGTTCGACGACTCATTTTTGCAGACCCAGATTGCCATGCGCGGCGGCACACTTCTGCACAGGGTTCATCTCGCCCCGGCATCCCGATACAGCGAGGACATCGACCTGGTCATGGTTGGCGATCGTTCAGAGGGACACATTCGCCGGGCGCTAAACCGCATTTTGAGCGGCGTGTTGGGAACGCCCAAGCTGTCTGCCTGGGGCGATTTCAAGCTGGCCATTCGCAATACGGTGAAACCGACGCGAGTTCAATGTCACTGAGCGCACGCCACATCTTCCGGTGATCCGAACTCCGTTTGAATTTCCCTTTCAAGATTCGGTGATCCAAACCCAGGTCATTGGGTATGATATTCATGAGATGCTGGGGACAAAATTGCGGGCTTTGTTTCAGCGCCGGCGCGGCCGTGGTTTATTCGATATTTATTGGACCTTGACGCTGGCCAAACCGGCGCTTGTTCCCGCTCAAATTATTGAGTCATTTCAGCATTATTTGAAGTTGGAAGGCAGCCGAGTTGATTTTGTTTGCTGCGATATGCCGAACGCTGACCCTCTGAGCATCGGGATTATTGCCCTAATGCTGCAGTCGCCTTATCCGGCGTTGACCTTTATTTCCACCTAATATACGTCAATTCTATTAGCGGCTGCCGTACAAACATGTGAGAGATTTGGCAGGTTTTATAACCGCGCCCGAGTGATGGAAGAGCTCGAGTTTGCATTCAGAAATGGCGGCAATCTCGCTGATCTCGACATGATCGTTGTTGGGAATTATTTGTCAGCAGCCTTTCACCAAATGGCTCTGGAACCGGGGATCCTCTGTAATTCGCAACGAGACGCCCACCTGGCGTGACCGTCCTGCGCAAAGGCCGTCCAGGTCGCGGGTGCTTGGCCCCGGCATCAAGTTGTGCGACCCTCATGTAAAGCAGGCGCGCTTGTACAGTGCGGCGGCCCAGTCAGGCCAACTAATGCATGGTGCCTACAACCATCCGGCGGACACGCGCAATTCCCCGATCCGCAACCGCATCGTGGCTGGCATGACGTTGGGCACGATGCTGATTTCGGGGTCCCGGAAGACCGGTTCAGCCGTTAAACGCGGCAGTGCCGTAAAATCAGCTCGTTCGGACCCCTCCCTGTCTCGCATTGCATTTTCCACACAACCCCAGCATCAGCTTGTGTGGGACAATCGAAGTAACGGGTGACTCTTTCCGCTCGCCTCCATTTTCCGCGGATTTTCCGCGCCGCGCGATTTTTCCCTTGCTTATTCCAAGGAAAGGCTTAAACACAATAATGACTTTGGTAAATAAATAACGTCAGCAAAACTAAAATCTCAAAAATGATGAAAAACCTCCTGCGCTCCCAGTGTGTCCTTTTGGCGTTGCTCGTGACCAACCCAGCCACCGCCGTGACCAATGGCCTGCTCACCACGACGGTCAATGAACTCAGAAACTGAGATGTTAATTATGCAGAAAACCTCTATGCAAAGAACCTCATTTGATGTTCGTCCGGCTTTATCTTGGCTTGGACTCTGCCTCTCGCCCATTGCCGCCGCGCTGTTGCTGGTGGCCAAGCCGACCCAAGCCCAGAACTCCGCCACGCTTGGCATACAGCCCGTCGCCACCAATCAGGTGCAGTTGTTCTGGCAGCCTTTGACCGGTTTTGAGCAGGTGCAACGCGCCAATAGCCTTGGCCCGACCAATAACTGGCAATTCGTCACCAATCTGCCGTTGCTCCAGTCGCCCTTGATGCTCCTGCGCCAGAACATTACGAATACGCAAGGATTCTTTCGGCTGGCAAACGGAGCGCTGCCCGTCACCGCGCCCACCAATTTGCCCGATCCTTCGACAATCGTACCGGTGCCGCCAC
>Ga0302320_10031043_pt1 | contig 10153 bp, 9 predicted proteins | sample Bog_T0_3_FD_202130 | JGI IMG/M metagenome (GOLD analysis project Ga0302320, IMG submission 202130) | Peat permafrost microbial communities from Stordalen Mire near Abisko, Sweden - Bog_T0_3 | ecosystem: Environmental > Terrestrial > Soil > Wetlands > Peat | place: Sweden: Abisko, Stordalen Mire...
AAGCAAGGCGGGCTTCGTTCTGTCTTCGACTGTCATCTGCAATCTACAATCTGTAACCTGTAATCTGCTTTTCCGAGCGTCCGATTTCCCTTCCGCGTCTGTACGATGTAGCATTTTCTCGGATGGGCCGGCACAACCCGGCCCGCTCCACGAGGCAATTGAATCCCATGAATCGCAAGTTTCCGTTTTGTTTCGGCCGCCGCGGGGCCCTCGGCTCCGGCATGCAGAGCAAGAATACAACCGGCATTTCTGAAAAGACTCAGGGAGCAGCGCGGCCCAATGGCTTCACGCTGATGGAGTTGCTGATCGTAATGGCCATCATCGCCATCCTGATGCTGATCGCCATTCCCACGGTAGGCAGCTTGAAAAAGAATGCCAACCGGCTGTCGGCGATCCAGTCCATCCGGGCCATCCAGCAGGCGGAGATGCAGTACGAATCCACCTACCCAGCCAATGGCTTCGCTTGCACGCTTGCTGCCCTGGGCGGCGAGCCCAGCGCCGGCGCTCCTTCGCCAACCGGAGCGCAGATCCTGCAAGGGGACCTGACTTCGGGTTATAAGTCCGGGTATGTCTTCACCATCAGCAACTGCCAGAAGGTAACCGTCAACGGCACAGATCGCATCACCAGCTACACGGTGACGGGGGTTCCGCAGACAGTTGGCAAGACCGGCGACAGCGGCTTCTGCAGCGACCAGTTCGGCACCATCAAGTCTGACCCCACGGGCGGCACCAACTGCACCCAGCTTGTGCAATGAGGGCGGCCTTTCCGCTGAGGCGCGGCGGCCTGCTTTGCACGGCCGCCTTGCTTCTTTCCTCTTGCCTCACCGCGCAGCAGCCGGCGCTCTCCGCGCACGAGCTGGCGCAGCGTGTCGATCGCCACTACAACCAGCTTCACGCGCTCAAAGCTGGATTCTCAGAGCATTACGAGGGCTTGGGCATGCAGCGCAGCGAGAGCGGCACGCTGCTGCTGCTGAAGCCCGGCCGCATGCGCTGGGACTACACCACCCCGAGCAACAAGCTGTTTCTGCTGGACGGGAAATACGCCTGGTTCTATGCGCCGGGCGACCCGCAGGTACAGCGGCTCCAGGCCAAGCAGCTTGATGACCTGCGCTCGCCCCTGCGTTTCCTGCTGGGCCATACCGAGATCGAAAAAGAGATGAACAGCCTGACGCTGGCGGCTGCCGGCGGCGGCAGGTTCACGCTCAGCGGCCAGCCCAAAGGCCAGGAGAAGCGCGTCAGCCGTCTTGCGCTGACCGTGACCGCCGAGGGGACCATTACCGGCATCGAGATTGAGGAAACCGACGGCGCGCTGACTCGGTTCAGCTTTATGGGGGAAGTGCTCAACCCGAGTATCCCAGCCGACAAGTTCCGCTTCGTTGCGCCCCCCGGCGTGCCCGTCGTGGACGCCGCGCCACCGGTCTAATTTCCGTAGTTATAGAACCCGCGCCCGGATTTGCGGCCGAGCCAGCCGGCGTCGACCATGCGCACCAGCAGCGGGCAGGGGCGGTATTTGGGGTCGCCGAAGCCTTCCTGCAACACGCGCAGAATGTCCACACAGACATCCAGGCCAATAAAGTCCGCCAGCGTCAGCGGCCCCATGGGGTGGGCCATGCCCAGCTTGAAGACTTGGTCGACGGCCTCCGCTGTGGCTACGCCCTCCATCACCGCGAAGGCGGCCTCGTTGATCAGCGGCATCAGCACTCGGTTGGAGACAAAGCCCGGCGCATCGTTGACCGCGACGGGTGTCTTGCCCAGCTTCACGGCCAGCGCACGCACCAAGTCGAAAGTCGCGTCGCTGGTGTCCAGCCCACGGACGATCTCCACCAGCGCCATCACCGGCACGGGGTTGAAAAAGTGCATCCCGATCACTTGCGCCGGGCGGCGGGTTACGGCAGCAAGGCGCGTAATCGAGATAGACGAGGTGTTCGAAGCCAGCACGGCGGCTTCGGGCAGGATGCGGTCAAGAGCGCGGAAGATCTCCGACTTCAGCTCGAACCGCTCCGACGCAGCCTCGATGGCAAACTCCGCCGCGCCCAGTGCCTCGCGATCGAGAGTAGGAACGATGCGCGCCAGCGCCGGCTCAACTTCGGCTTCGGACAGCTTGCCCTTGGCGGCCTCGCGGCCCAGGTTGGTGCGGATCTGCGTCAACGCCCGCTCGAGGAAGCGCTGCTCCACGTCGCAAAGCAGCACGCGGAAACCCGCCCGCGCAAATACATGGGCAATGCCGGAGCCCATGGTGCCCGCGCCCACCACGCCAACCGTCTGTATTTCAGCCATCGGAAGCCCCTCCCCATTGCAAGAAGGAGTGTAGCAGTCCGCGTGGTGGAAACCCCGAACGGAGCGCGTAGCCAACCTCCTGATTCAAGCAAGCCGGCCCAGCGGGGTCGATGCGGATTTCCCGGGCGAGGCAAAGAGAAAACTTTTCCCTTGCAGGGAAATGATTGCTATCATCTTTCTCTGGAAGAATTGGCCGAAGGCCGCAGCCGACAGGCAAGAGGACCAGAAATTCACACTTGTGCCGTCCGTTTTCCCGCAAGATCGTAGTTCGTTCTTAGCACGGAATCTCCCCCCGGCAGGTGATCTAAATGGCTACAAAATCTTTTCCCCTTGTGCGCCGAGGAGCAGTGCAAAGCCTTGGCGGAAACTTGACGCTTTGCTCCACCCCCTTCTGCACGACTCTTCTCAGAGCCAGTAGTTCACGACTCATTCTTACCAGTTCGCGGCATACGAGCAGATCCTTGTTCAAGGGGCGCTGGTCAAGAAGCAACAGCGGCGGGGAGGGCCCGTCGAACTTCTCCTGGAAGCCCTTGATTGTTGGCGCAGCCACAGCGGTTACCTGCCTGTTCACCTATGCCTTCGGTTCCTACCAGCCAGAGGAACTCCCGGAATCCGTCATGGAGGAAGTGGGGTTCGATCCGGCAACCAATCGGGACGAATGTCCACAGCTCAATGCCCGCTCAATCGAAACGATCGGCGCCATGTTGGACAGGCTGGGGATGTCGCCAGGGCAGATCAGGACTGGGGCTGTCGACCTCAGCCACTATCTGGACCGATGGATGCATTTCTATATCGCCGCCGCGCATTGCGGAAACGCGCACCAGATCGCGGCCTCGTCAGGGCTATCCGTCGAAGAAGTTCTGCAATCCCTCACCTCTCCGGAAGGAATGATCGCTACCTGGGCCGGCTGCATGATGGCTGGGGGCGCCTCAATCCATCTGACCCCGGAGGGCGAGAGCGTATTGAAGAGGATCGGCAGGGATGGTGGCAGCGCCAAAGGCACCGTGATTGGACGCGGGGATTTGACATCCGGATACGACCTCGTCGAACTCAGCAATCCGCAGCGAAGCGTGTTCAATGGGGCCACCATGGTCTCTTTCCAGGCGCGCACCATGTACTTTCATGCCCTGTCGGGCACCGTCCTGCACATCCTCTACGTGTCCCGCTCCGGTGACATGTACTGGATCTGGGTCGGAGCCGGCGGCCGAGGCTTCACCAGCCGGTTCGTGAACAACCCCGCAGCCATTCACATGGACCTTGGCATTTGGACCGATATGGGCAAGTCGATCAAGTTACTCTATGCGGACCCCAACATGGTCAAGAAATTCGCAAGCATGAACTCGGAGCAGATCCACACGCTCATCCGGGACCTGGTGATCTCATCGCAGTCCAAGAAGGGAACCTTCAGGGATGTTCTGCAACGCGCCCAGGTCACCATGGGCTATCCATCCCGCGTCGTGTCCAGCGCTTCCAACATGTCGATCACCGGCGTGAAGGGCACGAACAAGAACGACTAAAGCGGAACCAGAGTTGATGTATCCCGATGGCACACCCCTCAAGTCGACGCGACCACAAGGAGCGGCGACACTGCACCAAGCCCATTAGGCCACAGTGACTCTGGTCTCGCTCTAAGAATTGTCCCGAACGTGTCCGGACCCAGCGATGGCGGCCCAGGATGCCAACTGCGAACTACAACGGCGACGCCGCTGCAGTATTTTCAGCTCAAGCCTATCCAGGAAGCCTGGAATCGGAGCAGAATTCCTCTCAAAAAGCAGCCGCCCTTGCGTGGCCACTCGGCGGCGATATTCGAATCGAAACCGCTCTAGTTTCCGCTGACAGGCGCGGCAGCCAAATAGAGCGGATCGGTGAGCTGGAAGGTCAGCATCGTGCCCTGCTCCAGCGTGGCCTGCGAGTGGCTGACCATCAGGTGGACCGTCACCGCACCGGCGCCGATCAGGCCGCCTGTCAGAGCGCCCACCGGCCCGGCGACAAACGCACCCGTGGCGGCGCCCACACCCACTGCGCCCCCATACTCAATGCCATCCCGCTTGATGCGCGAATCGGGCCGGATAGTTCCCTCGCCCACAACATGGGTGCGGGAGCCGAGCGTGCCGGTGACCTGTGCGCGCAGTTGGAAATGCGTCCCATTAGGCAGAACGACCGAATCGGGCTCAAGCCGCATGGTTCCATAACCGCCGGTGTGACCGCTGGAGACGCTCACCACGCGGCCGTCGATCTCTGAGCCGGCCGGGATCAGCACCTGTCCGTCCTGCAACACGTCGTAGGCAACGGTGCTGCGGAAAGCGTCTCCTCTCTCGGTTTCCAGCGTCGATAGCCGGTCGAGCAGGCGCACATGGATGCTGGTTCCGATCTGCAACTCTCCGGGGCGCAGGGGCCGCGGATGCACAATGTCGCCATCGGGGTCTGCCACAAAACCGCGCTGGCTCAGGGCCGGATTGGCCGTCTGGACCAGTGCGGGAGGCGCTACCACGACAATTCCCTGATCGGTGCCGTCCGTCGCCTGGGGCGGCGGGAAATTGACCGACGGATCCACCGAAGTGGGCCGCGGCTCGCCCTGCGGGTTTCCCGAGGAGGACGCCGGAGCCGCGGCCGGATCCACATACACTTGCTGCGGGGGCGGAGGATCGGCTGGCTGCGCGTTGAGTGCCTTCCCTGCCGGAGGCTTGGGCGCTGGAATGCTGCTGGTAACAATCACGTCGTCCGCCGGCGGGTGCGACACGCCGGCGTACGGGCTGTTCTGCGCGCCGGGCTGGCTGGCGTCCTGCGCCGCAAGCGCCGCCGAAGCGGCGACGAACAATGCCAGGACCAGAGCCGGCCGATTCGTCCGGTTCTTCACTTTGGGGCGATCCATTTGCAGATTCTTCATTCCGGGTCACTCCTTTTGCGGGCGGAAATCCCCTGCTTCCTGCAAACCCCGATCAGGCCATGCAGTCGCGCGGACGGGGAAAAATCCGGCCATGGGCCAGCGCTTCCAGACCCACTCTCTCACCTTAAGACTAGTGCCGGAAAGCAATTGCTGCGCGCCTGCGGCTCTGCCAGGTGCCTCGCCCGCCACGAATCAAAAAAGATAACCGCATTCCCGCACTGTCAGCTTTTCGCGCATGAATGGAACGGCTTGCACCATGTGATCGCTGCCACACTGCGCGCTACTCTGCGGTTTGCTAGAATCCATACGGTAGATTCGCAGTATCTGCGTTGGACGGAGAGGAAATTCCCACGTGCACGAGCTTCTGAACACCATTCAAAGCGCCGCCGGAGAAACTCTGGCCGTGGATCGCCGTCCCAAACTGAATGACCGGCTGCAGCACCGCATCTTGAGGAGCGATATGACTGAGATTGTTGCTATTCGTGCCCGCGAAGTTCTCGACTCGCGCGGCAACCCGACCGTGGAAGCGGACGTGATTCTGGAAAGCGGCGCACTCGGCCGCGCCATTGTGCCTTCGGGCGCCTCCACGGGCGAACATGAGGCCGTGGAACTGCGCGACGGGGACAAGACACACTACCTCGGCAAGGGCGTGCTGCAGGCCGTTGAAAACGTTGAAACTGTGATTGCCCCGGAGCTGGAGGGCATGGACGCCTCCAATCAAAGACTCCTGGACCAGACGATGATTGCGCTCGATGGCACGCCGAACAAGGGCAAGCTGGGCGCCAATGCCATTTTGGCGGTTTCTCTGGCTGCTGCCCGCGCCACAGCGCAGACCCTCGAGATTCCGCTCTATCGCTACCTGGGCGGCGTGAATGCATGCATTCTGCCCACGCCCATGCTCAACGTGCTCAACGGTGGAGCCCACGCCGACTCGAACGTGGACTTCCAGGAGTTCATGATTATGCCCGTCGGCGCTGAGCGCTTCTCCGACGCGCTGCGCTGGGCCGCCGAGACCTTCCACACCCTCAAGGGCGTGCTCAAGAAGAAGGGCTACAACACCGCCGTGGGCGACGAGGGCGGCTTTGCTCCCTCGCTCAAGTCCAACGACGAGGCTGTCGAGCTGATCCTCGAAGCCATCGTGGCCGCCGGCTACAAGCCCGGCGAGCAGATCGCCATCGCGCTCGATCCGGCCTCCAGCGAGTTCTACGACAAGGAAAAGCAGAAGTACGTCTTCAAGAAGAGCGACAAGCGCGAGCTGTCGAGCGAAGAGATGGTTCACTTCTGGGATAACTGGAGCCGCCAGTACCCAATCGTATCGCTCGAAGATGGCCTTGCCGAGGACGACTGGGCCGGCTGGAAGATCCTCACCGACAAGTTGGGCAGCCGCATTCAACTCGTGGGCGACGACATCTTCGTCACCAACGTGAAGCGTCTGCAGCGCGGCATCGAAGAGGGCGTGGCCAACTCCATTCTCATCAAGGTCAACCAGATCGGCACGCTGACGGAAACGCTGGAAGCGATCGAACTGGGCCGCCGCTATGGCTATACCTCGGTCATGTCGCATCGCTCGGGCGAGAGCGAGGACACGTTCATCGCCGACCTGGCCGTAGCCACCGGCGTGGGCCAGATCAAAACCGGCTCGGCGAGCCGCACCGATCGCATCGCCAAGTACAACCAGTTGCTCCGCATCGAAGAGGAACTGGGCTCCGGTGCAGTCTACCTCGGCCTCGAAAGCCTCAACTACAACGACTAACCACCTGCGGTGGGGCAGTCGGCTTCGCCATGCATCAAGGGAGAAGGCTTCGGCCTTCTCCCTTGCGCGTTTTGGGGACCTCTTGCCTTTCGTATGACAGCTTTGTGCAGGGAGGATGTGCGACGGGACACAACGGCCCGCCCCTGCGGCAGTTTATCCTTAACTGGAAAGTTACGTACTCTATCGAGGTGTTCTAAAAGTGCCCACTTCCAAACGTCCTCTCGTTCTCACCATCCTTGACGGATGGGGTTACCGCGCCGAAACCGCCGACAACGCCATCGCGCTCGCCAAAAAGCCCACCTACGACAAGTTGCTGCGCGAGTATCCGAACACTCTGATCCAGGCCAGCGATCACTTTGTCGGCCTGCCCGACGGGCAGATGGGCAACAGCGAAGTGGGCCACCTGAACATCGGCGCTGGGCGCATTGTGCAGATGGACATCACCCGCATCGACGCCATGATCGCCGCCGACACCTTCAAGCTGAACCCGGAGATTATGCGCGCCATGAAGCGCGCACAGGAGGGGGGCCGTCAACTGCATCTGTTTGGCCTGGTTTCCGACGGCGGCGTCCACTCGCAGCAGGAGCACCTCTACGCGCTGCTGCGCTCGGCGCGCGAATACGGGCTCACACGCGTCTTCGTCCACGCCTTCATGGACGGCCGCGACACCGGCCCCAACTCCGGCGCCGGCTACATTGCCGCGCTGCAAAAGAAGATGCGCGAGTACGGCGTGGGCAAGGTGGCCACCATCAACGGCCGCTACTACGCCATGGACCGCGACAAGCGCTGGGAGCGCGAGCGCAAGGCCTTTGACGCCATGGTCAACGGCAAGGCAGAGGGCGGCGCGTATGCCGACCCCGTGACCCGCATCAAGGAGAACTACAACAACGGCGTTACCGACGAATTCCTGATTCCCTTCGTCGTGGTCGATGCCGCGGGCAAGCCGGTCGGCCAGATCCGCGACGAGGACGTCTGCATCAACTTCAACTTCCGCGCCGACCGCGCCCGCCAAATCACGCGCGTGCTGGCTCGCGAGAGCGGCTTGAACAAGCAGGGCGGACGCAATCTCGATGGCTGGGAGGCCCTCGACCAGGCAATCCCCCGTACCGAGATTCCCAAAAACCTCTACTACCTTTGCATGACGCAGTACGACAAGCTCTACGAACTGCCGCTGGTGGTTCCGCCCGAGTCCATGGACAACATCCTGGCCAACGTCCTCGGCCAGCACCAACTGCGCAACCTGCGGGTGGCGGAGACGGAGAAGTTTGCCCACGTGACCTACTTCTTCAACGGCGGCATCGAAGTTCCCTTCCCCGGCGAAGAGCGTGTTCTGATTCCGTCACTCAAGGTGGCCACCTACGACCTGGCTCCGGAGATGAAGGCCGAGGCCATCGGCGACACCATCGTGAAGGCCGTCAACGACACGGCGTTCGACCTCATCGTCGCCAACTTCGCCAACGCCGACATGGTGGGTCACTCCGGTCAGCTTGAGCCGACCATCCGCGCCTGCGAGTATGTGGACGCGCAGTTGGGCCGCATCTACAAGGCCATCAAGGAACGCAACGGCGCATGGCTCATCACCGCCGACCACGGCAACGCCGAGCTAATGAAGGACCCAGTCACCGGCGGGCCGCACACCGCGCACACCACCAACCCCGTGCCCATGATTTATGTGGCCGAGGACGCGCCGCACTACCGCCTGCGCCCCGACGGCTCGCTGCGCGACATCTCCCCCACGCTGCTCAATGTTCTGCAGCTTGGCTTGCCCAAGGAGATGACCGGCGGCGACCTGCGCGTGCCGATCACGAAGTAAACCGAACTTCGGCAGTGTGCCGCGGGAGGTCTTGGATGTTCTCCCGCGGCGTCTTCGCCATGAACTTACGGGCGAGAACATGACGAGCAACGAGCCTCAAGAAATGCAAGGGAGCGATCCCTGGGCCGATTGGCTGCTGTGGCGCAGGCACGGCGTCGACCCCAGCCACGAAGCGGATGTGCGCGGCCAGGTCGAGAGTTTCCGCAACCGGGTGCTGGACGGCGCAGGACCGCTGGCCGGCATGACGCTGCTCGATGTCGGCGCTGGCGACGGGCTGATCTCGTTCGGCGCATTTGAACGGGCAGGCGGCTCTCTTAAGGCGATTCTTGCCGACGTCTCAAAAACTCTCCTGCGCCGCGCTGAAGAGCGCTCGGTCGAGCTCGGTCTGCGGGATCGCTGCAGGTTTCTCCACACATCCGCAGAGCGACTGGATGGCGTCGCGGATGCCTCGGCGGACATTCTGGCCACCCGGGCCGTGCTTGCCTATGTCCCGGACAAGGCGGCCGCGGCACGGCAGTTCCATCGCGTGCTCAAACCCGGCGGGCGCCTGTCGATCGCCGAGCCGATCTATCGCGACGAGGCCTTGCAGTTGGCCGCTTTCGAAAACGCCTTGCGCTCCGGACAGGCGCGCTCCATTGCGCCTCAGGTCCAGCTCATGCACCGCTGCCGGGCCGCGCAGATTCCCTCAACTCTTGAAGCGATCCAGAAGAATCCTCTGACGAACTTCTCCGAAAGAGACTTGATTCCCATCTTCCACACCGCCGGCTTCTCCGAGATTCATCTCGAGTTGCATATCGATCTTCTGAAACAGCCGGCAGTGGCTTGGGATACGTTCATCGACGCAGCTCCGCTTCCGGGCACGCCGACGCTCCGCGAGGTGTTTGCCGCGCAGTTGAGCGACGCCGAGCGCCGTTTACTTGAGCAGGAGTTCCGCCTCTTGGTCGAGACCGGGCAGAACATGGCCCAGAACACCACTGCCTACCTCACCGCGCGCAAACCGGCACAGAGCGGGATGATGCAGCAGTAAATTGCCGGAACCATGCCGCTCCGCATTGCCTTGTTTCAACACGCCTTGAAGAAACCGTGCATTTCAGAACCGAGGGTTGAGTACGGTTTTAGTGCGAGTCGCCGTCGCGATCGACGTCGCCGCCCTGGGAGGCCTTCTGCGCCGCGGCGCTGATCGAGACCGTGTCGGTGGGTGTGGATGCCGCAGGCTGCGCTGCTGCTGGAGCCTGTGCTGTTTTCTGGGGCGCTTGTGGAACCGCGGTGGGGACGATGGAACTGACAGCCGATACGCTCATGGTTGTTTCCTCTGTTTGCGTTATCGGAGGAAAGGTTCCGCAAGGATAGTGCTTTCCGGATGAAGTTATCGTCATCTTCGCATCGGGGTAACCAGCGTTCGCACCAAACACCGGAGCCTCCT
>Ga0302320_10031047_pt1 | contig 10152 bp, 6 predicted proteins | sample Bog_T0_3_FD_202130 | JGI IMG/M metagenome (GOLD analysis project Ga0302320, IMG submission 202130) | Peat permafrost microbial communities from Stordalen Mire near Abisko, Sweden - Bog_T0_3 | ecosystem: Environmental > Terrestrial > Soil > Wetlands > Peat | place: Sweden: Abisko, Stordalen Mire...
AGGAAGTCTCGGCCATCTCTCGCGGTCTCAAAGCCCTGGCTAAGGAACTCGACGTGCCGGTCATGGCCCTCTCGCAGCTCTCCCGCGCCAGCGAGCGCCGCGGCGAAGACAAGCGCCCCCTATTGAGCGACCTGCGCGAGTCAGGCTCGATCGAGCAGGACGCCGACGTGGTGGCGTTCATCCACCGCGAGGCTTACTACAAACGCGACGAAGAGATGTCGGAGACCGATAAGGCCAGGTCCGAGATCATTGTGGCCAAGCAGAGAAACGGCCCGACCGGTACTGTTTACCTAAGCTTCCTTTCCCGGTTTACCCGTTTTGAAAACCCGGACTCGGTCCACGAGGCCTGACATTTGGGCCATGAAATGTGGGCGCCTTCCGCATCATGATTGCCAATCCGCTGATTAGTTCTCTTTGGACAGGTTCGCGCGGGGATGCCGGACACTTGGATTACTGCCAGCAGTTGCTTACGATTCGCGGCAACAGCAGGGCACTGTGCTTGTGGACTGAACGGCCCATTGCTCCCTCGTTTCAACAGAAGTGTGAGTCGATTCAAAGCACTGATTGTGATTGCGGCAAGAGCATGGATAATCTAGGCGCTTTTCGTAGGGGTACGATTCCCTCACCGATCTACTTCGAAGTTCTACTGAGGCACGCGTGGCCGTCGTGCTACCTAATATCCGGTCAGTCATTTTTCCCGACTCCCAACTTCGATAGCGTGTCCGTTGTTTCCACAGCTTGTTAAGACATGGTTCGCGATCGAGGCACACACGAGGCAACAACGACTGATTCGCCTGATCAGTGGCGTTGATTTGCCGATCAATGACGTTTCTCCAAGAACGCTGCGCAGATTCGCCTTTGGACTGCGCTTTGTGTACGAGAGGTGTGCGAAACCCGACGGGTTTGTTACGAATTCCGCCAAGCAGTGGCTTATCGGCGATTGACCCAGCTCATCATGAATCAATCGAACGCCTGCGATGTTGCCACCTTCGCAAAGACTGATCCGCGCATAGACATCCGTGAGCGAAGTCAGGTTGGGCAGCGTCCAGTTGGGTTTCCCTCGCGTGCTGTCATCCGGCGACGGAAGATATAAGTAATTCTTTTCGACATGTACGCTTAACCAAGAAGTCCGCGCCACTCGCCCGTTAACGGGAGCAAGATATGAGGGTTCGCAGGACCACGATCGAATCGGCAGGCCCGTCATCTCGATCGCTCGGCAAACTCCCGGCTTCGGGACAAAAAACGGAGGCGGATGACGAATAGCTAGATGCGTTTTAACTTGTCGCCTGCGAAAGATGAATCCATCACTGCGAATTACTTCGCAGTATGCGTTCAAATGACACGATGCACGGAAACTTGCCCGGATGTAAAAACACAGCACCCCATCCCGCCCACCGCGACCAACCGGCTCGAACGTGATCCTGGGACAGAAGCCGAGGTGCTAAGTTGGAAATGCGCGCCAGAGATCCGCTGGCCATCCTGTCATCTCCGGTCCGTCGATCGAAGTTGATTCCGGCTGAGGTACCTTGTTCGCAAGACGAGCCACCGCAAGTTCGAGCAGAAACACCTCCCGGTTCTCCTCTCTATGCAAAAAACGGCTAACCATGGCTCTTCTTTCTTCTTCCTTTCCGCCGTCCCACTGCTCCAACTCAGCCGCCCGTGAGCTTCTCAAGATCGCTAACCGCAGAATGTCGTCGTTAAATCGAGTCCCAAAATAATTGTCGGCACTCAACACGGAGACATGAGGGTAAGCTGACTCCAGACGCCTGTCCTCTCCTTTCGCTATGCGCATTTGCTGGATTGTGGCGGCCACGGCAGCAATGACGTCAGCCTCTGTTGCGGAGCCGGTCTTATCGTCCACGAACAATGAATTGGGCGTTAGGCGCAAAGGGGAGTCGGCGTGAGGATGCCACAGGGCGTAGCGGATGAGGCCTTTCTCTAAAGATGCTCGCTGAAGTTCCATGATCCTTTGAAAAACCGGGCTCATTGCGGGGCCCTTTAATTGATCTCTCTGAACGAGATTGGTTAAGCTCCTTCGCTCCATACACCAAGGACACGTCCGCGTGTCCCAGTCGGGTATGACGACTTTCTCGATGCAGATAACCTCATGCTTTTTATCCATTCCAGAGCGAAACTTCAGTTCAATGACTCTCCGGTCCCATCTTTTCTCGGTGTCGGGCCTCGCCACAGCCACCATATAGACGATCTTCCCTCTGAAGTTCAGTTCTCGCAGGCTCTGCTGAAATCTAGCAAGCCGCTGCCCCGTCACAGACACATCATCGACAATTAGGATGGCGCTTTCAGCATCACCATCTCGAATCTCAGCGGGAATGTCGGGTTCTTTCAGGCGAAGATCTGGATGAATAAGAACCTTTGGAAGGCCGCCATTTAGGGCGAGGAGTTCCGCAATTCGTTCCGCCAACAACTTGCCGGACCGGTGCGGCGGGGCGACGATCAGGCTCGGCCGCGGATTCAGCTTAAGCACTTGATCCCTCAACTTGTCTTGGAATCGGGGATGGAGAAGCATCGCTTCGACATCAATGTAGATGCCATGATGTCGCAACTCTTGGTTCGCCAAATCGACGGAATTACGGTGCAAAGCTACCACCGAGGTGTCTTTGTACTCAGTAAAGAACTCCTTGCCTGGTGCGGCTTCGTCGGGCTTAATGATTAAAGCCGTCTCTTTGACCTCCAAAGGGAAGTAGGCGCCTCTGTCAATTTCGATGACAGTCCGATGTTGGGCCTTTTCGCGGGAAATCGCTGAGAACTTCATTCCTCCAATTCCGTCGGAAATATCGCAAAGTGCGGAAATATCCACTTCTTTTTCTAGTTTGTAGAGTGCCAAGAAATCGAATTCTCCCACCCTCATCTCGGCTTGCGCTACAGCTTCGCGAAGATGAACAAGCGAGTTTCCTGTTGCCACTGCGCTGATAAGAACGAGAATGTCCCGGCGTCCATCACCTGCGGCGCGCCTCAGTAGATCGCGGGTTTCAGGCAAAAGCACCAAAAGATCGTCAGGATAGGAGGCCAACATATCAACATGGCATTGAAGCTCGCTCGGTTGATTCGGCGCACCTGTTCCGGCAGCAAGCCCTGCCCAATATCGCTCAAGGAGTCGAGCCGTATTAAGCGCGATCGAGGAGATCGACCAGGTATCGGTAAGTATTCCGTTTCGCCCTTTCAGAAAAGGGAGCATCCAAAAAAAGAAGGCATCCAGTACCTGACGGCTCCGTTGCACATTCCCGACCCGAAGGAACATGTTGACATAGCGTTTCGATGGTGCCCGATAGATAAAGTTCTCCCGCGCCTGGAAGAGCGCGTTCGAACTCTTGATGAACTGGTAAAGCTCTTTGTCCTGCAGCCATTTCAAGAACTCGCTGCGGAGTTGGCCGTCTTTGAGTCTATCTCCAACTACACCATTTCTGTTTTCTGACAGTATGATCTCAAAATTGTTGCTGAATAAAAGATGCAGCGAGGAACGGGGAGCCCGCTGAATTAAGGGAGCCAGATCAAGAGACGCTAGAGTCTCTGTTGATGCCGAGACATCTACTCGCAAGCGGATGACTAAAATGTCCGTCTGTTCCAGGAGTCGGAGATGTTCACTATAGAGAAGCTCAGCCAATTCACCGAAGCCTAGATAGTCATGGCGGTCGGCAAGGCAGACCTGCCATCGATCGGCAACGAACTCGCTCGTAAATTCGGCAAAGAGTGGCTGCATAGTTACTTTGTTACGGGGCTTCGTAGCGGATAGATCAGACTGAAGTGGGTTCCCAAGGACGCGAGAGGGCCCGAGTGTTTGACATCATCGAGCTGAGCCTGAGACCCTCCACGAGGATCGTCGCCAGCGGAGTGAAAGACCCATGACGATCCGCTGCGAACCGACAAAAATCCTCGTAACTGCCGAACTGCTCGAATCGCATTTCCCAGGCCATGACCGGCCCCGGTCTGCGTCAGCTTGCTGCTCAGCGCCTCGTCAATAATTTGATTGAGAAAGCGGGAACGATCTTGTTCTGTCACGACGTGAGAGCGGTGCTCAGGTCTAGTCGCGAGCAATCTTTCTACTATTCCCAACCCATTATCCGCGATTGTCACCTCATAAAATTTGAAGCTTTTCGGATCTGGGTAGGGTCCAGTCTTTTGGGGTATGATGATTTCTCTATCCAGGTAGGATTGCAATTCCGGAAATCCCTCGGCCCGCTCAATGAACTTGTTGCGGTCAAAGCCAACATGCTTACGCACACGAAGATACCGCATTCCCTTGATTACCTCGTGCGATTCATTGAGCCGGCCATGTTGCAAACTGTTTTGCCAAAGCTCATAGACGAAGCCCGCCACGGCATCGTCAATTGGCTCCGGTATCCTTTGGTTCACTCCGACCTCAAAAAAGTCCCTTCGGATATTCAAGAAGGTGCGTACAAAGGATGCCCTGGTGTCGATATTGGAGAACCCGATTGGAATCGGCATGGTGGGATCAAAGGCACAGAAGGTGAGCGATTGCCCGCCAGTCTTCTCAGGAGTCGCGATCCCATCTTTTTCAACGACAGCCAGGCGATGTTTGTAGACACGGTCATACAGGTCCTTCTTTTGTGAGTCCACAATCTCATTCGCATATTCAAGAGCAGCCAAACCCTCGAGCGTGGTTCCAAAGCGTTCCTGCAATCGAGAATCACTCGGAGCTGGAATCCAATCTAGGACTCTGGTATTTATCCCGCGTTTTGCGGCAAAACCAAGCAGGCCGACAATTAAGCTATCTTTAAAAAGTTGAGCACCGAGATCTGAAGCGAGCCACACATCGAGGTATTTTTCGCTCGTCGTGGAAAGGCTCAAAATCATTCTCTCAATCTCTGGGAGTGTGTGATGTTTTTTAAGTTCTAGTTTCAGTCGCGTTTCAGGTATTGTCATCGACGGACCATCCCTCGGATTCATTCACACAAAGTCTCAAAGCGCCGCAAACTGGAGTAGAGGTCTGATTCTAGGAAAATCGGCAAATGAAGGTCAATTTCCTGGAAGCTCGCACGATCAACGCAATCACGAATGACTCTAAGGCGAATGCGACTTTGAGGAGCTCTCAAGCCCTTCAAACACCTTGAGCCCAGACTCCTCCTCGCTCGCCCGGGCATGAAGGAACTCGTCTCCCCGAAGTGCATCCTGCGCGAGACCCTTCTTTCCTTCCATGAGCTCATCGAGAAGCTGATCAAAGGTCCTTTCGATTCGCTTTGTCTTGTCTTCGAGAATCGGCAAATACACGTGCACTTCCTTGTTCTGTCCCAAGCGGTACGCGCGGTCCGTCGCCTGGGATTCGACCGCCGGGTTCCACCATCGGCCATAGTGAATCACATGGTTTGCTTCAACGATCGTCAGACCAACTCCGGCCACGAACGGCGACAGGATAACAACTGCAAATCCCTCCGCCTGGCGAAACTCTTCGAGAATCGCGCTTCGGGTCTCGACCCCGCTCTTGCGTAGACTCCCTGCTCGCGGCGTGTCTCCATTGACGATGCGGACCGGCTTTCTGAATTCTGCGCTCAACACGCGGGCGAGGATGCGTTGCATATCTTTATGACGGGCGAAGACAATGGCTTTCTCTCCCTTGTTGCGAATGCGCGCAAGGACCGCAAGCACTTCGCGCAACTTCGAGGATCCCGCCTTGAGTTCCTCGACCGATGCTTCATCGCCGGTGCTTTCGAGAAGGAACGGATGCTGATAGAGCCGGGCGAACTTGTGCAGTAGATCAAGCTTTCCTTTCGATGCCCGCACGGAACTGAGGCCCTCCACCAGGCTTAAATGTTTGGCAATCTCTATCTCGCTCATTACACACGAGAGCTTGTGCTCATGTTTGGCGGGCAATCCCAGGACCTCTCCCTTACTGCGGCGAAGCAGGAAAGCATTGGGTCTTTGATAGAGCAGGCGTGACTTTAAATCAGCGTACGTATCGCTGGCCCGGCGTTCGTAGGTGTTAGAGAAGTCCTTTGCTGAGCCAAGCAATCCTGGCTGCACCGTATCGAAGATATTCCACATGTCGAGAAGCCGGTTCTCTACCGGCGTGCCGGTACACGCGATGCGAAAATCCGGCTGCAGGGCTTTCATTGCGTGCGAGATCTTTGAATTCGGTGTCTTATACTCATGGGCCTCATCGGTTACGACAATCGACCACAGCGACTTGCCATCCTGGCAATAGGCAAAACTGAACTCGTAGTCGCGCACGGCTTCGTAATTGGTGATCACTACCTGGTTGCGCTGAATCCGATCAAGATTCAGGATTGGCTTGGCGACAATCTCCTCCCGCCCTCCTGCATTCCTGCGGCGATAGCCCTGCAATTCCGGCCCATAGAGAGGTAGAACATTGCCGAAGACTTCGCCATTGTCGGCAAAGAACTTCTTCATCTCCTTCTCCCATGTCTCTGTCTCCAAAAGGATCAGCGGAGCCACGATCAGGATCGGGCGAAAGGGAGGTTTGGGGCGGGAGAGGTCAGGGAATTGACCCGACTCAATGCACCAGGCAAGAAAGGATAAGATCTGAAGCGTCTTGCCCACACCCATGTCATCGGCGAGTAAGACACCGCGCCGGTCCTCGATGCGCGTGCAGGTCTGCAGCCAGCGGACGCCGTCCTGCTGGTGGGGCTTGAGATCGAAGTCGCTCCGAAGCGCATTGGGACGCTCGAACGGCTTGATGGCGGCTTCACGGCGCGCAAGCTCGGACTGCTCAAGGTAATTCTTGCGAACGAACTCGTCATGAGTCTCGATGAGCAGGGTCTTTTTGGTGGCCTTCTCCTCCTCGGATTCCTCTTTTACCTCAGTTGGTTTTTCTTCCGCTACGCCCCCGGATCCGCCACCTCCAAACAGGCCCGACATCGGTCCTTCCTCGAGATTCGCTTTGGGAACCGGAACAAACTCGTAAACCCCGATCCCTGTCACCCTTTCGCCATAGGGAAGATCAACATCGCCGGTTACGCCGTCGAAGATCGGGCGCGGATCCTCCTTCAGCTTCTCCTTTTCCTCGCCGGTCACGCGTCGGACTCTCTTCATCCGCTCCAGTACTTGCTTCTGCTTTTCGGTGAGCACAACGCGCAATTTGCCCATGCCGGGCTGATCGAGGGAATAGAACCCTTCCACATCGTTGTTTCGATCAAAGACGGTCCGGAAGCTTAGGTTATCGAGTTCGGGACAGGTGGGGATGAAGCTGAGGGCTCCATCCGGGTCTTCATAAAGGTCGAGCCCAATTGCGGAGGGGACAACCACGTCGTTATTGAGCAGCGTTGCATCGAGCGCTGCGTTTGCCTCGCGCGACCAGCGCTTGATATGCGCAAAATCCATCCAGCTTCTTTGCGGGCTCTTTTCCTCGGGCGCCAGGGCGTTGAACGCATCCATGGCTTCGAGCAGCGAGTACATCCTCTCGTCCAGACGGAAGACCTCCCCGGTGGCTCGCCGCCGGACATAGGAGCCGAATCGCTCCAGTGGAACCTGGACTGCTCCCAGGAGGTATTGATATCGGTAGCGAAAGTCCGAACGTCCGATATCACTCGACCGATCGATTTTGAGCAGGAACGGGCTTGGGTCTGCAAAGGCGGTCGTGAGCCGGAACTCTTCGGCTTCGATCTCGGGAAAGTCGCTAAAGCGAATCTCGACCGCATCCTCTGCCACCGTAGCCAATCCCATTTCGAGCAGCGATGCGACTTCGAACGCAGTTCGTCTGCCGGCACTCTGCTCACGTGATTCGGAGGGCCAGCTCTCAGGCCGCGTCCAATCGATGGCCACTTTGCTCTTGAGAAACAACCCCGTGCTCTCCGCGCTGAGGCCGACATCGTTGCCAAACTCTTTCAACAAGATGCTCATGGGCGAATCCCCAATTCTGCCAACCGCCGGCGCGCCTTGACTTCCCAGCGCTCCCGCGTGTCCACCAGATGCAAGATGCGGTCCGCCGCATCATCCATGCGCTTCAGATCTTCGGCCATGTCGAAGGAGTTCGAGCGGATGCTTGCGCCACTCGCTTCAAAGACCTTCCTCTTGTAGATGTAGGCTGCATGGCCTGTTTCGCTGAACTCGATGACCACGTAGTCCGTTCCATAGCCTTCAAAGACCATCAAGAAGGCGCTGGCCTTCCCGCCTGGGATGGTCGAATACGACGGAATTGTCTTAGCTCGGCTGGCGCGGATCTTGGGGCGGTCATCTTCGGACACTGCCACTTGAAAATCCTTGATCTTGCCCCGTTTCTTCGCATACTGTAGCCAGAACTCCGCGCGGCGCCGATTCCTGTCGTTACGAGGTACCAGCGTATCGAAGAAGAATTCGAGCGTATCCTTGGCCAACCAGGCCAGGAACTTCTCCTTGGATTCAGCTGGCATCGTGCGCCAATGCGGGGCGCAATAGGCGAGGCGCGGATCACCAAGTCGCTCGTCGCCATGAACCAGACTGACGAGCGCAGATTGAAAGCGCGGCATACCTTCGGCCATTCTGCTTAGGATCAATTTGCTCATTGCATCTCGGTATCCTCCATCCCCGAGGGCCTTGGTGAGCAGATTCTCCGATAACCAAAGCAATTCCTTGAGGGCCGTGTCTTCGCCAATGCGCAGATCCCTCTGGATCAGTGCCGCGACGGCCAATGCTGCAGCTTGTTCATGAGCCGCAACTGCAAGACCGCTGCCCGGGTCAATTGAGAATTCGGAACAGAATTGCTTGACTGGTGTGCGGTGGCGGAGAATTGCCTCTCCGATTCCTCGCGAGGCATGAGGCGAAAAGAGAAAGGCTGATCGCCGCCAGAGATCGAGAATCTTGCTGCGACGAACGATTTGGCCGTGGCCCAGCATCTTCTGAATCAGGCTCTCGACCGCTTGTGGCTCCTCCATCGTCCGCCATTGCGCGAAATAGGCCTGGACAAACCCATTGAGATTGATCCAACGCTTGAGAGCATCCGGGGACACGGTGAACGCTGCCACGAGCTTTTGCCTCATCGCCGTCTTCGGAGAGACCGCGAGAGTTCTCATCTCCCGCCTATCCAGTTTTGAAAGATCAAAACCAAGAGTCCGCCAGCGCGCCCAGACCTCCTCGGGATCGAGAGGCGGTTTCGGCGAGGACATCCTCTCAAACTTGGCTTCGAGCGCTTCGACGGCACGTTCGAGCTGACGAAGATAGGGCGCCCGATCAATCGGGCGGGACAGCAGCCCATCCCGGAACTCTCCGATATCCAGATTCAAGCGCTCGAGCCCCTCGCGAACCAGGGTCATTGCGGCAGCCTCCGGACCATATTCTCCTCGTCACGCGCCTTGACCCGAATCCTGAAAATGACGCGCCGGCTTTCATCGGCGGTTTTTTCCGGATCCTGTTCCCCTCTCCCGGTAGCGGAGAGCTTTTCAAGAAAGCACGCTCGCTCGCTCTCATTTCCACTGAGGTCAGCGAGCGACTCCTTCACCACAGCCATCGAGCGATCTTGACTCAGTTTGAGATTGTTGTTTTGGCTCTCTTCAGCCGATCTTCCCGCCCAAGTAGTGCGATCCGTATGACCCTCGACCACAATTGAGTCGATGCTCGACCTGAATTCCGGGCTGCAAAGGACATCGGCAAAGGCCGGAATATGGGTCTGGAGAAATATTCTCCCGTCTTCCTGGAGATCCGCCTTTTGAATCTGAAAGTTCATCAGCTTGCCGGGCACGATCACCAGAATCGCATTGCGATCGCGCGGGTCAGGACGGATGGAGTTTTCGTTGAATCCCTGCGGTTGCAGGTCCTTCTTCAGTTTTGCCAGTAGAACATCGGTAAGGGCCGCGTCCTTGCTGGCAGTGTGGCTGACAAAGACCAGGAGCAAGAGGATGAAGATGACCATGAGCGAGGTCATCAGATCGGTAAGCGAGCTGCTCAGATGATCCGAATTACCGTGCTCGTCCATTGGAACGCTCCACCGCCTTTGAGATCACATCCCCAAGTTCCTCTAACTGACTGCCGAGATCCTCAATTTGCCCGCTGAGCAGTTTGGCGGCCTTGGGAACGAGCAAGTCCGCAACTTCGACGATCTTCGTGAAGTTGTTCTCGACACTTTGGTTATAGTCCCGCAGTCCGTTGCTGGTTGCCTTCATGATCCGGGCCAGAGGTTCGTCCAGCGTATCGATGACTGCCTTATACTCCTCGACCGTGCGGCGATATTCCCCGAGGAGCTTCTCA
>Ga0302320_10031049_pt1 | contig 10151 bp, 7 predicted proteins | sample Bog_T0_3_FD_202130 | JGI IMG/M metagenome (GOLD analysis project Ga0302320, IMG submission 202130) | Peat permafrost microbial communities from Stordalen Mire near Abisko, Sweden - Bog_T0_3 | ecosystem: Environmental > Terrestrial > Soil > Wetlands > Peat | place: Sweden: Abisko, Stordalen Mire...
TCTTTATTACCGAACACGCGTTATACTATTCAAACAAGTTGTTTCCCGCAAAACCTTTTGCCTGAAACCTGATAGTTTTTCAACAGACTGCTAGGGTTGCAGCACCTTCTACAGTAGTTGACAAGATTTCCTGTGCCACTGCCTCATTGTATTCAGCGATAGGTCCTTCCGCTGTGCTCCTGATCTCATTTGCAAAACCTTGGAGCTCTTTATCACCGAGCTGTTCAAATGAAGTTTTACCTTTTGATTTTACAAATTTCTCCAGCTTTTTTTCCACCGCTTTAGCGTACTCATCGCGCGTAACCTTACCGTAGGTTTTCCCGTTATGTAACTTGTATCTCTTAGCGTCGAGTCTGTTTTTTGCATCATCCCATATATCCTGGACACGTTGTGAAGCATTCTTCCAAAGAGATCTCGGCACTAAGTGATGTCCTTGTGGGTCAAGCCCACTTGGATCATCAAAATTTACAGGGTCATCCTGCACATAGAGGTATTTGTGCACCCCCGACGCAAAATCATAGCCGCAAGCCGGGTTTTCTGTCGGTGTGCCAACGGGATTGGCGTCGTCAGCGAAGGTAAAATCAGACGAAAAAACCGGCGAACCCCCGACGCGATTTTCTGGCCGGCAATGCGCCCATGCCGGCGTCCCCATGAAAGCCAGCAGCAGGTAGAGCAGCAGATGAAGCAAACCCCGGTTCACAGTGGCAAGCGTAGTCCCCTGGGCGACGGCTGGCAAGCGGCTAAGGGAAGGAAAAAGTGTGCTGGCGCACAGCCACCTACGCCGCGTTAGTGCCCGGCCTTCGGCAGTTTGGCCGGGTGCGTCTGGCTGTGGACTTCAATCAACTTCTGGATGTTGACGTGGGTGTAAATCTCGGTCGTGTTCAACCGGGCGTGTCCAAGCATCTGCTGGACGTAACGGAGGTCGGCGCCGTTTTCCAGCATCAGCGTGGCCATTGCGTGCCGGAACAGGTGGCAACTGCCGATTTTGCCGATGCCCGAACGCGCCACATGGTCATGCACGACATGGCCCAAAACGCCCGGCGTCAGGCCCTTGCCAGAGACACACAAAAACACCTGGCGTTCGTCCGGTTCCACCACGAGCTTTGACCGGGCTTCCTCCAGGTATTTGTTCAACCAGGCGGCGGCACGCGCTCCCAGGGGCAGCAGGCGGTCTTTCTTGCCCTTGCCCTCGCGGATCATCACCGTCCCGCGTTCCAGGTCGAGGTCATAGAGATGCAGGCCGGTCAACTCCTTGCGCCGCATTCCGGTGGAGTAGAGGATTTCGAGCAAGGCCCGGTCGCGGATGCCCACGGGCGTGGCCAGGTCGGGCTGGCTCAAAATCAGTTCGGCTTCGCGGGCGGTCAACACCTGGCGGGGCAGGCGCTTTTCCACTTTGGGCAAGTCCAGGTCGGCGGCGGGATTGGCGGTGAGGTAATACTTTCGGCAAAGCCATTTGAAAAAGCCCTGGATGGTCGTCAGGCGCACGTGCTGCCCGGCAAAGCTCAACGGCTGGCCGTCGGGCTTGCGGTGATGAAACAGCACGCGCTGGTAACGCTCCAGCATGGGCCGTGTCACGTCCTGGGCGCGCAGCACGCCGCGTTCGGCCAGCCAGTCAACAAAGCGGCCAATGTAAAGCCGGGCGTTGTGGATGGTGCCCGAAGCGTAGTTGCGGGCCTCCATCCATTGACAGTGTTCTTCAAGCAGTTCTTTCATGGGTATGATGTGATTTACGATAGGATGGCTCGTGCGGCTCGTGTCCAGATGTGCAAACCCGTCAGGCCGTCAGGTATGCAGCAAAGCCTTGTGACCATTGAGCGAAACGGGTGGCGTGGGCATTTCGTCACCCCCCGCCAGGTGGCCGTTTTGACCCGCCACCCCGTCTAAAAACCCGTCAGGTTTCGCCGTACTGGTGGCCATCCGCAAGGACTCAACCGCTATCAGTCCGACGTGCGCGACAGCCTCCGGCGTGTCCAGGTCAAACAACACTTCATAAACGAACTGGCTGCCGATGCGTCCGTGCCGGATGGCCAGATATTCGAGTTCCACGAGCCGTTCCAGATGCACGCGCACTTGTGTCAAACTCCATCCAGACACGTCTCGCAGTTCTTTGCGGCTAAAGGCAGAGACATTCTTCGCGTTGCGCTCCTTTCGTTTGCCCGTCATCAGTTCACGGATGTATCCAAGCAGGCGGCGTGTCTGCGGTGGCAACTCATCGAGCGAACGGCCCAAAACTTCCGGCGCAAGCTCATTCGCCAGCGCAATGTCATCCAGTGTCACCTCGACATAGCGTTGCTCACCGGACAAGGTTCTGATTTCCCTTTGGTGCTGGTGCAGCAGGGCAATGGCATCAATGAGCGTCAGATATTTTTCGTGGTCGCGCCGGTTCCGTGTGCGCCCCGTGGCGAACGTCAGCGACGGCGCAAACGGATTGAGGATGGCCAGCGATTGCAACAGCCGTTGCGCGTTGCGCAGCTTCTTCAACACGTCCTTGCGCTGTTCACGCGCCAGCAGGCCCGCCAGCGTGCGCCGTTCGCGTTGCAGCCGGTGGATGCGCTGCGTTTGTTCGGCGCTCTCGTCCACGGCCAAAGTGAGGCAGCGATTTTGCAGCTCTTCGTCCAGATCAATCGCTGTGGTCGTCAAAAAAATCATTACCGGCCCCTCGACGTGATATTCCTGGGTCACCATCTTGCCTGTCTGCGGGTCTTTGCCGGTGCTGGCAATGGTCAGCTCGCCTTCGCTCTGCAACAGCTTTAGCGCGTAGCTGGCCTTCTCCGCCCCGGCTTCTTCGACCACGGCCAAAATTTTGTGCTTTAGGTTCGTCTCGCCCAAATAGTAAAGGCTCTGGCCGGTCATGGCGGAGTATTTGACGCGCTCTTCTTCGGGGAAGAACGACAACACCGCGTCCATGAGTGTGGTTTTACCGGCGGCGCTGGCGCTCTGGATGATGATGGCCAGCGGGCGCTCCAACTTCCGCGACACGCCCGCCAGATATGCAATCAAGGTGTTGTTTTCCTCGCCGATGATTCCGGCCAGGTGGAACGCTTCGCGCAAGCGGCCAATGAGGCCGGGTGCTTTCAGCCAGGCCAACGCTTCCTCGCGGTCCTCGCTGGTCATCGTCGGGACCGGGTCGGTCGGCTTCATCACGCCAAGCAAGCGGCGGTCGCGCACGCCTTCGAGTTCCAACAACACCTTGGCCAGGTCGCGCTGCACCAGTTCGGCTTCCAGGCCGGTTTCCTCTGCCGCCTGTTTGACGAATGCCTGGCGCTGCCGGGCCTGATACAAGTCGAGTGTGTCCAGGTGAAAGCGTTCGTTGTGGAGCAAGCGCAAGTTCACCTTGAGCAAGTCAAAGCTGGCGTTGTTCTCCACGCCACGCGCGCGCCATTCACGGTCACTGATTTTCAAGGTGACGCTGCCCGCATCCTCGCTCACAACCACGCCGGAGGGTTTTTCCTCTTTAGCCGCCGTGTTTCCCTGGCTGCTAACAGAAGCAGCTAAAGAAGAAGATTGCGCCTGCACCTCCGCGTAAGGAGCCGGGATAAACGGGGCCGGTGCCCAACCTACGCCGCTGGTCAATGATTCATGGTCAACGATGGGCAACGGCTCGCCGGTGATTTCGTCCACCACCATCGCAACGTGTTTCGGTGGCTCCGGCTCAACCGGTTTCGCTGGCGTGCCTCCCTTCATCCACTCGGCGGCATTGACCAGCACTTGCAAAGATTTGTCGGCGGGCGTCACCTTGCGGGCATACTCGTTGGCGTCCATGCCGTGCGGGAACTTCACCCGCAAACACTCGATGCCGAACCGCTGCAACTTCTCCGCGTCGCGCATGGCGGCACGGTCGCCAGCGTCGTCCCGGTCGTAGGCCAGATACACCCGCCGCGTTTTGTGTGCCCGGAAAGCGTCCAGCAGTTCGTCGGTAAAACCCTCCGTGCCGTAAATGCACGTCACGTTCTTGAAGCCGTTCACCCAAAACGTCAGCGCGTCAATGACCGCTTCGCACAAGATAATTTCCGGCGAGGCCAGGCATTCACGATTGAAGATGCCGACGTGCGGGCCGGGCAGGTACAGGTGATACGCCGTCCCCGGCCGCAGGTTGTCGTTGATCTTCCGGCCGTAAATTTCCGTCACCTGGCTTTTCTCATTCTGGATGGGGAACACCACGCAGCCGTTAAAATGTTCGTGGCCGCTCTCCCGCAGCAGGCCGATTTTTTGCAGGCGTGTCCGCAATGCCTCGCCGTCGTTCCGATTCTTCATCGGCAACCGCAGGCCCAATGTCCGGTCGGCAAAGCCCAGGCCAAACGGTTCAACGGCGGCGGCGATGCCGCGGTGTTTCAGATAATCCAGCGCTGCGGGCGTCTGCGCCAGCCGTTCGCGGTAATAGGCCAGCGATTGGTTCATCAAGGCCACGTCGTCAGCATCGAGCACCAGCGGGCAAGCGAGTTTGGGGACGGTCGCTTGCTTGGTCGGCGGCTGCGCCGCGAACGCCACGCTGCCGCCCTGGTTGAGCACCTCGAACGCGTGACGGAACGAAACGCCGTCGTGGAACTGGACAAACTGAATGGCGTTGCCCGCCTTACCGCAGACCATGCAATGAAACAGACCCTTGGCGGGCGAGACGATGAAGTTGGGATTGCTCTGGTCGTCGTGGAAGGGACAACAACCAATCCAGTCTTTGCTGCCGTGCTTCTTCAACTCCACCCCACGGCTGCGCACCAGCGCCAGCAGGTCCGTGGCGTGCTTTACGCGGTCAAGGTCGGTTTCAGGAATGCGGGGCATAGGCAACCTCCGTTCTGGAAAAGGGCGTCAAGTCGGAAGATGAAAGTTTTGACATGCCGGTGACTTTGAACTATTGGTTCATACTGTGCAAGCGAAAATTCAAACTCTCCCGGACGCCGAATATATTTTGGGCATGCAAACCGGCAGACCAGCCAAACGCAAGCGTTCGCCTTTCGGTGAGCGATTGCACACGCTACGCGAGCAAGTGGGACTTTCGCAGCAGCAAGTTGCCGACAAGCTCGGCATGTCGCACAGAGCCTACGCCCATTGGGAGCGCCGCTCCGTTGCGCTACGCCCTGACCAACTGCAAAGCCTGGCGTCGGCATTAAGCCTTCCCGTGGAAGCGTTGCTCGCCAACGGCGAAAGTAAGCGCCGTGGCTCCGGGCCTGCCGGAAAGATGCGGCAACTGTTCGAGGCCGCGTCAAAGCTGCCACGTAGCCAGCAGGAAAAGATTCTCGCCATCCTGCAACCGTTCATCCGCGAGCACGTCGGCCAGTCGTAAGCCGTCCCTTCCTTAGCCGCTTTCCCCTCCAACCAAAGCGGGTCGCTTTGAGGTAAAACCAGCAGAACCGGACAGCGAGCCATTTCAAGCTCGCCGGTTCTGCGGTCGGAGGTTCGTGAGGCTTCCTGTCTAACCCCGTCCATTCTGGTGGTGAGGCCGTTGGATTTCCGGGTTGCGGGGGAAGCCAGGGCGCAATCGGAAAGCCAATGGACTCACGACCAGACCATCATCGGGGCAGCGGCGAGTCAGGCGAGTTTGGCGGCGTAGTCTTTTAAGGGGAAGCCAAGCTCGCCTGTCTCGGCGCTGGGGGACATCAAGGCTTGAACGGCTGGCAGGATTGGCAGAACATCCAGAGAACGGAACGGGGGATGGGGATGGCCCCGGCGCGGAGCGCCGGGGGCGTCCCCGTCCCCCTTCCTTGTCTTTTTGTAACAACTGCACCAATGGTAGCTACCTTTTAAACCTGACCATGAAGCGGCAATCACTCAAATTGGACGATATTGACTGGCAAGCCTTGATGGGGATTGCCAGTCAAATGGGCTGCGAGTATCGCGGTGAACCCTCCTGGCGGCGGTTGATTGACTGGATTGCCAGCGGCAAGCTGGCGGTGGTGGACAGGCCGGACAAACGCATTCAAGCTTTCCAGAAGAAGCTGCGGCAACCCCTGCGGAAAGAACGGGCGAAAAAGATAACAGCCAATTTCATCGCTCAAGCTGAAAGCAACCGGCTACGCCATGAACGAAAGCGGCGGGCCGCTGGCATCGCCCCCCGTGGGGCACAGGAAGAACTGGAAAAAGCCACCGGCTACCGAGACGAGTTCGGCAGGCTGAACGAGTCCGAATAGCCGCAGTTAATTCGTGCTTACCCCACTGACAGATTTTTGCGCCTGCGACCGAAGTGCATCAACCCATTTACCAGCATCCTCTCCGTAGTCCTGGCCAGTTTTCGAGCGCAGATAATTAATAATGTCTTTCGATGCGGTAACCCTCTCCATACTTATGATTTCCTCCAAGGCATTTCGCGGCTTTCCCAACTCAGGATGCTCGCGTACTTCTTCTAAGTAAAGAGCAGCGTCAGATGGGGCGGAACGGAGTGCTAGGTTTCGCGTGGAAAGTATATCCCAGACAACATCGCGCGTATGTCGAACATTACTTCGGAATTCATTCTGTTTGGATTGGTTGGCCAAAAGCAACACAGTCAAACCAACAGATAAAACTGCGAAGAACCACGTTAGTAATTTGTATGGTTTCATGGGTGCGTTGGATTAAATAGCTGGTCCAATATATCCCATTTTGGTTGCCAGGCGTCTCCGGGCTTTTCAATGATGGCTGGCACACTGGGATACTGGTCTGATAGATAGGGATGCTCTCCATAGAAAACGTCGAAATTTCCACGAGTGAAAATTCCGCTGTTTCCATGATACGAATGGTCGAACCAATCAAAAACGGCTTCCTCTGTTGTACCAGAACTATTGTGCGCCCAACAGTGAATGTAATTTTCGTCCCATCCACCAATGATTGAATCATGAGCTCGGTCCATAAAACACAACCATCCAACCGGAACGGGACTCATGAATTGAAGCACCTTTTCGTTCGCTATATAACAACTCGCAGAACCTGCTGTTGATGCATCTCCGTCAGCGACGAGGCCTTTTCTGTCCAAGTAATCACGCGCTTGGATAAAACGATCTTTCATGGTGTCCAGCCCTTTGTCGAGTGTCACCTTGTCATAGTCTCCGGGGTCAAATTTCGATAAATATTGGGATGGAAAAGGTGTTCTTGGCGGCCAGGCAGGACGGGGTTGAAACATCGGCAGTGAATACTCCCATCCACCTGCACCAAAACCTAATTCCTCACCTATCCTGCCACTTGGGTCCCTCATGTTGACAGGGTTGCCCTGCGTATAGAGGTATTTGTAAAGCTCTGTGGATGCATCGTAACCATAGACCGCTTTCTCCTTTGAGACTGCAAACGCGGTGGGGGATATTAACGTAATACGGGCGGATGGATGAACCGGAGCCTCGACGATGCGGGTTCCCAACCATGCGTTTGCATGCCCTGTCACCGCCGCAAACACAAGCAGCCATAGACAAAGCAGCAATTTTACATGCCCTGACGGAGTTCGCTGCATATTGGGAGCCTCGCAAATTGTGGCTGGTAACTCAAATGTAAATAAAACAATGTAAATAAAACGATTGGCCGCGCCTCGGTTGGTTGACATCATACCGATAGTCATCAGGCCAGCAGCCCGTAAAAAAGGTAGCAGCCGACGTCAGGAGGCTCTGAACAAATCGCTGTTTCCGAAGAAATTTGAGCCTCCTCACGTCGGCTGCTACGTTCAAACGGCTTTATATCGAATTGCCAGGAGGACGGTGATGACCGCGACCCGTTTTTTCATGGAGCCGGAACAGTTCAGTTCAACCATAGATGGACGCGGATAAAATCCGAAGGCCGAAGGCCGAAATCCGAAAGAAATCCGAATGACGAAGGCCGAAGGAGCAATACCGAGGCGGCCTTGCGGCGCTTAGCCGGAAGGATGCAGTTGGATTCAGCGGTGAGGCGTCGTGTCCGCGCGAACACCAGCGGAGCGCGGCGTTCACGCCGCTTCAACGTCCAAAACAAATGGTGTGTTTAAACGAATTCCCCGCCACCGGGCCCGCGCACGCTGAAGCGGGCTGAAGCCCGCGCTCCGGCAGACTTCAACTGAATCGTTCGCGCTTAGGTAATTCGCACGGCCAATCACGGGGGTGAATCTGCAGGCTGTTCGCGAGAAGACCTTTCCCGCCTGCTACCACTCGAATGTCGTCACGTTTCCATCGAGTTTCCATTGCGCCGGGGTCCGGGTTTGCAGCCAGTCAAGGGGTTCTCCCAGTGGCTGCGGGCGGGCGGCGGCGGACAACGCGGCGCGCAGGGCCTGCTCCTGTTCGGGGCCGGCCAAGCGTTGCGGCCAACTGACAAAGAGCGGCGTGCCGCTGCGGGCAAGCAGGTCGAGCCATTGACGGTTCTTGGTCCACGGCACGGCGTTCGCTTGGGCCAGGCCGCAGCAGTCGGCGTCCACCAGATAGAAGGCGCCGTTTTGGGCGGCGCGAAAGGCCAGGCAATTCACGCCCATTTTCCGGGTGCGGCTCCAATCTTGGCCGCTGGTGTCGTCGCCAATGCGGTTTAGTTCGAAGATGCCGGCGGAAAGGTGGCTGATGGTGTTGCAGCCATCCAACAGAACGTCATCCCCGGCGGCCGCGCGGAGGGTGCGGTAAAGGTTCAGGATAATTTCTGCCGTGGTCCGGCTCCGGTCGGAAAATGCCCAGCCGTCGGCGGTCACTTCATCGCCCATGTGATTGCCCCAGCGGCCGGTGATATCAAAGGTGGAATAGTCATGCTTGACCAGCTCGTAACCCCAGGAGCGAAACTGTTTCATATTCCTAGCAATGTCCTTTAACACTTCGGGGTTTGACGGATCGAGCACCTCGGGGCGGGAGGCCAGCCGCCAGCCTGCCGGACAATTCGGCCACGCCTGCAATGGCCGATACCACAGGCCGGGCCGGGCGTGCATGGCTTTGACGGCGCGGGAGATTTCCGGCATGGTCGAGCCGAACTTCGCGTTGGTGTGCCGCCACGGATTGCCGGGCTCGTTGCCGCCCTGGCGGTTGGCCTGCCAGCCGTCGTCAATCACCATGAACGGCCGGTTTTCCTTGGTGGGCGAGAGCGACGCGATATACGCCGCGTCTTTCAAAAATGCGTCCGCCGTGTTGGCACCGTAGGCGCAATACCAGTCGTTAAACCCGTAAACGGGCTGGCGGATCACGCGCGGCTGCGGACACATCTGCCGGCAAAATGCACGGGCGGCGTCAAAAGCGCTTTCACCGGGCCGGCCTTCGCGGACAGTCACCGTGCAAACGGTCAGCGTGCGGCGGCCCAACTCCACTCCCACGCCGCCGCTGCGAACATCCGCCCACAGGTCTATCCCGTGGCGGTCCATTCTCCAATCGCACATTGCCGACGGACCGGTCATCACGCCATACCCGTGGGTGGCAATACCGTCCGTCACCAAAAAGTACCATGGCATCGGGCCGCTCTTGTCCACCGGCTGCCATTGTAAATCTCCATAAGCGCGCTCCCAGGCGTCGCCGAGGACGACTGCATTTGTGGCGAACGCCGCTGCCCAATGTAAATGCACTTTTTTCACCGGCACACCGGGGGCTTTCAATGACAGGACGCCGGCGGGGCTTGCGCGGAACCTTACCTCCACACCGTCGCCCGCCCACTCGCCTGGTTTGCCGGTGGACAGCGTGGCGACGTGGTCGGTCAGAACCACCTGAACCGTGTCGGGAGGTTGCGTGAGGTCCGTGAAATTGGCGGCCATTGAACCGTCGCGGGCAAACGGAAAAACCAGAACCGTCATCAAGCTCAACCAAGTTCGCTTCCAGGAGATGTGCATAAATGATGGTAACTGAATCAAATGCCGGGATGGAATTAAAGCCGATTCGGAACTGTTTTGTGGATCGGGGTGCGGCTTGGCGTCGTCTGTGATTTTCTTTTTGTACTCCGCAAGGGCGGTTTTTCAAAGCTCCAAATTCCAAGCACCAAGCATCAGAGAAATCTTAAGCTCCAAAATTCAAACGGTGCATGTTGACACTGTCCTTGGTTTTGAATCGGCGTGAACCGGAGGCCTCAAATGCCACATACCAAACCGAGTTAAAATAATTTGAAATTAATGGTTTAACGCTCGCCCTCACCCCGGCCCTCTCCCCCGGGGAGAGAACCCGCTGAAAATTTTTCGCGCATTGCGCCCGTGAACCGGCTAGGTTGCAGTGCGTTCGAGGCGTCCGGCGCAGTGTGGCCGCTTTCGCCCTTTGGCGCACTCTAAAGGTTGCCCG
>Ga0302320_10031051_pt1 | contig 10151 bp, 8 predicted proteins | sample Bog_T0_3_FD_202130 | JGI IMG/M metagenome (GOLD analysis project Ga0302320, IMG submission 202130) | Peat permafrost microbial communities from Stordalen Mire near Abisko, Sweden - Bog_T0_3 | ecosystem: Environmental > Terrestrial > Soil > Wetlands > Peat | place: Sweden: Abisko, Stordalen Mire...
TTCCATCCGCTCGGCTTTGAAATCCGTCATGTCACCATCCACAACATGAGCGCGTTGCCCTGTCACATTGCAGGCTGCCATCCGGGTCAACAAGTCCTGTCAACAAATCACTTTGGCTAAAATTATTCTGCGTCATAGAATTTGGCCAATCTTGGTGACTGGATTGATGCTCCTGCACAGCCAGCCATATCAGGATGTATATGCCTGGCGAAAATCTGGACCTCAATTCACTCTCTAGGTTTCCCCAAAAAATCCAGTCGATAAACCCCACCTTTGATGACAGCCGCGCCAGCGAATGGAGCGGCGGTATCCTCAATCTTTTGAATGTCGTCCCCTCATTTGGGTGGAACCGGAAACTCACGATGCGGCAGTCGCGTTGCGGGAAGCGATGGACGGGGGCGACTTTAGCAGATCCTGATGAATCCATGATTCTGCACTAGATCCGGCCGCTGAATATGGACACTATCTAGCCGGCACCATGGCCGCCATGGAAAATCATAAAACACGACCATCGCGCTAGTGCCCAATAGGACTTAAATAGGACTTTTTATGAAAAACCTGCTGCACTTCATCGCGCGCTTCCTGAAATGGTCGTGCATCATCACCGGGGCCGGCTGTCTGGCATTGATGGCCCTGTTCGCCCTTCTGCTTTTCGCCGCCATTTTGGGCAACGGGATGACAAAGCCGCGCATTGAAAATAAATCTGTGCTCGTGCTCGACCTCGGCACTGGCATCGCCGACAACCCGGCCGATCAGAACGCCGCCAGCATCCTCGCGGACCTGCTCGGCGACGGAAACCATACCGTGTCCCTCCGCGCGGTGACCGATAGCATTCGTCTCGGGGCCAAGGATCCGCGCATCGCCGCGCTTTATCTGCACGGAAGCATTGCGCCGATGGGTTATGAATCGGGCTTTGCTGCTTTGAAGGAAGTGCGCGAGGCCATCCTCGAATTCCGCCACAGCGGCAAGCCCGTCGTTGCCTACCTCGTCAACGCCGGCAAGCGCGACATCTATCTCACCTCGGCCGCCGATGAAATCCTGATGAACCCGATTGGAACGGTGGAGTTCAATGGCCTGGCCGCCACCGGCACATTTTACAAAAATGCCGGCGACAAATACGGCGTCGAGTTCCAGCCCGTGCGCCACGGCAAATACAAAGGTGCCGTCGAGCCGTTTCTCCGGCCGGATTTCAGCCCGGAGAATAAAGAACAGCTCAGCGCACTCTTTGCCGATATCTGGGCCGAAGTCATCCAGGGCGTCGCCGGCACCCGCCAGATCAAGCCCGACGCGCTCCAGGCGCTGGCCGACAGCCAGGCCGTTCTTCGCGCAGACAAAGCCAAAACCGCCGGGTTGATCACCGGCACCGCCTACGAAGCGCAGGTCCTCGACCGGCTTCGCACCATCACGGGCAAGAGCGGCAAGTACGACTTGCTCGCGCAAATTTCCCCCAGTGAATACGCGCCCGAAGCGCGCCGCTCCCATGCCAAAGGCGCGCTGAAGCGGGACACCGTCGCCGTTATTTATGCCGAGGGCGAAATCGCGGATGGTTACGGCAGCGGCGGAGGCGAAGGGGTTTACGGGGATCGCTTTGCCAAAATGCTCCGGGAGGTGCAGCAGGATGACAACGTCAAGGCCGTGGTCCTTCGCGTGAACAGCCCGGGCGGCAGCGTGACTGCCTCAGAAGTGATCCTGGAGGAACTGCGCAACTTGCACAAGACGCGGCCCGTCGTGGTCTCCATGGGCACCGTCGCCGCCAGCGGCGGGTACTTCATTGCCACCGCCTCCGACCACATCTTTGCCGAGCCGGACACCATTACCGGCTCGATCGGGGTCTTTGGGCTGCACCTGAATTTGCAGAAACTGGCCAATGATCATGGCATCACTTTTGACACGGTGAAAACCGGGCGTTTCGCTGATTCAGAAACACTTTCCCGTCCATTGTCCGGCGAGGAAATGGAGCAGATGCAGGACTTGGTGGACAGCTTTTACGCCGATTTCTTGGCCCGGGTTTCCTCCGGCCGCCACCTGAGTACCAACCGCGTGGACGAACTGGGCCAGGGCCGCGTCTGGTCCGGTGCCGCCGCCGAAAAAATCGGGCTCGTGGATGAACTCGGCGGGCTGGGCGCGGCCATCGCCGATGCCGCCCAGCGGGCGAAACTCGGGAAATACACCGTCGCCGAATACCCGCGGAGCAAGGACTTCATCGAAACGATCAAGGAAAACCTGGACCATCGCTCCGCCCCGCTCGCCCGCGGGGGTCTGGCCGGTCGCGTGGCCGCCGAAGTGAGGGACCGGCTCGATTTTCTAACCCGGTTTAATTCAGCGAGCGGCGTCTATGCGCGCCTCCCATTCGATTTGGATATCCGTTAACCCAGGACCTGAAACAGGAATGGCGGCTTGGAAGGTCCGGGCACCGGCCGGCCGGACCTGCCGCAATGTGCGATTATCCGGAACTGATGCCTTTTCCTGTTTTCCTGCGGTTGCCCACCGGGCTTCATTTCGCCGCTTGGGCCCTGGCCATTACATCGGCAATCTTCACGGGCGCTCCGTCTGCCTCTTTGCTGTCCTGCTCGGCGGCCATGAATGCCATGATCTCAATCGTCTCCTCCGGCGGCACCGGCGCAACCCCGGTTTGAAAAAATTGCATGATGGCCACATTCAGCGGCTCGTAGCCGTCGAACGAACCCACTTTCGCCTCGCCACGATCGCCCCTGGCCAGGCCGTGATAATTCGCGTTGTAGTCTTTCTGCTTTTCCTCGCGATAAATGCCGGTGCGTCCGCGGCTCCAGAGGCCGGTCACTTCGACCAGGCCATTGGTTCCTACGCCGCGCTGCACGGTTTCGCAGCCGTGGCCGAGCACGGTGAACAGCGATTCCACGCCATGCACGCCATACCAGAACAACTCGGGATGATGCGGCTCCAACTCCAACGGGCTGCTGGTCTCAGCGTAAAAGACCTTGCCAATGGAACCGTTGTGCACGGCCTGTGTGTCTCTGGCAAAGCGCAGACTGGACGAACTGAATATCGGGACCTTGGCCTCCCGGGCCAGGCGGAAAATCTCCAGCGCGTCCTTCAATGAGGCAGCGCAGGGCTTGTCCACATAAACAGGTTTGCGCGCGGCGATGACCGGCTTGACTTGGGCCAAATGCGGGCGGCCATCCACGCTCTCGAGCAGCACCACGTCCACGTTGCTGCAAAGCGCCTCGATGCTTTCGTATAGCGTCACCCCATATTGGTCCTGCAGCTTCTTGGCGATTGCTTCCACGCGCGAAATGCTTTGCGTTATATCCGGGCTGCCGCCCTTGAAGGCGCCCACCACTTTGCCGCCGGGCACGTACCCCCTGCCCTGCGGATTATTGAAGGTTTCGGTGAACGCCACGTCATGCGACGTGTCGCAGCCGATGATGCCGATGCGCAGCTCGGCGCGGAGCGTGCCGGCCAGCAGCAGGCCGGCAGTGACGAGCCAGGATGTTCTCATAGAGCAATTTGGAAATGGAATTTGGAATTTACGTTCAAAGTTTTGGCTCCCAGCCATGCCGATATCTTCGTTTCGCGAGCGCGGCGGCGTGGCGGTCACCCACGATATTGCGCGCCCGCGGATCGAAGTTGACGGTATGGCCGGTGCGCCAGGCGATATTCGCCAGATGGCAGAGCGTCGCGCTCTTCTGCCCCTCGCCGATTTCGGCGCGCAACGGTTCACCGTTGCGGATGCCGTTGATGAAGTTGCCGAAATGAGCAGCGTCGTATTCAAACAGATTTTTCTGCCCGCTCCCCACTTCCCGCACCAGCTGGTTCTTCAGATCATAGATCCTGGCACTCGAATTATTCGTGACCAAACTGCCGTTTTCGCCGAAAAAATCGACGCCAAAGGAAGCATCCTCGAAGCCGCGCGGCGCGCAGCTTTGACCTTCCCAAATGATTTCCTGGTCGCCGAAATCGAACGTGGCGGTCATAGTGTCGGGCGTTTCCCAATCATCCTGAAAATGGTAGCGCCCGCCGCCGCCGGTCACGCGCCGCGGCAAATCCACGCCCAAGCCCCAGCGCGCGAGGTCGAGCGCATGCACGCCGTTGTTGCCGCACTCGCCGGTGCCCCAATTCCAAAACCAATGCCAGTTGTAGTGCAGAATATTGTCGCGATAGGGCTGCTCCGGCGCTGGTCCCTGCCAGAGCGAATAATCCAGCCAGTCCGGGACCTTCGCCATCTTGCCGCGACCGATGCTGGGTCGATGGTTCGCATACCAGCCGCGCGCGGTGAACACTTTTCCGATTTCGCCTGCGTGCAGGGCCTGCATTGCGTCGATCACCCACGGCCAGCTCCGGCGCTGATTGCCCATTTGCACCACCCGTTTGTATTTGCGGGCGGCGGCGACAATCAGTTCGCTCTCGTAAAGGTTGTGGCTGCCGGGCTTCTCGACATAGACGTGCTTGCCGGCCTGGCACGCCAGGATTGTTGCCGGCGTATGCCAATGGTCGGGCATGGCGATCGAAATGGCATCGATGGTTTGATCCTCGAGCACGCGGCGCAAATCGCGCTCCCCCTGCGGTCTGCGCTCCTGTTTTTTCAGGACCGCCTCGAGGCCCCTGGCCACCGCGCGCGTGTCCACGTCGCAAATACAGGCGATTTCCACGTTGGGCACTTGGAGCCAGGCGTGGATATGGTCCAAGCCGCGCCCATTGCAGCCGATGACGGCGACGCGCACTCGATCGTTTGCGCCGCTGGCCGCGCGCAGGGAGGAACCGCCCAGGGCGGCGACACCGGCGGCGAACGCGGAAGCTCGTTTCAAGAAATCCCGGCGGTTCAAGGATGATTTCATAGTGTTCGCCGGTGACAGATCGAGTTGCCGCTTGCATCCCGCGAATCTCCCCCAGCTCGCCAGCCAGCAGTTGAACCATTCCCAGCGCGATCAAATACATGATGGAACAAACGGCGAAAACAAGTCCACACCCATATTTCATAATGATACTCCCAATCAGGGCATCGGATTCCTGGCCGGTCTGCAGTCATGATCCGTGGCTCCGAAACTGGCACATTCGTCCGTGCCGCCCAGTGGAGCCACAGCTGAACCTTCAAGCGCCAGGTTCATCGGGGCGATGGAGTTCAAAATACTTCAGTCGGGAGGGCCGCAACGCGGCCTGGTGTTTTGTCTACGTGACATAAAGTCCGCACAATCTTGAACCGTTACACGAAGGTGTTCGAGGCAGGGATTCAATACCTGAACTGAAGTTTTCCCATCCCGCCCAACGAGGTTGCGAGGCCTCCCTCTTCCAGCCATGCCTTGGCAGCCGGGTCATCTCGAAGGCGCGCGTTCAAGAAGGCCGTCGTTGCCGCCAGGATGAGCGGGTGAAACTTCTCGGTCGCAACCCGGTCGCGCGGTTGCAGGGGATCGCCGAAGGTGAAGTGCTCCGCGCCCTTGAAAATGACCAGGCAAGTGCCTTTGGATTCTATTCTGTCGTAAATTGTGTGTCGAAGCCAGGTGCGGGTGAAGCCGGCGTCTAGCGTGCCAACCGCGACAAATACGGGGATGCGAACATCCTCAAACTCCAGGCCGTGGAAGATGGGCGGGCTCATGGCAACGGCGGCGGTGATGCGGAAATCCCGATATTCTTCGCCAACTTCCGGGACACGCTCGCCGGCGGAAATCATGGCGGCTCCTGCGCCATAGGAATGGCCGGCGATGCCCAGGTGCGAGAGGTCCAATTGATTTTGCAGCGGAGATTTCTCGCGGTTGAGCCGCGTTAGCTCATCAATCACGAAGCTGATGTCTTGGGCGCGATCCAGGATGTGCCGCGGTTCTTTGAGCACCTGGCGCATGGCGGCGGCGCCATGCTTTGGATCGTCGTCTTTAAAAATGGCCGGACCGCTGCCGGGATGTTCCAAAAAGACACACACGAACCCGGAGCTCGCCCAGCCTTTGCCCAGATATGCATAGTTTTCGCGCGAGCCACCGAGGCCGGGAGAAAATAGGATAACCGGGCGAGGAGCACTGGTGGCCTTAGGGATAAAAATCTTCACGGGCAGGTCGCGGCCGCGCGCATCGTCGCGCCAGGTGCAACGGACGATCTCCACGCGGTCAGTGCCGGGAGCTGGCTGGGAGCTGCCGGCCCAGCCTGGTATCGCCAACGCGAGCAGCAGTGTGATGCTGATGATTCCCACGAATGGAAACATGCCATGCATTCTTGCATGTGTAAAATGTGGCATCCCATGGCAAGGCGCGGCTGGAGTCGGCAGCAGATCTGGCAGCAGATCTGGCGGGACGATGACGCATAACCACCAAAAGGACACTTCACTTTTAGATCCGAGCATAATCTTCGCAAGTTCGCGCAAATCATCTTTGATAAAAATTCTGCGGCATCATAGAATTTGGATCGCCATGAACGCCGGACTCTTGCTCCAGCACAGCCTTATCAGGATTTTATTATGCCGTGTGAAGATCTGAACCTGAATTCACTCTCGAGGTTTGCCAAGAAATCCAATCGCTTGATTTTGGAAGCGCACTCCCACTGCGAGGTGCCGGCCGGCTGCGGCGGCGGCGTCCTGCGCTGGCGGAACCCAAACCGGGGCCAGCCACTGACCTTCCGCGTCTATGCCTGCGGTCCATACCACTGTTTCCTGGATGGCCACGCTCTTTCCTCGGCCCGCCCGGTCATTCCGTTTGGGGACCACGTCCTCAGCCTCGTGATTTCCGATATCAAGCCAGGCGCGGTGGTTCTGCTTTTTGCGGCAAAATACGAGGAGTTTGTCCCGGGGAAGAATTACGAAGCCAGAGCGGCATCCGGAGCGCTCCGCTTCCTTTCGGCTCCAGATGGGTCCTGGAAACACGCAGGCGCTGAACCGCAGGGTGGTTCCTGGCAGGAACCCGGATTTGATGATTCAAGTTGGCCCCCGATGCCGGGCCGGGAATGGGCGGCGGTTTCGGAAGACGCGGCGACCGCCAGTTCCTATCGAGCGCAGGAACTGTTGCGCATGGGTGCCCGCGGACTGGGTGTGCAGGGCACCCCTTCAAAGATATGGATCCGGAAGAGTTTTTCGATTTAACCGCCTGCGTGAGCGGAAAGGCTGCTTTCATGGCATTGTCCACTAGGTCATCTGGCTGCCGGCCGTTGGTTCTGATTCCACAGCCGTTTGGCAGCCTGGTTTTTGAACGCCGCACCTGCCGCTATCTGCCGTTTGACGCGGAAGCCACCGGGCTCCTATTAGACCTGGCCGGAGTGGGCATTGATGCCTTGGTGGCCAGGACGAAAGAGGGATTCCGGCGCGAGCTGGTCGCCCGATTTTACGAAGAATTCTATGAGCAGGGATTCTTCACTGTCGATGGCCGGCTCGCCGGTGAAATCCTGGATGTGGCACCGCCGGCCGATCATTTGACGGGCCCATTGGCGGTTCACTTGTCGATCAGCGACACCTGCAATCTGGGTTGCCTGCACTGCTTCGCAGGCGAATTCTCCCGGCAGGGAACTCCGCTCTCTTTGGCAGAGCTGGACCGGCTTTTCGGCCAGATGGCAAGAATGGGGTCATACCGCCTGGGGTTGACCGGCGGGGAGCCTCTGTTGCGCGGGGACTTGTTCGAGATCATCGATCTGGCTCTGGCCAATGGCCTCAGCCCCTGCGTGACAACCAACGGATTGCTGCTTGATGAACCAGCTGCCCGCAAGTTCGGCGGCCGCGATTTGTTGTGGCTCAATGTGAGCCTGGAGGGCGCTTGCCCCGCCACAAACGACCTGGTGCGCGGCAGAGGCTCGTTCGCGCAAGTCATGAACAACTTGAGGGTGCTGGCGCGCCACGCCCGGTTTTCGCTGGCGTTTACCGTCATGCGAACAAACCTCCATGAGATCGGAAAGTGCGCAGAGCTCGCCCTTGGCGTCGGGGCTGAAAGCGCGGTCTTCCGGCCGCTTTACCCGGTTGGCGCCGCCCGCCAGCATTTGGATCTCATGCCCACCTTCGAGGAATACAACTCCGCCCTGGAAGCGCTGGACAATCCGGGTTTGCGGGGAATCACGCAGAACTGCGAGCTCAACCCATTCAGCCCGACAATCCGGCAGCCGGCCAGCTCCGTGATCTATTGGAATCACGGCTGCGGCGCCGGCAACTCGGTATGTTCCATCTCACAATCGGGCGAGGTCAACCCATGCAGTTTTCTCGGGCCCGAATTTGAGGTGGGCAATGTTCGGGACAGATCGCTATCGGATTTGTGGCGCGATGTGGCGCTCGAACGATTCCGAAAGCCGGCGGCAAACGCTGCCCCGGCCCTCACCTTTAATCAAGGCTGCCGCGCGCGCTCCCTCTGGCTGAAGGGATCGGTGGATGCGCCCGACCCTTGGATCGTTGAGCGCGGTGCCATAAGCCCTGGCGCAACCAGCTGACACTTTATGAATCGAGAACTGGACCTTCTGCTGGAATCCCATGGCGCGAGCCAGGGAGACGACCCCCAAGAATATTTCAAACTCGCCAAGAAATTGGAAACCGCCGGGGATCTGAACCATGCCGCAGCGGCTTTCGACCGGGCGTATGGCTTGAGCCCGGCCGACTTGGAAATTGCACAATCCCGGTGGCAGCTTCTTGACCGCCTCACGGTCCGGGAAAACGGGATGGTTTTCCGTTTCATTCCTGGCGGTACATTCCTGATGGGATCCGAAGACGGAGAGCCCGATGAAACGCCGGTTCATCCGGTCAGCTTGGATGGATATTGGATTTCCGACACCCCGGTTAGCTGGGCCGCCTTCTGCTCGCTGATGGGATGGTCTGGGCCGCCCGATGGCATGCCGGCACCGGAGCTGGCAGGACAACTGGAGAGCGGTCTGGTGAACCGGGCCATCAGTCGTGTGTTGCTCCGATCCAAAGCACCCAGCCCGGCAGATTGCGAAGTGTATCTGCGTTTGCGGATTGCGGCCGAGAACAGGATCCGTCTCCAGTATTGCGAAGATGGCACCACGCGGGCGGTGGACTGGCACGCCCACGCTGCCGAGCACAAGTGGAGCCGCGGCGGGCAGCCGGTTTCATCGCGGGAGATCTTCGGAGCACCTCCCCGCGAGGATCCTGATCGGCCTTGGGGCTATGGGGAAAAGCCCATGGTCGCAATTTCCTGGCACGATGCGCAATCGATGTGCCGGAAACTGGCCGCTCCCGGCATGGCCTATGGCCTGCCCACCGAGGCGGAATGGGAAAAAGCTGCGCGCGGTGGCTTGATTGGCTGCCCTTACCCATGGGGAAAACAAAAGCCTTCGCCAGGCACTTCCGATTTTGACCGCTTCGACCGTTTCTCGATCCAGCCAATGAGAAAATTCGCCCCGAACGGATATGGCCTCCATGCGATGTCCGGATGCGTGTGGGAGTGGGTCGCCGATTGGTATGATGCAAAGTATTATGCGTCGGGCGCGCAAAAAAATCCCACGGGGCCCGACCGCGGCCAGGAAAAGGTCCTCCGCGGCGGCTCGTGGACGGATTGCGCGGAGGCAACGACCGTGTCGTTCCGCATGTCGCACCTGGTCAAAGATATCCAATCTGGCGGAGGCGGAAGCCCTAACATCGGGTTTCGCGTTTGCCGGAAGGCTCTGTCGTCACGCCCAAACCCTGCTGGTGGCGCATCAATGCTATGACGTTTCGGCTTTATGGTCCGGCGCCCACAGCGATGTATCGCGACATTGCTGGCCGCGGCGGTGCATTTTCCACCGCCACGGCCGGCGTGTTGGCCACGATTTACTGCTGCCGATTCTCCCACCGTTGCGCGTTGATGGCATCCCATTTTGCTTTGCGCGCCGCTGGTTTTCCAGGCACGGTCGGCGCCTGATAGTTGCTCTTGGGGTCAGCCGCGTTCACGGCGTTGAGGTGCTCCGCAATTTCGATGTGCCGGAAGAGCACTTCGATGCCGCCGGAACCGTCGTCGAGCTGCTGGATCCGCGTCCCCTTTTTGGGACGAAACCTCAAGCACACGACCGGGTAGCCGTGCTTTGGGAAGCGTTTGGCGGTTTCGACTTTCGTCACGACCTCGACGAGGCCATCGTCCGACTTGTAGTTGACGCGGTCACCGGTGGTTTGATGGTGGTTTGGTTCTTGCCCGTCGGGGCAGGAGCTTATTGCTTTGTCGTTCATTTGATTTGTTACTAGCCTGAGTGGTTTGGTGATGCCCCCTGAACCTGCAGGCGAAACGGGCGAA
>Ga0302320_10031052_pt1 | contig 10151 bp, 6 predicted proteins | sample Bog_T0_3_FD_202130 | JGI IMG/M metagenome (GOLD analysis project Ga0302320, IMG submission 202130) | Peat permafrost microbial communities from Stordalen Mire near Abisko, Sweden - Bog_T0_3 | ecosystem: Environmental > Terrestrial > Soil > Wetlands > Peat | place: Sweden: Abisko, Stordalen Mire...
AGATTTGGTAAGACCCAACGATTTGCTCAAAAAAAGCATAGAGGGTTTTTTACTGGATCAAAGATCCCCTCATACCAGAGCTGCGTATGGCAAAGATCTCAAGCGATTTGTCCAGTTTTTGCTAGTGAGAAATTATCAACAAGGTCTCACTCAGATCAATCGCACGGTGCTCATTGCCTATAAGGATTCCCTTTTGGCGGAAGGGTTAGAACATACCACGGTTGACCGACATTTAGCCACGATGAGAAGTTTTTTTAAATGGCTGGTTGACGACGGTATCATCGATAAAAGTCCTGCAGAGGGTGTCAGATTTCTCAATCCTAAGCGCATTTCTCGGACCATTGGATTTTCAGATGAAGAGGTAAGAAATATTTTAGCCATTCCGGATCTTCATACTCGAACTGGAGCTCTTCATTACGCGATCCTCATGGTATTATTTTACTGTGGATTAAGAAGATCGGAACTCTGTGAGTTAAGAACAGTCAATGTGGGAGTGGAACGAAAACAGCGAGTGGTTCGACTGCGAGGAAAAGGTAATGCTGAACGAGTGATTGTGATGATCCCTCCGGTATGGAATGCGATTGAGTACTATTTTTATATCGTAAATAGGAATATAAGTCATGATACCTATTTGTTTTTACCTGTAAAAAACAATAGAACCAAAGTTATTAATAAATCCTTAGATCCATCTATGATTTTTTATATTGTGACAAAATATGCTCGAAAAGCGGGAATTTCTAATCGTGTTTCCCCTCATTCTTGTCGTGCTACAGCGATTTCCAATGCTCGTGACCATCAAGTTCCTGATCGAGCGATCCAAGAATTTGCGGGTTGGGCGTCAACTGATATGATTACCCGATATGACAAGCGTAAAACTGCTGTTGAGGATTCAGCCGCCCACTCTATCGTATACGGAGCCGATCATCGGCCGCTTCCAAATTCACCCGAATTGAAAGATCAGGATCTTCCACAAAGTGACTGAAAGTAGACCCAATATCGAGGGTCATCTTTGAGTAGCTGTTCTGACTCTTTGTTTTTTAAGACGTTTTTGCAGAGCTGGGATTTTGGGCCAACACATCTAGATTCCCAGTCTTTGAAGAGGGAGCTTGTCTGTGGGGGGCTAGCGTATAGGCAAGCCAAAGTGGGATCTAAAGTTTGGCAAAGATCCAACATAGCAATGAGAGATCTTTTTTGAATTCTCTTGAGAGAATCAGGGCGAGAGGCAAAAAGCGGTTTATTTGCAAACAATTGATGATCTACTCGAAACATTCCATTGAAACTACTTCGAGCGAGAGTATCGCCCAGTTTGGAAACGAGTCGAAAGTAGTTGAGCCTTTTTTGATTTCCGATCGAGGTGTCGCTATATTGTCGGATAGAGTTTCTTAAGGTTTCGAAGAATTTCATAGATTCCAAAGTGGTGACAATGGACCCTAGTTCGGTTTTATCCTGCTTTTTGGTGTCCAGGTAGTAATTGGCTAGCATTTTTAAATTTTGTTTTACTCCATCTAGCAAAGAGAGTAGGTCGTCTTTGTTTTTTGAAAAATAACTATAAGAATTTAACTTTGAACAGGTATCTCTAATAAATGCAAGAGATCGAGGAATCGATTCAAGATGAATCTCAGGGCCTTCAAATTCCCCTGGAATGTGATCCCGACACCAACTTTTGAGCAGGTCTAAAGCATGTTCCATATTGACTGGATCAGGAGTCTTATTCATATCATCTAAAAAAGGAGTGATGGTTGTCTGTATTTCTCTTAATAAATTGGCATCATGAAATAGTTTTGGTGATTGAAGCTTTATTTTTTGAATGGAATCAAAAGTGATTTTAGCTGGTCCAGTATTAAAAGAAATATCCAAACCATTGACAATTTTATCTTTCTTCTCAGCAAATAGAAGGCAGTTATTCTTCTGCATCTGTCTAAATAAGCATAAAAAACAGCCTCGCTCATTGACCTCATCATATTTTTGAAAAAGCTCTAAGGCACTATCCAGTTCATTACGAAATAATGGAAGATTTCCTATAATCTGTCCTCCCGCGGCCACTCCGATCCCTTGCCATCCTCCGAGATAGAGTCCGCCCAAGGTAATAATCTGTCCAAGAATGCGTTGAATCACCATCCGATTATCTAAAGACTCAATGCATTGATGCTGCATGAGGTTTGAGGCAGTCAAAAGCAGCAGATTAATTGCTCCCGCTTGCTGTACCTGCGTGTTAATGGTCGCCTGATTAGGGGTAGAAGAGATGGCTGTTGCTAAAAGAAATTGGTTACTGATTGCTGAATTTAGCTGGGTCTGGGCATCAGTCAAACGATCGGTAATGGCTTGGCAGTTATTGGTCTGTGTTGTTTTGATTCTAGTAACTGAATCTCGAACTTTCTCAACCAGTTGGTTGATGACGATTCCTATATCGGAAGAAAGGGTTTCTAAAGGGCAAGTTTTTAATTCATCAGCATTAGATACATTAGCAAACTGAATTTCAGGATGGTCTAAGCTTCGAGAAAATGAGATTTTTGAAAAAACCATCCCGTTTTGTGGGAGCTGATCTACTCCCTTTGCGTTCAACGAGAACAGCAAACCCAACAACGCTATTGTTATAATAGACCAGTCAAACATGATATTGCCCCCAGAATCCCCGAAGCTGGGCTGAGCATCTATCATGAAATTTTTATTTTTCAAACCATTCTTTAAAGCGGGTGAGCAACAGGAGCCCTGGTAGCATAAAAAAAACTGAGACAAGGAAATAGTGCTCCCAACCCAAGTATTCTGCCATCCATCCCGTGGGTGCACCTGCAACGGTTCGAGTGAGTGCCATGAGGCTTGTCAGAAGTGCATACTGGGTAGCGGTAAATTTCGGGTTGCACAAGCTCATAAATAACGCTGAATAAGCGGCATTCCCCATACCACTACAGAAATTTTCAACTGCAACTGCCGTAATCATCATGGGATAGTGATGGCCCATCTGAGCCAAGAGGCAGAAGCAAATACCAGAAAAGCCTTGAAAGAGGCCAAAAATCCAAAGTGACTTTTCTAAACCTAAACGAATGAGCCAACTTCCACCAACGAAAGTGCCTACAATTGCCGAGAAAAGGCCAAATCCCTTAGTGACTGCACCCAGGTCTGTATTGCTAAATCCTAGGCTGAGTATAAAGGGAGGCATCAAGGCAAAAGTAATAACAACATCCAATCGATACAATAAGATAAATAAAAGTAAGCTGATGCAGCTTTTTCTTTTAAAAAAATCTACAAATGGATCAATGATGGATTGAGTAAGATTCTTATTTGAATAATTATGGTGTCGAGGTTCAGAAATAAACAGAGTTGAAAATAAATTCAACCCCATACAAGCGGCCATAATTAAATAGATGGACTTCCACGATAAGTGATCTGATAAAATCAGGGCAAAAGATCCAGAAAACAGTAAGGCCAGGCGAAATCCAAGATTAGAAATCGCTGCTCCAACACCGAATTCCTGCGGCGAGAGCATCTCAGTTTTACAGGCATCGTTGACTGTATCTTGGCTTGCGCTGAAAAAAGAAATAAAAAAAGCAAGGACGGCTATTGTAAGAGGTTCTGAAGAAGGATGACAAAATGCGATCCTGATCAAAGTTAAAATTAAGCTGATTTGAGTCAGTGCTATCCAGCCTCGCCTTTTTCCTAAGAACGGAGGTACATATCGGTCCATCAACGGTGCCCAAAAGATCTTCAGAGTGTAAGGCAGGCCTGCGAGCGAAAATAGTCCTATCGTTTTGATATCCACTTTTTCGCTTACCATCCATGCTTGCAGGGTGCTTCCCGTCAATGCAAGGGGAAGTCCAGAGGAAAAACTTAAAATGAGAATCATCCAGGCTCGCTTGTTGGCAAAACACTGAAGTCGCATTATCTAATATCGAGAAGGAGTTTTCGCCCGAGAAATTTCTTAGGCGCGGCAACGAGGGAGCGCTTGGCTTGTGAGTCACCGAGTGGATTTGAAATTTCGTATTTTCTTTGAGTTTGTCGGTACTTTCTCAAAATTTCTCGATGTTCCGGCTTATGTGGCTGCAATAATGCTTGCTGGAGTTTTCTATCTTTCCAATCCTTTGCCACATACAGAGGTTTTCGATTTGCTGGATTCAAGCCTGTCCAATACATCGCAGTGGCAAGCGTCATAGGGGTTGGAATAAATGCTTGCACTTGCTGCAAGTTCCAGCCTCTTCCTTTGAGATAGCGGGTAACATTTTCCATTTTTTCATGGGTCGTGCCTGGAAAACCACTGATAAAATAGGGTACTACATATTGTTCCTTGCCGACTTTAGCAGAAACTTCTTTAAAATAATTCACAAATTCATCAAAGTTTTTTAGGCCTGGCTTTTTCATGAGATGTAATACTTCTTCGTCCATATGTTCAGGTGCCACTTTTAAGTGACCTCCCACATGGTGGGTGATTAAATCCTTCATGTATTTCTGTCCGGAAACCTTGTCTGCAATTGATAAATCATAGCGTAATCCAGAGGCAATATGGATTTTTCGAATTCCAGGAAGTTTTCTGGCTTTTTCTAAAAGCTTTACTTGCGGGGCATGGTCAGTATGTAAATGGGGACATACTTGAGGATGGAGGCAAGAAAGTTTGCGGCACTTACTTTGAATTTCAGGAGACTTGCAACGAAGCTGATACATATTCGCAGTGGGACCACCGATATCCGTTACGATTCCTTTAAATTCAGGTACTTGATTTAAAGCTCCCACCTCTTTTAAGAGGCTGGATTCGGAGCGAGATTGAATAATACGACCCTGATGCAAGGTAATTGCACAAAAAGAACATCCCCCAAAGCAACCTCGAGTGGCAGCAATCGAAAAACGAATCATATCCGCTGCTGGGATTCGTTTCTTATAGCGCGGATGCTGCTCTTTCGTAAAAGGCAATTCATAAATAGAATCCATTTCCTGGGTGGTCAGCGGTAGGGCAGGGGGATTGATTACCACGGCTTTATTTCCATGGTACTGAACGAGTCGCTTTCCGTTATAAGGGCTTGCCTCGTACTCAATAAAATAAGCTGCTTTTGCGAATTTCTTTTTATCATCCCGAACTTCTTCAAAAGAAGGCAGTGTCAGTCGAGGTTCCAAAGCTCGAGCGTCCTCTCGCGTGGTTAGGTAGGCGATTCCTCGTTGAAGTTTTAAACGATTTAAAGCAACTTGAGTAGCTGGGTGCCTTAAGTTTAAAGGGCCACACACTTCCAGTTCTGCTTTTTTGAATTCTTCAACTAGAGTTCGGGAAGTTCGCTCTCCCATGCCAAATACTAGCAAATCTGCCTCTAACTCAGTCAAAATAGAAGGTCTGATTTTATTTTGCCAATAATCATAATGGGCTAGTCGGCGAAGGCTGGATTCCACTCCTCCTGCTATGATGGGAGTTTCAGGAAAAGCCTTTCGAATGAGATGAGAATAAATGATACAGGCATAATCAGGGCGATTCCCTCCTACTCCCCCTTCAGAATACATGTCATCCGACCGCTTCTTTCGATTGGCAGTATAATTATTAATCATACTGTCCACGGTTCCTGAAGAAACACCTACGAAAAGCCTGGGGCGGCCCATAGATGTTACGTCTTCCAGATGATTCCAGCGAGGTTGGGGAACTATCCCAACGCGTAATCCCAGTTTTTTAAGCCAACGACCCAAGCAAGGAACTCCAAAACTAGGGTGGTCAACATAAGCATCGCCTGAAATAAGAAGGACGTCTAATTCAGTCCATCCTTTCCATAGCATTTCCTGGCGGCATGTAGGAAGAAAGTGCTGACAAGCCTCTCGGTAGACTTTTTCATTGCTAATGTGATGGGTCAGATTTTTCAAAATTGGCAATACATTAAAGGAGGCTGATGACTAAAGTCAAGTTTATTTAGATTAGCAATCCGCTTGAATTTTTCAACGATTTCATGTAAGAAATGTTTAAATGAAGATGGTTCTACCGATATTGATCATTGGATTTTTTTTAGTGATTTCAGGTTCTTCAAAAGCGGTACTCCCCGAAGAAGACCGAGTTGCTGTTACTTTAGAGAAGGTCGTACCCAAAGAAGCAGATGCTGAAACTATTGCAGATCTTTTGAAGAGTTCAAACTACACTCAGGACCAAGTAGTTCCTTTTTCCAGACGTTATCGCCAGCAGCTTTTTGGAATATTGAACGGATATCCCAAGGCGATTCGATCTATAGCTAAAGAAAATGTCAGAATTGTAATTCTATCCAGAGTGGGTTATCGAGCAAAGTATGTCCAGCCTAATTCAAGTAAAGACACACTTGTTAGTAGGCTGCCAGTTATCATTTTGAATGAAAAGTTATTTACTGATCCAAGTTACTTTAATCCTAGTCAAAGACTTAGATTAAATCTGAGTCCAAGCGAAGCTTTTGGTTATCAATGGGTTTCAAATGTACTGCCTGAAGATGCTGGGCTTGCGTTTACTTATTTGCATGAGTTGTCTCGTCATCTTTGGTTAAGTGATTTTTCACTAGGAGAGCGAGAAAAATTCTCTCAGTTTTCCTGGGACAACGGTGTTCCTAAAGAAGAAGGCATTAAAGAAATCAAGGATATTGCAGATCTTTGTAAAAGTTATAAAAATCTTTCGGATAGCTCCTTTGTTTCATTGGACTCGATAGAGAATGTTGCTGAAGACGCAGCCGAACATATGGCCCTGGTCATCTGGACCCAGATCATGAAGAAAGATTGGCTAGTGACTCTCCCTGCAGTTTGTGGAACATCTACTTTTGATCCTTTTGTGGATTTGAGGTCTGGTGAGTGTGAAGGTAACTGTAAAAGAGCTGTTTTTTCAGAAAAAACCGAGTGGGTTAAAAGTTGGTTATCGGATTGGTCACAAAAGAAAGGCCTAAACATGATGACCGAAACTCGAGGTAACAACCCTCGTTTTGAGGGGGGCCCCTTTTGGCCTTGGGCGATACGCAGTATAAAAACAGTTAGGGAGCGTTTAGGCTCCTTGCGTTGGGATCCAAAGCAAGATTGCTTGGATGGCAAATTGAAGTTGGCCTTTATGGAAGCCATTAAGCAGGTTGTCACAGATCAAACCAGATTGCCACGTGCGCTAGAAATCGGAGGGGAGGGATTTTACCATGGTCACATCCTTTTTGATGTACAGGCATATACTACAGTGGGGGGTCGCAGCCGATATACGGAAATTGAAGAATATATTAAAATATTACTAAAATCTAGCGCTAACAAGAATGTTGACGTAATTAATTATCTTGTGAATCAGCCTGAAACGATTATTTTATTTCATTCTCGTGAAGGAAGATTATACAACACCAATCTTCTAACAACTGTGGCTGGAGTTTATCCGAGTCAAATTGTTGAGATGAAAGAAGCTTTGAATCGACATTCATTTACAATTTCACCTACTACTGGACAGTTTAAAGCGCTAGAAACTCAAAATTTTGTTGAAGCTCCTGAAAAAACAAGTTTGTATGAATATACCCAACTTGAAATGGAAGACCTCGTTAATAGCGGCATGTGGTATTATAATTATCCGCCAAAAACTGAAATAAGTTCATTAAGCGGAGTGAGTTCAGAAAATAGTACCCCAAAAATAGCTGGGTATTTCTATCCTGAGATTTGGAGTATACATCACGCGCTTTACTTTACCATTAGTTCAGATGATTCCGTATCCGTTCAAGGGGTTTCAGAGTGCAATAATTCTGTGCCGATTCCATAATGTTGGGTAAAGAGCGAGTGAATCCTAGTTCATCAAGTAGGGATGAATTATTGGAGAATTTTAGGTTAACAAAGATTCAAGCTCAAAGATCATTTCTCGGCAGCAACTATTTAGAAAAAAGGAGATTCAGCGTCTGTAAGATCAGAGATTCATCAAATTTTACTAAATACTGGCCCAAATTTTGAGAAACAGTGTCCTGAATCAAAGATGGATTTGATAATGAAGAGTTAAAAACAATGGGAATACTTGAAGAGTTAGGATTAGATTTTATTCTTCGTGCCATGTTGAGGCCATCTAATTGGGGCATTTCTATATCAGTAAATATAAGGTCATACTGATAATTATTTTTAGCCAATTGAGAGATAGCTTCTTCGCCGTTGCTGCAGGGAGTAGTGACACAACCTAGGTTAGTGAATAGATGATTGAGCTTCTTTAAAACAACCTTTGAGTCGTCAACAATAAGAATTCGTTTGCCATGAAACCGGTCTTTAGGAATGTCAATAGGGCTGATATCTGTGTCTTTCATGCCTAGAAAAGAAACAATTTTTTCTATATCCAAAATAGGAACAAAGGATTTTTGAATTCTCACCAGTCCGGCTACCCAAGTGGCATTCTCCATTCGGCTTCCAGGAGGTGGTGGAAGGAAGTTCGTCGATTTACAATTGATAATCCTTCCCATTTTAGAGACAGGAACTCCTATCCAAAGGTTTTCAATTTCGCAGATCATAATTCGCTTGTGAGTTAAATCAGTGTTTTGTTCCTTTGGAAATATGGAATTCAAGTTTAGGACTGGGATTGCACACTCTCTCAAATCATAAATTCCTAAAATAGCACTGTCTTGTCCACTAACAACAGTCAGGGCTCCAAACTCAACTACCTCCTTTACTTTTTGAACATTAATGGCAAGATGAATATTAGACTTCAAAAAAGTGATATCGAAGGTGAGAAACTGCAAAAATTCGTTAGGACTAAGATTGATCTGGGCCATTTAAATGCTCCCTGTCTTCTAAAAACAGATCGGACACACTTGTAATTTTAACGACTCGATCGAACACTTTTACGGTGCCCTTAGCTTGTTCTGTTTTGTCTAAAGCTACTTTATCAATAGACTTAGCGATGATGGAAAAGACAGTTCCATTTTCTTTACTAAGAATAACTAGCCGATTTGCTCCTGCAATTTCCTTATGAAAATCATCAAACTGCTCCCGATTGAGTAACCAAGATATTGAAAACACAGGAATAATATTTCCTCGGAGATTGACAATGCCAATGTGACCTTCTACTGAGATGGGATAGGGCCGAATAGGCAGAATTTCAGAAACCTCTTTTACCTGGATAATAGGTATTAAAATTGCTGAATTATTTAGTTCAATATAAATAAAAACTGTTTTTTCTTTAACAGTTGATTCTGGATCGGGCCGCATTTGATTGTTTTGAAAATCGCGTGTCTTCTTAGGTAGCATTAGAAGACCCCTCTTTCTGTATATGCTCTCTTAGCCTCATCATAGAGAGTACAAAAACTGGATCTCCAGTTGGTAAAATTGAAACTCCAGTAATAAAGGGGCTCACTGGGGATAAATCCGGAAGGGGTTTCACGATAAGTTCCATGTTTTTTTCAATAGTACTCACTCTCCCAGATATGTAATAACCGTCAACTTTAAATATAACGAGTGGGCAACCTCTAGACTTTTCCTCATCAAAAGTGGCATCTACCGTAAAAAGCTTTCTTAGGTCAAGGGTTGGTACGATTTCCCCGTTGAAGTCATAATATTCTTCTCCGCTGTTCGTTTTAATCTGGTCTAAACTCACATGCCGAGTTTCCATGATATCATGATTTGGAATTGCATATTTGTACCCGTTAATACCAACGAGTACAACCGGTAGTAGAGACATGCTTACTGGAAGTTTGATGGTGAACTTCGTACCTTCCCCAACCTTTGTTGAGATAAAGATACGACCACCCAACGAGCTTACAGATCCCTTAACAGCGTCCATTCCTACGCCACGACCAGAAACATCAGTAATTTTTTCAGCAGTGGAAAATCCTGGCATAAAAATAAGGTCAATAGCTGATTTTTCATCTGTAATACGAGAAGTATCCAGGCCTTTATCCTTAGCTACTTGAATCAGTTTTTGGGCATCAATTCCTTTGCCATCATCTTCAAGCTCAATAATAGCTTCGTTTCCTGCTATGCTAGCAGACAGTGTAAGGGTTCCTACCTCAATTTTCCTTTTTTGTTTGCGTTCCTCAGAAGTCTCGATCCCATGATCCATACCATTACGAATGAGATGAATCAGTGGTTCGCCTAGGGTATCTAAAACCTTTTTATCAAGTTCAGTGCTCTCGCCTTGAGTCACAAAACGGATTTTTTTATTTGGGGACTGTTTTGTATAGGTGCTTACCACTGTTGACAGACGTGAAAAGAGCCCTTGTACAGGCATCATTCTCATGCCCATA
>Ga0302320_10031055_pt1 | contig 10150 bp, 12 predicted proteins | sample Bog_T0_3_FD_202130 | JGI IMG/M metagenome (GOLD analysis project Ga0302320, IMG submission 202130) | Peat permafrost microbial communities from Stordalen Mire near Abisko, Sweden - Bog_T0_3 | ecosystem: Environmental > Terrestrial > Soil > Wetlands > Peat | place: Sweden: Abisko, Stordalen Mire...
CGAACGACCTGCTCGTCGTTTTTGGGCCACTCTCAGGAGGGCAAACCTCTTTGCACCATGCTTCAACCCTGGATTTAATCGTGTCCCGCACTTCACGAGTCCTGGCGAGCTTTTCTTCATGTGTCCCTGAAAAGCTTGATGGGTCTGGAAAACCCCAATGCAAACGGGAGGTTTTGCCAGGAAAGATAGGGCAACGCTCGGCGCTTGTTTCATCGCAAACCGTTACGACGCAATCGAAATCCTTCCCGGACTTTAGCATGGCATCCACGGCTTTGGTCTGATTGCCAGAAATATCGATGCCGACTTCCTTCATGGCTTCCACAACGATTGGATTTAGTTTGCCGGGTTCAAGCCCGGCACTCTGAACCTCAAATTCATCACCGCATATTTGCTTCAAAAATGCCTCCGCCATTTGGCTTCGGGCGCTGTTGTGGATGCAGATAAAGAGGACTTTATTTTTCATAAAATACCTTTCGGCTCCTTGTTATACCAGCCGCGTGAGGTGTTGCAGATGTTGCATACGGAAAGCATGACCGGCACTTCCACCAGCACGCCGACTACTGTTGCGAGGGCGGCGGGGGAATCCGCGCCAAACAGGGAGATGGCGACCGCGACCGCCAACTCGAAAAAATTGCTTGCCCCTATGAGCGAGCCGGGCGCGGCGACATTGTGCTCCACGCGCATCCGCCGCATGAGCAAATACGTCAGGCCGGAATTGAAATACACCTGAATCACAATTGGCACGGCGATTAACAACACTGCCGTCCAACGGCCTGTAAGATTCTTTGATTGAAACGCAAAGATAAGCACCAGCGTAAGGAGCAATGCGCCAATCATCACCGGATGAAATGTCGGCAGGAATTTTTGTTCAAACCAGTCCTTGCCATGCGATTTAAGCAGGGTAGCGCGTGTCAGCCAGCCTGCTGTCAGTGGAAGGACAATGAACACAATGACAGAGGTAATGAGGACTTTTGCGGGGACAACGACATTTGCGACGCCGCAGAGAAACATCACAATCGGAGCGAAGGCCACGAGCATAATCAGGTCGTTTACCGCCACCTGTACGAGCGTATAGGCCGGGTCGCCGTCCGTGAGGTAACTCCACACCAAGACCATTGCGGTGCAGGGCGCGGCGGCAAGCATGATGAGACCGGCGGTGTAGCCTTTTGCCGTTTCCGGGTCAATCCATGCCGCAAACAGATGTTGCATAAAAATCCAAGCCAGCAAAGCCATGCTGAACGGCTTGACTAACCAGTTGATGAAAAGCGTCACGGCAAGTCCTTTGGGTTTTTTGGCGATGCCGCCAATTGCGGTGAAATCCACTTTGAGCATCATCGGGTAAATCATCAACCATAGCAGAATGCTGATGGGAACATTCACCTGTGACCCTTGGCCGAATTGCATTTTGCTCAAGGTCGCCGTGAGGTCGGGCAGCAATTTGCCCGCCACGACTCCGGCAACCATGCATAGGAAAACCCACAATGTCAGGTAACGCTCAAAGAAGGCGAGACGCTTCGGGGCGACGGAATTCGGGGAGATTGCTGAGGAACTTTCGGCCATTTCAGGAGCCATACATGCCTCCTGCCAGCAAAGCGTTCATTACCAGTTTGCCCAGGCTTAAGTCGTAACACGTCCGATAATCAGGGCGCCGGACGCATTTTTCCCAGCCTTCGGGATTAACTTCCAGCTTGCGGCTCTGCACGCCTATGCCGCGGCTCGTCACAAGCGCACTGAACGCCTGACTCGCCAAAGGCTGATTGTGTTTCAACGCTGTAAAATCAGGGAACAGCGAGCCGTAGCAGTTGGAATGATTATTCATGGCGGTCTCTTTATTGTTTTCAGCAACATTTCTTGCTTCCAAAGCCAACGCAGCACGAACCATTGTCGCGCAATGCCAGGCGTCGAGAGAGTTTCTTTTCGTCCCGGCGCAAGGTTGCGTCGGTTTTAAGTGAATCAGAAAAAGACTGAAACAGCGTATTCACGAGACCTTTTGCGTCGGGTGCAATGGCGTAATACATCCATTTGCCCTCCTTGCGGGCGGAGACAAGTCCGGCATTGCGGATCACTTGCAAATGGGTTGAAAGCGTGGACTGCGTGGCCCCAAGTGCGTCGCAAAGCTCGCAAACACACAACTCTTGCTCGCGCAAGGCCATTAAAATACGAACCCGCGATGGGTCGGCAAATGCTTTGGCGGTCGAAACCAAATCTTTCATGCAGACAACATATCGGTGAAAGACGATATGTCAAGCGGACTCATTTCGTCCAACGGGACACAGGAAACATTCTCTTTTCCGCCTCGCGGAAAGTCGCGCGTCAGCGATCAGGCCAGCGCGAGCGGGTGATGGAGTCCAGAGGCCATGCCTCTGGCGCGGGGTTTGGGGAAGGCGCAAATCCCCGAAACACCAAAAGCGGTTGAGTCGATGGGGACTCAACCGCTTCGTTTATTTTGGCGGCTCAAGCCGTGAAAGAATCAGGCCTAGGAAGTTGGTATTCAATCATATTTCAGTCATGTTTTTGCGGCGATGGCGTCCAGTTGTGACCGGGCTTTTCTCGCTTTGCGCACGTCGCCCACCCGCATTTTCCGGGGCTCCCGACCGGCATTGCTGTAATGGCCCATTTCCAGGCGCGCGCTCCGTGCAGCGCTGCGTGTACCTGCCTTGCAGCCACTTCATCTCGGCCACCAGATTGCCTTGGGGCGGCTTGGCCAGAGGATGGTAATGATTGTTCCTGAGCCCGCAGGCGTGGACGCGCCAGCCGGTCTCGCCGCAGGTTTCCCCAAGCGCCACTACAAACCGTTGCCGATCCTGGTCCTCCTCGAGGATGGCGCGGCCCTGATTGCCCCGCGCCATGACATGATCCATGGCTCCGGGATATTCGATGCGCAAAGGTCTGACCATGCCACCATCGTGCCCCAACTCCAGATCAAAAGGCAACTCTGAGTACCACGTTCCTAGGACTGACCCTTTCACGCCTTGCCCGTGATTTGATGATTTCCGAAATCATCCTTGGCGAGTTTAGGAAAATCGGCGTGAAGGTCATCAGTGCGGACGGCGGGATTGATTTGACCCTCGGCAATGACGACCCAAGCGGGAAACTAATTCGGCAGATTCTCGGTGCGGTGGCAGAATGGGAAAAATGTGCTCTAGTCCAGAAACTTCGGGCATCACGTCTCCGCATTCGCCGTGCTGGTGGAACGTGCGAAGGAGAAAAGCCATACGGACACACGCCCGAAGAAATGAAGGTCGTGGAAGACATCCTTGAACATCGGAAGTCGGGCAAGTCCTACGTTGCCATCGCAAATGACCTAAACGCAGGCGGCATCAAGTCCCGCTCTGGCAAGCAATGGCATCCGACGCAATTTCAACGGGTCATCCAACGTGCGGCTTAAAATTTATGAGAAAAACCCTGAGAGACAGCGGCAGGAACACGCTAGGATACGTCCAAGAGGTTTCGCCCTACCGCCACGAACTGCACGCTGCCAACGGCAAACTGTTGGGCTACTACAATCCGCACCTTGACCAAACTTTCACAGCGTCAGGGTGGATGGTTGGTCACGGGAATCTGCTGGCATCATTGCTCTGCTGAAGTGGGGTTCGGAATGCATTTTCCATGGGCAATAAGTGTATTTTTCTGCCTGTTGCGTGGTGACCATTCAACCCCTCAAAATATATTTCGCCTCACCAACGCCCAAACACCAATGGTGATTAGCAGGATTGTGACTATCCATTCGGATGTGCTCATTTGAATTCACCTCAATACGATGAAATAGTTCAGCACGATGATAACTGTCTCCAATATGCCAATGAAAACAAAAAGCCCTCGCTTTTTAGGGGTTACAGAGTTTGGGGCAAGCAGGATTATTGGGACAAACGGTGTCAGGCAGAATATTAAAATGTAGGGGTCGAAATTAGCGTGATATACGATTGATTCACAAACCCGATATCCCCCAATTACGCAACATGCAGATGCTCCAACAATCAAGACCTTTCGCATCATGGCCCCCTTTTAAAGTCTCGCACGATTTGCACTCGCACGGCAGTTTCGGCCGATTCGACTGGCGGATTCATTCGTGAGAATGAATAGCAAGCCGAGCAAGATTGTCAATGGTGCGGAAAATGATGGAAATCCTCGTGTGCTTGCTAAACTACAATGTGCCCATGGGTAGCGGTAGCAATGCAGGGTACGCCGGTCACGCCCGCCTTGTGACAACGGCGGCGGAAACGGCTGGCGCGGCCGTTGGCGGTGAACGTGGACAGCTTCGGAAACAATGTGCCAGTGGTCGGCACATGGCTTAAAACCGTTTCCAGCTTTTTGCTGATGGTGAACTGCGCCAGCAAGCCGGTTTTCATTCGGAAATAGGAAATTGTCCGGCTCTGCATCTGCTCCATGACAACCTGCCAGGTACGTTCCACAAAGGCGGGATCACTGGCCGTGAGATAGGCGCGGGCAAGGTGCAAATTCAGCACTGGCTGCCGCTGCTCCGCATTGCGGGCTTCTAAAAGGCTCTTGGCCTCGGTTTCGTCCTTCGTGCATAGGCTGGTCTGTTTGCCGGTCGCGCTGTCCTGCATGTAGAACATTTCGCCGCGCCGGAACATCGTGTGTTTTGTTTTCATAACTGGCTTTCTCTGTTTCGAGATACCAGTCCTGTTTCAACGGCGAATATGAACGGGCGTTGCGGCGAAGCTTCAGCAAGTTCTAGCCAGTTTTGGCGAATAGTGTTACCATTCGCCCCGTGACTGACACTTTTGCTGACAGTGGCCGTCCATTGTGTGAGCAAACACTAATAAACAAAGGGTTTAATTAAACCACCGATGGACACAGATAAGATTCCAATTACCCATCAATCCAACAGTCCTCTTTCATCGAGAGTGCTCCAGAAACCAGGCGAATAGATCTGGATTCGCATAGGTTTGCGTCCACGAGTCATGCTGCGCTTCGGGGTAAATGGTGAGCTTCACGTCTGCACAGCCCGCTGCTTTCAGAGCCTTGACCATGTGTTCGGATTCTTCCGGCGACACCGTGGGGTCTTTGCCGCCGTGAAACGCCCATACCCCCAGGCTTTGCAGCAAGGGCAGCTGCGCACGGTCAAAACCCTGCGCGAGGATGATGGGCAGGGTCTCACCGCCGCCGCAGATGGGTGCGATGGCCGCAAACCGTTCGGGATGTTTCAGGCCGAGGCTCCAGGCGCCGAAGCCGCCCATGCTCAGGCCGGTCAGATACACCCGCTGCTTATCCACGGGATATTTTCGTTCGATTTCGTCCAGCAGCGCGAGCAACAAATCGTCGGACCACATTTGCCCTGCCGGGCAGAGCGGCGAGACCACGATGAAAGGGAAGTTGGTGGCGCTCGTGTCAATTTTCGGCGGACCATGCTTGGCCACGAGCCAGATATCCGTGCCGCGCTCGCCGGCGCCATGCAGGAACAAGATCAGCGGCCACCGTTTGGCGGCTGCCGCGCCATAGCCGTCCGGCAAAAACAACAGGTAATCGGCGGCCAGGATCTGCTTTCGTTCGAGGTGGAATTTTTGGGGGGTCTGGCCGGGTTTCATGGCGGGAGAATTGGGGGTGATGCGGCAGCCCGCCAGCACGAGCAGCAGGCCGAGGAATAAGAAAGTGTTTTTCATGGTCATAATTTGTCGCGCTTTCACATCTCCCCGGACACGGGCGCGGGCGCTACATCATTTTCAGCTTGGGCAAATCCTGGGAGTCCACCAGGCCGACGGGTTCGTTCCTGGCGTTCACCACTATCAAATCGTCAATGTTCCGCTCGTTGAAAATTTTCAGGGCTTCAACCGCGAGGGCGTCGGCGCGAACCGAGATCGGTTTTCGCGTCATGACCTGTTTAAGCGGCCGCGCCAGGATGTCCACATCGGTGGACATGCGCCGGCGGAAATCCCCATCGGTAAATACGCCTGCCAATTTGCCGCGAGCATTCACGACGGCGAGGCTGCCGGACTTGGCGCTGGTCATCACCAGCAGGGCGTCCTTCACGCTGAGATCCTCGCTGGCGATGGCGTTGCGGTCGCCGGTCCGCATGATGTCCGAGACGCGCAGCAGCATCGCGCGGCCAATCGCGCCGCTGGGATGGTACCTGGCGAAATCGCTCTTTTTGAACCCGCGCGCCTGCAGCGCCACCATGGCCAGCGCGTCTCCCATCACCAGCATGGCGGTCGTGCTGGAGGTGGGCGCGAGGTTGAACGGGCACGCCTCCTGGGGCACGCGGACATTCAGGACGAGGTCGCTGTGCCGCGCGAGCGACGATTTGGGATTACCGGTGAAACTGATAATTTTGACCAGGAATCGCTTGAGCGCCGGCAGCAAATTCAGTAATTCCTCCGACTCGCCGGAATAGCTGAGCGCGAGCACCACGTCACCATCGTTGACGATGCCCAAATCGCCGTGCAGGGCATCCACGCTATTAAGCACCACGGCGGTGGCGCCAGTGCTGGTGCAGGTGGCGGCGATCTTGGCGCCGATGTTGCCGGATTTGCCAATTCCCACCACGATAATTTTGCCGCGGCGATTGAGGGTGGCGACGATCGTCTCGACGGCGGCGGCAAAGGTGGAATCCAGTTGCGCGCGGACGGCTCGGAGCGCGGCGAGTTCAATGTCGAAAACTTTTCGGGCTTGGGCGATAGGCGTCACACGCGGCAGCTTGCCCGCAACCGAAGGAGATTTCAATCGCGAATCGCGAATCGCGAACGTCCTAGCGCGCCCCGGTGCTGGTGGTGAATTGCTGGGTAACGCGAACCAGGCGCTGGTTGTCGGCGCGGATGCGGGCGGACAAGGTACGAGCGGTGGCCTGCAAGAAGGGGGTGGCCAGTGCGGGGGCCTCGCGGGTGAGGCGGTCGAATGAAAGCGACGTGATTTTGAGCAGCGTGCTGTCCACATTGGCCACGACATCCGCCGAGCGGGGGCCGTGATCAAACAAGGCCAGGTCGCCGAAAAAATCGCCGGGGCCGAACGTGGCGAGGATGGTCTCCCGGCCATTGACCACCGTCCGCGCGCGCATTTCACCTGCCAGCAAAAGGTACATGGAATCGCTGGTGTCGCCCTGGCTGAACAGCACCGACCACTGCCTGACTTCCTGCAGTTCCATGTATTCGGCGAGATGCGCCAGTTGGGCGTCCTTCAAATCGGCCAGGATTTTGATGCGCCGCAAGGAGCCGGGCTTGATGCCCACGCGGTGCATATGCGTGGTATCCGGCACGGCCGTGAGTTTCAGGGCAAACTGATCTTTAAGTTCGGACAATTCCAAGGCGCGCTGCCAGTGGTTGGCCTGACGGGAAAAAATCCAGGTGTCCGGCGCCACGCGCTCATCGTGGATCCAGTCAATCAGAACGGGCAATTCAACCGGCCCGTACGGCGAATCGTCCACTCCCCAGATAAAATAAATGTTGTCGCATGCTCCTGTTTCCATAAGTGCCTTTCTAACGATCTTTACTATGGCTACTAATGGGAAAAAGTCAATCCCAAGTTTACCGCCCAGATTTATGAAGCGCGGCTTGGCGAGCCGCAGCAACACCCTAATTCCAGGACATCTTTGCTAGGCGCAAACGCAAGTGCCGGGCGAAGCTGCGGCGGGTTGCAAACCCGCGCCCCAATTTCAAAACAGAACCTCCCCGGTCATTCCGTGTTGGGATAGGACCCGAGGATTTTCACAAAATTACAGTGCTTGCCCAAGTGCAGGATGGCCCGGGCCACTTTTGCATCCTGAAAATGCCCCGCGCAATCAATGAAGAAGAAATACTCCCAAGCCTTGCGTTTGCTGGGCCGGGATTCAATCTTGGTCATGTTGATCTTGAATTTGCGGAAGACCGCGATGGCCTCGTGCAACGCCCCGGCGCGGTCGGCCACGCTCAGCATCAGGCTGGTGCGGTCGTCGCCCGTGGACGGACTGCACTGGCGGCCCAGCACGATGAAGCGGGTGACGTTGACGGTATTGTCCTGGATATCCCGCGCCAAGATGCTCAGGCCATATTTCTCCGCCGCCAGCGCGCCCCCCAGCGCGGCGGAATATTTTTGTCCCGCCGCCAGTTCCGCTGAGCGCGCGTTGGACGAGGTCTCCACGACTTCGACCCCCGGCAGATGTTTGGCCAGCCAGCCGCGGCATTGCGCCAGCGACTGCGGATGGACGTACAGCTTCCGGACTCTTGCCAGCGGCGAATTGCTCATCAGGCACTGCTGGATTTGCAGTACAATCTGGGAGACAACTTTCAGCTCGCTGTCCGCAAACATGTCGAGGGTGTGCGTGACGACGCCTTCAGTGGAATTTTCCACCGGCACCACGCCGTAATCCGCTGCGCGTTTGCTGACTTCCATGAACACATCGCCAATGGTTTTCTGGGCGGCATAATTCAGGCTGGCGCCGAATTTCTGAAGGGCGGCCTGGTGGGTAAACGTGGCTTCCGGCCCGAAATACGCGATCGTCATGGTTTTTTCCAGCGCGAGGGCGCTGGACATGATTTCGCGGTAAATGGCACGAAGCTGTTCGTCGGTGATGGGGCCGGCGTTCCGCGCGCAGATGCGCTCGAAGACGGCGCGCTCGCGGTGGGGCGCGTAAATTTCCTCGCCGGCCTTGAGCTTGATTTCACCGATGGCCAGCACATGCCGGGTGCGGTCGTTGAGCAGCCGGACGATCCGCGCGTCCAGCCGGTCAATTGCCTGACGATGTTCAGTAAGGCTCATACCGGGCAAGCATGACGAATGACGAATAGAGAAGCAAACCTGTTTCGCGCATCTTGGTTCGCTCGTGCAGAGTTCAGAAAACGAAACGCGGGCACGTCCGCGCGGAGATCGGCCAATAACTTATTGCGCTGTCCCAGCGTTTTTTTGTGCGCTTATTTGAAGACAGACTGAGGACCGTCCGTTCAGGGATTCAAAGCGCGAAATTCTTGGGGAAATTCTTTCCCCGTTGTCTCCCGAGACGCTTGCAATGAGGAGGCAGCGCCCGGAGCCAACATCTGTGATCCAATCGAGGCCGAAATGAGGCCGTAGAGCTCATAGAATCCCAGCCGGCTCACGGCTTCAAATATATCGGTGGTGCGTTCCGCGCCCCGGAATGCGGCAAGATTGCAGCGCTTGAGCGTTTCGGCCGTCAACCAAGGATCCTGGCTGACGAATTCCACAATGCGGTCCACATCACGGTCAGGATCGCGGAACAGGTCGAGCAGTTGAACGGCGGCCAGGATATCCCTGGGCAGGCGTTCGGTTCGGTCCGTAAAATTGTCAAGATTTTCCATAATGGATGCAATAAATGCGGCGTGCAACTCTTGCGATTGCGGCTGGCTCCGCGCCGGTTTTGCCAGGATGATTTCAGGATGCAATTCCTGCAGCCAGCTTGCTTATCGGCAGTTGCGGGGCCGGGTAAACAGATTTTTTCGCGAACTTTGCACCCGCCATGGAAGGAGCAGAACGCTCTCGAGCAAGCGGCTTGCGTCAAGAATTGTCCGTTCACAAACAAAATGTGTTGCAATAATTAAAAAGCAGGGTAGTTATAGACTATAACGAGTGATATTTTTAACCAGCTGGATGAGGAGAGCTTCCACCGAGGACGGAGAGCGAGTGCTGGCGAAACTGAAGCGCACGTGGTGGCTTGCCAAGCATCCTTCGGTTGCGGTCTGAACGCCTGTTTGAATGTGGGAATGAGCCGCCGTGTCTCACCAACCGCAAACACCCGTTGCGCGCCGCGGCGAGCATTTCGTCCGTTGGCGTGATCGCTTGACGGCTGGAATTTTCCGATCCGCGGGCGCGGCAGAGCAGCGTCACCTATAGTCTGTTGCAGTACCTGTTATTATGGCCACGAAATTAACGACTTAACCAATTTTTCTGTGCCGAAAATTGATGCCAAAACAGCATTTGGGACCACAGTGAAGTCCTGGCGAAAGCGAATGGGCTTTTCACAAGAGGAACTGGCGGAGCGGGCGGATTTGCACCGGACTTATGTTTCGGATGTGGAGCGCGGTGCGAGGAATCTGTCGCTCGAAAGCATGACCCGGATCGCTCATGCGCTGCGGATTTCCGTGGCCGACTTGTTTCCGCCGGAGTTTCCGAACCATCAGACTGGCAACGGCGGGAATCACGGTCAGAGCCAGAAGCTGGTGGACATCCTGCTGGTGGAAGACAACGCCGACGACGTGGAATTGACGAT
>Ga0302320_10031056_pt1 | contig 10150 bp, 11 predicted proteins | sample Bog_T0_3_FD_202130 | JGI IMG/M metagenome (GOLD analysis project Ga0302320, IMG submission 202130) | Peat permafrost microbial communities from Stordalen Mire near Abisko, Sweden - Bog_T0_3 | ecosystem: Environmental > Terrestrial > Soil > Wetlands > Peat | place: Sweden: Abisko, Stordalen Mire...
CGGCTTCAACCTTGGAGCCGCCATTTTGAATGAACTTCAGCACCCGTTCACGTAAATCCAGCGCATAAGCTTTCATGCCATGACCCTATCAGACTATGTCCCAATGTCAATATGAAATGCTATATTATGTCGGCCGCAGTCAACAACGACGCGGAACTCGTCAGCGGAACCCTCGCCGGCAATCGCGATGCCTTCGGCCTGATTGTTTCGCGCTATCAATCCCTGATCTGCTCGCTGGCCTATAGCGCCACCGGCAGCTTCGGCCAGAGCGAAGACCTGGCACAGGAAACTTTCATCACCGCGTGGAAGCATCTCGGCCATTTGCGCGAACGCGACAAGCTCCGCTCCTGGCTCTGCGGCATCGCCCGCAACCGCATCAACAATTTTCTCCGGCGCGAAGGCCGCGAACCCGTCCACGCGGCCGAGCCGTTGGAAAACGTTGCTGAAACCCAGTCAGCCGAGGCGTTGCCCGCCGACCAGACCATCAGCAACGAGGAACAGGCGATCCTCTGGCGCTCACTCGAACGCATCCCGGAAATTTATCGCGAACCGCTCATTTTGTTTTACCGTGAGCATCAATCCATTGAATCGGTCGCGGCGGATTTGGATTTGACCGAGGACACCGTGAAGCAACGGCTGTCGCGCGGCCGGAAAATGCTGCACGAGCAAGTCCTCGCGTTCGTCGAAGGCGCATTGGAAAAAACTACGCCGGGAAAAACTTTTACGCTGGGCGTGGTGGCGGCGTTGCCGGTGGCTGTGACCACGGCCAAAGCAGCCACAGTTGGAGTTGCGGCTGCAAAAGCCAGCACGGCAACAAAAACTGTGGCAACTCTCGGATCGGCTGGCGGATTCCTGCCGGTGTTGGGCAGCATTTATTTTATTTCAAAATCCAACCTTGAGCATGCAAAGTCGCCGCGCGAGCGAGAGTTCATGGTTTGGTTTTTTTGGATTCAAATTTTTTCTCTCATATTATTGCTGGTGTTGATAAGCGAATTGGTCTTTCAGAATTCATTGGTGCATGACCAAAAAGCAATATGGGCAGCATTCTTTTTAGCCCCACTCGTCCTTGTGTTCGGGCTGGGCAAATACGCCAAGCATCGGCGGCGGCAAATTCAAATTGAAGACGGCACTTGGGTGAAACCCATGACTCGTGAGCAGCGCAAAGAACAATTTGATAAACTGCGCCGCAATGGTTCCAAAGGGCGCATGTTTCTTTATTTGGGTCTGGCTTGCAACATGGGCGGGCTGGCAATTATTCAGTCCATGCAAGCATGGAATGGAGACCGGCGGCATCTTTATTTTTTGGAATTTTTATTGGGATTTACTTTGTTTCTATTCATTCAAGCCTGGCGTTGCCGCCCGCATTAATTCTCTCCGCCAGTTCCTCCGCCGGATACGTCCAGATTTCGGCGAGCGTCGGATGATAATGCGGCGTCGCGGCGAGTTCGTGAACGGTCATCCGCCTGGCCATCGCCGTGACAATTTCGTGGATGAGTTCGCCGCCGACCGGGCCAACACACGCGCCGCCTAGAATTTCGCCGGTCTTCGGATTCGCCAGCAGTTTCACGAAGCCGTCCTTCGCTTCCATGATCAGTGATTTGCCGTGGTCGTTGAACGGATAGCTGGCCGCGCGAAATTTGATTCCGCGCGCCGCCGCCCCCTTTTCCGTCAAACCGACCGTCGCCACCTGCGGCTCGGTAAAGACGACGGAAATCAGCAGCCGGTAATCCATCCGGCGCGGCATTTTCGGTTTCACGATATTGTAAACCGCCGTTTCGCCCTGCTGGATCGCGATGTGGACGATCTCGTGCGGTCCGGTGCAGTCGCCCGCCGCGAAAATGTGCGGCGCGGAAGTCTGCATTTTGTCGTTCGTGACGACACGGCCATTTTCGGTTTTTACGCCGGCGGCTTCCAAATTGAGCGATGAAGTGTTTGGCACGCGTCCCAGCGCAAAAAGAATTTCCTCGGCGGCGACGGAAACTCTTCTGCCATTTTGCTCGAAGGAGACCGTTTTCGATTTTCCGTTTCGCTTCGCATCCACGATTTTGGTGCCGGTGAAGACTTGAATTTTTCCCCGCCGAAAGCCTTTTTCAATCTCAATTCCGGCATCGGCATCAAACTCTTTTAAAATATGTTCGCTGCGCTGAATGAGAGTGACCTTGACGCCGAAACGCGCAAAGAATTGTGCAAACTCGCTCGCGATTGCGCCGCCACCCAGGATGATGAGCGACTTCGGCAGCTTCTTCAGCGCCACCGCGTCGTCGCTCGTGATGAAGCCGACTTCGTCCAGTTGCGCCAGCGGCGCGGACGCAACGCGGGAACCGGTGGCGACGACAAAATGTTTGGCGGTCAATTTTCTGCCGTTGCTCAATCGGACTGTGTGCGCGTCAAGAAATGTTGCGTTCGCGCGGATGAACTTGAAGCGGCCGTCGTTCAACTGTTTCACGCGGAAGTCCGCGAAATCTTGGATCATCAGGCTTTTCCGCGCCATGACTTGGGCGAAGTTGAAGGAAATTTTTCCGGCGCGCACGCCCCACGTTGCCGCGTGTTCGGCAAGATGTTTGACTTCCGCCGCGTAAAGCAACGCCTTCGTCGGCATGCAGCCGCGCAGGATGCACAACCCGCCGACTTCCTGGCCGCCTTCGATGACGACCGTTTTCAAGCCGGCGCTGGCCGCCGTCCGTGCCGCCGCGTAACCGCCGCTGCCGCCGCCGATGACGGCCACGTCAAAATCAAATCGTTTCATGCCAGAGAAGATGGAAGCGCGGCGTGGAAATGCAAATTTCAAATTTGAAATTTTCCGCCGGTTGTCGGATGATGCGCGCATGAGCGACATCATCTATCCGCGCAGCCCGCGCGAAACCATGGACGGCTGGCACTACCTGCCGCGTTACGTTGACAAAATCCGCCTGCATCTCGCCGGCAAACTGCACGCCGATTATCAGGAGAATCTCGGCAAGGCTTTTGACGGCTTCTGGCTTAAGGCCGCCGGCATCACGCACGAACAATTTGTTGAGGTCGTGAAAAAATCCATCACCGACGGTGAAGTCTATGACTGGGTGCGGAAAAATGTGAAGCGCACCGCCGCCGAAAAAGACGCGCACTGGCAAAATGTCTTGAGTCGTCCGCTGCCCGGCGACGCCGAGGCTGCCGCCCGCTTGCAGATGCGCAAGGAGCAGGCTGGCATTGGAAATCGCGACGACATCAAATGTTTTGTGGATATGCTTGATGCAGACGAGAAGCGGATTTAGTCCGGGCAGCAAGGCCAGATTAAAATGAAAGCCTTCAATTTCCTGTTCGCCGCCTTGATCCTTTGGCTGCTTCTATTGGTGACGTCTTTAAACAAGCCGATTTCAGCCGCTGCTGCGGATGTTTCGCCGCACCAAACCGCGCACGAGGGAATAACGAATTGGATTTCCGCCGCCGACCCGCGCTTCCGTTTCGAAGGCCGCTTCGATTTTTCCGATTCCAATGCGCCGGTCGTCATCTGGCAGGCGAGCCGGATCAGCCTGGATTTCAGCGGCGACTCGATTCATCTGCTATTCGATGATGCCAAAGGCCAGTGTTTTTTTAATGTCGAAGTGGACGGCTCAAACACCGTCGTCGAAGTTCTGGAAGGCAAGCCGGCCAATCCTGCAATCGTGTCCTGGCTTGGTGCCGGCCGTCATCATCTGACAATTTTCAAGCGCAGCGAAGCCGATGCCGGCACGGTCCGGTTCCGTGGAATTGAAATCGGCCCGACCGCGAAAGCCTGGGCATCGCCAAAAATTTCTTACAAGCTCAAGATGGAGTTTTTCGGCGATTCCGTCACCGTGGGTGCGTGCAATGAGGACGGTGCCGCCGACCAGTGGGACAACCGCCGCACCCACAACAGCGCCTTTAGCTACACAGCGTTGACGGCCGCCGCCTTCTCCGCCGATTATCGCAACATCGCCGTCAGCGGCATGGGCATTGCCACCGGCTGGGTGAAGCCAAAGGCAGGCGAGATTTGGGATCGTCTTTATCCGAAACCTACATCGCCGCGTGCCGACCTGTCGCAGTGGACGCCGCAAATTGTCTTTGTGAATTTTGGCGAAAACGATGCGTCATTTCCCCAAGCCCACGCGCAGCCGTTTCCAACCAATTTCACCGCCGGTTATGTTTCGCTGGTGCAGGCGATTCGCCAGGCATATCCGGCGGCCGAAATCGTTTTGTTGCGCGGCGGCATGTTTAATGGCGCGAAAAGCGAACCATTGCGCCACGCCTGGGAATCCGCCGTCACGCAAAGCGAAGCCGCCGATACCGGCGTCAGCCATTTCGTTTTCCAGCACTGGCCCGGAAACGAGAATCATCCCCGCCTGGCCGACGACCGCGCGATGGCCGATGAGTTGATCGCCTGGCTGAAGGTGCAGAAGTTCATGCAACCCTTCCGGTCGTAAATAAAAACCGAAAGCCAGTTGCCCGGCTTCCGGTGGGAAGTTTCATCCGTCAGATTCAGAACGACCAGTTGACGATGGGAAAGCCGGTGGCCAGCTTGTCCGGGAATTCATTGAACCACGGGTTGTTCATGGCGATGTTGGCCAGCCCGATTTGCACGCCGTGAAGATTTTCCGTGTAATTCACCAACCCCAGTTGGAGGCCGTGCATTTCCTTCGCGTAGTTGACGATCCAGCCAGACTGAAAGCCGGTGAACCCGCCCTGCGCGACATTAACCCAGCCATATTGCCAGCCGACAAAGCTGGTCTTGTTGACGTTGACCCAGGCCCATGAGACGCCAGTGTAGGATTCGGAATAATTCACTAGCCCCCAAGTGAAGCCGCAACTGTCGCCGGTGCTGCCGTTCACCAAGCCGAGGGCGACGCCGTGTTGCGGGTTTTCACCCCAGATTTCCAACGAGAGACCGTTGATCTGGGTGGTCTTCGGATAGATGGCGATGTCCGGTGTCAGCGATGCCTGAAACGGCTTCGATTCTTCCGCCGACAATCCAGCGACGCTGATGGCGAATGTCGCAATAAACAGTAATTTTCTCATGTTTAAGTAGAGTTCTAAACTACCGATGGTTGAAACGCAATTATTTCCAACAAAAAAAAACGGAAGCCAGTTGTCCGGCTTCCGGTTGATAAATAAACGAGACGGTTTTAGAACGACCAGTTCACGAACGGAAAGCCAGTGGCCAGCTTGTCCGGAAATTCATTGAACCAGCCGTTGTTCATCGCGATGTTGGCGAGGCCGATTTGCACGCCGTGGAGGTTTTCCGCATAGTTCACAAAACCCATTTGAAGGCCGTTAAACTTGCCTTCCGAGTAGTTCACCAAGCCTCCCTGCCAACCGGTGAAGCTGGTTTTGCTGTAGTTGACCATGGACCATTCCACGCCAGTGTAGGTGTCCGCATAATTATAAAAGAACGCCCAGCTGAAACCGCTGCTGTCGCCGGTGCTGCCATTGACGAAGCCGAGGGCAACGCCGTGCTGCGGGTTTTCACCCCAGATGTTCAACGAAAGGCCGCTGATCTCGCTGGTCTTGGAATAAATGGCGATGTCCGGCGTCAGCGATGCCTGGAAACCGTGGGATTCTTCCGCCTGCAAACCGGCGGCGCTGATGACGAGTGCAGTGATGATGAGTAGTTTTTTCATAATTTATATTTCGGACAAACAATTAACCCAGTTTTATTTTTTTAACAATAAGGTAAACACCTTATATACTTTTTGAGCCGATGATTCAATGGCAAAAACTCCGCGCCACGACATCGCTACAAAAGAAAAAACCGGAAACCCGTTGTCGGCTTCCGGTTGGTAATTTCGGAGCAGCTTACTTGCTCTTCTTCAGCGCACTCAGGCCGGCATACACGGCGTTCTTGCCGAGCAACTGCTCGATGCGCAGGAGCTGGTTGTATTTCGCCAGCCGGTCCGAGCGGCTCAACGAGCCGGTTTTGATCTGACCGCAGTTCGTCGCCACCGCGATGTCGGCGATGGTCGCGTCCTCGGTTTCACCGGAGCGATGCGAGAGCACGGCGGTATAGCCGTTGAACTGCGCGAGCTGGACGGCGTCGAGCGTCTCGGTGAGCGAACCGATCTGGTTCACTTTCACGAGAATCGAGTTGGCCGTGCCGGTATCAATGCCCTTTTGGAGGAACTTCACGTTCGTGACAAACAAATCGTCGCCGACGAGCTGGACTTTGTCGCCGATCTTGTCGGTGAGTTTTTTCCACGTCGCCCAGTCGCTCTCCCCGCAGCCGTCTTCGATGGAGACAATCGGATATTTCGCCACGAGCTTCGCGTAAAATTCCACCAGATCGTCGCCGGTGATGGTTTCGCCCGTGCTTTTCTTGAAGGTGTATTTAGCGTTGCCGGAATAAAATTCCGAAGCCGCCGGATCGAGCGTCAGGTAAATATCTTTTCCAGGTTTGTAACCGGCGTCTTTGATCGCCTGAATGATTGTTTCCAGCGCTTCCTCGACACTGCCGAGCTTCGGCGCAAATCCGCCCTCGTCGCCGACGGCGGTGCTGCAACCTTTCTTCTTCAATACGCCCTTGAGCGCATGAAACGTCTCGGTGATGGCGCGCAGACCTTCGCTGAACGTCGGCAGGCCGGCGGGCAGGATCATGAATTCCTGGAAATCAATCGGCGCATCCGAATGCGCGCCGCCGTTGATGACGTTGGCCATCGGCACGGGCAGCACTTTCGCGTTCGGTCCGCCGATGTATTTGAACAGCGGCTGGTTCAATGCGGCGGCGGCGGCTTTCGCGTTCGCGAGCGAGACGGCGAGAATGGCGTTCGCGCCGAGCTTTGATTTCGTTTCCGTGCCGTCCAGCTTGAGCATCGTGGCGTCCACGGTGAGCTGGTCGAGCGCGTCCAGACCGAGGAGCGCGTCTTTGATTTTGGTGTTGGCGTTGGCCACGGCTTTCTGCACGCCTTTGCCGCCGAAACGTTTTTTGTCGCCGTCACGCAGTTCGACGGCTTCGTGTTCGCCGGTGCTGGCGCCGCTGGGGACGGCCGCGCGGCCGACGGTGCCGCATGAAAGCGTCACGTCCACTTCCACTGTTGGATTACCGCGCGAATCCAGAATTTCGCGCGCCAGTATGTTTTGAATGTTTGTCATGTAAAATTATTTAATTAAACCGCACCTCTCGAAGCCAGCATGTTAGAACTTGCGCGCCGCGAGTCAAGAAATGCCTTGCGTTACCAGCGGATTTAACCGGAAGTGAAGTTGAAGATTAAATTGCAACACGCTTGGCTTTTTAGCCGCTTCCGTGGTTTATTAAACACAAGCCATGCGCGAGAAGACCAAAGATCCGCCGCACAAAATCGAGTTAAACCTGCGCGAGGTCGGGCAGTTGTTCAACACGATGGATCCCGCGCCGTTCCCCGAGAAGGATTTGGACGGCGATGCGGAGGAGTTCATCCTCGGCTGGGTCGGCGAATTTCCGCTGGACGAGCCGGTGTCGCTCGTCGTGCATCTCGCCGAGTTTCCGGCGAACGAAAATCCGCAGCCGCTCGTGGAACAGGGCGTGCACCACTATTTCGCCTACCGCGCGCGGCTGAACCGGATGGAGTTGCGGCGGCTGTTTCAGGAAGGCCAGCAAAGTCTGCTCATCGGCCTCGCTTTTTTGTCCTTGTGCCTGGTGCTTGTCCACGCGCTCGGCGGTGGCGACGGCGGGAATTTCCGCAGCATTGCGCGCGAGAGCCTCACCATCGCCGGCTGGGTGGCGATGTGGCGGCCGATGCAAATTTACCTTCACGACTGGTGGCCGCTGTGGCATCGCGGCCGGCTGTATCGAAAGCTTGCCCGGATGCACGTGGATGTGCGCAAGAAAGCTTGAGCCGGCGGCGGGTTGTCGCCAACATTGGGGCAGAATTATGTTCGCATACCTTTGGGTCGCCCTCGGCGGCGCGCTCGGCAGCGTGGCGCGCTTCTGGGTCAACGGCCTCATTTCTGAAAAGATCGGCGCGACGTTTCCGTGGGGCACGCTCACCATCAACGTCACCGGCTCGTTCATCATCGGTATCGTCGGCGCGCTGGCCATTCCCGAAGGCCGGATGGACACCCAGTCGCGCGTGTTTGCCACGCAATTCCTGATGATCGGCGTCTGCGGCGGCTACACCACGTTTTCCTCGTTCAGCCTGCAAACCCTGAACCTGCTGCGCGACCGCGAATGGCTCTATGCCGGCGGCAATGTCCTTTTGTCCGTCGTCGTCTGCATGATTGCGGTCTGGCTCGGCTGGCTGCTTGGCTCGACGTTCAATTCAATGAAAGGAAATTAAAATGCAAATCCCGAATGACGCCGTCCTGCTCCGCATCTTCATCGGCGAAAGCGACCGCTGGGAACACAAGCCGCTTTACGAAGCCATTGTTCTGGCTGCGCGCGAGGCTCAGCTCGCCGGCGCGACTGTGCTGCGCGGCCCGATGGGTTTTGGGAAAAACAGCCATTTGCACACCGCCAAAATTCTGCGGCTTTCGGTGGATCTGCCGCTGGTCATCGAAATGGTGGACAGCGAGGAAAAGATAAATGCCTTTCTGCCCACACTCGACAAGATGATCGGCGGCGGCCTGGTGACGTTGGAAAAAGTGAAGGTGCTGCATTATCGTTCCGGCGAAAGTGATTCTCCAAAATGAATTTCTATTTTGGATATACGGAAATCCACTTTGAATAAAGCTCTCAAGCAAATTTGTCATGGTTGCCTATATGCTACAGCAATCATCGTCCTGATTTACACCTGCTTGGTGGCGTTAACGTATTGGAGGACGAGCCAAACTTACTGGATACGCACGACGGTGCGCATGCTAAAATCTTATCCGCCACCACCAGTTAGCAAAACGACCTTCGAAGACCGTAAGTGGATGATAACTGTATCAGGTCGCACGTATTTTGTATTCAGTAACGGCTGGGCATGTTTTGCCGCAATCAATAGGGATGAGTCCCCCAGAATTGGAGATGTGGCGATTCTATCCACCTCCGAAGGCACGCTTTATATCAGCCATCATAACTTGGACGCGGGTATCAAAGGACAGTTCCGACCCGGGCAATCTCAGCCAAAAGATCTAAAAGATTTTATGAACTTATCGGGAATTTATTGGGAAAAATATACCGCTGACTGAATTTTATATGGACGAAAATGCTTTAGAAAAAACCCTGCGCGACACGCTCGCCAAGTTTAATTCCGAAACCGGCACCATCCACAAGCTGCACGAACCGACGCAGCTCCTGCGACTTGTCGCGCAAGCCGGCCTGCCACCGCAGTTGCTGGACATCGTGACCATCATTCCCGTCGGCAAAGGCATCGCTGGCGAGACCGTGCAGAAAAACCGGCCGGTGACAATCTGCAATTTGCAGACCGACACCAGCGGTGTCGCCAAGCCCGGCGCAAAACAGACCGGCGTCGGCGGTGCCGTGTGCGTGCCGATTCGCGACGGAGACAAAATCGTCGGCACGTTCGGCATCGGCACCAAGCGCGAACATGAATATTCGGCGGCGGAAATCAATTCGTTGCAGGACATTGCCAACTCGCTTGCCGGCCAGCTTGCGTGAGCCGCCTGAAGAACATTTCCGAATTCCTCGCGCTGCGGCGCAACACCTCGCTTTTGCTGATTGCGCTCCTGCTGGCCGGCACCGGCGAAAAGCTCTGGCTCGGCTTCGCGCCCAAATACATCGAGGTGCTGGCGCGCGGCGCACTATCGGCGGCAAAAATTGTTTTGGTCATCGGTATTTTCGACGCGCTGCAAACTTTGCTCGGCGCGATCTACGCCTATCCCGGCGGCTGGCTGACCGATCATTGGGGGCAAAGAAAATCGCTGCTGCTGTTCAGCGGAATTTCCATCGCCGGTTACATTCTGGTGCTGCTCTGGCAAAACTGGCTCGCGCTGCTGCTCGGCTCGTTTTTGTTTCTCGCGTGGAGCGCACTGTCGCTGCCCGCCACGCTTTCCGTCATTGCCACGTCGTTGCAAAGCCACCGGCACACAATGGGCGTCGGCGTGCAATCCATGATCCGCCGCGTGCCGATGATGCTCGGTCCGCTCATCGGCGGCTGGCTGCTCACGCGCTTCGGCTGGACGGACGGCGTGCGTTACGCGCTCGCGCTCTGCATCGTGATGAGTCTGCTCACGGCGGCATTTCAGTGGTTCATGTTTGAACCGGAAAGTAGTGGGACAGGCGTCTCGCCTGTCCAGTCTCCAA
>Ga0302320_10031057_pt1 | contig 10150 bp, 10 predicted proteins | sample Bog_T0_3_FD_202130 | JGI IMG/M metagenome (GOLD analysis project Ga0302320, IMG submission 202130) | Peat permafrost microbial communities from Stordalen Mire near Abisko, Sweden - Bog_T0_3 | ecosystem: Environmental > Terrestrial > Soil > Wetlands > Peat | place: Sweden: Abisko, Stordalen Mire...
TTGCTGCGTCGAGCGGCGGCTGGACGATAAGAGCCGGATGAGCGGAGACGTTCAAGTCCGGAATCTGTGAGCGCCTGGGGGTGAAATTCCCCCGGGCGACTCGACTGTTGCAGGAGACGTGGATGCGGATCCACAAGGCGCGGCACACTTACCGGCCTGGCGAGCCGGTTTTGCCATGGATTTTTGCGATCGCGCGGTACACTGGCCTCGACAGCTACCGGAAGACCAGACGCATTGAATTTCGCGAGACGCAGGTGGAAGTGTTGCCGGAGATTGCCGCCGCTCCGCCTGTATCGCAGGATGTCGCAGAAATTGATGCCATGCTTGGCGCCTTGCCCGAGAGCCAACGCGAGGTGCTGGTAATGTTGAAGGTTTCGGGAATGACAATGGAGGAGGTGGCGCGCGCTACTTCGTCGAGCATCGGTTCGGTGAAGCAGAAAGCGCACCGCGCCTACCGAACGTTGCGGAGCGCGCTGATGGGGGGAGCGAGGGCCAGATGACGCCAGACGAGGTCGACAATGTTTTTGGCGAATTGACAGCCGGGCCACTTACTCCGGATGCGAGCGGCGCGGTGCGCAGGGCCCGCAGCGCCATTCTCAACGATTTGCGCCCGGTGCGTCCGCTGCCGTCTTCCTGGATTCTGACGCTGCTCTTTGCGGGCACGTTCGCGGCTCTTGCCGCTGGCAGCGGCGCTCTTCTGGGCCCTCACGGTTTTTATGCGCTGAACGGTCTCGAGCGCGCCGCGATTTATCCTACGCTCATCGCGCTGGCGCTAGTGGCGGCTATGGCCTGTTCCCGCCAGATGCGCCCCGCCGGCGGGGCGCGGCGCGGCGGAGTGGCGCTGCTTCTGGTTCTGGCGTGCTTCCCGGCGGTGGCGTCGGCCCTCTTTCGAGGTTACAGCACGGTCGATTTTGTGCCGGGGGGGATTCCATGCCTGAGGGCCGGATTACTCGTCGCTCTACCGACTGCGATCCTGGTCACTTGGATACTGCGCCGGGGTTTCGTTCTGGACTGGAGCGCAGCAGGGCTTGCGGGCGGGATCTTGTCGGGGCTGACTGGGTTGGGAATGCTGGAAGTGCATTGCCCAAATTTGGAAGCCATTCACATTCTTTTGTGGCATTTAGGAGTGGTTGCCTTCAGTGCCGCATTGGGCTGTGCCGTCGGGTGGATTGTCGATATCGTGGGCTGGCGCTCTCGAGCGCGAACTTCGCGCGGCGCGGCCTGAGCCGCATAGCGGTATCATTCACGCTCCAGGTGCGACGGAGTTCCTCCGATTGGATTCCGACCAAGCGAATGCTACCAGTCATTTTCCCATGAGGCGCAGTCCATCTCTCCCGAACGATACGCATCCCTGTCCGGCAGTGAACTTCGACTCACCGGAAGCAAAGTCCAGGGCGGCTGTGGCGATTTGTCATCAGTTCAGAATCGGCGCCGGCGACTATGGCGCTGCTACCAGGGACCTCTCCGCCAGTCTCGAGGAATTTTCCGGTAACGGGTGGGTCGAGCAGCGCTACGAGTTTAATGTCTCTCAGCCGGATTGATGCAATACCATTCGCTCCGCGAGTTCTCATGTAGTCACATTAACGCCGGACTGAGGCTGGTCTCGGTAAATCAAGGTAAAACGACCCTTGTTGATTGTTCGGGTACGATGCTTCTTGACTTGACTGGAGCAGTAATGCAGCAGTTCGACGAATGTGGACGCACCGCTCTTCGGTCGGCGGCAGGTGCGAATAAGATTGTCTGTAAACTGGCGAGCCCACAAGCTCGCCCATATCATCCTGCGGTCTTCTGTCCTTTAGACTGAGTGCGTTACAGTGAGCGATATCGGTAAAACCAACAGGCTAAGCACGCATTCGGTGAAATTCTATAGACCGGTGAAAACAAACAATTGCTGAATCGGAGGCCCTCTCAATACTTCAGCCTTCGCAGATTCCAGTCAGTAGCCTTCGACGGCAAGCTGCCAGAGACCGCTAGCTTTGCTGTAGTATCGAAGACCGACTCGTGCTCGCGGCGGCAAGGAGGCGAGCCGATCTCTTCAGATCTTCGGTCGCGCCTTTCTCTTCGAAGCTCTCGTAAACAGGTACAAGAAGCTGGACCGCCTCTTCGTTTGTTCCTTCTGCGATTAATATCTCAGCCAAATCATTCACGATCCTCAACTCGAAGGATCTCGCGCCAATCGCGAGGGCATTTTCGCGTGCGCTGCCTAGAATTGCGAGGGCATGGTCGCCCTCGCCGTGTGCGGCCATGATTTGGGCCTTCACGCGAAGCAACTCGGGCAAGCACCAGTTCTCCTTCGTCTCGCGCTGTAGCTTTAATGCCGCTTCCACTGCTTCTTCGGCATCGGCGAATCTTCCCCGCGCGAGAAGGGCCTGCGCCAAGACTCCGAGATACATGGGGGTATGTAGAAGGAATCTGTCGCAAACCATCCCGTTAATTGCCGACTGCATGTGGTCGATGGCTTTCGGATCCCCTCGAACGTTTCGGACGACGGCGGCGTAGAAGCGCTGCATTGGCTCCCAAATTGCGATGTTCTTGCGATCCAGATTCGTCCGCAGAGCGGTTGAATATCGCTCCAGGAGGTCAACGTTCCCGCACAAGAGTGCAAGTGGCATGGCCGCGAGAGCGAGGATCTGCGCCTGCCCCATCGAGTGGTCGGCATTACCAGTCTCTACTGCCACCTCCTCGGCCATCGCCAGCGCACGCTTAGGTTGCCCGGTCAGCCAAGTTGAGAAGGCGAGCGTGCTGTGGATGCAGACGTACCTTTGTAACTGGTAGCGCGTGCTACCCGAGGAGATCATTTCATGGCGAAACTCCTTGGCCAGGCGTTCGATCCTGGTGTGCGCGTCAAGCAGCCTACCGAGATGCACCTCCGCAGAGGCATGCAACTTCTCTCCGTCGAGCAACGTTGCCCGGTCGCCAGCTTGAGCCATTTGGATGGCTTCCTCCATTAGCCTAACGGCCTGTTCATGGCGGCCCGTCCAGAGAAGCAGGACTGCCTTTCCTTGCATGGCATACAGGTGTTGACTGGCGTTGCCGCTTAGTTCGGTGAGATTTAGCGCAGTGTTCCAAGCGTCTTCTGTTTCGGCATGAAGTTGTCGTCCGAGGGTCATGCTCCAGGCGCACGACATCGCGAGCGTCGCCGTTCGTTGCGGCGGAAGCGCCAAGGTCGCGCAGTGCTCCAATGCCCTCTGTACTTGAGAAAGTTCCTCAAAAAAGGACGACTGCTCGTCCCATAGCCGTATGGCGGAGGTAGCAAGGTCAATGCCGAGGGATGCGTCGCCTCCTTGGCTGAAACACCAGTCAAGAGCTTTGCGCAGGTCTCCGCCCCGCGCCTCGTAGCGTGCTCGCCAGACACGACTATCGGTACTTCCCCATTCCGTCTCGGATTTTTCAAGCGTTGAAAGTAAGATCTCTGCATGGCGACGCTGTGCATCTGCAGCGAGGGCATCTTGTAGTAATCTCACCGCAGCGTAAGCTCTGGTGCTTTCCAAGAACCGATAACGCAGCTGTTCTCCATCAACCTCCGCCAACAGGAGTGACTTTGACACGAGTGCTCCGAGAGCCATGGTGGTCTGATAAGGGTCGAAATTGACCAGTCGCGCCATACTGGTGACATCTGTCCACTCGAAAGACCCTGTGAATACGGACAGTAGCCGAAATATAGTCGCCTCCTGCGCGGAGAGCAGCTGATAGCTCCAGTCCAATGTCGCCGAAAGCGTTCGATGTCGCGAATGTGCGCCATCGGTTTCGTTCCGGAATTCGCTGAAATGTTGACTAATAGAATCGAGGAGTTCCGTGGCGGAGAAGTGAGAGAGCTTCGCGGCTGCGATCTCAATCGCCAGGGGAAGGCCATCGAGTGATTCACAGAGGCGCGCAATGGCAGGAATATCCTCTTCAACCAGACGGTACTCCGCTGTTTCAAGTGCACGTAAGCGGAAGAGCTCGATCGCAGGATAAGCTACAGCTTCGCCGGCATTTTCTATTTGCTTAAGTTGGGGAAACGCAAGAGGCTCGACCCGCTGAACGTTCTCGCCCGAGATCCCAAGTGGCTCGCGGCTGGTAGCAATCAAAAGACTACTGATCTCCGCCTGTAAAAGTTGTGCCGCGAGCGCCGCAACAGCGTGCAATACGTGTTCGCAATTGTCTAGAACGATCAAAAGGCGCTTGTTCTTCAGATGTTCCACCATAGTCGAGACCACGTCCGCGGGATTGCCGCGGACGCCAAGGGCTGTGGCCAAAAGGTATGGAACGAACCCGAAATCATCGGTCGCAGAAAAATCCACGAAGTGAACGCCGTCTGGGAATCTGTCATACCTCGAGTGAGCAACCGCAATGGCAAGGCTGGTCTTCCCCACTCCACCAGGACCAACCAGCGTCACGAGGCGTGTGAAGTCGAGTGCGCGCCCCACTCCCTCCAGATCGCTTTGCCGGCCAATGAGGGTGGAGGGTGCTGGCAGACTGGAGACAACCAGTTGTTCGTCACCTGAGAAATCAATGACTTCGACATGCTCGGTCCGAACCTGCCCAACGAACTTATACCCCCGTCCCACAACCGTGACGATGTATGTTGCATGCGGAAGCGTATCTTCAAGGGCCCGGCGCAGACTGCTGATGTGAACTTTCAGGTTAGAATCGTCGACGAACACATTGGGCCACGCGAACTCGATCAGATCGCTCTTGCTGACTTCTTGACCGGCCCGCGCGACGAGCAGGTGCAGAATGTCCAACGCCCTGCTCCCCAGCTTCACGGGACGGTTCTCCCGGACAAGAACATGCTGGCTAGGAATCAGCCTGAACGGCCCGAAGGCAAAGGCCATATCTGGAATCGAATTGACTAGAACCGAGCTTACTCGCATCATTGGTATTGCTCTCTATTGCAGTTGAATCCACGTCACCCCAAACGGCGGGCGGGGTGATGGGGCATCCTGCGGTCAAGGAAACAGCTCGTCTCGGAGAGGAGCATTTCTTACCGGCTCTGTGGGGACCCAGAACAGGAGGATATCGAACTTCGGGCGACCCCTAAAAGAATTGCCAGACAGCTCAGAACTGATACCCTTCAGGTTCTGATGAAACTGGGGCGATGAACTCGGAGGCTCTGCGTACAGCTCAGACATACTTGCCGAGGCAAGCTGTACGACATATCAGTACCGGTCGTTAGATGCGGTAACTCCTAGGTGCCGTTGCATGTTTTTTTGGGGGTCCTGGAAACTCCCTACTACCGCTGCAGCCCATGATGGGGCGGCGCGGTCGGCTACCCGCCATATACCAGTTCAGAGATTGTCCGCCGTAGCGTTCAATTTGTAATGCGAAGTTGCTAATTCACCAACGATTTCCGCGAAACGACGAATATAAGCAGCTCTTGCAGATTTCCGGCGATGAAGGATGACATCTGTCATACCCAGCGATGGCATCGCCGGGGGAGCGAAATCGAAGTCTACCGGAGCACCAATCTTTGCACGGACCGTCATTCCGAGTCCGCCCTTGACGGCGGCCCACAGGCCCGCGACGCTTGGGCTCGTCATCGCTATGCGCCAGGACAGCCCCGCACGGTCTAACGCATCGAGTGCATAGGTTCGAAAGATGCAGGGGTGCTCAAAGAGAACCAAAGGCAGAGGGTCTTTGGGTTTGAGGTGGAACTTAGCATTGGTGATCCAACAAAGCGGCAGCTTCCCGATCTTTGTGCCTGTTCCCTCACGATGATTGCCGAGAGTAAGCGCTACATCGAGCTTTCCAGCGCCTACTTGGCCTTCCAGCAATGAGTTTCGGTCGATCGTCACTTCGAGCTTGACGAGTGGATAAAGAGCATTGAAGCGGGCCAATGCCAAGGGAAGCAGTGTATCAACGAAATCGTGTCCGAACCCAACTCGGACCACGCCTGAGAGAGAAGCGCCGCGCAAAGTGTCGAGCATCTCATCATTTAGTTCCAGTACGCGACGAGCGTAACGAATTGCAATCTCACCCTGCTCGGTCAGGAGGGTCCTTTTTCCCTGGCGGCGAAACAGCGGCACGCCCACTTCTTCCTGCAAGCGCTTCATCTGGAGACTGATCGCTGAGGGAGTTCTTCCCAACTGCTCCGCGGCGCGTCCATACCCGCCAAGATCCTGCGCGATCACAAGCGCTCGAAGACTGTCGAGATCCACATTGGTAAGATTCATACTTTAATAATACTCAACAAAGATGTCAGAATTACGAACTGTTGTTTCTCACAATGGGAGTATAAGCTGGATTTGTAGGCACGCCTTCATGATGCCAAAACCCTGTGTCGCCCCCCTGGAGGTCGGTATTCGTTTCTTTGCTCTCTCCCTCATCTTCTGTTCCGCAACTGTCATGGCTGCTCAGAATCCGCCAGCCACGCAGCAGCATGCTCAGTTCGCCGTGGCCTCGCACCCGGAATGGCCAAAGGCGAATCCGGCCGATGTTGCCACCGTCGAAGACATTGTTCGAGCGTTCTACAGCGCCATTTCAACTCCAGCTGGCGGAAAGTTGGATCAGATTCGTCTACGGTCCCTATTCGTCCCAGGCGGACGCATCGCGGCCAGTGTGCCGCCGAATTCTTCGCGGGCAGCGGATGTTCGTTTTCTTTCGCCAGAAGAGTATGCGGCTATATCCGACGCCCAGACAGTTACGTTGGGCTTTTTTGATTGCAATCCAGCCAACCAGATCGAGCGGTTCGGTGAGATGGCTCATGTTTACTCCACGTTTGAGTCCCGTTTACGCTTAGACGACCCGAAGCCGATACGTCGCGGCATCAAGTCGTTCGAATTACTGAAGAGCGCAAACCGCTGGTACATCGTAGGGATCTATTGGGACTGGGAACGCCCCGACCTCCCTATTCCCGAAAGCTATCTGCACGACAGCGATCGTTAGGTAGACCTCCACCTTGCACGAGAATAGGTATCAGAAAGAGGTATTTGGAATGCGTATTCTTATGGTCGGTGCCGGTGCGACGGGTGGGTTCTTTGGCGGCAAGCTAGTCGAAGCCGGACGTGATGTGACATTCCTGCTCCGCGAACGGCGAGCGGAGCAGATTCGCGAGCACGGACTCGAGATCATTGCGCCAAGTGGCAATCTGACAGTACACCCGAAGGTCGTCACCGCAGAACAACTTCGCGATAAGCAAGAGAGCTTCGACTTGACCGTGATCAGCACGAAGGCCTATCAACTCCATACCGCCATGGGAGACTTCGCCCCGGCAGTAGGGCAGGCGACAATGCTTCTGCCGATCCTGAACGGTATGCGTCAGTTCTCCGTGCTTGATGAACGGTTCGGCACAGAGCACGTATTGGGTGGGTGCGCACGGATCTATTCGGAGATGGACGAACAGGGGCGCATTCATCAATCCAAAGGACCTAACCAGATCAACTATGGCGAGCGCTCTGGCGAACGCTCCGAACGGATTCTGTCCGTTGATCAGGCGCTCAGGGACGCGGGCTTCCAAGCTAGTCTCGAACCAGATATTCTCGCCACGCTTTGGCAGAAGTGGTGGTTCCTGTCCACCCTTAGCGCCACCTGCGTGCTGGGGCGCGGTGTCGTGGGCGACATTGCCGCCGTCGTGCCTTACGGCCCTGCACTCGCTCGCGCCGTTGTTGCGGAAGGTGCAGCGATCACCAAAGCCAATGGCTATCCGATCGAGGAATCTGTCCTGCTCCACCACATCGACACCATGACCCAGGCTGGATCTACGCTCTCGTCTTCCATGTACCGTGATTTAATAAAGGGAGCTCCTGTCGAGGCCGACCACATCCTCGGCGATCTGGTCGACCGAGCCAAAGGCGTTTCCGCACCGCTCGTCGCGGCGGCCTACGTGCAACTCAAGGTGTATGAAGCCGCTCGTGCAAACTAGGTTCAAAATTCGTTTTGAGACACACCGGAGGGTAAAGGAGCGAGTCGTGCTGCCTCAATCTCTAGGGTACTGATTACCTTCTAAACCCCCGGGGTCAAGGCGGTATCGGTGCACAACTTAACGCGGAAGCACTGTTCCAGCTAATGGAAGGTATCCACGAACAAATCAGGACAAATTAGATCCTGTCACGGCGCGAGACACCCTCAAGAAGATGCTGCTCAAATCTGAGTCGGATGCCGTCATCGATGCCTACAACTCTCCCGACACCTACAATTTGCCGGCAGGAAACACCGCCTGGCGGCTGTCGAATGCGGTCTCGAGGGTCTCTCGGCGCGCAAGTGCGTCGAGAGACATCCGGTTCCCAGTATTGTGCTCGTTCCGTCGACTATCCCGGGGCAGGTCGTTGGTTCGGGAAGAAGCACAGCTGGTGTGGACCTGCTCGAAGCACTACGCCCGCTGGAGGACATGTTCCTTCGCCACGGCGGCCCTGCTCCGGCCGTCGGTCTGACCAGGTCTGTCGACCATGTGGATCGCTTCAGAGAAGCGCTTGCTCGATCCCTAGAGCCTCTTGCGGGTAGCCGCAACAAAGAGATCCATGCGGATGCGGAGCTTTCATTGTTGTCTGTGAACCAACACTTCAACGACCGACTTCTTCAACTTGAACCATTCGGAGAAGGTAATCGTTCGCCGATGTTCTCCATAAGAAACGCCGAAGCAAAGAGAGTCCGACGAAACAAGTGGGTACGAATCCGTCAAGGACGAAGCAGCGTCGAAGCTCTCTGCTGGGACATACCGGTAACCGAGCACATGAAGGGAGACTTTCTGGTTGAGTTTTACGGAAAAATACGAATCTTGCGTGCTTTCACGCCGTCCGGAGCGTAGCTGCCCTGGTGTAAATGCTGCCCGAGGCTTAGAGCTTAAGAGCCTCGAGCAGCGTTGCTGTATCCCAGTGAAACGGCCGCAGTTCAATGATCTTGCTGTTACGCACCCTGAAGAACTGCAACAAGGGCCAGTCCGCGGCTCGGCCTGTTCTCTTCGCGACAGCGTAGACGTGCGACTTGCTTACGATGACATCGCCATTCGGGTAGAGCTCCGAATCCTTGACCTCCAAGGATGACCATTGCTCCGCGAAGGCCTTCATCCACGCCTCAAACCCACTGTGTCCTCGCCATTCCCCGCCATAAGGCAGAGACGCTGGTTGATAGATGACGCACTCGGGATCAAGTGTTGCTGCGATGCCCGAAAAGTCGCCTCCACCGGAGGCCAGATATGCAGTCTCTGCCTCATAGAATCGCCTCAGGGTCGCCAGTGCCGGTTGTTGTTCTTGCGTACTCATAAACACTCCTCTTTTTCCGTAACTCTCGTCAGGTCTCTAGCGCGTAGCGGCCGCGACGTATGCGGGAACATTCCAATAGAACGGTCGAAACTCAACGATTTTTCCATTGCGCATGGTCACGACCTGCGCCATAGGAAAGTCTTGCACAGAGCCGTTGATCCGCGATCGCGTGATGAAGCGGCAAACCACGATGACCTTCTCGCCCTGTTCGAAGAACTCCCGTTCGGCAACTTCCAGCTTGTCGAAGATCGAAGACATCCTGACTGCCCATTGCTCATATCCTTCGTAGCCGAGGTAGTCTCCACCGTAGGGAAGATCTGGAGACTGGTGCAGAACGACATCGGGCGCCATCGTCTCTCGCATCTCGTTAAAGCTTGCGATGCCGTTCTCTTCGAACGCCTTCATGTAGTTGGCCTCAGCTTCATAGAAGCGGAGTAGAACCGCCTTCGGTGTCGCTTCATTTGCAGATGATTGCACGCTCATCGCTGCTCCTTTCGATAGGGGTTTCAGTCTTGTTTGAGGGACCCTGCGTGAAGCCATGAGCCTTTGCCTTCCAGGCGAGCACGAGTGCAATGCATAGAAGTCCAAGCAATACCCATGCGAAGGAAGCAAGACCCGCGGTTGCCAGAAGAGCGCCTCCGGCCACACCGCCGCCAGGCATCGTCTCTGTGAGGATCGCGATGAACCCTGTCATTGCCAGAGCAAGCAGCCCTGCCACTGGAAGTCGACTATTTTGCGGCGCGTTGGCCATTAGTGCCTAGCACCGCCAGCCAAGATCAAAGTCTGTCCCGTCACCCAGGCCGCATCATCTGAGGCAAAGAACACCGCAGCCGTGGCAATATCCTTGGGTTGAGCAATGCGACCCAGAGGAGTTGACTGCTCGATCTGTTTTTGAAAATCACCGCCTGCAAAACCGGCGCTATGAAGTCCTTCGGTTTCTACCATGCCAGGATTAATGGAGTTGACCCGAA
>Ga0302320_10031058_pt1 | contig 10150 bp, 10 predicted proteins | sample Bog_T0_3_FD_202130 | JGI IMG/M metagenome (GOLD analysis project Ga0302320, IMG submission 202130) | Peat permafrost microbial communities from Stordalen Mire near Abisko, Sweden - Bog_T0_3 | ecosystem: Environmental > Terrestrial > Soil > Wetlands > Peat | place: Sweden: Abisko, Stordalen Mire...
CTCATGGCCCAATTTCATTTCCACGCGACGCGGCCTCTCTTTAATATAAACTCCCACGCCACTATATCCCGGACGTTCCGCGTAATTCGCCAAAAAAGTGTAACGGGACGCGGAAAAAAGATCTTGTGGCATCGAAGTCGCCTGAGCCTTTACCTCCTGGACGCACACGATATCCGCGCCGCTTTTTTCGAGCCACGCCGGAAATCCTTTTTGATATACCGACCGCAGACCATTCACATTCCAAGAAATGATTTTCATGGTCGTGGGCGGCGTACTCAATTTTTTTCCTCCTGCGCTTTTTCTGCGCCTTCAAGAATATCAAACAATTTTTTCTGTATCGAAATCGCTTCCGCGGGCTCCCAAAGTTCCGCGTCGGTGCGATCCGGATAACGGCGCTTCAAGGCAGCGATGTTTGCCGAAACGTCCTTTTCGTCAGCCGCGATATTCTCCTTTTTACGCATCGCGCCCATGACCAAACTTGCCGCGATCTGTTTTTCGATCGCCGCGCGCTCTTCTTTCTCCATTTCTTCCTCGGTCTTTTTGACCTGTTTCAAATAATCCTCGATCGAAATTCCCGCCTTTTGAAGCTCCTCATCACGATTCTCGAGAAACGCTTCAAACTCCTGACTTACGAGCAACGCCGGAATTTTTATTTTCGTCTTCGCCACGATCGCCTGAACCATTTCCTCCCTCCGCTTCTCTTTCTCGTCACGCCCCTTCCCTTCCGTAAGACTGTGTTTCAATTCTTCCATAAACTCAGGGACATTCTTGTATGGCCCGAATTGTTTTACGATCTCGTCGGTCAACTCGGGAAGCGACTCGCCGCCTTCTTTCTCTGCGGAACCACGGAACATTTCCCTGAGGTGCTTCACGGCCTCGTCCACCTCCTCCTGCGTTACCATGACCGGCTTCGCTTCTTTCACGATCTTCTGCGCGATGCTTTTATAATCCGGCAATCCGATCTCTGGCATGAGCGAGAATCGGACCGTAAACGCGACGAGGCTGCCTGGCTTGCCCGCCGAAGTCTCGACGGAGGCGGGCGCAAGTTTCGTAACGGAAACCTCCGGCCGACCCAACGTGGAAAGCGCTTGCTCCCGCACGATCTCGCGAATGGCGTCCGGCAACGCCTTATGCGCCGCTTCCTCCAAGAGTTCCACTGGATTGATCCGCTCCCGCACCATCGCTTCCGGTGCCTTGCCCTTTCGAAATCCCGGCGCGGCAAAATCCGCGCCCGCCTCGGTGAGCACCTCTTTCTCCGCTTCTGCGGTCGCCTCCGCGGAAAGCTCCGCCTCGAACGCGATCTCACCATCCTTCTCTTTCGTCTTTTTAAGATTTACGTACGGTTTTTCCATGTTGATTTATCCGCTGAGTATATCGCAATTTCCCGGAATTTCAAACCGTGAATGGCTGGCGATGCTTTTGAGACGGGTTTTAATATTTACTTTTTATCATTAGTTCGTATAATGCGGTTATGACAAACCCAGAACAAGAATTCGCAAAAAGGCAGGAGGTGGAAGGAAATAAAGCCGCCATAGAAGAGGCGCGGAAAAAACTTGAAGAGGCCGAGGCCCTGTATCAAAAATCTCTCGGTGAATATGGCCAGCTCGTTGAAGAAAGTAAGAAATTTGGTCCTGAGGTGGTGGATGAGGCCGCCAAAGAATATTACGAACACCTAAAGGGGCGGGCTGATAGCGCATGGAACGCCGAACAGTATGATGAAGCGATTGCCCTCCTCGAAAATATGCGGCATCTTCAAAAGAACTATCCCGAATCGAATGAAACAGTGCTCACGGACGGAGAGGAAAAAAATATCGCGGACGAGTCGCAGAACTTTTACAACGCACTGCCAAACAATTTGCAAAAGGGAAATTTTCGATTTGTGGCCAATCGATTCAGGGCGCTTGCACTACTATTGAAGAAAAATAACGAGATGATCGACGGCAAAGCTATTGAAAAAATATCCGCAACGGTCGAGGATGACTTGCGTCGCACCTCCTCTGCGGAGGTCGCTCAGGCGCCGTTCGTGGGTTGGCATAAAGGCAATGGTTCGCATTAAATCCTCGCTGCCAGTCCGTATGATTTGACAAACATACATATCTTCTGCTATAATGCCAGTGAATGAGTGTGAGTATACCTTAGCGACGACGTCGATTAAGGCATAACCCATACGATTTTGTTTGGCCAAAACCCCCGCAAGGGGGATTTTGGTTTTTTGTTTTCGTGCGACATCGCACGAAAACAACCCTGCGTAGCTTTACGCGGAGCAGGGTCAACGCCCGATATAAAATCGGCATATGGACGTCCTCGTTTCTTCCGCATAAAATGAGAGTGAGTTCAGTGGGCCGCGAGTACGAGCACTCATTCATTACAAACAGAATCGGAGGTCACCGCTCGCGGCCCCCTGCACTCACCGCCTTGCGGTCCCGATGCCCCAAAGTACTGACATCGCAAGTCGATACTATGCTCTATGCCGAAATTCAAGGAAAACGTTCCGCTCGCAAAATTCACCAATTATAAGATCGGCGGCCCCGCGCGATTTTTTTTTGAAGCGAGGACCGAGGTGGACGTAGCGTGGGCGCTCGCCGAAGTGAAGTCACGCGCGATCCCTTGCTTCATCCTCGGTAGCGGAACCAATCTGCTCATGCCGGACCATGGTTTCCGTGGCCTTGTTCTTAAAATTGCCATCACGGGAATTTCCGTAAAAGGAAATGTGATCTCGGCGGGCGCTGGTGTCTCGATGGAAAAACTCACCGCATTTTCCGCAAAAAATTCTTTCATGGGACTCGAGTGGGCCGGCGGCCTTCCCGGTGCCTTGGGTGGCGCGATTCGCGGGAACGCCGGATGCTTCGGCGGAGAAATAAAAGACTCTATTCTCGCAGTGCGCAGCATCAATATAAAAACCTTGCGGATCGTCACGCGAAACGCAAAGCAATGCCGCTTCGGCTATCGCACGAGCATTTTTAAGCAACGCCCCGGCGAGATCGTTCTTTTGGCGACGTTCCGCATGAAGAAAGGAGATCATAAAAAAATCGTGGTTTCTCTCCGTGAAAAAAAATCTTGGCGGCGAACGCACCATCCTCTCGAATACCCAAGCGCCGGCAGCGTTTTTAAAAATGTTCCTTTGGCAAAGATATTTCCAGCACGGAGCGCGGCATACCGCAACGGCTTGAAAGATCTTCGAATCAACTATCGAGGCTCGTCATTTTCCGTAAAGACCGACCCTGTTCCTGTCATCGCGGCCGCAAAGCTGATCGGCGAATGCGGTTTGGCCGGCATACGCCATGGCGGCGCAACGATCTCGTCAAAACACACCAATTTCATCTTGAACGAGCGTGGCGCAACAGCGCGCGATGTTCTCTTCCTTATCACACTGGTCAAGAAGAAGGTGTTCTCTAAATTCGGCATACGGCTTGAGGAAGAAATCCAAATCGTGGCATAATGAAAAGAAAAACATGGACATCATCATAAAAAAAAATATCGACCTTACCCCGGCGCTCGAAACCTATCTCCAAAAAAAATTCGCGTCGCTTGAAAAATTCGTTGCCGCATTTGATAGAACCGGCTCTGCGGAGCTGGCTGTCGAGATTGAACGAACGACAAAGCATCACCGCAAGGGCCCGGTGTATTCCGCCACCGCAAAGCTCCGCTTGCCAAAAATAGTGCTCCGTGCCGAAGAAACGGCAGATGATATCCGCGTCGCGATCGACGCGGCAAAAGATACGCTTCGTGAGGAAATCGAAAAATATAAAGACAAGATGCGCGGGTAATAATGATCATGGACCCCGAAGAAACAACGCTTGAACTATTTCTCCGCGACCGCATCAAAGACAAGGGAATTTCCTTGAAGAAACTTTCCGATATGACCGGCATTTCCATAAATCATATCGAGAACATGCTTCGTGGAGATTTTGAAAGTGTTCCACCAACCCCTTATTTCCGTGGATATCTCATTCGCCTCGGCGAAGTGCTCAATTTCGACGGCGAAGCTTGGTGGATGAAAATAAAAAGAGAAGAAGGAGTCGGAAGGTCCGGTCCAGCCGACGCGCTCCCCAAAAACCGCTTCATCCGGGAATCCCCTGCGAAGATCATCGCGATCTGGGCAGTGGGATTCATCGCGTTCATCGCTATTATTTTTTCATTGCCACATATCCTCGGCAAGCCTAGCATCACCATCACCTCTCCTCAAGGCAGTCCTTATATGACAACCTCGACCAGTATCATTATCCAAGGAACCGCAAGAAACGCCGACTCGCTCTACGTGGCGGGTGACGAAGCGACGATTGCGAGTGACGGCTCATGGCAAAAAAATGTATTGCTTCAAAGCGGCATGAATACCTTCGATATTTCCGCGAAAAAACTGCTCGGCGGAACGACAGACATCATGGAACAAATCCTCTATAACGCACCAGCCGTGACGCCGGGCACGTCAGTTTCTTCGTCGTCGGCTTCTATGCCAACCTCCACGCCAACAACGACAAGGACCGCGAAAATGCTGTAACGACCTGTTTTCGGTCTTCTATCGAGGTTCAACCTCGATAGAGTTCTAACGCAAGGACTCAGGCTTCTGTTTGTCGGGATGGCCTTTATTCGCAAAGTTCTCCTTATGCTATCGCCTGCTCTCTTTTTCTTACTCGCATTGGTTTAGCCATCCCGACAAACAGAAGCCTGAGTCCTTCAATGCAGAACCGAGCAGAAGGTCATGCTTCTTGAAATGACTAAATAAACACGGCACTGAAAAAGGATAGTGCAATAGAATAAAGAAGACGCCAGGAACAGAGGTCATTTCAAAAAGCATGACCTGAAGCCTTTAATATATTTTTAATCTTGGCTTTGTTATAATAGCCTCATGGCAAACTATAAAAAAGCAAAATCGGGTGGTTCTGCGGCGAAAGAAACGAAGGAGAAAGCGGTTCGACCGAAAGAAACAAAGGAAGTCAGCGATAAACAACTCGACAATCTTTTGTCGTCTCTCCAGGAAAAATTCGGGGAAGGTTCCATTATGCGACTCGGCGAAGTCAGCAAGGTTGATGTCGCAGTTGTGCCAACCGGTTCGTTCTCGCTGGACCTCGCCCTCGGCGTAGGTGGCCTGCCGCGCGGCAGAGTCGTCGAGATCTTCGGTCCGGAATCAAGCGGCAAAACGACCTTGGCGCTGAACGTCGTCGCGCAAGCACAGAAGATGGGCGGCAAGGCGGCCTTCATTGACGCAGAGCACGCGATGGACCCGGAATACGCGGCGAAGCTCGGCGTAAATGTGAACGAACTTTTGATCTCCCAGCCGGACAGCGGCGAAGAAGCGCTCAACATTTTGGAAAGCTTGGTGCGGTCAGGTATGATCGCGGTCGTTGTCGTCGACTCCGTTGCGGCGCTTACGCCAAAAGCGGAACTTGAGGGCGAAATGGGAGAACAACACGTCGGGCGGCAAGCGCGCATGATGGGGCAGGCGCTCCGCAAGCTCACGGCGATCGCGGCATCCACGCAAACGATGGTCATCTTCATCAATCAACTCCGCATGAAAATCGGCATTATGTTCGGTAATCCGGAAACGACGCCGGGCGGACGCGCGCTTCCTTTCGCGGCGTCGGTTCGTATCGATATTCGCCGCATCGCGCAGGTGAAGAAAGGTGAGAACATCATCGGCAATCGCGTGAAGGCGAAAGTGGTAAAAAATAAAGTTGCCGCACCGTTCAAGGCCGCGGAATTCGACATTCTGTTCAATCAGGGAATTTCCTATGAAAGCGATGTGTTGAACGCAGCCGTGAACCGCGGCGTCGTCAAAAAAGCCGGAGCAAGCTTCTCATTCGAAGGTGAAAAAATGGGCGTCGGTTTCGACGCCGTACGCCTGAAGTTAAAAGAGGATAAACCATTGCTTGAAACACTCAAGAAAAAAATCATTGAATCAGCTGAGAGGTCTGAGGAAGAGATCGAAAAAGGAGGTGGCGCGGGCGCGGATGAGGGCGTGGAATAAAAACCAATTATGTCCGTCATCCTGGGCGTGGAGCTCGGGATAACCAAAGAAAAAATCTCGTACTACGAGATTTTTTCTTTGTTATTTTTTAAGCACTAGTTGATCCACGAAATAAACAGCGATGGCAACAATGATGGCAAAAAGAACGATGATGACAACTGTTGTTATGATACCCGCCTTACTCTTCGAGGTCCCGTCATCGACTCGCACGATGTTCATATTTGTGTAGCGCGGCAGGCCACCGCCAGTCGCGGCGATGGATGCGAGATCCGACTTCAAGGTTCGCACCTTCACCTCTTTTGGCGGAGGAGGCGCGGAAGGGAGAACTTTTGAAGTGTCTGAAGCGTCAGCCATAGAAATAGTTTAGCACAAAAAGAACAAGACACACCCTTTCGGCGACTTCGTCTGCGCGGAGCAGAAAGGGTGTGTCTTGTTCTTTTAGAGATTTAATTTAGCAGCAAAACAGCGCAACTTCTGCCGACTTCGTCTTCGCGGAGGCAGAAGTCGCGCTATTTTGCTGCTTCCCTACTTCGCGAGCTGCTTGATCGACAAGCGGATCTTTCCACCTCCTTCGTCGACACTGATGATCTTTGCGCGGACGAAATCACCCATCTTCACGACGTCTTCGACATTTTTCACGAAGCCGTCTTTCAGCTCGGAAACGTGGATCATGCCGTCTTTCCCGCCACCCATATCGACGATGGCGCCAAACTCGAGGATCTTCACGATGGGACCTTCGATGATCTCTCCTACCTTGAACTCTTTTGTGATACCCGCAATTTCAGCTGCCGCTGCGGCTACCTTCGCATGATCAGTGCCTGAAACGAACACGCCGCCGTCCTCTTCGACATCAATGCCCGCAAGGCCGTATTTTTCAATGAGACCATTGATGGTCTTTCCGCCAGGACCGATCAAAAGTCCGATCTTTTCGGGCGGAATCGAAAGCTGCTGGATCGCGGGGACAAAAGGAGAAAGTTCTTTGCGTGGCCCAGAGATCGTCGCGGTAAGTACTTTGAGTATCTCGAGCCGCGCTTTCCGCGTCTGCTCGAACGCTTTCTCGAGGATCTCTATGGTGAGACCATCCACTTTCACGTCCATCTGCATACCGGTCACGCCGTCCACGGTTCCGGCAACCTTGAGGTCCATATCACCGTGATGATCTTCCGGTCCCTGAATATCGGTCAATACTTTGTAATGATCGATGTCGCTCATCATAAGCCCCATCGCGACGCCTGCCGCCGCCTTCTTCAAGGGAACGCCAGCATCCATCATGGAAAGTGCCGCGGCACAGACCGTCGCCTGAGAAGACGATCCGTTCGATGACATGATCTCGGAAACAACGCGTATCGTGTAGGGGAATTCTTGTTTTGTCGGAATAAGACGCTCGAGCGATTTTCGCGCCAAGTTGCCATGGCCGATCTCGCGACGACCGGGCCCACGGAAGTTACCGATTTCTCCCACTGAAAATGGCGGGAAGTTGTAATGGAGCATGAAACGCCGCTTACCGTTCGTTTCCATCGTCTCGATAAGCTGTTCGGCGCCGGGAGCCGCGAGCGTTGTCACAGCCAAAGCTTGCGTGTTGCCGCGACGGAACAATGCTGAGCCATGCGTGCGCGAGAAAAGTCCTACTTCCGCATCGAGTGGACGCAGCTCGTCGAGTTTCCGACCGTCGGGACGGCGCTCTTTTTCTAATACATTTTTGTGCACGAGATCGTTGATCGCGTCTTCGAAGAGAAAATCGGCTGCTTTCCAATTCACTTTTTTCCCCTGATCTTCGATGGTTTCTTTGAGATGAAAGTTGAGCGCGGTTTTTAATTTACCGATCTCACTCTGCTGTTCCATCTTGCTCGGATGATAGACTGCCGCCTCAAGTTTGCCGTCAATGAACGCGGCGACGGCAGCTTTCAGCTCAGGATCCGGCTCGGCGAGCGCCACAACCTCCTTTTCTTTGCCGATCTCCTTCCTGATCTTCTCTTGAAATTCGACGAGTTGATTGATCGTTTCCTGCGCAACTTTAAAACCAGCAACCACATCTTTTTCCTGCGCATCAAGACCGCCGAGTTCGATCATGTTGATACGGTCCTTAGAACCGGAAACGAATGCGTCAAAGATCGGCGGATTCGCTTCGACAAATGAACTATTGGGATTGGTCTTATATCCATCCGCCCATTGCGCCACGCGGACGCCGGCAACCGGTCCGTCCCACGGAATATTTGAGATAAGGAGCGCCGTCGAGACACCTACGAGACCCACGAACTCCGGATCGTTCTCTTCGTCAATCTGCAATACCGTCACCACAACCTGAATGTCGCGCCGGATGCGGTCGTTGAAAAGCGGCCGGATGGTGCGGTCGACGAGACGGCCCGCAAGCACGGCCTCTTCCGAAGCTCTGCCTTCGCGGCGCACGTAACGGCTGCCGATGATCTTTCCCGCCGCATAAAATCGCTCCTCGTAATCCACTTTAAGCGGCATGTAATCTATATCAACATCCCGCCGTCCCATCACCGCGGTTGCGAGGATCACGGTCTCGCCGTATTTCGCAAGCACAGCCGCGTTCGCCTGCTCGGCAAGTTCCGAAACCTCGATGGTCAATTTCTTTCCTGCGATATCTATCGAAAATTCTTTTTTATTTCTCATATGTTTTTTAATAGGCACCAGGGACTGGGCGCCAGGAGCTAGGGTATTTCAATTTCCCTAGTGCCAAGCGCCCAACGCCAAGTGCCACGATTTATTTTATTTCCTCATCCTTATCTTCATGACCGCCCGCGGGACATCCTCGATCCCGATAAACCGGTCGGCGGCTTCCTGCAACTTCGCCGACGCACTCCGTCGAAACGCGGCGACCTCGACCACCCGCCCGCCGCCCCACTTGAGATAATCGATAAGCGGAAGAAAATCGCCGTCACCCGTGACCAGGATGATGACGTCAAGGAACGATGACATCCGGATCGCATCAACCGCCATGCCGACGTCCCAATCCGCTTTCTTTGCCCCATCCGCCCATACCTGCAGATCCTTCATGCGCAGCTCAAGACCCGCTTTTTCGAGCGCGCCGAAGAACGAGCTTTCCGCGGAAGCCTCGGATGCGGCTCCCTGCATAGGCCGTGTCGCGGGAATATCAACAATACCCTCGCTTTTCACCACGTACGCCATCGCGCGGATCAGCTGCCGTTCTCCCACCAGGTGCTTGATGAGCTCCTCGTAGTTCACGCGGCCGTGATAGATATTTCTCGCGGAATGATAGAGATTTTGCACATCAACAAAAATGCCGACGCGCTGGTTAGGATAACTGGAAGGAGATCTCATGAAGAGTGCCGTGGAGGCGGTCTGCCATCTCGAGCTTTAGGAGAAATAATGAACCATTTCTCGCAAAGCTCGGAATGACAACATTCCGCTCCTTTTTTATGAATGTACGACTATGATTATTTTTTGAGGTCCAATTTCTTGATAACCTTCTCGTAGATCGACAGTTCTTTTTTCTTCAGGTACGACAAAAGCTTCCGGCGCGTTGAGACCATTTTCAAAAGACCGCGGCGGGAATGGTTGTCTTTTGGATTCTTCTTGAGGTGGGCCGCCAGCTCGTCGATCTGCCGCGATACTATGGCGATCTGAACCTCGGCGGAACCCGTGTCCTTTTCGTGCTTTTGGAATTCTCCCGCGATGCGGGCCTTTACTCGCTTCGTAAGCATGTTTCTATCATATAAAATTTCTCTAAAAAAAGCAACTATCTCTTGCGAAAACAGTGAAAATTCAGTATTCTCATCGAGTATTCGGCGAAATATTGCCGCCATCGTCTAACGGTTAGGACGGCGCCCTTTCACGGCGTAAATCGGGGTTCGATTCCCCGTGGCGGTACTAACAGGGATTTTTGACCGTCGAAAGTCCGATTAAGCTCGAAAATCCTACCCATCTGGGCGGTTCCAAATGTTTGGCCCCGTTGGTAGGTAATTCCCTCCGGAAACACGAGTTTTTGGAACCGAAGGCGCAATTCCGGCTGGGCATATAGATCGAACCATTGCCTGCCGAGATCGAGCGCGAATTTATCCGAATAGGCCAACAACGCTTCAACGTCATACTGGTCGATCTTCGTTTCGCTGAAGGATATCTTTTCAGCGGCAATCTGATTTTCCATTTCTTCTTTTCGTTCCGTGAATTCGTCTTTGGTATACGATCCATCCTCACGCA
>Ga0302320_10031059_pt1 | contig 10150 bp, 8 predicted proteins | sample Bog_T0_3_FD_202130 | JGI IMG/M metagenome (GOLD analysis project Ga0302320, IMG submission 202130) | Peat permafrost microbial communities from Stordalen Mire near Abisko, Sweden - Bog_T0_3 | ecosystem: Environmental > Terrestrial > Soil > Wetlands > Peat | place: Sweden: Abisko, Stordalen Mire...
TGGCCGGCCACCTTGTGGGCGGTGGTTTTGGGCAGGACCCGGGCGATCAGCCATACCACCCCGCTGCGGGACACCAGGTTCCAGAGCCGGTAACGCCAGTCGGCGACATTCACCAGATCGCCGTGCTCCCAGACCAGCGCTTCGCCGTCCAGCCGGCCGTCGGTGCCTTCGCCCATCAGGTCGAACCGGTCGGCCAACCCGTCCAGGAAGTATTCCCGGTTGCCCAGCCACAGCCCCACCCAGCGGTGCTCCCGGCGCACGCTGTCCACCCAGGCCAGGAACTCCGTGGCCGGCGGGCTGGCCATGCCGGGGACGCCCACCCACACGTCGAACACGTCGCCCAGGAACAGCCAGTCCGCCTCGGGATGGGCCGCACGGGCCTCGTGGAGGCCGGTGAGTTCAAGGCCCCAGTGCGGGTCGGCCACCAGGATCAGCGGCGCCCCGGGATCGTTCCGGCGCGCCAGGCCGCGCTGCCAGCCCATGCCGCCCATGGCCCGGGTGAACACCTCGGGCAGGCTGCAAACGGCCAATCCCAGCACCGCGCCCAACAGATCGGCCAGCCAACCGATCAACCCGGTCTGGCGCAGGGCGTCCACCCCCCCGAGCAGGGCCATCAGTCCGAAAATCGCCAGGTGGCGCCGGTAGACCGGGGTCCGCACCCCATTGCAGCGCCAGGCCAGTTCCAGGGCGAGCGCCAGCGCGGCGAACCCGGCCGCGCGCGCCAGGGTATGGGACTGGCCACCCGGAACCACGAGCGCTCCCGCGATCACCATGGGCGCGCTCCACAACCAGGTTCGACGCATCCTGCCTCCACAGCCAACCATGACGCCAGCCGCGGCCGGCGGCAAGCGCGCGCCTCTCTCAATCCGGCAGCTCGCTCTGGGCGAAGCGGTCGGGATGCTGCTGTTGGACGGCCTGGAAAGTGGGGAAGTGGTCGAAGAAGCTGCCTACCAGATCCGGGTCGAACAGCCGGCCGGTTTCGTTATGGATGTAGGCCAGCACTTCCTCCTCCGCCCACGGACGCTTGTAGACCCGGCGGTTGATCAGGGCGTCGTAGACGTCGACCAGGCAGGTGATCCGGGCTTCGATGGGGATCTCCTTCCCCTTCAAACCATTCGGATATCCGGACCCGTCCCACCGCTCGTGGTGGCAGCCGGCGATGCGGGCGCCCATCTGGATGAAGGGCACGGTGGAATCCCGCAGGATGTTGGCGCCCATGGTGGTGTGGGTCTTCATGATGATCCACTCCTCCTCGGTGAGATTTCCGTCTTTCTGCAGGATCCGGTCCGGCACGCCGATCTTGCCGATGTCATGCATGGGCGCGGCGGCGCGAACGGTTTCCACCCCCTCCTCGTCCCAGCCCAGCAGGCGGCCCATTTCGGCGGCGTAGAGCCCGATCCGCCGGACGTGGGCCCCGGTCTCGCTGTCCCGGTGCTCCGAGGCGGAGATGAGCCGCAGCGCCACCTCCTCCCGGGAGGCGCGGATCACCAGGGTCTGTTCCTGCACGCGCTGGGCCAGGATCTGCTGGCGGTCCTGGTACTCCAGTTCCAGCATGCGCCGGCGCAGGCCGTTGGCCACCGCGATGAGGATGTCGTTGGTCTTGAAGGGCTTGAGCACATAGCCATAGGCGCCGTAGCGCAGGCATTCCATGGCCATCTCGGCATTGTCCATGGAGCTCACCATCACGATGGCGATCTCCGGGATCCGGTGGGCCAGGGCCTTCACCAGGGACAGGCCGTCCATCCCGGGCATGCGGATGTCGCAAAGTACCAGATCGATGCGCTCGCGCGCCATGATCTCCAGGGTCTGGTACCCGTCGGCCGCCTCTCCGCAGGTAAATCCGTGCTTCCGCAGCATCTTCAGCAGGGCTACCCGGACGATCGCCTGGTCGTCCACGACCAGGATGTGAATATCCTTGGGCTCATGACCGGGCAGAGGCCAATCGATGGGGAGCGCTTTGGGGGAACCGTTCTGGTTCATGGGCTGGGCTTCTGCGGACCGCAAGTGGGTTGAATTTTTTATTATAGGTGCTTCGGTGCGCCGGTAAAGGCCTGAAGGGTCACCCCGAGAATGATAAAGGCCAGGGCGGCCCAGCGCATCGGCGGAATGCTTTCGCCCAGGATGGCCCGGGACATCAGGGCGTTGGCCAGGAAGCCCAGGGCCAGGAAGGGGTAGGCGTAGTTCACTTCCACCAGGTTCAGGGCCCCGGCCCAGAGCACGATGCTCACCGCGTAGCAGCCGAAGCAGGCGAGGGTCCAGGGATTCAGGCCCAGCCTGAACAGGGAACCCAGATCCCAGGTCATGCCGCCCACCGCGTTCAGCCCCTTTTTCATGGCGATCTGGGCGAACGCGTTCAGCAGTACGCCGGCGAGGATGAGGGGCAGGGCTTTCAGATAAGGGTTCATCAGGAACTCCGGGAAGGGGTCGTCCTACTGGACGGTGGCGGGGGAGGGGCGCCTGCGGAGCAGGAGGGCTTCGCCTCCGCCCACGGGCATCCGGAGCAGGACTTCGAATTCGGCGCGAGCCTGGGCGTCCATGCCCCAGGCATCGGTATTCCATTCCCGGGACATGGCGACCAGGCGCTGGTCCGGCCCGAGCGTCTGTTCCAGTTCGCTCCGGGAATGCAGTTCCGGCATGAGGTGGTCCGTATAGACCATGACGCCGCTTCGGATCGTCTGCCAATAAAATACTTGTTTTCCGGTGATGAGCGGCTGGACCGCGGCGGTCCAGTTCCGGTAGCCCTTCAGGGGGTCCAGCAGATGGAAGCCCCAGGTGCCCGAGACCAGGAACACCAGCCCCAGGGCCAGGGCGGTTTCCCGCGCCAGGAAGCGCCCCTGCCGGACCGCGAGCACGAAAGCGCCCAGCAGCAGGATGGCGGTGTCCAGCCGGAGCGGGCCCAGGTAGGGCAGGATGTCGCCCTGGAGGCGGGCGCCGCCGGCGCCGAACCAGACGATGGCGGCGAGGGCCAGGGCGGGCAGGCCGAGGCCGGCCGCCAGCAGCGCGCCCAGGCGCCGGAGGGACGTTCCCGCGGAACGCAGCAGGGCGGCCATGAGCAGGGCCAGGAACGGGTAGACCATGAGCAGGTACTTGCCTTGCTTGCTCTGGGAGCAGCTCAGCAGCAGGAAGGGCACCGCCACCGCCAGCATCAGGAACCGGGCCGCGGGAGAGCGTGCGCCGGAGCGCTTGAGGAAGAGCGCCAGGGAGGGGAGCAGCAGGGTCCAGGGGAAGAAATCCGAGGCGAGGTATTCCACGTACTTCCAGGGCGGCTGGATGTGGTCCCAGGCGTGCAGGGCGCGCTCCAGATTCTGGTGGACGACCATTTCATAGGCATAGCTGGCGCCGCCTTGCATGCCGGCGGCCACGTACCAGGGCAGGATGATGACCGCCCCCAGCAGCAGCCCCTGGCCGGCCCGGATCCGCCGGAGTGCCCCGAAGTCCCGCTGCCAGGCCAGGAAGGCCAGCCAGAGGGGCAGGGTGAGCACCAGGGCCAGCGGTCCCTTGGCCAGGAAAGCCAGGGCCAGGGCGGCGTAGCTCCCCAGAAAGAACCAGCGCGCCTCCCCGTTCCCGCCCGGGGCGCCGCGCACCAGCAGGTAGCCGCCCAGCCACGCCAGCCAGCTTCCGGCCACCAGCGCCGCGAACAGCATGTCGATCTGGATCGCCTGGGCCTGCCAGACCCAGATGTTGACCGTGGCCAGGATCAGCGCGGCCGGTTCGGCCAGGCCCTCGCGCAGGAACCGGTCCGCGAAGGCGCGGAAGCCGAACATGAAGCCGATCGCCGCCAGGGCCGAGGGCAGCCGCAGGGCCCAGGCCGAAATGCCGTTGACGAAGCCGGCGCCGCCGGTGAGCCGTTCGATGCCGATGGCCGAGCCCTTCATCAGCCAGTAGAACAGGATGGGTTTTTCGGAATAGGGCTGGCCGTTCAGGTAGGGCAGCAGCCAGCTGCCGCGCTGGCGCATCTCGCGCACGCACTGGGCGAAATCCGGCTCGTCCGGGGACCACAGGTCGCGCATGGGGATCATCAGGAGCATCAGCAGGGCGAACAGCAGCGGCACCCGGTAGGCCCGGAGCCAGCGTCGCAGTGAATGGCCGGCGGGGTCCGGGGAGGCGCAGGCGCGGCCTAGGTCTTGAAAATCGTCCATACCCTATCTTGGCTTGAGCCCCGGCGGGCGCAAAGCGGTTTGAGTTAAGCTGGTTCTGATGAACGATCCGCATATCCCGCTCGCCGAACGCATGCGCCCCAAACGCATGGAGGAGGTGGTGGGCCAGCCGCACCTGCTCGGGCCACGGGGCGCCCTGACCCGGCTCACTTCCGGCGGCCGGCTGCCGTCCATGGTGCTCTGGGGCCCGCCCGGCACCGGCAAGACCACCCTGGCGCGGATCCTCGCCCTGGCCACCGGCCACGAGTTCCTGGAATTCTCCGGGGCCAGCGGTTCCGCCGCCGAACTCAAGAAGTTCCTCCAGGAGCACCGGGAGCAGCCGCTGTTCCGGTCGTTGCCGCCGGTCCTGTTCCTGGACGAGATCCACCGGTTCAACCGGGCCCAGCAGGACATCCTGCTGCCGCCGCTGGAGCGGGGCGAGGCGATCCTGGTGGGCGCGACCACCGAGAACCCGGCCTTCTACCTCAACCCGGCCCTGCGCAGCCGCTGCCAGCTGATCGCCCTGCGCCCCCTGGCGCCAGCGGCGATCCTGCAGGTGCTGGAGCGGGCCTGGGCCCAGGAGCAACCGGGCGCCCCGCAGCCGCCCGGCGTCCTGGACTGGCTGTCCCAGTGGGCCGGCGGCGACCTGCGCACCGCCCTCAGCGGCCTGGAGACCTGGCTGGGCCTGGAGCCCGGCGAACGCGAACTGGCCGGCCTGAAGGACGCCCTGGGCGGCCGGATCAGCTATGACCGTGCCGACGGCCACTACGACCTGGCCAGCGCTTTCCAGAAGAGCCTGCGCGGTTCCGACCCGGACGCCGCCCTCTACTACCTGTCCCGGATGATCCGGGGCGGCGAGGATCCCCGCTTCATCGCCCGCCGCCTCCTGGTCTGCGCCGCCGAGGATGTGGGCAACGCCGACCCCCAGGCCTTCCTGCTGGCCGAAGCCGCCAGCCGCGCCGCTGAGCAGATCGGCTGGCCCGAGGCGCGCATCCCCCTGGCCCAGGCCGTCCTCTACGTCGCCAACGCGCCCAAGAGCAACGCCACGGTCATGGCCATCGACGCCGCCCTGGCCGCTCCGGACGCCGCCATCCCCGACAGCCTGGCCGACGCCCACACCTCCACCAGCCGGGCCGCCGGCAAGGGCCAAGGCTATTTCTATTCCCACCTGGACTACGGGCGGTCCCAGGCGTTCCTGCCGGTCACCCTGCAGGCCGAGACCTTCTACCAGCCGATCCGCCCCCAGGAGCGCAGCTGGAAGGACCGCCAGGAGCCGGACGCCTCGGCCCTGGATGAGCTCTGGACGGTCTGGACCGCCAGCCATCCCGAGGGCGGCGAACTGCCGGTGGACTTGTGGGCGGGGCAGCTCGGCTGCACCCGGGAAGCCCTGGCCCGGGCCCTGGGCAGGCTCCCGGGCGGGAACTGGCGGGTGCGGCGCATGCTGGTGGCCGAGCCCAATGAGCTGGAAGGACAGTCTGAGTGATCTCAGGCCAGCCGCTGGATGTAGCGCAGGCTGGCGTACTCCGTCCCGTCCGGGGCGATGTGGATGGCCCGCTCCCCGGGCTCCCAGCCAAGGTGTTCGTAGACGCGCCTGGCCGCGGCATTGCCCTCGAGCACCCAGAGATGCCAGCGGGCGAAGGAACCGCGCGTCCGCACCCAGCCGAGGCCCTCCCGGATGAGCCGGGAGCCGATGCCCCGGCCCTTGCGGTCGGGCCGCACGTGGAGGTTGTCCAGGACCGGGCCCCAGGCCGGTTCGGCCTGGAGGCAGATGCAGATGAAACCCACGCAGACGCCGTCCTCCATGGCCACCAGCACGCCCTGGTCCGGCCGGGGGCCGGAGCGCAGCCGGTTGATCCAGTGCCGAAGCCGTTCCCCGGGGGCCTCGCCATCCAGGTAGCGGTCGGAAAACGCGCCGCGGTAGGAGCTGCGCCAGCTTTCCGCGTGCAGGGCAGCGATATCCTCCACGTCTCCCGCCTCGGCCGGTCGGATTGCTACCTCCATCGCTGCCTCCGTGCAGAACCAGAATAGACGGTGGCCCGGGCGTCCGGTGCATGATCGCGCTGGGCAAAGGTGGCCTCCGGGGTTCGACGGGGCTATGTTGTAGGTGTCAGCTCCAGTGGGGAGGCCGTCATGATCAACCGCGTCATTGTCGGGGTGGATTTTTCGGAAGCGTCCCGCAGCGCCCTCAACCAGGCGGCGGCCTGGGCCCAGAAGCTGGAAAAGCCATTGGTGGCGGTGCATGTGCTCCAGCCGCCGGCGCCCATGCTGCCCGAAGCGCAGATCTCCCTGCCGGATCCGGCCTGGCTGCAGGCCATGGAGGACCACGCCCGGGACCACCTCCGGCAGTGGGCGGCGCCCTTCCCCGATGCGGCGATCGAGGTGAAATGGGGCAGCCCGGCCGAGGAACTGGTGGCCATGGCCGATCCCGGTTCGCTGCTGGTGGTGGCCCAGGTGGGTCACTCGGGAATCGAACGCCTGCTGTTCGGGAGCACCGCGGCCCGGGTGGTGAAGCATGCACCGTGCGACGTGCTTGTGGTGCGCCGGGAGAAAGCCGCGCGTCGCTAGCGTTTCCTCTGAAGTTCGGGCAGTCTCGATGAATGAATGCTCTTGCCTGGAATGACCGGACCCCCTCCAAACGCTGCGATTGGCTCGACCTGATCCGCGGTTGGGCGGTGCTGGTGATGATCGAGGTGCACTGCGTCAACGTCTGGCTGCACCGTGATCTGATCCCGGGCTGGCTCCAGTACCTGAACGGGCTGGTGGCGCCCAGCTTCATCATGTGCGCCGGCTACAGCCTGGCGCTGTCCACCTTCCGGGCCGACGGCAGCCTGCGTCCGTTCGCCCCCACCGCCAAGCGGCTCGGCTTCATCCTGGTGTGCGCCTACCTGCTGCACGCGCCGGGCCTCACCCTGGCGGAATGGACGGTGCTGGCCACCCCCCAGAAGTACCGGGAGCTTTTCAAGATCGACGTGCTGCAATGCATCGTGTTCTCCCTGCTGATCCTGCAGGGGCTGGCCCGCTGGATCCGGCGGCCCGTGGCGTACGCCGGGGCGGCGCTGGCGCTGGCGGTGGCGGTGGCCCTGGCGGCGCCCCACCTGTGGCGCCAGGGGGTGGCGGACGGGTTCTGGATGCCGCTGCGCGGCCTGATCAACGGCAACACCGACCGCGGGGTCATGGCCCTGTTCCCGCTGGTGCCCTGGTTCGCATTCGCCGCTTTCGGCTCGGTGCTGGGCGTGCTGTACCGCCAGCTCCGGGTGCTGTCCGCCGCGGGCCGGGCGCGCTGGAGCGAGGCCCGGTGGCTGGTGGCCCTGGGCGCGCTGGGCGCCCTGCTGGTGGTATGGGGCAGCGCCTATGCCGGCACCTGGCTGCAGGGCGGCCCTTGGCCCCAGCAGGAGATTTGGCGGCTGCACAACACCACCTTGCCGAGCATCGCCCAGCGGCTGGGGGTGGTGTGCCTGGCCGGCAGCATCCTGGGCTGGATCGAATCGATCCGGGGCCGCTGGCCCGGACCCAGCGTGATCAAGGCGGCCAGCGCCGAATCGCTGCTGGTCTACATGCTGCACCTGCAGATCATCTTCGGACTGCTGCTGGCCGAGCCGGTCCGGGTCCGGACCGGGTGGGAATGGTACAGCCTGGGCTGGACCGGGACGTTGGCCCTGACCGCCGCCGTGGTCGCCATCAACGTGGTGGCCTGCGTCCGGTGGCAGAGGATCCGCCAGGACCCGCCGCGGGCCTGGAAGCTGCAGCGGCGGGCGCTGATCCTCCTGGGCCTCTGGTTCTTCGCTGGAGGCTGGATCACCTACCATCATTTCCGCCGGAGCCCCGAGCTGGCGACGGAACCCTACAGCTTCCTCAACGCGGCCCGGATCCGCAAGGGCCTGGCCCCGACCCCGGACGGCCTGAGCCGGGACCCGGAGGAAGGGGTGCGCGAGAAACTCCGCCTGAAAGGCGGCAAAACCCCTGTTAATATTAGCCGGTGACCGAACCTGCGAGTAGTGACCCCTCGACCTGGCTGGTGGCCGGAATCGTGATTGTCCTGCTTTACCGGGCGGTGATCGCCGCCCTGCTGAAGGCCTTCCACCTGCTGCCGTCCCTGCAGCGGCGCCGGCTGCTGGAAGAGGACGCCGTGCGCGACCCGCTGCTGGCCGACCTGCTGACCCGGCCCAACGCCCTGGGGCTGGGCCTGTCGCTCTGGAGCGAGACCCTCCTGGTGCTGCTGCTGAGCCTGGCCTGGCCGGTGCGCACCCTGGTGCCCGGCGGCGGCTGGACCCTGGTTGGCGGCACCCTGCTCTACATCTGGAGCCTGGATCTGGTGCTGCCGACCCTGCTCACGGCCAGCGACCCCGGCACCTGGGTCATGCGGCTGTTCCCCTACTATGGTCCGGTGCATCCGTTCCTGGGGCCGCTGGTGGCGCCCCTGGTCCGGTTCGTGGCGCGCAAGCGCGAGGTCCTGGACCGGTCCCGGGACGGGGAGGACGAGGAAACCGGCGACGAAGGCGTCAACGCCCTGCTGGAGGAGGGCGAGGCCGAAGGCATCCTGGAGGAGGAGGACCGGGAACTGATCCGCAACGTGGTGGGATTCGGCGATACCGTGGTGCGCGAAGTGATGACCCCGCGCACGCTGATCCAGGGCATCCCCGACGACGCCACCCTGGAGGCGACCTGGGAGGCTTTCCGGGAAGGGCGGCACTCCCGGATGCCGGTCTACCACGAGACCATCGACAACATCGTCGGCATCCTGCTGCTCAAGGATCTCATGCAGTTCGCCCCCGGCATCGACCTGGAACTCAAGAAGCTGGTCAAGCCGGCCCGCTTCGTGCCGGAAAGCAAGCGCATCCTCCAGCTGCTGCGGGAACTGCAGCGCGCCCGCACCCAGCTGGCCATGGTGGTGGACGAGTATGGCAGCCTGTCCGGCCTGGTCACGCTGGAGGATCTGCTGGAAGAGGTGTTCGGCGAGATCCAGGACGAGCACGAGCTGCAGGCGGACATCCAGGAGATGGGTCCGGGCGAGTACATGGTCTGCGGCCAGATCCATGTGGACGACCTGGAGGAGCAGTTGGGCCTGGTCTGCCAGCGGGAGGGGTTCGACACCCTGGCCGGGCTGGTCATGGCCACCCTGGGCCACGTGCCGGTGCCCCAGGAGAGCCTGGAGATTCCCGGGGCCCGGCTCACCGTGCACCGGATGGAGGGTCCGCGGATCCTGCAGGTGCACGTGAAACGGGTGGGATAGGATTCGAACCATGCTCAAGAAGCTTCTCGCCATCGCGGCCCTGCTGGCCTTGCCCCTGACCCTTGCCTACATCCGGCGCCGGGAGCACCGGCGTCTGGTGCCCCAGCCCCGGGGCATGGTGCTGGGCCTGTACGCCGGGCTGCCGGACTACGACTACCGCCATGAGCTGGACCGGATCGCTGGCACCGGAGCCACCTGCGTGAGCCTGCAGGCCATCTACCGGATGGAGAAGGGCAACAGCTGCGAGATCCGCCGGCACCCCACCAGCAGCCCGACCGAAGCGGCGCTGCGCCGGACCTTCCAGGAAGCCCGGGAACTCCAGCTGCGCATCCTGTTCTTCCCGACCATCAACCTGCGCGACGAGGCGGACAACGCCCAGTGGTGGCGCGGCAACATCGAACCCTCGGACTGGGACCTGTGGTGGCGCAACTACACCGAGTTCAACGTCCACCTGGCCCGGATCGCCCAGGAGGAGGGGGTGGAGTGGTACAGCCTCGGCACCGAGATGGGCAGCACCCATCGCTTTCCGGACCGCTGGCGCCAACTGGCCCGGGACGTGCGCCGGGTGTTCAAGGGCAAGCTCACCTACAGCGTCAACTTCGACAGCCACGACAGCTTCACCTTCGGCGACTGCCTCGACGTGATCGGCATGAACACCTACGACCCCATCGCCAAGCACGACAACTACCCGACCGAAGCGCAGGTGCGCGACGCCTGGTGGTGGATCGTGAACAAGGCGCGAACCCTCCAGGCCCGGTTCGACCGCCCGGTGATGATCACCGAG
>Ga0302320_10031060_pt1 | contig 10149 bp, 7 predicted proteins | sample Bog_T0_3_FD_202130 | JGI IMG/M metagenome (GOLD analysis project Ga0302320, IMG submission 202130) | Peat permafrost microbial communities from Stordalen Mire near Abisko, Sweden - Bog_T0_3 | ecosystem: Environmental > Terrestrial > Soil > Wetlands > Peat | place: Sweden: Abisko, Stordalen Mire...
GGGCGCGAGCTAAGGCTCAAAGCTCGCCCCCCTGCTCATTTATTCGGCTAATCACGCCGTGGATTGCAGAACGATTTCACCATCTAAAACTAACCTTAACTTTGTCTAGACAAAGGGGAGCGCTTCAGACCAAGAAGCCTGCACAGCGCTGGATGAACTCCATTCGTTACTCGGACGATGCCCCAAGGGCAAGGCAACCCGTCGCCACCGTCATCTTCCAACTATACCCTGAAAACGGCGATCCTGATGTTAATGCCCTCTCTTGTGATGCCGAATATTCTGGTCTTTGGCGTGAGTTCTTCCGCTCTGAAATCGTCAAACTCGCCAGCGATCCAGACAATTGGGATGATCCCCCACTCGCCGATGAACTGCTTACCGGCCATTCCTCACCGAACAAACCGGCCACACGTCCGCATCTCGCCATCGTGCCATTACCGAGCATTGACGCAGCACACAAAGCTGATGGTCACGTCCGCCGCGTCGCGTTGCTTGGCTACGCTGCTCCCGAAGTTGCATCCAAGGCCATCTCCATTTACAACACTCTCTTCAAAGCTCTTGATGACCTCATCTTGGTTGAGCAAACGCCATTTCGCCGACATGGCGAATGCGTTCCCGTTCGCCTGGAGCTTCGCAAACCCAACGCCGACGCCGTTTGGCATCACCTCACCAGCAAAAGTCGTGTCTGGTGCTCCATTATTCCAGTGGCCATCAGCCGAGGATTCAAAGTGCCGAAGTTCCATCCCGATGGCCGGCCTATGAGTGACAACGAGCGTTACCACCGTAAGCAGTATGAATGGTCAGAGTTGCTCCGAGCCAGTCTGTGTCATATCGGCTTACCGCCCGAACTTGTTGCAGCTTGTGCAATTGAAACTACCGCGACGCCGTTAGTTCCAAAGTCCCAACGTGCAGAGAAATATCGCGCCCCTGGGGAAAAAGCCGTGCTAACGCATGTTCGATTGGAGTTTCCCGCTCAAGTTCGGGGCCCTCTGATTCTGGGTGACCGCCGATATTTCGGCCTTGGCCTGTTTGTGCCGGTGGCGGATTCGTCCGCCGCGACAAGTGGTGAATGCGGCGAAACGCCGTGTGCGGGCACACGGCCTACAGAAACGATGAGCAGCACCGGTGGTTTGGATTTGGGTGGCGGCGAAGGCCAGTCCGCTGCGTCGCGGACGTCAGCAGGCGGGGGCGAGACGCCCGCCGCTAGTTCCGCCACAATGGAACCTCGCAGGCGAGACGCCTACGCTACTTTATGACCCCGTTTCATTCCATTTTCCCTGAACTCGCGCAGCGTGAGGTGCGGTGCGTCCATGTGGGCGCGGCTCCGGATGGCGTCTCGAATCCAGGCGACTTGCCGGCGGATGAATATGTTTATCTGGAGTTTTATTGCGAGGACCTCAATTGCGATTGCCGACGCGTGTTTTTGCAGGTGATCGCCAAAGGCCAGCCCGGCAAGGTCTTCGCCAGCATCAGTTACGGCTGGGAGAACGAGCGCTTTTACCGTCGCAAAATGCCGTGGGCACCGGAGCAGGCCATTGGGACGGTTCGCGGGGAACTGGACCCGATGAACGAGCAGTCGGAGTTTGCCGGGGATTTTCTGGATCTGTTCAAAACGGTGGTGCTGGATGAGCCGTACCGGCTGCGGTTGCGCCGGCATTACCGGCTGTTCCGGGAGGAACTGGCGCGGCGCGCGGCCGATGACGTCAGCAGGAAGTCCCGCCCTGAACGTTGAATCATCCGCGAAGGTCGCGAATGAACGCGAAAACCGAAGTTGATTAACCCCGAAATACACTAATACACGAAAATGTTATTATGAGTCCGGGAGAAGAAGCCACTCGCGGGCGAGACGCCCGCGGCACCCGGTTCGGGAGAAAGGTGAAATCATGAGCAAACCAAAGTCATCGGTTCGGTCCGACAATCGTGAACTGGAATTGCCGCTGACGCCAAGGGTTGATCCGCCCGGCGGAACTTCGCTGGGCGGCGCAGGCCCGACGCCGGCTGAGGGCAGCCGGCCTGCAAGGGTGGGCCCAACGCCGGCTGAGGGCAGCCGGCCTGCAAGGGTGGGCCCAACGCCGGCTGAGGGTAGCCGGCCTGCAAGGGGTGAGATGTCTGGCGATTCGGCGGATTCTCGTGGCGCGGGCGTCCCGCCGGCGAGTACCCCCGTCCCGCCGGACGGAGCAGTGTCGGAGATTCGTTCGCAGGGGGGCGATGTTGTCACGACGTCGCGTGATTCCGTTGTCGAAGAATCTCGCAGGCGGGCCGTCGGCACCACACGGGGCCGGACACCCGCATCACCCTTTCCGAAGACGCGTTCCGGCATCGAACCGGGTGACAATCGTCAACCGCAGCGGCCAGCCACCGATCCGCCTGCGGAGGAGCCGAAGCAGGTGAAGATTGTCTTGCGGGTGGCGGGAGTGGCCGAAACCCGAAATCCGAATTCCGAAACCCTGCCGGGCAGCACGGAGATAACGCCTGATGAAGGCGGTCTTTCGGCGGCGACTCGGGAACTCGCGGGCGAGACGCCCGCGCCACTGGCATCCACCGCCGCCGCCACCGGCGGTCCGTCAACCGCCACTCGGAAACCGGAAATTGAAAGCCAGCCGATTCCCGCCCGGATGATGAACGAGTTTGTTTATTGCCAGCGGTTGTTCTATTACGAATTTGTTGAAGGTGTTTTTGTGCAGAGCGCGGATACGTTGCGCGGCGACGCGCTTCATCAACGCGTGGATTCCGGCAACGGGGCGTTGCCGGCGGCGAAGAAAAAGGGGAAAGCCGGGAAACCTGATGATAAACCGGTGGAGGCCGGGAACGCCCCCGCCGGAGTGTCTGAAACCCGGGCCGCTGAACCGGAAATCATTCATTCGCGTTCGGTGCAGATGGGTTCTGAGCGGCTGGGGGTTGTGGCCAAGATGGACCTGGTCGAAGCCAACGTGACCAACGTGACCAACGTGACCAACGTGACCAACGTGACGTTGGATCCAATTATTAAAACCCGACAAACCAGTGGTGCGGAGGCGGATTTATCTGTCGTGACAGAGGTTTGTCCTGTGGATTACAAGGCGGGCGCGCCCAGGGAGGGGGCGGATGCCAACGAGTTGTGGGACACGGACAAGATGCAACTCGGGTTGCAGGCGTTGATTCTGCGCGACAATGGTTATTCGTGCAATGAAGGCGTCATTTATTATCGGGCGACGAAACAGCGCGTGCGCCTGCCCATCACGCCGGAATTGGAAGCGTGGGTTTTCCAGAAAATCGCCGAAGCCAGGCGGGTGGTGACCGCGCCCATGCCCGCGCCGCTGGTGCATTCTCCGAAGTGCGTGCGCTGTTCGCTTGCCACGGTGTGTCTGCCCGATGAGACCCGGATGCTGGCGCAGACTGACGGGCAGGATGCCTGTGCCGCTACTGCGAGCGAACCGCCGCGACGATTGATGGCCGCGCGGGATGACACGCGTCCGCTGTATTTGAACACACCGGGTTATCGCGTGGGTTGCAAGGATGAGGTGTTGCAAGTCAAGGACAAGGATTCGGTGGTGGACGAAGTGCGGATGCGGGATGTCTCGCATGTGGCGTTGTTCGGCAATGTGCAGATTTCGACGCAGGCCATCCAATCGCTCTGCGAACTGGAAGTGCCGGTGACGTATTTCTCGATGGGCGGATGGTTTTACGGCATTACCCGGGGCCATGCCTTGAAGAACGTGTTTCTGCGGATGGAGCAGTTTCGCCTGGCGCGTGAGGAAAGGACCTGCCTGTCCCTGGCGCGGCAGTTTGTGCATGGCAAGATTCGCAACCATCGGACGTTGCTCATGCGCAATCATCTGGAGCCGCCGGAAGCGATCATCGGCAAACTCAAGCGGGCCGCGGAAGATGCGCTGGCGGCGGCGTCCATTGAGGAATTGCTGGGTATTGAGGGGGCGGCGGCGAGCCAGTATTTTCAGCAGTTCAGCGGGATGGTGAAGGTGGAGGAGAACGATGATTTGCCCGGCCTGGAAATGCCCGCCCAGGACGACAAACCACGCGCGTTTAATTTCAATTTTAACCATCGCAACCGCCGTCCGCCCACGGACCCGGTCAATGCCATGCTGTCGCTGGCGTACAGCATGCTGGCGAAGGATTGCACGCTGGCGGTGCTGGCGGTGGGGTTCGATCCCTATGTGGGGTTTTACCATCAGCCGCGTTTTGGCCGTGCGGCGCTGGCATTGGACCTGATGGAGGAGATGCGGCCATTGATCGCGGAATCCACGGTGTTGAGTTGCATCAACAACCGGGTGATCACGGAAAAGGATTTTGTGCGCGCGGGCCAGGCGGTGAATCTGACTGCGCCGGGGCGGAAACGATTTTTCCAGACGTATGAGCAGCGGATGAGTTCGCTGATCACGCATCCGCTGTTCGATTACAAGGTGAGTTACCGCCGGGCATTGGAGTTGCAGGCGCGGTTGCTGGCCAAAACGTTGACGGGGGAAATCACAGAGTACGTTCCATTGATGACGAGGTGATCCATGCGCACGACCTATCTGGTTTGTTACGACGTTGCGGACGACAAGCGGTTGCGCAAGGTGTTCAAGACTTGCGGTAATTTTGGCGATCATCTGCAATTCTCGGTGTTCGAGTGTGATTTAAACCCGTCGGAAAAGATTGAATTGGAGACGGCTTTGAGCGAGATAATCAAGCATGACGAGGATCAGGTGATTTTTGTCGGGCTGGGACCGGCGGAAGGGCGGGGAGACCGGGTGATCACGGCGTTGGGCTTGCCCTACACCAAGCTGGATGCGCCGTGTTTCGTGGTGTAAGCCGCTCCTGATCTTTGACAATTTGGCCCGCGAGCGGCGGGGTGCTGCGGGGCACCCCGCTCCCGCTCGCACCACGTAACGATTTCAACATCAACAAATAATGACATTGCCCCAGACAGAATGAACAGTCACACCCCGAAAATAGGTCAGGCGGTCGCAATTATCCTATTGCGGTCTTGCACCAGAAGGAGTAACAGAAAGGCACCTTCCGCGCCCCCACGGGCGCGGCCCCGTTGAAGCAAGCATGACGGATTAACAGTGTACCTGGGACGGCCGTCCTTCCGCGCCCCCACGGGCGCGGCCCCGTTGAAGCTGGCCAGCAGGGCGGACAGCGAGAGCGCCGATCCGGTCCTTCCGCGCCCCCACGGGCGCGGCCCCGTTGAAGCAGCGCAATCGAAGTCCCGCCGCCAACAATCAAGCCGACCTTCCGCGCCCCCACGGGCGCGGCCCCGTTGAAGCCGCCGATGTTGGCTTGCAAGTCTGCCATGATTCCGCGCCCTTCCGCGCCCCCACGGGCGCGGCCCCGTTGAAGCAGGGCCCGCTGAAACCGGGAAGACGGTTGCCTCCATCCTTCCGCGCCCCCACGGGCGCGGCCCCGTTGAAGCCCCAACTGGCCGCGCTGGAAGGCGGCCGGGTGGCGGCCTTCCGCGCCCCCACGGGCGCGGCCCCGTTGAAGCCAGATGTCGAGATGCTGCTGGGATTAATTTGATCGCCCTTCCGCGCCCCCACGGGCGCGGCCCCGTTGAAGCGGACACGAGATTTGCCCTGCCGACCGAGCTCGATTACCCTTCCGCGCCCCCACGGGCGCGGCCCCGTTGAAGCCAGGCGCTTGGCCAAGGATTCGCTTCCGCCGATGTTGCCTTCCGCGCCCCCACGGGCGCGGCCCCGTTGAAGCGGGGCGACCTTGGGGCCGCGCTAGGCGATCTCGGCATCCCTTCCGCGCCCCCACGGGCGCGGCCCCGTTGAAGCTCCACATACCCGGCGGCGTCGGCATATGCCAGCAGGCCTTCCGCGCCCCCACGGGCGCGGCCCCGTTGAAGCAACTTGATGGCTTGCGCCCTGAGTCCGTTTACCCGCCCTTCCGCGCCCCCACGGGCGCGGCCCCGTTGAAGCTACGAGAATTTTTCCGTCTTCTGGTCTCCTGACAATCCCTTCCGCGCCCCCACGGGCGCGGCCCCGTTGAAGCTGCTCATAGGCGAGGATGGAGATGGCCGGCACCACCCTTCCGCGCCCCCACGGGCGCGGCCCCGTTGAAGCACCCAGGAGGAAGTTCGGGCCGCAATCCTCATTTTGCCTTCCGCGCCCCCACGGGCGCGGCCCCGTTGAAGCTTCAAGGGTTGCGCACTGGCCGGCACTTCCGGTTCGGCCTTCCGCGCCCCCACGGGCGCGGCCCCGTTGAAGCTGCATCCGCTCATCAAGACGTTAGGGCAGGCTGAAACCTTCCGCGCCCCCACGGGCGCGGCCCCGTTGAAGCCCGGCTGCATGGGCCGATCCCGCCCCAGTTCCAATTCACCTTCCGCGCCCCCACGGGCGCGGCCCCGTTGAAGCTTTGCGCGCCATGACCCGGGCGACATGACGTTTTACGACCTTCCGCGCCCCCACGGGCGCGGCCCCGTTGAAGCCATTGGGGATGCCATGGGGATTCGGTTGGGCCGGGCCCTTCCGCGCCCCCACGGGCGCGGCCCCGTTGAAGCGGCGTGCACCAGCGAAACGTGTTCGATGGCGGCGGCCTTCCGCGCCCCCACGGGCGCGGCCCCGTTGAAGCTGTTGGGTTGTCTCAAGAGCGTAGTTCGTCCAAATAGGCCTTCCGCGCCCCCACGGGCGCGGCCCCGTTGAAGCGCCACCACTGGAGGTTGAGGAGTGTGATGAGGGTTCCTTCCGCGCCCCCACGGGCGCGGCCCCGTTGAAGCCGTCGCCGACGCAGTCCAGGAGGAATTGTGGAAGCCGGCCTTCCGCGCCCCCACGGGCGCGGCCCCGTTGAAGCAGGAAGTGCAGGCGGTGATGCGGGACCACGGCTTTGGCCTTCCGCGCCCCCACGGGCGCGGCCCCGTTGAAGCTGTTCATGGATTGAGGTGGTTAAGGGTGAGGTGGCAGCCTTCCGCGCCCCCACGGGCGCGGCCCCGTTGAAGCCAAGTGTCCAGTTAAGTACTGAACACGAGCAGTGGTTCCTTCCGCGCCCCCACGGGCGCGGCCCCGTTGAAGCGCGCAAGCCGATAAACTCCCAGTCAAGTTTAACGAGCCTTCCGCGCCCCCACGGGCGCGGCCCCGTTGAAGCTTGTTGAATAATGGTGGTTCCACCGATATCCATGTCCCTTCCGCGCCCCCACGGGCGCGGCCCCGTTGAAGCATGGCGACGTGGATGACCAGGTCATCCACGTTGCGCCAACCTTCCGCGCCCCCACGGGCGCGGCCCCGTTGAAGCGCCGGTTTACCGGGATGTCGCCGAGTTGGTAAACGCAGCCTTCCGCGCCCCCACGGGCGCGGCCCCGTTGAAGCCTTGCGCGTAATAGTTGCTCCCCCCAAATAGTGACGATCCTTCCGCGCCCCCACGGGCGCGGCCCCGTTGAAGCCCGGCGTGCAAGGCGTTGATGGCGTCCCAAAATGAATTCCTTCCGCGCCCCCACGGGCGCGGCCCCGTTGAAGCCGGGCCTGCGGCTACGGGCGCAACCAATACCGGCACCCTTCCGCGCCCCCACGGGCGCGGCCCCGTTGAAGCCGGGCCTGCGGCTACGGGCGCAACCAATACCGGCACCCTTCCGCGCCCCCACGGGCGCGGCCCCGTTGAAGCTTGGGAGAACGTCACAAACAAGGCGTATGCTTCTACCTTCCGCGCCCCCACGGGCGCGGCCCCGTTGAAGCCAGACAGTTGAGCTCCAGGTGTTTGCCACGGCATTGCCTTCCGCGCCCCCACGGGCGCGGCCCCGTTGAAGCAAATCCACCACGAGCCGCGTATGCTTCAGCCAACTTCCTTCCGCGCCCCCACGGGCGCGGCCCCGTTGAAGCGGCGAACAATACAGCGACGCTCACGCTGGCCGGCAACCCTTCCGCGCCCCCACGGGCGCGGCCCCGTTGAAGCCTTGGGCCGGTGACCAACAATCGCATGGGCATGGTATTCCTTCCGCGCCCCCACGGGCGCGGCCCCGTTGAAGCCGCCATGGTGTGAGGATCATGGCGCGCCAACTGTGCGCCTTCCGCGCCCCCACGGGCGCGGCCCCGTTGAAGCTTCGCATTGGATTTGGCGTCAATACGCAAGCTCGTCCTTCCGCGCCCCCACGGGCGCGGCCCCGTTGAAGCCGAGTCTTGAGCAACTCCAGCGGACAACCCAGTCTCCCTTCCGCGCCCCCACGGGCGCGGCCCCGTTGAAGCATGGGTGTCGGCAGTGAAGTTTATTCGGCGGTCATGCCTTCCGCGCCCCCACGGGCGCGGCCCCGTTGAAGCAGAACCACAGGCGACGCGCCAAATTGGATTTTGTAGTCCTTCCGCGCCCCCACGGGCGCGGCCCCGTTGAAGCGACGCCGTCAGCAACTCGGGGCTATTCACGGCCACCAACCTTCCGCGCCCCCACGGGCGCGGCCCCGTTGAAGCGTCGGATCGCCAGCATCGTAGTTGATACTGTCACCCTTCCGCGCCCCCACGGGCGCGGCCCCGTTGAAGCTCCAAGGTGGATTGCCGCGCAGCCAGCGCAGGCCGCTCCTTCCGCGCCCCCACGGGCGCGGCCCCGTTGAAGCCTGCGTGGCAGGATGACATCGCCAGCGAGTTTCAATCCTTCCGCGCCCCCACGGGCGCGGCCCCGTTGAAGCAGCGTTCCGGCGATGGTACTGCCGGAAATCTGCACGCCTTCCGCGCCCCCACGGGCGCGGCCCCGTTGAAGCAATGGTGATGCTGCCGTCGGTGTTGGATTGCGGCACCCTTCCGCGCCCCCACGGGCGCGGCCCCGTTGAAGCATGGCTGGTTCGTACCCTTTTCACCAGTTTGGCCGCGCCTTCCGCGCCCCCACGGGCGCGGCCCCGTTGAAGCATAGCAAGAAGTCACCAAGATTAATTCCATATTTCGGCCTTCCGCGCCCCCACGGGCGCGGCCCCGTTGAAGCAAAATGGATGTTGCCAGCGCATTGACGTATCTTTCGCACCTTCCGCGCCCCCACGGGCGCGGCCCCGTTGAAGCTCCATGTTGCGCCACGTTTCATGATTATTCGTTAAACCCTTCCGCGCCCCCACGGGCGCGGCCCCGTTGAAGCGGCCTGCAAAATGACGCCAGCGGAAAGAAAGTTGAAAATCCTTCCGCGCCCCCACGGGCGCGGCCCCGTTGAAGCGCCAAAAATGAAACTGTTGAAACCTGAATTTATGAACCCTTCCGCGCCCCCACGGGCGCGGCCCCGTTGAAGCGCCACCGCCCGGCCGGCATACGTCCACGGCGTGTTCCTTCCGCGCCCCCACGGGCGCGGCCCCGTTGAAGCCATCCTGCCATGAAACACATCTACCAGGTCCCCGGCACCTTCCGCGCCCCCACGGGCGCGGCCCCGTTGAAGCATGGGACGTTTACGTCTGCGAATACGTGGTGGTCGGGCACCTTCCGCGCCCCCACGGGCGCGGCCCCGTTGAAGCAATCTTTCCTACACTACAATCACTTAGGCAAGGTTACCTTCCGCGCCCCCACGGGCGCGGCCCCGTTGAAGCATTGGCGATCAAAGCAAATGCTTCAACAGCAGTTCCCCTTCCGCGCCCCCACGGGCGCGGCCCCGTTGAAGCCACCCGCAGGGCAAAAAGGTTTGATGTGGTAAATGATCCTTCCGCGCCCCCACGGGCGCGGCCCCGTTGAAGCATTTTTGGCGAACGACACGTGTTCGCCGGTTTCCGGCCTTCCGCGCCCCCACGGGCGCGGCCCCGTTGAAGCCGAGACCGCCTGCGCTATCACATTTCCGCCAGTCCTCCTTCCGCGCCCCCACGGGCGCGGCCCCGTTGAAGCGATTTCCCACGATGTTGAAATTGTTACTCCCACCAAACCCTTCCGCGCCCCCACGGGCGCGGCCCCGTTGAAGCCGATAAAAGGGGGCTTGGCACCCAGTGGCAGAACGCGAGCCTTCCGCGCCCCCACGGGCGCGGCCCCGTTGAAGCCAGAACACAAGCTGCCCCGGCTTCAGTTCCTCGTTATCCTTCCGCGCCCCCACGGGCGCGGCCCCGTTGAAGCACCCCAGCCCGCCGTGAATCGGCAGATAGAATGCGGCCTTCCGCGCCCCCACGGGCGCGGCCCCGTTGAAGCCTCGGCCAGCAGTTCATCGGGCATCTTTTCCACCGTGGGGCCTTCCGCGCCCCCACGGGCGCGGCCCCGTTGAAGCGAATCCGCAGAGTGACACCGCCGCCCGGCG
>Ga0302320_10031061_pt1 | contig 10149 bp, 10 predicted proteins | sample Bog_T0_3_FD_202130 | JGI IMG/M metagenome (GOLD analysis project Ga0302320, IMG submission 202130) | Peat permafrost microbial communities from Stordalen Mire near Abisko, Sweden - Bog_T0_3 | ecosystem: Environmental > Terrestrial > Soil > Wetlands > Peat | place: Sweden: Abisko, Stordalen Mire...
AAGACAGCGGGCCAGTCCGTCCGTGCCCTTTGTAGGACCGTCGGCCACGATTTTGACGTTATTTTTGTTCTCATGACGTACGTCAAATGTTCCGCACGTCACACTCGGCCGTCTTCAATTTTTTGTGTGACAAAAAACTCTATATTTTTCAATTATTTAGCAAACCACCCCGTGTGGATAAGTCGAAAACCTTCCTGTGGACAACGACTTAGCCTAGTCTCGCCCGAGAACGCCCGGAAAATGGCAGGAAAAAGGCGCCGTTACTCCTTGAGCTCAAGCAACCGGGCGCCTTTTAGCCCCCGCAACCTCGCTTCACGGCATTTCAACCAGAAGTCCGTTGTGCAGGGTCAGGCGCCTATCCATACGTGCGGCGAGATCGGGATTATGCGTCGCGATCAGGGCCGCGAGGCCGGTTGCGCGGACCAGCGACATCAGGGCGGTGAAGACGCGGTCGGCAGTCGCCGGATCGAGATTCCCGGTCGGCTCATCCGCCAGCAGCAGCGAGGGCGCATTGGCGACAGCGCGGGCGATGGCGACACGCTGCTGCTCGCCCCCCGAAAGCGTGGAAGGGCGATGGCTTTCGCGCGCTCCCAGACCAAGATAGTCGAGCAATTCCGACGCCCGCCGGCTTGCCTCGCCGCGAGACAGCCCGGCGATCATCTGCGGCGTCATCACATTTTCCAGCGCCGTGAACTCTGGCAGCAGGTGGTGGAATTGATAGACGAAGCCGATCTTGGAGCGGCGCAGACTGGTGCGTTCGCGGTCGGCCATGCCGGAGGTGGCTGCGCCCTCGATCTCGACTTCGCCGCTGTCGGGCTTTTCCAACAGCCCGGCGATGTGCAGCAAGGTCGACTTGCCGGCCCCGGAAGGGGCCACCAGCGCGACGGCCTGCCCCGGCCAAAGCACAGTCTCGGCGCCGCATAGAATTTCGAGGAAGCCGTCGCCTTCCGGGTAGCGACGGACGACATGATCGAGCCGCAAGGCGGGAGTCTCATTCATGGCGCAAGGCCTCCACCGGATCGAGCCGCGCCGCGCGCCAGGCGGGATAAATGGTCGCCAGAAACGAAAGGACCAGGGTCATGAACGCCACGCCGATCACCTGCCCCGGCAAGACCACCGAAGGGAGGTGCGACAGGAAATAGAATTGCGCCGGGAACAGGTTGAGGCTGAACACGCGATTGACGAATTCGCGGATGTTTTCGAGGTTCAGCGCGATAGGCGTTCCCAGAGCGACGCCGAGCGCCGTGCCGGCCGCGCCGATCGCCACCCCGGTCAGGATGAACACACGCAGCACGGCGCCGCGCGTCGCGCCCATGGTGCGCAATATCGCGATGTCGCGGGTCTTGTCTTTCACCAGCAGGATCAGGCCCTGCACGATCAGCAGCGACGCCACGCCGACGATGATCGCCAGTATGAGGAAGATCGCGTCGCTTTCCACCTTCAGCACGTCGAAAAAGCTCTTGTTGCGCTGGCGCCAGTCGGTCAGCATGAACTGATTCTGAACCGTTTCATCGATTTTCGCGCGCATAGAGTCCATGTCGTTAGGGTCGGAAACAAAACCCTCGATGACGCTGACTTCACCTGGCTTATTGAAAAAGGCCTGCGCCTCTTCGAGCGGAACGAAAACGAAAAGCTGGTCGAAATCGGACAGGCCGAACTGGAAGATCGCCGTCACCGGATAGGATTTCATGCGCGGCGTCACGCCGAAGGGCGTTTGCGCGCCCTTGGCCGTCAGCAGCGACACGCGGTCGCCGACCCGCACGCCGAGATTATCCGCCAGCCTCTGACCGATGGCGATGCCGCCAGACTGGTCGAAACCGTCCAGCGTCCCCTGTTTCACATTGCCGACAATGCCCGGCAGGCGTTTCAGGTCGGATTCGGCGATCCCACGCACCAGGGCGCCGGTCTGCTGGGTCTGGGAGGAAATGCCCGCCGCGCTTTCCACCATGGGAATAGCCATGATCACGCCGGGAATTTTTTCCAGCGTCGCGGTCGTATTCTTGAAATCGCCCATTGGCGTATCGATCGATTGCAGGAAAAAGTGACCGTTGACGCCGATGATTTTCGCCATCAACTCCGAGCCCATTCCGTTCATCACCGACATGACGACGATCAGAGCCATCACCCCTACGGCGATGCCGGTCACCGAAAGCCCGGCGATGGCGGAAGGCAGGAAGCGGTGGCGGCGCGAGCGCATGTAGCGCAAGGCCAGCATCCGCTCGAAATACCCGAAAGGCGGGGCGCCGGAGGTTTCGCCTTCGAGGCGCAACAGGTTTTTGCTCAGAATGTTCATGGTTTTCCTTGCGAGCCCGCGAAGCAAGGCGGCGAATTAGACCGGAATTGAGCGCAAAAGAAGACTGTTCGGTGCAGGCGCGCTTTTCGCGCGACTCCACCGGCAAGCCTGCTTCTTATCTTTTTAACCTCAAACCTTAACTTTTCATCAAAGGACGGGCGTTGACGAGCCCCGCCCCGCGTTCACGCCCGCCGCAACACCGCGATATAAAATCCGTCGACGTCATGGCGCGCGGGCGTGAGCCGCAGCCCCGGGCCGTTGGGCGAGGCGGCGCTGGCCAAGGCGGAAAGTCCCGCCTTTTCGGCGCTCTCGGCCGCTGATTCGGCGGAAAAATGCGGATGTAGGCTGAGGAAGTCGCTCACGCGATCCTCGTTTTCCTCGGCCAGCAGCGAACAGGTGACATAGACCAGCCGCCCCCCCGGCTTAACAAATTTTTCCGCGCGGAAAAGGATTTCGCTCTGGGCCTTGATGCGCTGCTCGAGCGCGCCGGGCCGGGTGCGCCATTTGGCGTCGGGATTGCGTCGCCATGCCCCGACGCCGGTGCAGGGCGCGTCGATCAGCACGAGATCGCAGGCCCCGGCGAGATCGGCGACCGGATCATGCTGCGCCCCGCGGGGCGCCCGCACCTGGACATTGCGCACGCCTGCCCGCTCCAGCCGCGCGAAAATCGGCGTCAGGCGACGGCCGTCGGAATCGGTGGCGTAGATCTGGCCGCGATTATCCATGTCGCCGGCCATGGCCAGGGTTTTTCCGCCGCCGCCGGCGCAAAGGTCGAGCACCTGTTCGCCCGGCGCCGCACGGCCGAGGCGCGCCGCGATCTGCGAGCCTTCGTCCTGAATTTCCACCTGTCCGCGCACATAGGCTGGCTCGCCGGACAGCGCCGCGCCGCGGCCGGCCACGCCCTGAGCGATGCGAATCCCGAGTGGCGCGAAGACACAGGCGGAAGGCGCAAGGTGGTCGAGTTCGGCGAGCGCCTCCGCCCGCGTCCCCTTGAGCGCGTTTACACGCAGGTCGAGCGGCGCCCGGGCGGCCAGCGCCTTGCCCTCTTCCACGGCTTTGTCGCCAAAAGCCCTCGCAAAATTCGGGGCCAGCCATTCGGGAAAATCGCCGAGAACCCATTCCGGCGCGCCGGAAAAATCGGCGCGTTTCAGGTTTGTCAGTTCGTCCGCGGTGAGCGGAGGCGGCGCATGGCCGACGCCGCTGAAATGCGCCTCGATTTCCTCGACCGGCAAGCCGCGCGCCAGAACGAGAGCGCCGATCATTTCCGCGCGAGGCGTCTCCGACCTCATGAGCCAGCGGGCCGAGGCGCGGCGGCGCAACACGTCGAACACCAGCGAAGCGATGCCGGCGCGGTCCTTGGATCCGGCGAAACGATGGGCGAGGCCCCAATCCTTGAGCGAATCGGCGGCGGGCCGGCGGCGTGTTTCGAGATCTTCGAGAACTTCGATCGCGGCGGCGATGCGTGCTGAGGGATGCATGTCGGCCTTTACGAAGCGCGGAAGAGGAGCGCCGTCGTTTCACAGACGACGCGGAGACGCAACGCAAAAATGCGCAAGGCCGATTTCAACGGCCCTCAGGGCTAGCCCGAATTGCCTATCGCTTTGCCGGGGCGCAAAATCACATTCCCGGCGGGTCGCTTTCCGTCGGCAGGATCGGCTGGAGTTTCGCCATGTCCATGATCCGTCGCTTTGGCGCCGTCGCAAGTCTTCTGCTTCTCGCCTGTGGGTCCGCCGCGCCCGCGACAGCCGGGCGCATCGACGCGGAAGCGCGTCCGCAGCCCTTTGTGCTCTATTGCTTCAATCGCTACACCGGGGCGTTTCTGTACTGGGGCATGTGCGCCGGTTACCAGTTCCCCTGCCGCCCGCAACGTGCGGTCACATGGCGTTATCCGAACTATTTCATGCCCCACTATTGCTCTCCCGAAGACGAGCGCCGCGCCTCCTAGCGTCGGATGAGCCCTATCTAAAAGAAATTCGTGAGTCCGCGGTCCTGCGCAAGCGGCGGCGCCGATCCTTGGCTTTGTCCGATCAGTCAAAATGCGGCTTTATTTTGCCCGTGGCGGAACGGGAGCGGAGCCGTGGTCGTTTTACAGTCGCCGCTCGCTTTCATGCGGCGATACCGGCGAAGCGGCCCAGCGTAACGCGTTCAAATCCATCGCCGCGACGAGAGGGGGCTTTTTCATGCGCGTGATTCGATTGCTGGCCTTGTTGGCTTTTACATGCGCCGCCGCCTACGCCTTTCCGGGACCGGCCCGCGCCGAACCGATAGCGGCCTCGGCCGTCGCCTCGCAATTGTCGGTTTCCAACGGCCTTGTTCAAGATGTTTATTGGCGCCGCCATTACTGGCACAGGCATTATTGGCATCGCCACTACTGGCATCGCCATTACTACCATCGGGCTTATTGGCATCGCCCTTATTATCACCACTACGGTTGGCGCCGCCATTACTGGCACAGGCACTATTGGCATCGCCACTACTGGCACAGGCCTTACTGGCATCGCCGCTATTGGCGTCGCTGGTGACCCGAACTTATAAAGCGCAAAAACACCGCCGCCGTGCAAAACGGCGGCGGTGTTTCAAGCCCCTTACGCGCCCATGGGGTAATTCGGGCTTTCGCGGGTGATCGACACGTCATGCACGTGGCTCTCGCGCAGACCGGCGCCGGTGATGCGCACGAAACGCGCCCGGTGCTGAAATTCCTCGATGGTGGCGGCGCCGACATAACCCATGGCGGCCCGCAGGCCGCCGGCGAGTTGATGCAGGATTGGGGCGACCGGGCCTCGATAGGGAACCTGGCCCTCGATGCCTTCCGGCACCAGTTTTAACGCGTCCTTGATGTCCTGCTGGAAATAGCGGTCCGCCGAGCCGCGCGCCATGGCGCCGACCGACCCCATGCCGCGATAGGACTTGAACGAACGGCCCTGGTAGAGGAAGACCTCGCCCGGCGCTTCTTCCGTTCCCGCCAGCAGCGAGCCGATCATCACGCATTCGGCGCCGGCGGCGATGGCCTTGGCGAAATCGCCGGAATACTTTATCCCGCCGTCGCCGATCACCGGAACGCCAGCCTTGCGCGCTTCGCTGACGGCGTCGAGAATCGCGGTCAATTGCGGCACGCCGACGCCCGCGACGATGCGGGTGGTGCAGATCGAACCGGGACCGATGCCGACCTTGAGCGCATCGGCCCCCGCGTCGATCAGCGCCTTGGCGCCTTCCGCCGTGGCGATATTGCCGGCGATCACCGCCACATTATTGGACATGCGCTTGATCCGCATGACCTGATCCAGGACCTGTTGCGAATGGCCATGCGCCGTATCGACCACGACGCAATCCACCCCCGCGTCAATCAACATCTCCGCGCGCAAGAATCCCTTGTCGCCCACGGTGGAGGCGGCGGCGACGCGCAACCGTCCCGCATCGTCCTTGCAGGCCGACGGATGCAGGGTCGCCTTTTCGATGTCCTTGACCGTCACCAGTCCGACGCAGCGGAACTCGGCGTCGACCACCAACAGCTTCTCGATGCGGTGCTGGTGCAGCAGGCGGCGGGCCTCGTCCTTCTGCACCCCCTCGCCCACCGTGATGAGATTTTTGGTCATCAGTTCGGAGACGGGCTGGTCGGGCTTGTCGGCGAATCGCACGTCGCGATTGGTGAGAATGCCGGCGAGCTTTCCGGGGCGATTGTCAGACCCGCGCTCGACCACCGGAATGCCGGAAATGGAATGGCGGCTCATCAGCGCCAGGGCGTCGGCCAGGGTCTCGTCGGGGAAAATGGTGATCGGATTGACCACCATGCCGCTTTCATAGCGTTTTACGCGGCGCACTTCTTCGGCCTGCTGTTCGGGCTCCAGGTTGCGGTGGATGACGCCAATGCCGCCGGCCTGCGCCATGGCGATGGCCAACCGCGCCTCGGTGACCGTGTCCATGGCCGAGGACATGATCGGCAAGTTGAGCTCGATGCTGCGGGTGAGCCGCGTCTTGATGGACACGCCGGACGGCATGACCTCGGAATGGCCCGGTCGCAGCAAGACGTCGTCAAACGTCAGCGCTTCGGTCAGATAGGGGATTCCGTTCATTGCCAGCTCCGTCGGCGCGAGAGGATAGGGCGCGCCGAGCGCGTCCTGTGAGTTGGCGTGTGCTGATAGCATTTATAGGGACGGTTTCAAACAAATCCGGAGCCGTCTTGATAATTTATATTTGGCGGCGGGGAATCGACGGCGGTCGCTTGACCAGAATCGGCTGGGGACCGGCTACAAACGTTTTCCCCCATCGAAACGGCGCTAAGCCGCGCCAGCCACAGGCCGAGCGACGTCGCCTCCCCCGGTTCTGCGCTCGGCGGAGCGCCCGCGAGGCCGTGGATCGCCCGTTCGCGCGCCTCCTTGGGACTGACGCCATAGGTCTCCTTGAACAGACGGTTGAAGGCGCTCAGGTTCTTGAAGCCCAGCCGGTAAGCGATCGGCCCGATCCGCCGGTTGGAATATTCGGCCGCCACAATGTCCTGATAGGCCCGGTTAAGGCGCGACTTGCGGATATAGGACGCGACGCCGCCGACCGGCTCGAACAATCGGTAAAGCGAGGCGCGCGAAAGCCCAAACGTCGTGGCGAGGGTCTCGACGCCCAGCGCGGGCGATCGGAGCGTTTGATCGATATGGTGGCGGATGGTGACAAAAGACGCCAGCGGCTTGCCTCCATCCACACCGCCGGTTCGTGGGAGCAGAGGCGCGATGGATTTCACCGCGAGTTCGGCGACGCCATCGGCCAGCGCGTCCATTTCTTTAGCCGTCAGCTTGCCAGCCTGTTGCGCGAACAGGCGCAAGCTTCCGCCAATGAGCGCGGCGGCGGGCGAGTCGCGCCGAACGACGAATCCATGCAACGCGTTTTCGTCGTCAATCGATGCGAGCATCCTTCGTCTCGGAATCCATAGGGCGACCGCAGCCGCAGACTTTTCGCCGGGCGTGATTTGCAAGTCGAGCGTCTGAAGCAGATCGAGAAAGAAAACATCTCCCGCTCGGCATTCGACCGTCTTGTCGCCGATTGTTCCGGCGACGGTTCCGGAAATCTGGACGTGAATCGCAAATCCTTCGGCGCCCCCTCGCCTGATCGTCTCGGACGATCTGACCAGCCGCAGGCGCGGCGAGTCCGTTTCGGAGAGAATGAAATTACCGGTTGAACGCGCGACAAAATCGCCTTTGGCGCCCAACGGAGCGTCTACTCCGACATCGAACAGTCCGGCGTAAAGGCTCCGCCATGCGGTCTCAGGCCCGCCCTGCGCTTGCGGGAGAGTCAGCAGCGCCAGCGCTGTCGAGGAAGGCGGACGAAATCGGAAATCCATGGGTGCCCGAGCAAGGAAAATGAGGCGCGTGATCGGCGAGGGTCGGACCTATTTTTGTATCGCACATTTTGCAAAACATCCAGAAGCGCATTCCTTGGCGTTGTTCGTCTATTATCACGTGGAACTCGACGACCACTCGCTGATTCTTGCCGAGAACACGCCCGCCGAACGTTTGTCGACAACGTCGACCGTTTGAACTTCGACAATTGGGCCGAGCATCAGGCGCTTTACCCGGAGGGCAAGCCGATCGTCGAACTCCCCTATCCGCGCGCAAAAGCCCGGCGGCAGGCGACCGTGAACATTCGCGTCGCACTCGCTGCGCGCGCGGTGGCGATCGGCGCCATCGAGACTCTCGCAGTCGCCTGATACCTTTTCGATCAGCGAAAGCGGCGGCGCTCTGGCGCCGCCGCTTTTTTTTGCTTGGCGGTTAAGGGCCTCTGGCCTTTCTCGCTAGCCTGACGTCTTCATGACAAAAACTTGATGCTCTCGCTGAGAATAAGCTGACGGAACGGAAGCATTGTATTTGACTTTTCCTTTTTGTCCCAATAATTTACACATGTGAATATCCTGGTGTGTGTGCGGTCCGCGCGGGAGTTCAAATGCCTAGCGTCGAAAAAAATTCGCAGGGAAAACCTTTGAATATCTTGGACGGCCGGCAATCCCCCGGTTTTTTTGCCATTGATCCAAGCCGCATCGCGTTCCCGGAAATCAAGCGCGTGCCGCTGACACGCTTGCGATCGGTCAATTGGAGCCTGATCGCCGTAATCTTCTTTTCGCTAGCCTGTTGGATCATTTTGTTTGGCCTGACTTGACGCCCGGGCCCCGTATCGCCGTCATCGTCGCCACGCGCGACCGCGCCGCAATGGCCGCCGAACTGGTCGCCCGACTCGACGACCAAATACGCCGTCCGGACCATATTTTTGTTTTGGGCGCGAAATCCTCAGACCTCGAATTGGTTGCGGATCGTCACGATGTGACTGTCCGCGTTGTCCCCGACGCCTTGCCCGCGCTGCGCAGGCAAGGCGTGAAGCTCGCTGGCCCCTCCTACGATTACCTTGTTTTTTTCGACGACTCTTTCCTGCCGTCGCGCCTGTGGATCGCGCAGGCCTTAACCTATCTGGAAAGATGGCCGGAAGTGGCGGGCGTGTCGGGCGTTGTGCTGACCGAGGGGCGGGACATATTCGGTCGCAGCGTCCGGAGTAACCCAGTCCTTGTCGCCATGCTCGGAAATGCGGTACGCGGGCGGCCGCTGTTCTTTCCGGCGACCTGCATCGACGGCGTCAATATGGCCGTCCGCCGGTCCGCCCTTGGAGAAGATGAGCTTTCCGAGGGCATTTTCGACGATTTCGAAATCAGCGCGGGCCTTGCGAGGTCGGGGAGCATCGGTCAATTGACAGCGTTGTTTGGAGTGAATCGCGGCCCGGTGGCGGCGCCGAAAAACGGCCGTCTGCTGGGCGTTATGGACATGAGCCGCGACCTGAACACCATTCCGGACGCCGAAGCCTCTGGCTGGATGTCGAACGCCTTTGTGTCCGAAGCCGTGCGCGCCGTCAGGCCGCAGCGATCGCAAGGGCTGCGCGGCCAGGTCCGCGATTTATTCTTCAAGATGACCTCACAATAGGCGCCATGGATTTCCTGTTGGCTGGAAAAGACTCTAGATAGTCACTCCCGTTCCGCTGCCGGAAATAATCTTGCGTCCCTTCATCCTCACGCCGCTGATCGTCGCCTGCGCCCTGTTCATGGAGAACCTCGATTCGACAATCGTGGCGACCTCCCTGCCCGCCATCGCCGCCGACCTGCATCAGGACCCGATCGCGCTAAAACTGTCGATGACCTCCTACATGCTGGCGCAGGCGGTGTTTATCCCGGCTTCCGGCTGGGTCGCCGACCGATTTGGCACGCGGAAGGTTTTTCGCGCCGCGATCATCGTCTTCACGATTGGCTCGATCCTGTGCGGCCTGTCGAGCACCCTGCCCCAATTCATCGCCGCGCGCATTCTCCAGGGCTGCGGCGGCGCGATGATGACGCCGGTCGGACGGCTGGCCCTGTTCCGCTCGATCGAGCGTTCTGAAATTGTCCGCGCCATGGCCTATCTGACGATCCCGGCGCTGATCGGACCCATGCTGGGACCGCCGCTTGGCGGCTTCATCTCGACCTTTCTACACTGGCGCTGGAATTTCTGGATCAATGTCCCCATCGGCGTGTTGGGCGTGATCCTGACCACCCTGTACATCCCCAATAGCCGCGAAGACAATGGCGCCGCCTTCGATCTGCGCGGCTTTCTGTTGAGCGGATTTGGCCTGTCGAGCCTGATTTTCGGGCTGACGGTTTTGGGACGCGGCCTTGTCCCGCGCGACGCAAGTCTCGGCCTGATCCTGTTCGGGACCATCTGCATGGCGACCTGTATCCGTCACGCGCTGAAAGCCGAAAATCCCATCCTGGATCTCAGGCTTTTGCGCATAAAAACCTTTTGGGCGAGTCTGGTTGGCGGCTTCTTCTTCCGCATCGGCGTCGGCGCCACGCCCTTCCT
>Ga0302320_10031062_pt1 | contig 10149 bp, 11 predicted proteins | sample Bog_T0_3_FD_202130 | JGI IMG/M metagenome (GOLD analysis project Ga0302320, IMG submission 202130) | Peat permafrost microbial communities from Stordalen Mire near Abisko, Sweden - Bog_T0_3 | ecosystem: Environmental > Terrestrial > Soil > Wetlands > Peat | place: Sweden: Abisko, Stordalen Mire...
CCTCTATTGAAACCCCATAGCCCACAACACGCGGCTTAGTTCTTCATGCGTCAATCCAAAATTGAACCAACATCTCGAATATGAATCTGTCTGTCTGTTACCTCAACTTCGGATTGACGCTTATTCGGAAGATGCAGGCATTTTTCAGACGCTCTGCTTGAACATCTCATCTGCCATTATACCATCACATATCTTCATTACTGGGCCTGTCATGGTGGCAAAGAAGCCTTTACTGAAATTAATCTGAATATCTCCGCCCTGCATGTGAACAGTAATATCTGTATCACAAAGCCCCAGTCTGCGAGCAACCGCGGCGGCAGCAGTGCTGCTGCTTCCTGAAGCGAGAGTATATCCGGCTCCACGTTCCCAAATCTCGATCTGTATATTGTTACGATCCACAACCCTCATGAACTGTACATTTGTCCGATTAGGAAAATGAGGATCGACCTCCAGCAGAGGACCTAAGCGGTGTGCGTCTTCTGGCGTTGGGGAGTCCGAGAGAACAACGCAGTGCGGGTTGCCGATAGTGGCCGCGCAGAACGTCAAGATTTGGCCGTCAACCTCTATGGTCTCGTTCAAGACTTCACGATGGTTGCCGACAACAGGGATCTTCGAGCTATCAAAACTAACTTCACCCATTTCGACCTTCACACTTCTACCATCATCACTGACCACGCATGACACAGGACCTCCAATGGTTTCTATAGTGAAGCGCCCATTATCAACGAGATGCTCATCCCAAAGGTAACGCGCGAAGATTCGAAGTCCGTTCCCGCTTTTTTCCGCCTCACTACCGTCGGGATTGAGAATCCTAAGTCCGAATTCACATAACTCACTGTCCAAAGGACCAATAAGAATCCCGTCCGATCCAACACCATAGTTTCTATGGCAGATCAGGCGGATGGCATCAGGATCAAGTTCACCCTTTACATCGGCTGGACGAATCACAATGTAATCGTTACCGATGGCATGATATTTTGTATATTTCATTTTTGATTCCAAATCCGTTTTCATGGATTAGTTTTTATATTTTTAACGCTAAAGATTTCAGGTAACGTAGCATAAATCTGTAAGTTTTGAAATTGAGGAAAAAAGAGAGTAACATTTGCTTTTGCTAACTATGATTGATTAAGGATGATCCGTGTGAAATTTCTTTAGCCTGTATTCCAAGTCGGGGAACTGCTCACGTTTTACAAGGGATACACATGCCCTCAAGCCTTCGTTCCTGCTACTGCCAGTGATTGAAAGGGAGATTGAACTGATGCCATAATAGAGCAACTCCTCCATTAATTGATCGCCAGTAAACCCGGGATATGAGATTGTAAAGTAGAAACCATCCGCGATACGAACACCATTATCGTTATCATAAACGATCTGAAAACCGTTTTCGAGAAAAAGTTTTTTCATAATATTCGCTTTTTCACCGTATTCTTTCACCTCTGCAACGAAATCCAAAGTTCCGTCGTTGGCAGCTTTAAGAATGCCAAGAAGTGCATATTGTGCTGAATGGGATGTACCAGAGCTCAGGGGGTATATCGTCCCGAAAGTCATTGCCTTTCCAAACACATCAGAATTATAAAATCTTTTGAGATTAGGAGCTGTCGAATTAAACAATTTGTTGGAAATGATCATCATCCCTATACGCTGCCCGGCATAGCTGAAAGCCTTTGAGCTCGATATCAATAGGATATAATTTTGGGTATAATGTGCTACCGAGGGTTGATAGGGTGGTTGGCCAGGAATTGAATAATCCGTCCTGAAATCCATCGCAAAATACGCTAGGTCTTCAATTACAACGACATTATATTTATCAGCCAATTCAGCGATGCACATCAATTCACTTTCCGCAAAACAGATCCAGGAGGGGTTATTGGGATTGGAATATAGTATGCAGGAAATATTTCCCTTCGCAAGTATCTCTTCAAGTTTTTCTCTAAGTTTGGCACCCCTGTAATTATAAGCATCAAAGCTCTCATACTTTATCCCTAAAAGTGTATGTTGTTGTTTATGAACAGGAAAACCTGGATCAATAAACAGGGTGGTGTCTTTTTCTTTATACATCCTGTTGCAGATAAGGAATGAAGCAAAGCTTCCCTGCATACTACCAACGGTTGGAACACAGCCTGCTGGGTCAACATCAACATTCAGGAACATTTTAACAAACCTGGATATCTCCGATTTGAGTGGAACAATTCCATCTACGTCTGGATAAATGGCTGCAACACCAGATCTTAGTGCGAGGATTTCAGCTTCGATTCCGATCTTGGCAGGAGGAAGACCAGGGACTCCCATTTCCATGCGTATGAAACGGTCGCCTGTTGCGTTCTCAATATTATCGATCAGTCGCTTGATTTCCCTGATGCTAGCTTTGCCTATATTTGAAAGTTTACTTTCCTCAATCTTTGCTTTTACGATCTCGTAGTTGATAGGAGTGTCTTTTTTTTTGATAGGACATTGCTTGTTCATGGCTGAACTATAAGAAACTCAGTTTTGTGTGTCAAGGAAATCTTGGCCACAAAAGGTATTGCATTCTTTTTATTTTATCTTACCGCCCATCCAATACAACATTTAATTCTTCATCCGTTATCCGGGCATACTGTAAAGAGTAGGCAGCGTTTTTATGACCGAGCTGCCGTTGTACCGCCGCTACGTTGCCGGTCTTCTCGATAATGTAACGTCCCATGGCATGACGGGCACTGTGAGGAGTCTTGCCTTTAACGTCCGCAACTTTGCAAATATCATCCCAAATCTGATTGATGACTTTTACCGTTAAACGGCCATTGCCGTGAGGATTGGTACAAGGTGAAAGAAATACAGCCGGGGAGTTCCACTTTTCATCATCCATGCTTCTCTCTTTCTGAACATAATCTAGAATTGCTGCTACCCCTTCCCTGCTGATCTGATAAGCGTGTCGCATACCGCCTTTTTCTTCCACGGTGATTTTGCGTTTATCCGAATCAACATCTAAAATATTAACCGCCGTTACCGCCCTCCTCCGCATGCCTGTTTCAATTAGTGCATAGATGATTGCCCTATTCCGGTATGGCCGGTAACCTTTCCGCCGCGGACGCTCCTTTTCCCCCACATAACGCCGCCGTGACTTGCTCAGTCCTCCTATCTGCAATAGTAAATCTGATGCATCCAAAAGCCGTCTTCGTTCACCGGTGCTCAATGCCCGTTCAATCTCCAAGGAATTGGTAACCGGAATTGCCTTGATCCTGGACATGGGATTACCTAAAGGAAAAGACCGCAACCCATGCACCCATTTAGCAAAGGTCTTTAAATGAGTTATAACCCGGTTGATAGTTCGGTCACTCCACTGACGGGAGCCATCTTCATCAAGCGCCTTTCTTAAATGTTCTTTGAACTCTTCGGAAAGTCGTGGTGTCCATTTTGGCCGGGCATCAGTTTTTTCATTCAGCTCCATAAACTTTAAAAATAAAGCAAGGTCCCGCCGTTGTTCTTTTCGGGATCGTTCCATAGTTGTCACCGCATGATCGAAGTACCATTGCGCCCAAATCCGGAGTCCGTCAGGAGCGTTTTTCGGTATGACAACCAGCCCTAAATTATTAGGTGTAGCTTTTTGGTTAGACTTTGCGAGCATATTATTCATGATTCCTCCCGGAAAATGATTAAAAAGCTGTACCTAAGGTATCTTTTGTGGAGTGTAATTGCAAGCGGTATTTTGGGCTTGACTATTACAGTTGTAACAATTATAATAATTGCAACAATCTTTAATTCAGGAGTCTTAGACCATGATTAAAACAATCTCTGCTTTAAATGCCCGGCATAACTTTGGCCAGGTGATGAATGAGGTTTCCCTCAAGGGTGACGAATATGTTATTGAGCGAGCGGGTAAACCTCTGGTCGTTATGATTTCCGTGGATAAATACGATCAGCTTCAAAAGACCAGGGAAGCGGCCAAAGATGTATTCTTTAAGGTAGTAGACAAAATTCACAAAGGGAATCGAGGCATAAAATCTCAAGTGATCGAGAAAGAGATTGAAAAAGCGGTTCAAGCCGTGAGATTAGCTAGGCGACAACAATCTGCAACGGTACAGACTAGATGAAAATTGTTTTAGATACTAACGTGCTTGTCAGTGCCGTGTTAAATCCTCTCGGCAAGCCTGCCCTTATCCTCAAGAAGGTGCGAGAAGGTTCTTTGCAGCTCTTAATTTCAGAGGAAATGGTCACGGAAATCAAAGAGGTCTTTTTATATCCGCATATACAAAAGAGGCTTCACTGTCTACAGACGCCGGAACAAATCGAAGATTTTTTAGGAGAGCTCCTTATGTTTGCGGAAGTTACTACAGGGAAATATAAAGTTGAAGTTGTTTCCGCTGATGCCGATGATAACAAGTTTTTAGAGTGCGCTTTGGAAGGACAAGCGGATTTAATTGTGTCTGGTGATCAGCATTTAAAAGATCTGAAAATTTTTCAAGGAATAGAAATTATTAGTCCTGATGAACTTCTCAAAAAACTCCGCCCGTAAAACGGGTACGACAACGATTCGTTCATTTTGGGGCAACTTGGAGCAACCTTCATTGCCGATTATAACTCGGCCTTTAGCATCGAAGATCGTCCCATCTCCAGCCTCATCTACATAGTAATATTTGATGATCGAGTCAGTCATACCTTCCATTTCTTTTGATATTTTCCCTATAATAACTTCATTGCTTCAAGAGAAATTATGGTCTCCTTAGCGTATATTTACGCACAAATTTATCCTTCGCATAAATAAAAAATCCGCCAGAATTGAGCATGCTTCCGCAGAAACAGAGGCTTGGCGGATGTGCTGTGTGTATTATAGCTTTTGTGACATTAATGTAAAGCAGATTTTGCAAAGACTAATTCCTTTCTTTTTTATATCACCGAGCAAGTCTTTTTTTCATACTGTTTTACCAGAAACCCAAAGCTCATATTCAATTGCACTGCGTCATGTGGAATAAGAATATATTTCCAAGGTTTCCCACTGTTCTTGCTCGTATAGTCTGTCGCATGTTTACAATATTCAATCGCTGACCTTGATTTGTCTTGAACCTCCGGCGTATCAATATCTCCTTCTTTTTTTGTTTCAATCATATAAATTGCATCAGTAGTTTCGACAACAAAGTCTGGACTATACTGCCGTGAATTATGTTGCCAGTAAATATGGAACTGATTAATTCCCGGCCTGAGCCATTTTAGCACTTCTTTGTCATCCTCAAGGATAATTGCAAAATCTTTCTCCGTTTTAGAATCAAATTTATACAGCGTATGATACGCTTTTTAAAACCCCGGAAAGCATGGCAACACCTTGCTTGGTAAAGGCATAGGGTTTGGTTCGTCTGCCTCCCCATCTTGAGGTCGCAAATTGCGACTTCAAGTTTTGTCTTTCTTCTTCAGAAAGCTGAAAACAGAATTCTGTGGGAAACCGTTCGGTATTTCTTTTGACTTGTTCATTCAATCTTTTTACTTCGACTCCATAAATGTCAGCAAGGTCGTTATCAATCATAACTTGGAGGCCTCTGATTATTATAGATACGACTCTGGATTCTGTCGGAACTGATCAGTTCATTCTGGGTCATCGATTACTCCGTTTAATTACGTTGTCATTCTTCTGTTACATCTTTTTTTATGGTATCACATTTTATGATACCATAAAATGCCTTCTTGTTCATACCAGATTCATCTTTCTCAACTTTGTGATTTAAATATAGCACATCCAAATTATTCATCAAAAAGAAAACGACGGCTACTCCTAAAAAAGAGTGTCCTTTCTGTCGCAATCCCTTCGTAAGTCAGGTCAGTTCTCATGCTGCTTATGCTGCTGCTTATGCTGCTGATGCCGCGTCGCAATCCCTTCGTAAGTCAGGTCAGTTCTCATGAAGTACTTGAAAGATGGTGGGTACATCGATCACCTCAAGTCGCAATCCCTTCGTAAGTCAGGTCAGTTCTCATAAAAACACCCGAACAACAAATAGTCAGTTTAAAAGCAACCGTGTCGCAATCCCTTCGTAAGTCAGGTCAGTTCTCATGCGGAAAGCCAGAAAGCGAAAGCAAGAAAATCACGGCGTCGCAATCCCTTCGTAAGTCAGGTCAGTTCTCATAGAGAAACACGGCGCAAACCTTAACGCAATTTTTAACGTCGCAATCCCTTCGTAAGTCAGGTCAGTTCTCATAATGAAACCGGATTGAATGAGGATGAATATCCTGGTCGCAATCCCTTCGTAAGTCAGGTCAGTTCTCATCGGCATACTTTTATCTTTAGGAGAAAACGTTATGGTGTCGCAATCCCTTCGTAAGTCAGGTCAGTTCTCATCTATACCGACTTTGGTTTTAGCAAATTCAGCGTAGGTATAGGTCGCAATCCCTTCGTAAGTCAGGTCAGTTCTCATTTTAAAACTTTTAGCCAATTAGAAAAAGAAAATAGCGTCGCAATCCCTTCGTAAGTCAGGTCAGTTCTCATCACAAAGGCACGGTTTACGGTTGGAATTTCAACCGGGTGGAAGTCGCAATCCCTTCGTAAGTCAGGTCAGTTCTCATAGAAACATCATGAAAGAATTAAATAAAGCATTAAACAGCCGTCGCAATCCCTTCGTAAGTCAGGTCAGTTCTCATGGAATAGTTGTGTTGAGTATACGGGGAAGACAAATACGGTCGCAATCCCTTCGTAAGTCAGGTCAGTTCTCATCTAGGGACTTTCACGCCTATGTATACATACGGTGGCGGTTTTATGTCGCAATACCTTCGTAAGTCAGGTCAGTTCTCATTATTCTTTCCCAGAAAGATATGGGAAATTATATTCAGTCGCAATCCCTTCGTAAGTCAGGTCAGTTCTCATAACCAAAACTCACATTGAATCATCAACACTATGTAAATGGGTCGCAATCCCTTCGTAAGTCAGGTCAGTTCTCATAAAATCAAAACTGTGCGATAAGTGCTATGATGAAGTTATGTCGCAATCCCTTCGTAAGTCAGGTCAGTTCTCATTCCCACAGCTCCGATTCTCAATGGAAAGGTGTTCAGTGTCGCAATCCCTTCGTAAGTCAGGTCAGTTCTCATGTATGCTCCTGTACAAATCAATTCAGATGTAATTGAGGAGAAAGTCGCAATCCCTTCGTAAGTCAGGTCAGTTCTCATAAAAAATCCGCCCTTCTAAGGAGTATGAGAGTGAGTCGCAATCCCTTCGTAAGTCAGGTCAGTTCTCATTTCAGGATTTAGAAGAGGAATTGGCGAACCTGCAAAGTCGCAATCCCTTCGTAAGTCAGGTCAGTTCTCATATTTGGCATTGATTTAAAAGAAAAATATGGCTTTGAGTCGCAATCCCTTCGTAAGTCAGGTCAGTTCTCATTTCTGCAAATCGGAAAATATAAAGGGCAACAGTTCGAGTCAGGTCGCAATCCCTTCGTAAGTCAGGTCAGGTCTCATATGGCTGTGCCGGAGTAAAAACCGGAGAAACAAGCGTTGAGTCGCAATCCCTTCGTAAGTCAGGTCAGTTCTCATTATTTAAAACCATGATTGAATCTGCATTAACAAAAGGTAGATGTCGCAATCCCTTCGTAAGTCAGGTCAGTTCTCATTAAATAAAGTATTTGAAAGGAGATGGTGTATGGACGGGTCGCAATCCCTTCGTAAGTCAGGTCAGTTCTCATTTCGGGCACATCAAAAAGAATTGCTGGAACTTTATCCGGGTCGCAATCCCTTCGTAAGTCAGGTCAGTTCTCATTTTAAACAATCATTAACTAATAAATATGGTAAAGATATTATCGTCGCAATCCCTTCGTAAGTCAGGTCAGTTCTCATGAGAGTTATGGAAAACTTAATTTATAAAGAGCTGGACAGTCGCAATCCCTTCGTAAGTCAGGTCAGTTCTCATGCGACAAACAATGCAAGAACTTCAAAATGTATGAACGCCGTCGCAATCCCTTCGTAAGTCAGGTCAGTTCTCATGCGAAAAACTAGGATATGAAATTAAACCATTCATAAGTGGAAGTCGCAATCCCTTCGTAAGTCAGGTCAGTTCTCATAGAATCTGTCCAAAGTGTAAATCCGCTTACTGGGACAGAGAGTCGCAATCCCTTCGTAAGTCAGGTCAGTTCTCATGTCGTTTAGGAAATTCGATTGAAAGGGCATTATCAGTCGCAATCCCTTCGTAAGTCAGGTCAGTTCTCATCGGTTGAGGCGCCAGCCAAGACGAGCAACAATTAGTCGCAATCCCTTCGTAAGTCAGGTCAGTTCTCATTATATGTTGTGTCCGGTTTGCAAGACTGACGTTAAATGTCGCAATCCCTTCGTAAGTCAGGTCAGTTCTCATACAGAAACGACATGGAAGCGGCACTGGCAATTGTGTCGCAATCCCTTCGTAAGTCAGGTCAGTTCTCATTAATGAAGATTAACGAAATGTCAGGGGAAGAGTTGGTAGTCGCAATCCCTTCGTAAGTCAGGTCAGTTCTCATCAAGGTACTTACTTGACAATGGCCTTACGTTGTCATGGTCGCAATCCCTTCGTAAGTCAGGTCAGTTCTCATTGTGGATTTACTTATGGGTCGCACCATGCGGGAACAGTCGCAAGTCGCAATCCCTTCGTAAGTCAGGTCAGTTCTCATTCTAAAGCATTAGTAAAATTAGTAATTGAACTCAGTCGCAATCCCTTCGTAAGTCAGGTCAGTTCTCATTCTGGAGGGGACTTCCTAACGGAAAGTGGTATTTAGTCGCAATCCCTTCGTAAGTCAGGTCAGTTCTCATAGGAAAAACAAAATGAAACAAGGAGGCCAATTATGGTCGCAATCCCTTCGTAAGTCAGGTCAGTTCTCATAAATGGGCGCAAGCTAGGGCAAGAATGGCCATCGCCAAGTGGTCGCAATCCCTTCGTAAGTCAGGTCAGTTCTCATTCCGGGGGCTGTCTGAATAACTAAATCAAAGGGGGATATTATGTCGCAATCCCTTCGTAAGTCAGGTCAGTTCTCATAAAGTGGCGGCTGGCATACTAACACGACTAAAGCCCGGATGAGTCGCAATCCCTTCGTAAGTCAGGTCAGTTCTCATGTAAATGGTACTTAAAAAACGTTAACCAAAGTTGCGTGGAAAACCACGTCGCAATCCCTTCGTAAGTCAGGTCAGTTCTCATAAGGTGCGCCTAACGAAACGAAAGGAGCGCATCATGTGTCGCAATCCCTTCGTAAGTCAGGTCAGTTCTCATCCCTCTACCGCTCATTTGCAATACATCCATCATCATGGGTCGCAATCCCTTCGTAAGTCAGGTCAGTTCTCATGCTAAAGAACAACTTAAATGCTATCGGGAAAATGAGCCTGGTAGGTCGCAATCCCTTCGTAAGTCAGGTCAGTTCTCATCTAAACTTGCTAAACCTGGAGAATATGCAGCCTTGCTAAAAGGTCGCAATCCCTTCGTAAGTCAGGTCAGTTCTCATAAGGAACCCGAACCCGAACTTGTAAAGGAATCAAAGAAAGTCGCAATCCCTTCGTAAGTCAGGTCAGTTCTCATGGATTGATAAATCAGACATTAAGGAATTTCAGGATTTAGGTCGCAATCCCTTCGTAAGTCAGGTCAGTTCTCATATGGGATTATCATAAATTAAATAACTAACCCATCGTTGGGGTCGCAATCCCTTCGTAAGTCAGGTCAGTTCTCATTTTCACAAATGGATGTCGATAAGGAAATAGAAACGCTGTTACAGTCGCAATCCCTTCGTAAGTCAGGTCAGTTCTCATAGATGGTGTATGGCAATCATTAATGAAAAAGATTGGAAAGAGTCGCAATCCCTTCGTAAGTCAGGTCAGTTCTCATATCTTTTAAATCGGCTGATAAAATAACAACAGAATCTATGGTCGCAATCCCTTCGTAAGTCAGGTCAGTTCTCATATACACAAAAGTCACGTTGAGATTGAGGATCATCATATTGTAAGTCGCAATCCCTTCGTAAGTCAGGTCAGTTCTCATCCCGTGCTCAACCCCTTCTCTAACCGTATGATATTATTGTCGCAATCCCTTCGTAAGTCAGGTCAGTTCTCATAACTAGCAAAAGAGCTATAGTCAATAGTTGTGTATGAAGAATTTAGGCGGCGATCCGTTTTTCTTCCATACCGTTAACAAATTTCACTCCTTTAACAACATCAGCCAAGCGTTCCGGACGATGTAAACGAATCCAT
>Ga0302320_10031064_pt1 | contig 10149 bp, 6 predicted proteins | sample Bog_T0_3_FD_202130 | JGI IMG/M metagenome (GOLD analysis project Ga0302320, IMG submission 202130) | Peat permafrost microbial communities from Stordalen Mire near Abisko, Sweden - Bog_T0_3 | ecosystem: Environmental > Terrestrial > Soil > Wetlands > Peat | place: Sweden: Abisko, Stordalen Mire...
TTATTTCAACGTAGATATGGGGCGGTTTCACACCGCCCTTGGCTACTATAACTCCACCTACCATCATGGCACCTGGCTCCAGACGGCCATCGGTCGCCCGACATTTCTGGAGTTTGAGGATTCCGGCGGCATCCTGCCCGTTCACATGGTGGGCGTGGACGTTCATGGCGCCGTGCCCTCCGGAAGCCTGAACCTGACCTACTACGCCGAGGTCGGCAACGGCCTGGAGTATTCCGCCAACCCCAATCTAAACCAGGTTCAACAAGTGCTGTCCGTGAGCGATTCGAAGGCGCTCAACCTGGCACTGGTCGCCAAACCCAATTGGATGCCGGGGCTGCAATTCGGGGGAAATATTTATTATGATTTCATCACCCCGGACAATGCCAGCACGACCAACAACGTCCCGCACAACGACCAGGTGATTTTCGGGGCGAACGCGGTTTATAACAACGCTGACTGGGAGTTCCTCAACGAAGGCTATCTCATTCTCGACAAACCCACCGGCGGCAAGGAACACTACGACCCGGCGTTCTACACCCAGATCGCCCGCAGGTTCGGCCTGTTCACTCCCTATGTCCGTTTCAACTACTACGATATCGCGACGAGTGACACGCTCTACAGCCTGGATTGGGCCGGCGGGGTCAATGCGGGTCTGCATTATGGACCGAGTGTGGGGGTGCGGTTCGACTTCACCACCTATGCGGCCCTGAAAGTCCAGTATGACTATCTGGTAGATCATGGTTATAACGACGCCAGCCGCATCAATGCCCAAGCCTGCTTCACTTTCTAAATGAACCGGCATCCCGTCATCCTGAACTTCTGGGCGGGCAATCAATTTTTGATCTTTGCCTGTTGGGTGTGGCTCACCGCCGGATCGGCGCAGGCCCAAAGCCAAAGCGCGGACGTGGCCATCGTGGTCAATCCCGCCTGTTCACTGACGGATGTGTCACTGCCGGATCTCGCGAAAATCTTCAAAGCCCAACGAACAAAAACCCCGGACGGCAATAAATTTGTGCTCACCTCGCGCGAAACCGGCTCACCGGAACGCGAGTCGATCCTCTCGGCTGTTTATCAGATGAGCGATCCGCAATACGAAAAGTATTTTCTGGCGGCCACGTTCGCCGGCACCATTCAATCGGCGCCTAAAGTCATCGTCACCGGCGTTTCCGTCTGCCAGTTCGTGGCCTCGGAACCCGGTGCCATTGGCTACCTCCGCGCCACCGAGACAGATAACACTGTCAAGGTGCTGAAAGTTGAAGGCAAGGCCCCTGGCGATCCCAATTATCCGATCAAAATGAAATAGCCATAATTTTCCGCATGAACCGAAACATCAGCACATATCCGGCGATCGCCAGCGTATTGCTCGGGTTCATGACGTTCTGTGCGCCGTCGGGTTATGCAGGACCGGTGTTGGCAGGCTGCTGTCAGGGTCCTGCCGTGGCTCCGTCCGCCGTGCCGAATCCGGGTGATTCCGTCGCCGGAATCTCGACCGCATGGGAAACCGACGCCGGCAAACAAATCAAGCTCTCCGATCTGAATGGCCGGGTGCACGTGATTTCGATGTTTTACGCGACCTGCCAGGGCGTGTGCGTCACCACCAAGGAGGATATGCAGCAGATTGAAGCCTCGCTTTCGCCGGCGGCCCGTCAGCGCGTGGGTTTCGTCCTCGTGACGCTGGATCCCGTACGTGATACGGACGCCAGCCTCCAGACTTATCGCCGGACCGAAAACCTTTCGAAGCGACGGTGGACGCTCCTGCGCGGCGATGAAGCCGCCACGGCCAAACTCGCCAACTTGCTCGGCGTCTCCGCCGGGCGCGACGCCTCGGGTCGCTTCATCCACTCCAGTGAGTTGATCGTGCTGGATGCCTCCGGCCGGATTCTCCAGCGCCACAGCGGACTGCACGCCAACCTTTCGGCGATCACCAGGGAAATTGAAATCGCGGCATCGTCCCAGACCAAAAACCTATGAAACTTTCACCTCGAACCTGGTTACGCAACCTGCCGATTCATCGACAGATGGTGATCGCCACGCTGACCGTCTGCGCCATCGGGCTGGTGATGGCTTCCACCGTGCTGTTTTGGTTCGAGTCGGAGCAGTATCGCAAGAGCTTTGTGACCGAGATGGAATCACTGGCCGCCATTACAGCGCAGAACAGCATCGTTCCGCTGGCCACCAAGGACACCCAGGCGGCGGACAGCCTCCTCGCGCCGTTCAAACTGAAACCGGAGATTGTCGGGGCTTACATCTTTGACGCCGACAATACGCCCTTTGGCATCTTCCGCACGGAGGAACCCAATGCGGCGATTCCCGCCGGGACTCCGGAAGGCACGGTCGCATTTGCCGACGGTTGCGCCATTATCCGGGTGCCAATTGTCCAGGGCAACGTGCGGCTGGGCACGCTGCACTTGCGGGCGAATTTCCGGAAAGGTTACGTTGCGCTGCTGACCATGTACGCGGGCGTTCTGTCTGCCGCCTTCCTTGGCAGCAGCCTGCTGATTCTCCTGCTTTCCTCCCGCATGCAAAAATTAATTGCCGAGCCCATTGTGGCGCTGGCAAAGGTGGCGCGGGATGTGACCGAGAGCCAGGATTACTCGCGGCGGGCGGGTGAAGCCGGGCGGGATGAGGTGGGCCGTCTGACGCACGACTTCAACCGGATGCTGGAGCAAATCCAGTCCCGCGAAATTGCGCTGCGGGAAACCAACCGCTCGCTCCAAACCGAAATCACCGGGCGAAAACTGGCCCAAGCCAGCCAGGCGCGCCTGATTGCGATCGTTGAGGGCACCACGGATTTCGTCGGCTCGGCCACGCCGGACGGCCGCTGCCTGTTCGTCAACAGCGCCGGGTTACGCATGGCCGGGTTCGGCAAGGACGTGGACATCGCCAGCTTAAAGATTCCCGATTTCCACCCGGCTTGGGCGGCGCGAATCATTGTCGAGGAAGGATTGCCGACGGCCGCGAGCAAGGGGTCCTGGATGGGTGAGTCGGCGGTCGTCACCCGTGATGGCCAGGAAATTCCAATCTCGCAACTTATCATGGCCCACCGCGGTGCGGATGGTGCGGTGGAGTATTATTCCACCGTCGCGCGCGATCTTCGGGACAGCCGCCTGGCCGCCGAGTTAAAACAAAGTCAACAGCGCTATGAAGTCGCGGTCCTCGGTTCCAGTGACGGTCTCTGGGACCGGGATTTGAAGGCAAACGAAGTTTATTTTGCCCCCCGTTGGAAGAACATCCTCGGTTACTGCGAGGAGGAGCTGTCCAATGACTTGGAGACGTTTCACCGTCTGCTGCATCCGGAGGAAAAAGAACGAATTATTGCCAATCAGAATGGATATCTGGCCAGCCATTCGCCCGCCTACGAGGCCGAGTTCCGCATGCGCCACAAGGACGGAAGCTATCGCTGGATACTCTCGCGCGGCGCGGCGCTGCGCAATGCGCAGGGAGAGGCGTTCCGGTTTGCCGGGTCGCACACCGACATCACCGAGCGCAAGCTGGCCGGGGAGCAAATGGTGACCATGCAAAAGGAATTGCTGGAGGTCTCGCGCAAGGCGGGCATGGCGGAAGTGGCCACCGGGGTCCTGCACAACGTGGGCAACGTATTGAACAGCGTCTGCGTCTCCGCCTCCCTCATGCGCGAACAACTCACGGTCTCGAAATTGAAAGGCCTGGTTCGCGCGGTCGGCATGTTGCGGGAACATCCGGGCGACCTGGGTGAATTCATGACGCAGCACGAAAAGGGAAAACTGTTGCCCAACTTTTTCGTCAAGGTCTCCGAGCAACTCGAGGCGGAGCAACAGCAGTTGCAAAAGGAACTTAACAACCTTGGCTCCAACCTCGAGCACGTCAAGGAGATCGTGGCGATGCAGCAAAATTACGCCAAAGTGGCCGGGGTCATTGAAACCCTGTCCCCCCGTGAATTGATGGAGGACGCGGTCCGCATGAACGAGGTGGCGCTCAACCGCCATGGCGTCAATCTCATCCGCGATTTCCACGCGGTTCCGGAGGTGGCGGTGGACAAACACAAGGTGCTTCAAGTTCTGACCAACCTCATTCGCAATGCCAAGTATGCGACGGACAACTCGCCCACCAGCGACAAGCAGATCATCCTGCGCATCCTGCACCCGGACAATAACGGCCACGTGCAACTGAGCGTGATCGACAACGGACTGGGCATCGCCCCGGAAAATATGACGCGGATTTTTGGCGGTGGATTTACCACCAAGAAAGAGGGCCATGGTTTTGGCCTGCACAGCTCGGCCAATGCCGCCAAGGAAATGGGCGGCAGGCTCTTTGCCGAAAGCGAAGGCCCCGGCAAAGGGGCGACGTTCACCCTGGAACTACCCGTCGAAGCCGCCGGCGGGCGGCCGGCCGCCGAAATTGTCCCCCGCCTTGAAACCATCCACGCAGCTTGATCGATTATGAAAACCAGTGAACTCCCCAAGCAACCGCACCGAATCCTCGTGATCGATGACAACCCGGCGATCCACGACGACATGCGGAAGATTCTCTGCCCGGCAGCCGCACCGGACGATTATCTGGCAGCGGAAGCGGCGCTGTTTGACAGCGCGGCCGCGCCCGCGGAGACCGTCAAATTTGAGATTGATTCCGCTTATCAGGGACAGGAAGGGCTGGCCTTGCTGAAAACGGCGCTGGCCGAGGGCCGCCCTTACGCCATGGCATTTGTGGATGTGCGGATGCCACCGGGCTGGGATGGCGTCGAAACCATCAACCATATTTGGCAAGCCTATCCCGAGCTGCAGGTCGTCATCTGCACCGCTTTTTCAGATTATTCCTGGTCAGACATCACCCGTGAAATCGGCAAGACCGACAGCCTCCTGGTCCTCAAAAAACCCTTTGATAACATTGAGGTGCTCCAGCTCGCCCATGCCCTGACCGAAAAATGGACGCTCAACCGCGAGGTCAAGGGACGGCTCCGAAACCTGGATCAGTTGATCAGCTTGCGCACCAACGAACTGGTCGCCAGCAACGAGGAACTCAAGTCCGCCAACGAACGCCTGAAGCGGGAAATCGCGGACCGGATAAACATCGAAAACGCCTGGCGTCTCTCGGAGGAGCGCTTCACGAAGGCCTTCCGCGCGAGTCCCATTCCCATGTCCATCCTGTCGCTAAAACATGAGACCTTCATGGACGCCAACCAAGGCTTCGTGGAACTGACCGGGTTCAAGCTCGAGGAATTGCTCGGACAAAAGGCGGAAGGGTTTAATTTCTGGGCGGACTTCAACGACCACGCCACACTGCTGCAGAAGTTGTCTGACCACAAATCGATCCAGAAACTTCCCCGCAAGCTGCGCCATCGGGCGGGCCAAAACCGGGACACGCTCTTTTCCGCGGAATTGTTCGAGCTGGGCGGCGAACCTTTCATCCTCACGATTGTGCAGGACATCACGGAGCAGACCAAATTGGAGAATCAGTTGCGCCAATCCCAGAAAATGGAGGCGGTGGGGCAGTTGGCCGCCGGGGTGGCCCATGATTTCAACAACATACTGACCGTGGTCCAGGGTCTGGCCAGCGTGCTCCTCGCCAACCGTCCGCCAGAGTCCAAGGACCGCAAGCCCCTGGAAACCATCGTGACCGCCTCCGACCGGGCTGCCAGGCTGGTGCGCCAGCTCCTGACGTTCAGTCGCCGGCAGATTTTCCATCCCAAGCCGATTGATTTTGGGTCCAACCTGGCGGTGCTTTCGGAAATGTTACCGCGCCTGCTCGGGGAAAATATCACCTTAAAGATCCCGGCCCCGGCCGACCTGCCCATGATCAACGCGGACGCGGTCATGATGGAGCAGATGTTGATGAACCTCTCGCTCAATGCCCGCGATGCCATGCCCAACGGAGGTCAATTGACCATCATGGCCGAGGAAATTGAGGTCACCGCCGCGGCGCCCCGGGAGAATCAGGATGCCTATTCCGGCCACTTTGTCTGCCTAAGCGTGAAGGACACCGGTTGCGGCATGGCGCCCGAAGTGTTGGCCCATGTGTTTGAGCCCTTTTACACCACCAAACCGGTGGGCAAAGGCACCGGTCTTGGCCTGGCCACTGTTTATGGTATCGCCCAGCAGCACCGGGGCTGGGTTGAGGTCCAGAGCGAAGAGGCGAAGGGCTCATGTTTCAAGGTCTTCATCCCGGCGCTCGCCGAAGGCGGCCGGCCGGCGGCCGCGCCCCAACCCCAATCTTCCGCCACCGGTGGCAGCGAGACCATCCTGCTCGTGGAAGATGAGGAACCCGTGCGGAAATTTGTCTCGGACGTGTTGCGCTCCCATGGATATTCGGTGCTCACCGCCGACTCGGGCCCAAGTGCCCTGGAGGAATTCGCCAGACGCGACCGAAAAATCGATCTTTTGTTGACGGACATGGTCATGCCCGGCGGCCTGAGTGGTCGCGAGCTTGCGCGGAAGCTGCTGTCGGAGATGCCCGGCCTCAGGGTGATTTACACGAGCGGCTACAGCCCGGGCCTGGCCCGCAACGATCTCTCATTGCTGGAGGAAGGAAATTTTCTGGCCAAACCTTACGTGCCGTCCAAGCTGCTGCAGATGGTCCGCCGTTCGATGGATCGCCTGCCGCCGGCGGACAAAACAGTGCTGGCCAATTAAATTTAACGGTGGCTCAATTTCCTGAAACCTGGCTGAGCGAAACCAAAAAGACATCGTTTTCGCGCATCAGCAGATGCCATTCAAAATTACCGCCGGGCCCAATCTGGACGACCTGATTCAACGCGGAATGACCATCGCTTTTATTTTTCAACTGCTCGAGTTGCGCCGGTGACAAATACAGCGGACTGCCCAGGTCCAAATAATCGGCGTAAACATCGTACAGCCGGTAACCGACGCCAAATACTTTGTACTGGTATTTGCCCGCCGGCAAATCCTGCGTGAAATAATTCTTATCAGGCTTGTCCTGATGCAGACTGGTGAAGTTCCACACCAACGCCTGCACACCATTGGTCGACCGGCAGAAGATCGCGTCGGGCGCGGCCGTTTGCAATTCCTGGTCGCCCAGCTGGTGCAGGAATTGATACCCGTAATACGCCGGTTTGTGCAGGCCCTGAACATTGATCAGGCCGAAGCCGCCATGAAATGGTGAAGGCGGCAGGGCATAATTATTTGCAAAGCAAATTTATTTTTGGCCAACCGTCAGCAATTGGACCGGCCCGAACAAACCCGCAGGCTCCAGCGGCGTCTTTGCGGTCAGTTTGCGGATGTTGGTGCGGGTGAACCGCTCCGCCGGCGGCAGGCTGGCGTCGCCGATGATACGGTTTGGCCAAAAGTTTACGACCCCGACTTCAAGTTTGTTTTCGCCGGGTTTCACCGCGGCGGAAATGTCCGCGCGGAACGGGGGACACCAGACGATGCCGCAACTTTTGCCGTTCACTTTTATCTCCGCCAGTTCGCGCACGCTGCCGAGATCGAGCAGCAACTTTTCACCCGGAGACGGCGCCGGGGAAACCGGCAGATCAAAGGACTTTTCATAAACCGCCGTGCCGGAATAAAACTTGATGCCCGGTTCGGGACGGGTCGGCCAACTCACGAGCGAAGGGAACTGTGCGGTTGCCGGCCCGCCCCACTTCGGATCAAAGTGCACCGTCCACCGGCCGGAAATATCCTGCACGGGCACAAGGTTCGGCGAATTGGATTTGGCGGTGGGCGGATGCGCCGGCGCCGGCTCGCGGAAAATCAAAAACCACGACCCACATGGGTCGAAATCCAGCGGCACAAAAATGCGCCCGTCCTTCTCCGAGTAAGCGGCGGCGAATTTCCGCTCGCCGGTGACGGCGTTCCATAGTTCCGGCGCTTTGCCGGCCACTCGGAAGGCACAATTCACCGAGACGGCATTGGTGGCGCGGTTGGCGACGAAATAAATTTCGGCATCGTCAGCGGTGCGGTGGATGTAATCCAGCGGCCAACCGGCAGCATCCAGAAATTCGCAATCCGGCGGGATGCCGTCGGCCTGCAAAACCTCGCGCGCCGTGCTGCCGGTGATGACGCGGCCGGCTCCCATTTTGCCACCCCAAACTTCGTCCGCGAGTGTTTGCACTTCCGTGTCGGCCGCGGCGAAATTTTCCAGCGTTTCAGCGCGCGCCGGCTTCGGGCCGATGACGGTGGCGCCGGCGGCCACCAGCGCTTTGATTTTTTGCAGTACCGGCAAGGAAATCTGGTCGCGATCCGGCAACACCAGTAAGCGGTAGTTCATGCCGTCGGGCAGGTATATTTTTCCCTCCCGGACGCTCGCGCGCTCAATCAGCGCCTCGGCGGTGATGACATCGTAGTCGTAGCCGGGCTGGATGTGCGTGGGATCGGAGGACTTGAGCTGGGAAAAGTTCGGGACGTGGTCGCCATAATAATAAAGCACATCAGCGGCGAAATGGCCTTGCTGCAGCAAAAATTCGCAGCGGTCAATGTAACTGAAGAAGGGTGCGGACTTTTCCCACCAGGTCACCTTCGGATTCAGGTGGCTGCCGGCGAAATATTGCTGGCCGGGCACGCCCGCCTCGTCCGGTGAGCAGACAAAGGCGTGCCAGACGAGCCGGTTCATGCCTTCACACAGCGCCTGGTCGAAGGCCGGCTTGAGGTTGTCCCAGATTTTTTCCTGCCAGTTCGGCCCAATGGTGGTAAACCCCTCGTCCTGCGTGATGCGATGGCCGTAAGTGTGCGCGGCGCTTGCGGGCTGTTTGACGAAAAAGCGGTTGGCGTCGCCGATGCGATGCTCCCAGGACCAAGCCCAGAATTCGCTCATTGGGACGTCGTCCCAGCCGAGACAACGCTGCGCGTCGATCGGCACGGCGTGCGGGCCGCCGGATTCGGGATGAATCTCCAGGCCGTGCGCGTGCGCGTGGTCCCGAAACAGCCGGTAGTGGTTGTCAATCGCCAGATCCCCCAGCGTCTGGCGGTAATCGAAAAGAAACCGGTCACTCTCGGGGCGGGAATTCACGATGTGCCCGGCGAGCACAGGCAGCCACGGCCGCAAATCGTAGCCGTGGCGCCTCTGAAATTCCACCGGCAGAGTCGGCGTCCAGTTGGCGAGTTCGATTTCCCAACTGTCGGTGTGGAGGTACTTCAAGGTTTTTCCCGCCAGCGGTCCGGCATCGTCGATGAGGGGCTCCACGATTTTGTTCCAGTAATTTTCAAACGCCGTGGCGCTGTAAACGTCCAGCGCAAAGCCGCCCCAGCCCTGGCTGCTGGTCGAGACGTAGGCGTTGTCGCCGATGGTGTAACCAAAGCGAAAGATCTTCCAGTCGCCGGCGGGGGCGTCCCAATGCAGCGCGCCATCAGCGGAAACATGGGCGGTCAAATCCAGGACCTCCGACGCGTCGGCATCCTGCTCACCGGGCGTGGCGGGAATTTCCTGAAACAGCGCCGTGGACAAGGGCGAGGAAAAGGGCTTGAGGGATTCCTGCAAGGCTTTTTCCTTCCAGTTTTTCAACGGCGCGTGCGGGTTCAAACCCTTCAGGCGATAGGCAACCACGGCGCTGTCGCGGTAAAAATGTTCGCGCGCCGGGGGCTCGGGCAGGTTGATTTGGAGGTTGGTGCGGCCGGGGATTTCCAGCTCCGACCAGACATATTTTTTTGCGGCATCCTCCCTGGTCACCTCCGGCCCGCCGAGATTCCAGCCGCTCAAGATATTGAGGCTGATCTCCAAGCCAAGCCGGTCCGCCTCGCGCAGCGTGTGCTTGTAAAGCTCGCGCCAGGCGGGCGAAAAAAAAGTCGGCCCGTGCGGCACTTCGGCATTGCCCTCCTGCGAGGCCCCGCCGGCGTCAATCAACACGGCGCCGCCAAAGCCCTTGGCCTTCATTTCCTCAAGGTCATGAGTAATGGACGCCTTGGTGACATTGCCGTTGAGCCACCACCAGTAGGCGCGCAGGCGCGCTTCTGTCGGTGGATTTTGCCAGCCGTCGTCGAGTGGCGCAGACCGGGCCGGGCGGGCAGCGAGAGCGGCGCAGGCAAGCAGTCCGGCAAGGATGGTTTGGCGGATATGTTTCCGGCTTTTGTCAGAATACATATTCATAGATGCTGACCAGCATGGAGCTTATAAGAAAGTAGGAAAAATTGCGTCAGCGTCACGCTCGGCGGTGGCGCGCAAACTTGGCCGGTTGGGACAACTTCAAATGGAGTGTGGATGCGAAATTGTGCATACCGAAAG
>Ga0302320_10031066_pt1 | contig 10148 bp, 9 predicted proteins | sample Bog_T0_3_FD_202130 | JGI IMG/M metagenome (GOLD analysis project Ga0302320, IMG submission 202130) | Peat permafrost microbial communities from Stordalen Mire near Abisko, Sweden - Bog_T0_3 | ecosystem: Environmental > Terrestrial > Soil > Wetlands > Peat | place: Sweden: Abisko, Stordalen Mire...
AGAAACCCAACGCCCTCCAGCCTTTTCCACCCTAAAAGTGCGTCTCTGGTCTTCATTTTTTCAACGATTTAACTCGCACTAGCCATGAAAAACCGAGAATATCCCAACAAAAAGAAAAATTGATGAAAACAATCAGGTACATTTTATTGGTGGCAGCAATGCTTTTGTCGCCCAATCTGCTCCACGCCCAAACCACGGTTGAGGCGACCGCCGAAGCGCAGGGATTGCAGACGGTTTCATACGATAGTTTGCCAGCCTTTGGAACTTACTGGCTCGTAATGCCAGGCGGAGCCTCAGCCCCGCTCCCGACTCCGCCAAGCAATCCCGCTTTGCCAATTTTCTCCATCACAGACACTATTTTCCTTGTAGATGAAACGAGTGGAGAAATGGCATCAGCCAGAGTATCACAAGCAGAGTCGAATGCAGTTGTGAACATCATTAACCAAGTTCAAACAGCCGAAGCAAACCAGCAAATGCACGCAATGGCGCGGGCAATGGGAATGGATGTCCCTTCACCGGACGACGGTGGTGATGGCGGCGATTATTCCGCCACGTTCAGCAATACCTTCTCAATTGACACAAATGGCTTGTGGTTGGAGATTACAAACGTGTCAAATGGCTGGTCGTATCTGAATCTTCATAATGCGACAAATCAGGTTTATGCAATTTGGAGCACAACGGATTTATTGGCCCCTTGGAATGTCGAGACGGAAGTTTGGCCGACGGTTACGAATTGTATGCCGTTTTCTATCCAGAACTTTAACCGGCAAAATTTGTTTTTGCGGGCAGAAGATTGGACAGGCGTGACTGAGAATGGAAACACCACCCCGGACTGGTGGTTTTGGTGGTATTTTGGAACGACTGCGTTATCAGACACAAATTTGGATGCAGATGGCAACTCGCTCTTGTCGGATTATGAGAGTGGCACAGACCCAAACATTATCAATTTTGAGATTGCGGTGACGAATGATTATGTCAACAACATGAGTGTGCCGGTGCAATTGAACATTATGAACGGCACGCCATATTATTTTGCTGTGTCGGTGGACGACACCAATTATGCTACCGATGCGCACTGGCAGGCTTATGCGGGGACAAACTTGGTGGTAAATCTTGGCCTTACAGAAGGCTGGCATGATGTTTGGATTGGGTTGCGAGGTTTTCCGGCGAACGGAACGCAAACGTGGCAGTATCAAAGGTTGAAATTGCTTTTGACGCCGCCGCCACTGGTCATCACCGGCCCGGCCAGCAACACTGTGAGCCAGCCGGTAATCCAATTGACGGGATTCAGTTCGGAAGCCTTGTTTAGCATCAGCTACGACATTACCAATGTTTACGGGTTGGCGACGAATCAACCAGTGATGGTGATTGACCAGTATTTCGATACGAACATTTGGGAATTCACGACCAACACCTTTCAAGCCTTTGACGTTTCGCTTGCCAATGGCGTAAACACTTTTATCGTCCATGCAACCGATTTGGCGGGAAACATGGCGACGACCAATTTTAGCGTCACATTGAATTACTCCAACAAGCCCGCACCAGTGGTGCAACTGAATTGGCCTCAAAGCGGGGTGCAAATCTGCGGAACAAGTTTTACCTGCAATGGCTGGATAAGCGACCCGACAGCGACAGTCTCCGTTCAACTGGTGGATACGAATGGTAATACCACCGCTATAAATGCCACCGTGGGGCGCGATGGGAACTTTTGGGCGGCAGGTATGCCGCTGATTGGCGGGACAAATGTTCTGACGCTCACCATGACTGACGTTGTGAGCAACACGGTCACGACCAATCTTGCTGTATTGCAAGGCAGTGTGGGCTTGGGAATTGATTCTGTTTCAGTGGGGCAATCGGCGATAACTGGTGAAATCGCTTCAACCAATTACACGGTCTGGGTGAATGGCTCGCAAGCGACGAATAACGATGATGGAACATGGGCAGCACAGATTACTCCGGTAGGAAATAGCGGCGGAGTAGTAGAGGCAGTCGCAATTCCAAATTCGGACAATGGCGGTAATGGTTCCGGCGGCAGTCCAGATTCGGCTGGCAACCCACGGTCAGCACAAGCACAGGGAACGCAAGTGGTGCTTACTGCTTCTCAAGGAGTTTATATTTACTCCTACCACGAAAACGATACGGAAAATTACTATATTCCTCCCTATACCAATTCTGGCGGGTACGTCTTTCCTAGCTATACCTATTCGGACATAAATTTTACACATTGGGACGATGGTAAAGGCGGGAATGGACAATGGATGTTTAATGATGATTCTCCAGTGCTGTGGGTTTACACTTGGCCCGCCTCTAGTTTTCCTCAGCCAGTGCCGAGCGGAACTGGTGTTGAAACGTATCTTGATTATCCTGACATTCCGCCTTACACAACTACTGTTAATGCCCCACGGCTGGCAAAAGAGCATTGTGGTATAAATGTTGGCAAGTCACCCCTTATGCCGACGAATATGCAATGCACGGCTGATGCCAAAATCAAACTCGCCACTGGCGGGCCTGCGGGTTCCAGCAAAATGAATCTTTGGGTGCTTACACCCTCTGCGACAAAATACGATTTTCCGTGGTCAATTCCCGGTGGTGATACTTGGTGGCATTGTCTCACCGGCACTGCGATACCGGCACAAAACATTTCAATCAACGGCCAAACAGCCGAACCGGACGGCAATATTTATGTTATGTTCGCAGACAATACGAGTCCTGATATTACGCCAACGATAGTGAACGACAATCCCAAGAACTATACCTTTGATGTATCTCCGCAAGAATACATTCCTACACACACAACAGAATGTACGGCCACGGGAAATCCCGATAATACAAGAACGACAATTGGCATTGGCGAATTGGTTGACTTTGGTGGAATGCCAGCCGGAACTACTTGGAGCGTTTCGGGCCAAGGCACTATCAGTTCAACCAACGGTTCGGGTACTGTGTTTACAGCTTACATGAGTCCGGGAAGCGCAACAGTAACCGCCACTATTTACAATGTGACGATTACGACAACATTAAATGTGGTTGCCCCATCGGGAGTTCAAGTGGCAGACCATTATGAAAATCCGCAAGGTTGGGCAAGTGGAACAGCAGAAATTGGTGCCGATACAAAATACTTGCTGAATATCCTCCCGACGACAGTAAGCTTTATCAAGGCTTCAATGCGAGAAGATATTCCAGCCCATTCGCTCACATGGCCTGATGGTATCACTGATAATCTCCCGGCTCAAATTGTTCCTGTTGGCCCCGGTGATTGTGGAGACGTGTTCACAGATGAAATTCGAGATGGTCTAGTCACGAAATACAACATTTTCAACGGGACAAGTTTTGTAGATTTTTCATTTTCTTTCAGTTGGCCGGATGAGTACAAAAATCAAAGCGGTACTTGGGTGCAATTCACCACCATCAACACGCAGACTCAATTCAGCGGCTCAAATCTTACAGGACAACAGACCTATCAAGGAGTTTCCGGTGCTCCGATTGGCCCATTTCAATGATTGAAATAGCAGAAAACTAACATCAAATAAATTCGTTATGGAAAGACAAAATTTCAAATACTATCTTGCAATGCTGCCGTTGTTTATATTTGCTGGTACTGCGGTGGCTTTCATTTCCCAATCCTTTTCAAGTTGGGGGAATCTCACAAAAAACAGCCCCGACATTATTATTGCTCGCTGTCGTGAAACGCCAGAAACCATGAAGCCAAATGGACACATGGTTGACACCCAAGGCTGGATTATTTCCAATATGGAAGTTGTTTCCGTCTTAAAGGGAGCTACAAATTCTGGAAATGTCAAATTAGGTTCAGAGTATTGTCCAAGACAAGGCGAATTCTATTTGATTTTCTCTAACTACCACGATGGATATTATACATCCACAGAGTCATATCGTTTCGTTCCGCTCGGTCTGCAATTTTCAACGAATATGATTGAGGGCGTCACGCTAGACGAAAGAATACAGAATCTTTTGGAGCGTCGGCTTAACAGCTTGAACCAGCAGATGAAAAGCGAACAGGAAGAAAAGCAACGACTGGAAGATGGCCTTAAAAACTAACAAGGGTACTTGGCGTCAGCTATCGGATGTGAAAAGCGCGGCAGAACTGCAATAGAATAATGGTTCCTTTGAAAAAAATAAGTATTCTCACAATTGTTTTAATTGCATTCACTGCAAACGCCCGAATAATCGGGAAATTTCCCGGTTGGGACAAGTTAAAGGCGGATTCCCAATACATAGCCGTGGTTCGTTGTGCCAATCCTATACCAGCAAAAGCCAACGTATTGGTAGAAGGTGCAACGGAATCTGATTCAGAAATTCAAATCGTCTTCACTCTCAAAGGGACGAACAACGTCAGTTCGCCCAATTTGCTTACTGACCATGAACTATCATCCGGCCAAAAGTATTTGGTTTTCGGGTATTTCAACAATGACGCATATTGCGCGTATGAACGATTTCGTGTTGTTCCACTGGACAGATTCTTTTCAACTCATTCTATCGCCGGTCTGCCGTTTGACGAGCAAGTGGACACATTGTTAAAAAGCGCACTTGAAAAGGCAAAGCGACAAGAGGCACTTGACCAAGAAGAAGAGCAACGGCTGGAAGATGCCTTCAAAAAGTAACCTATGCAGCCAACGCAAAAACATCAGGTATCACACGCGGCACGGGAAATTCTTGAATGACTTTGCCGTCAAGCTGCGGATTCATTCCTGACTTGAAGCCGTTCCCTTGCTTGTAAAAAAACGCCACGCCGGATTCCTCGCACTTCGCTTTTGCCGCTCGTGCCCAATTCAAATCTTGCGGGCGATAATTTTTGCCGCTTTCACCGCCGTAAATCAGCCAGTCCAGATTTTGCCAATCCAAGTCAGTCACAAGGCCAAGCGCGGGTTCTTGGCTCACAAAACGGACAACGGCGGGAATTTTTGCCAAGTGGTCATTGAATCGCCAAACGTAGTCATTATTTTCCACGCTCACGCCAAGCCAGACATTCGGATAACCCTGTCCCCAATTAGCCGGAAGATTATCTGCGATGCGTTCGGCACGTTTAGTCAGAATTTGCCAATCCAGCCACGGCGTAGCGCGAACGAGCGGCCAAAGTTTCTCGCGCTCTTGGTCAATCGTCGGGTGATTTTCAAATACGTCACACATACTTGAACAGAACACGCGGCGGCGTTTTCCGGCCTGTTCCGCCTTGCGATTCCAATTCAAAGGCCCGTTCCAATGTTTCGCGCCAAATGTCAGGCGCAACTTGTTCACGCCCCAAACGTCATGCCCGCAACGGCTCGCAAAGCCATCGGCATAGCAGTTTTGACACCCCGGCGAGACTTTAGAACAGCCCCAAGCGATGTTGAATGTATCATCCGTCCAAGCGATAAAAGTATTTTGTCCCATAATTTCATGGTGCAGTTATTTCATTTTGCGTCAACAAAGAAAGCGGGTCAAAACATCCTTTTTTGGCGTCAGTCCATGATAAATTAGTGATGGCGGCTAATTCCGGCCTGCGCCGTGCCGTAATTGACCGTTGGCGAGCTTTGGGCGTAAGAGGTGGGTGTTTTACAGCCCAAAATTCGATGCGCCAGACGCCAAATAAACGCAGAATAGCGCGATGTTTGCCCAATTGGATGCCATCGGCTCATAAAAGGCTTGGGGAGGTTCTGACCGTGCGTAAAAACGTGAGTGAAGGCGTTAGATACAGCCTGAAAAAGTAGTTACTAAGTCCCCTTGTGTAGCCTCGTAGAATCAGGTAAAATCAGTCCCGAAATCGTTAGTTACTGTGCGATTCCGACCCTCGCCTCCACTCAAGGAATCATCCGATTCCATTGAGTTTCTCAGCCGAGGCAGGGCGGAAAACCCCTCAAACACCCCCGATGTGCACCAAAACGTGCACCAAAACGGCCAGGCGCGCCGAATCCCGCTTAATCCGGCGTAATCCGGAAACAAAGTGAGCCCGCCTGCCGTGGGCGGAGTCGCTCCGAACCTATACTTCATACGAGTATATGAAGTCGAAGCGCTATCGCGTGGTTTGTTTGGGTGGCCGGAACGGCATGTTCTATTGCAAGGACACCGAGACCGGTGCCCGCCCGTCCCTGCATACGAAGGATCGCAAGGAGGCGGAACGTCTCGTCCAGCACAAGAACGAAGCGCTGAAGAACCCCGGCATCAACCGCAAGATCGGCATGGCCTACCTGTCGGCAGTGGATCCCAAGCTGGTCACGCGCATCTGGGAAGAGGTGATGGCGGACATCATTCTCGACAAGCAGGGCCCCACTCTACATCGATGGAAAACGGCCATTAAAGACCCAGCGTTCGATATCATTCGCGAAAAGGTGGTGGTCACCACGATCGCGGAGGATTTTCTGGCCGTCTTGCGCACGGGCACCGTCAGCACCAATGTCTACCTCCGCCGCTTGCAAAATCATTGTCTCGATCTGGGTTGGCTGCCGGTGCCGATTCTGCCGAAGAAGAAATTTCCGAAGGTGACGCACAAGGAAAAACGCGCCATCACTTGGAATGAACACTGCCGGATCCTTGAGCGCGAGGGCAATGCCGAGCGCCGGGATTTTTATGAGATGTGCTGGCATTTCGGCGGCTCCCAATCCGATATCGCGAGCCTCGATGCCAGCGACTTCGATCATGACAACCGCGGCTTTTCCTACGATCGATTGAAAACCGGCAACCTTGGCGGCATGCGCATTGGCGATAAAGCGTGGGAGGTTGTGATGCGCCGTCCGCGCACGGGACCTCTTTTTCCTTACCTCATCACTGTCCGTGAAGCGGATCGGGCCACGGAATTTAAGCAGCGTTGTGAGGGACTGGGCATCAAAGGGGTCACCTTGCACAGTTATCGCTACGCGTGGGCTGAACGTTCTGCCAACGCCGGATATCCCGAACGCTATGCCCAGCGCGCGCTCGGGCAGAATTCCAAAATAGTTCACCGCGCCTACGCTAAGAAAGCGCAAGGCCAGCTTCCCTCGCTGGAGGAGTATGAGTCCGCCAACGCAGCGGCCAAAGAAAGTGGAAAGATTTTAGTCCTGCAACACGAAGCCGAGGTGCCCGTGGCCGTCTCGCGCAAACTTGAACAAGCCCATGGAAACGACCGAAAGAAAAACTATGAAAACAACTAAAATACAGTGGTGCCATTCGAGCGTGAATCCGGTCATGGGTTGCGACGGATGTGAATTGTGGAAATCCGCGGCGGCGATCCAAGCCATCTTGCTTGCGTTCCTCCTGCGTTTAACCTCCTTGTCGGGGCCATTGGTCCGCCGCATGTTGGCTCAGACATTAGGCGACCGCGTCATCTCCGAAGTATACCGCGACCGCGAAGCCATCGCTGACCAATTGGTCCTGAATCTCCGATTAAACCACCGGGATCGCCAGCCGATCATCGATGTTTTGCGGCACGAGTCCAAGTGCTACGCGGGGATTTTAGGCGTGCTTCGGGCCGGGCATAATGGCTATGCCGATGGGTTCGAGATTCCCAAAATCTTTCCCGGCAGAATGGCAAAAGCGGCCAACTGGGGAGCGCCAACTTCGGAGGAGATCGCTGACAAATCTTGGCTGCTCGGTCTGCCGCGGTTGGTTTCCATCAGCGACATGGGCGATGCGCTCTCCAAGACTATCCCCTTTGAATACCTGCGTGATGAAATCATTCTGAATGCAAATTCACCGGCCGGGCGGAAGCACATCTGGCTCTGGCTAAGCAAGCGGCCGGCCCGCATGGCCGAGTTCGGGCGGTGGCTCTCCAAATCCGGAGCAATGTGGCCTGATAATTTGATGGCGATGACGACGGTCACCGGCCCGAATTTTGCCGGGCGAGTCGATGAGCTGCGCAAAGTGCCGGCCAAGCTGAAAGGCCTCTCCCTTGAACCGTTGTTTGCGCCGGTCCGTCTAAATCTCAGAGGAATCAACTGGCTGATTGTCGGCGGCGGCAGCGACGTCCTAGCCGATCCATTTCACCTGGAGTGGGCTCTGGATCTGCGCCGGCAAGCTGCAACTTCGGGCGTCAGCTTCTTCCTCAAACAGGCTGGGAAGCACCCATTCTTCAAGGACAAGCCGCTGGAGTTGACGGACGGCCATGGCGGTGATTGGAGCGAATGGCCCAAAGGGTTGCGAGTCCGCGAACTGCCGGAGGAATTTTATGCGTGGGGGTCCGAGGCGCCGATCGTCCCTGAACCAAAAATGTTATGAAACCAAATAATGCTAAATATCGGGTCGTGCTGGAAAGCACTGGCAAGTATCCCGTCGACTTGGGGGATCTGCTCTTCCCAATTGGGCAAATTTACTGGGTCAGCCGTACCTTGACGCGCCGCGGCAGAGTGCAGGTGGCGATACAATCCCGGGGCAAGCTGGTTGGCCTGCGAAGCACGTCGTTGCCGATGATCTGGGCTTGCATTCATTGCCTCGACATCCCTGTCAGGATAGCTGCTCTGCAGCAGTTGATATCCGATCGTTTGGCGGAAGCCGCATGGTGGGATCGGATCCAGCAAGCTGATCCCGTCGCGCTGGAGGAACACGCCCAGCGCAGTTGCTTCCGCGGGAAACCGAGCAGCTGGTTCCTGGAAGATCGCCAGGCGAAGATCGCACAGGGGGTGTTCATTGCGCGGGCAACCCGTTGCCGGCAGGAAGCTGAGTTGAACCAGAAGCTGCAGGTCACCCTCCAATCAACGCCGGAGCAGCGCATTGTGGTGGTGCAAAGCTGGCATCGCCGCCCTTATGAGCCGCGGCAGGCGGGCGTGGCAGGCCTTTCGGTCGAGGTTCTGAAAATTCGAACACAACCCGATTATGTGTCAACAGAGCCTGATTATTATGACAACCTGGAGGATGATCCGTAAGGGCCGATTTTGCTTCGGCGCTGGCAAAAGTCACTGACTTTGTGGCACGCATGGAAATCATCACGCAAAATTGGGAGTTGGGCAACCGAAGCACGGCGCAGAGCGACCTGGTGGAGGCGATCGATCAATTTGTTCGTTCGCTTGGCGTAGGCCTCTCAGTGGGCGTTTTGTATCTTGGGCTCTGCCTGGTGCCCGCGATGGCGAACCTGCTCCCTGACGGAATCGCCGCACTGGCCAATCGTCGCGCGCGATTTGAAGCGGCCACTGCGGTTTAAACTGCCTTGACCGGGGACCGGAGGTCCGCGGCTTCATGCAGGCTAAGCTGACCGGCTCCCCTCGAACGTCAGTCAGCGCCGAAAGTCCCATCCATCACGGACATTCGAGCGCCGCCGTCGCATTCGGCAGTGCCCAATCGAAGGTCTTGGCGGAATCCACTCAATATGAATGCAACTCTCAACATCGGTATTCCGGAAACCATGGGCATCAATATAGTCACGGTAAATCGCAACCTGTTTTTTACCGAGTTCGTCCCAAATGTTGAGGCGCCAATGTTCGCCAATGTCCAACCAGTCATCCTCAGGCCAGACGCCTCCGCACGAATCCTCAACGTATTCTTGGACGGCCTGGTTAAGCTCCGCAACCGACGGACAATTCTCATCTTTAAATTTCACAATGATCTCCTTCTTGGTTTGCCGATTGCCGTTTGAATTCAGTTTCGTGGGTTCCCGGATGTCGGCGGTTGACCCCGGGCTTGCATCGCCCTTGCTTTCGAGCCAGGCGACGGGCATACGCCGCCAAATTTTGTTTCATTTTGAATATAAGTTTGAGGGCGGGCACCTCGTCCATCTGCGCGGCTTTGGTCCGCTCATCCAGTTCGCAATCCACGAGGACCGCAAAACCGTAAATATTTTCGGTCTTGGCCAGATACGAAGCCCGATTATTTAATGCGAGATCCGCTGTTCCCAGGCTCCTTTCCCGAATATGCATCGTTTTGGCCCCCCGGGTCAGCTGCACGCTGATGGTCAAGGCATTGAGGTCGCCCTTGCTATGGATGTCCACAGTGTCAGTGTTTCCTCCGCACACCGCCTGCAATAAGAGGGGCACGGCGTTTGGACGGACACTGACCGGAATTACTTTTCCGCTTAAGTGTGGCGTGATGATCAGGCAACTAAGGTTTTCAGTTTTCAAAATAATATTTATTGGAGGCTTTTCTATGTACTGGAGAGTGAAACGTTTTGGGGAAGAAATCAAGCCGAGGATTTGCGCTTTTCCCTGGCCAGGCGCAGCGCCAAAGCGACCCACTCTTCCACCAGTTTTCTG
>Ga0302320_10031067_pt1 | contig 10148 bp, 3 predicted proteins | sample Bog_T0_3_FD_202130 | JGI IMG/M metagenome (GOLD analysis project Ga0302320, IMG submission 202130) | Peat permafrost microbial communities from Stordalen Mire near Abisko, Sweden - Bog_T0_3 | ecosystem: Environmental > Terrestrial > Soil > Wetlands > Peat | place: Sweden: Abisko, Stordalen Mire...
CAGCGTTTGGCCATACAGCTTGCGCACCTCGGAGATCTGAATTCCGCTGCCCGCGATCGAATGTTGCAGAATCGGAAACGAGAAATCCGTATACTCGCGCAGGAATGGACGTTCCAGATTGTGCAAATGCAGCACCGTCAGCTTGGTATCGGCCAGAGCATCGAAGATACGTTTGTCGTAAGGACGCGTATTCTGGTGATAATCCTCGAGGGTCCCAGCCGGGCTCCAGGCGTTCATCACGCTCACCAGCGCCCCGGAGATCCCGGTCTTCTTGGCTTTCTGGATGTGGTTGATTGTGGACTGCGTAATTGCTTCGAGAGCGCCATGCCATTTATCGAGATTGTCCAGACGGAACTGAGTGAACTCTTTCAGTTTTGCTCCGCGAGCCTCTTCCGTGCTGGGCTGGCCGGGGAGGCTCGATTGCCGGGAATACAGGCTCTGGGCGGTCATGTAGGGTCCATAGAGCGTATCGATGAAGTACGCGTCCCCATTCAGCCCGCTCCGGACCGCATCGAGCGTCACCAGTTGCTCCGGATAGGGGTTATCGAGCGGCTTCAGCTCCCACCAGTTCCCCGTTGTCGATGGCGGATAATTGAAGTCGTTCATGACTTTGACGATGTCGGTCTTGTAGGTGCGGTGAAACTCAAGGTGATCCTGCGCCTCAAGCACGCCGGTGGGACGCTTGAAGTGGTGATAATAGGTGTACGAAGGCCGGTCGACATCCTTCCCGCCGAGCGCCCGGTCCACTCTTTCCTTATGCGATAGCTTGGAGTGGCCCGCAGCTGAGAGAAGGGACCGCGAAGACAACAGCAGCCCTGCAGCAGCCGCCGTAGACGAAAGAAAACTACGCCGATTCATCATTTTTTCTCCTCATGAAGTTACCTCTTGGTCTAAGTGCCCGAGGGAACCCACGCCGATGCGGAGGCTCCCCGGGGCCCGGTTAGAACGTGATTCGCCCGCCCACCTGAATGGTGCGAGGCGTGTTGTAGGTGGATGTGATTTTTCCGAAGGTCGAGCTGCCGAGCGTAGTGCCCGGCGCTGCAAACCATGGATGGTTAAAGAGGTTTCGTTCATCGATGCGCAGCGCCACATTCACCCGATCATGCACCGTTAGGTTCTTGTGCAGGGAGGTGTCCCAGTTGCCCGAACCTGACAGCGGTGCGCGCAGCGAGCTTGCCTTGGGCGAATTGCCGAAGGAGAACTCCGGTACCGAGGTAAATGCGCTGGAGTTGATGTAACCTGTCACGCGCGAGTAGAAACTTCCACCAGTAGCCGGTGAAACGCCGGGGTTGATGTTGGGCCGCTGCACTGCCGCACCCAGGGAGCTGTTCAAGTTGGTTTGAACAATGGCCAGCGGGAATCCGCTCTGGTAGTAGGTAACGGCGTTCACTTCCCATCCGCCAACGATCTCATCCAGCCAACCGCCGCGGTTCAATAGCCACTCTCCCTTCCCGACAGGCAACCGGTAGGTTCCGGCAAAGGTCGCGCGGTTCGGAACGTCGATAAACGAGCGGCCCCACTCCGACTTCAGATCGTAGATGTTTTGCGGGCCGAAGTTGGACCCGCCCGACGGGCTGGAGGTCTCGTACGACCCGTCGTAGTTACGCGACCATGTGTACGTACCCAGGAAGGAAAGCCGGCTTGAAAAGTGCTTTTCCACGCGCGCGGAAACCGAGTTATAGCTCGACGCACTGTCATTCGTAATCACGTTGACCGATGCAAACTGCGGATATGGCAGAAGGGTTTGCAGATACGAAACCGTCTTCTGCCCGATCAGGCCCGAGCCGCCCGATTGGTAGTATGGATTGGCAATTGCAGCATTCAGCACCGAGGCGCCCAGCGAATAATACTTCGGATTGAGTTGATCGAGATTGGTGCGTCCGCCGCCGGAAGGCGACGCGCTTCCGCCTCCCTGTGGCGAAGGAAGAAGATGATGGCCGCGCGAACCGACGTAATTGACCTCCACCACCGTGTCCTTGGACAACTGGCGCTGAATACCTGTTGAGAACTGGTAGATTACCGGCGTCTTGATGTTGGTGTCGTAGGCCGCAATCGGGTTGCCGATGCCGGTCAGCAGACCGCTCGCGCTTCCAGTTGGCGCCTCCGGCCCAGAGGGGAATGGGTTGCTCAAGGAGAATCCGGGCGCCACGGTTTGATCGTTGTTGTTGCTGGAGATCAACTGGTTCTCGGTCGTATATCCGGTCTGCAGCGCGGCCGTCGCATCGTAGCGCAGCGGAGAAAAGTAGATGCCGCCGCCGCCACGGTAAGTTGTCTTGGAGTCGATGGCATAGGAGAATCCAACCCTGGGCGCAAACTTCAGCTTGGAGAGCTGTCCAGTCTGGTTCTTGCCTCCCGTTCCCGCGAAATCCAGTCCGCCCACCGTCCCGGGAACGGTCGACGCCAACGGGCTGGCCACGGTTTCATTGAAGCCCGTCACCAAGGCGTTGTTCGAATCCTTGAGTCCGGTCTCGTACTCGTAACGAAGGCCGCCATTGAGCGTCAAGCGCCTGTTGACGCGGAACTCGTCCTGCAGATACGTGCCCCAATAATGAACGTATTGATAAAACTGCTGCGACTCCTCGATCTGGCCGCTGACCGGCAATCCCAGAAGCATATCCGCGATTGCGCTTCCGGCCGTCCCGCCAGCCGTGTTGTTGGGCGTCTGCTCCGTAAATGCACCCGTGAAGGTGAAGGAGCCTGGCGCATTGGAATAATCGGTAAACGACAGATCGATGGAGCGGTAGTCGATGCCGAACTTCAGGCTGTGACGTCCTTCTTCCTTTGCGATCTGCGTAAACAGATTGCGCGAATACCACCGATCCTTCGCCGCCGTCGCCACGCTCAGCGAGGTAAAGTTGGTCGGTGTCACCACTGGAAAGAACTTGAACTGGTAGTTATATTCCGGCAGCCCCAGCGTGGACGGATCGAAGCCGGTGCTCAAAGGATAGATGTTGTTCGGAAAACGGTTGAAGCCAAACCGCACGCTCAACACCGTGGTGGGATTGATGGTGAAGATATTGTTCAACACCGTCGCATCCACGTGGCGGTTGTAGGTGATCGACCCCGAGCCGGGCGCCGTGCCCAGCGCGTCGCCAAACGGGATCAGGCAGAAATAGCGCAGATAGGAGAAATTCGCGGTCCACCACTTGAAGAATTGCTCGTCGATCTTGCCCACGAATTCCGTGCTGCGGGATTCCGGCCCTGGCGCCGGAACCGTATAGTCCGTCGCTCCTGACGCCAGACCGCTCAGGTTCGGATGTGGATAGTAGCTCGCAATTGCCTGTCCAACCGCACTCAACCGCGACGGCGGAATCACATTTTCCACGCCGTTATAGAAAAACGGCGTTCTGGTCGCCGGATCGTAGATGGTGATGGGTTCATGGGTTCCAGATGAGGACGTAACATAGCTTTGCGAAAAGTCTCCGGCCCGTTCCAGGTCGGTCGGAACCGAGTAAGAAGGCGCCAGTATGCCCCGTTGCCAGTAGCCTTCGTCGGCCAGGAAGAAGAACGTTCGATTGGCTCCGTTATAAATGCGCGGAACCACGACCGGGCCGCCCAGCGATCCCGCATAGATTGCGTTCGGCGTATTCGGGCGCGCGATTCCATTGCGGTTGTTGAAGAAGCTATTCGCGTCCAGCGAGGTGGGAGCGGTTACGCCGTAAAGCGATCCGTGAACGGTGTTGGTGCCCGATTTCAGTAGCGTGTTGTAAACTCCGCCTCCCGTTCTTCCCACTTCCACGTCGTATGTCGATACATGCACTTTGAGTTCCTGCGTGGCCTCCGAGGCGGGAATTAGCACCGGGCGATTCACCGTATCCGTAATGGGCACGCCGTCGACCAAATATTGGTTGGTCGCTTCCGGGCTTCCCGCAATCGACACCGTCGAGATATCGCTCTGGTCGATCGATCCCGAACCGCGAATCACCGGAAGCACATTTTGGGACACGTTGATGACCGTATATTCGCTGGGGCCATCATTGGTCGATGTTGGCAAATCAAGGATTTTCCCGCCTTCAAGGGTTGTTGAGGTCGATCCGCTGGTGGTATCGAGCAGCGGCGTGTCCGCCCTCACTTCCACGGTCTGTGACGTATCGCCGATGCTCAGTGCCACATCCACCGTGACCGACTGCTGCGTACCGACGACGATGCCTTCACGGCTGAAACGCTTGAAGCCCGCAGTCTCTACCACGATCTGGTAGGTGCTTGGATCCACCCGCGTAAAGGCATATTGCCCAGCGGAATCGGATACCGCCTCTTGCGTAAGTTTGCGGGCCTCGTCGATGAGCGTAACTTTGGCCACGGTCAGAACAGATCCGCCCGGATCGGTAACCAGGCCACGCACTTCTCCGTGATAAGACTGCGCGAGCAATGCCGCCGGGATGAGCAAGAACAGCCAGATGAATGCCTTACGTACTGAGATCATTTCAATCCTCCTGAGGATGAAAATAGTGAGGGAAAGTCCGCTGTTGCGCGCAGACCTTCATGGCCGCCGGATACACCTCCGGCATGCGATGTTCACTGAAAGATAGGACCTTGAGACAAAGCCCAGATGTGCGCTTAGCTTGCGGAGGAAGGACAACAGCCACAGCGCGCACTGTATAGGAAAAAGCGCGCGGACAAAGCTGATGGAGATGCGGATTGGGTGTGGATGAAGGACATGGGATCAGCCTCGTCGAACTTGCACAAGCCGGGATAACTCCGCAAAGGTACAGTCATGGGTTGCTCTCGGCAACGGACAGGCATCGATAAATAATGCGCGTGCAAACAAGGATTCCCTTGCTGCGTCAGATTGTCGATTGTCGGTGTGCGATTGTGCCTGCACAGGGAAGTGACCTGTCGCCGCCGATGGGATCAGCAACAACAGGTGGTGCGACAGCCAAGCGAGAGGTGGAGCATAAATGCCATATGTTCTTGAAACCCTACAAACCCGCGACAAGCGGAGGTATTAGCAGAAGCATAATGTCGATTGGAAATCCTGTCAAACTGTACCCTCTTCGATCTGGGTGGTCACGGCTAAGCGGAGCCGTCCGCGTATCGTATATGAAGAACACTTGAGCATCGTTGCGGCGAACGAAAATAATGATCCGCGGGAAAGGGAAAGACTGGCTCGGCTTCATGTAGAAGGCGCCAGGCAGATGATTCAACAGCGAGCGACAACGGGTGAATCCAACCTCAAGTGGGTCTTGGATTCAGGGAAACAGTAGAGACAAGGAAAGCGCCTGGGTGGAAGCTCGTCGATAGGGCAGCGGGATGGAATGGAGTTCATATGAAGAGGGTTTTTCTGCTTTTGTTCTTGTTGCCGGTTCCGCCTCTTGCACCGGCGCAAACGGCTCCCCGCCTGCGAGTTGTTGACACTCCGAATGCGACGCTGCGGCTCAATGCGGAATCCTGCGATCTGGTGGGCCTGGATTGGAAAACGCCGGCGCTCCCGGTGATTGCCGAACTTCGGCTAGGCGAGAATTTTCGCCTGTTGCTGCCCAGGTCAGGATACGAAGCGGCGTACTTCAACAGCCGCGATCAGAAAGCAAGCCGGATCGAAACTACAGCAGATGGTGTTGTCTGTGCGTACGATTCTCTGCGCCGCGAGGGCGACCGGATTCCGGTGAAGGTGCGCTATGAAATCCGCGCAGTTGGCGGCCAGGTGCAGTTTTCCATCAAGGTGGAGAACCCAACCGACAGGCCGTTGGCGGAGGTCTTCTACGGAATTCTGGGGGGCCTGAAGGGCATTGGCGACCGCATGGAAACAGAGTCCCTGGTCCCCAGCAACACCGACAACATGGCGCCCGCGCTCTTTCATAACTTTCAGGCAGGCGGGTATGGGGGCGGCAATCTCGGCATCCGCTACGACGCGGCGGGCTTTACCTATCCAGGCTCGATGCCGATGGATGGACGTATACAACCTGAAAGACGGACTGGGGTACTACTACGCCAATCATGATACTGACACACGGCTTTCGGTTCTCTACTTTGAGCAACAATCCGGCTTTGGCCGGTGGAGATTCTAAACAACTTGCAGGCAAGTTGCTTAGGAGATGCGGCCATTTACAAAGAGCGCAGTGGTTGGAGACAACTGGCCGGCTGCCGCGGATCTGCCGTCGGGCGAGCCGGTTGGATTGACCATGGGCTGGCTCGACATGCCTTACCTCAGCAATGGCGTCTTCTCTGCGGGGCCAGTGGCGCTTGAGGTGCACCAGGGCGATTGGCACGCCGCCAGCGCAATCTACCGCAAATGGTTCGACCAGCATTTCAACCTGCGGCGTTCGCCCGATTGGCTCCGCCAGGAGATGGCCTGGCAGTCGATCATTATTTCCAATCCTGAGGACGTGGTTGTCCATCGCTTCAGCGAACTGCCCCAGTTGGCGGCCGATGCAAAAAAGTACGGCGTGACGACGTTCGAAATTCTGGGCTGGGACATGGGCGGCATCGATCGCGGCTATCCGCAATACAGGCCCAATCCTCGGCTGGGCACGCCGGAGGAATTTCGCGGAGCGCTCAAGGACATCCGTGCCATGGGAGTGCACCCGCTGCTGTTTGCCAACACACAAGTTGCGGACACGGCCACGCCTGTTTACAAGTCAGAGCTTTCCCGTTATGTGGTTGACGAGCGATGGGCGCCGGATCTGCATCTGATGGGGTGGGGAGAAGGCACCATCAGCGCACGTTTGGGGTTGGCACGCTCGAATATGGCGGTGGTCAGTCCGTCGCATCCCGAGTTCCGGAAATTTCTGATGGATCAATATATGCAGATGATCCGAGACGGAGCTGAAGACTTCCAATTGGATAAGACCAACGCGGTCGGCATGCTGGACTTCAATCCGGCGCTCAAGGTTTCGCCGGACAAGTCACTGGTCAACGGTGTACTGGATACGTTTCAGGAACTGCTCAAAAAAGGCCGCGCAATCAATCCGGATTTCTCTCTGGCCTCTGAAATTTGGATCGATCGCGCGCTCCCCTATGTGGATGTCTCGTATACGCGCATGGGAAGAATCGACATGACCTCAACGGCCATGCGTTTTACCTTCCCGGAGTGGAAGCCGACGGTCTTTGGCGAGAGCCCCGGCGACTTCAATCCAATGAACAATGGCATGCGCTACGGCATGGTGTGGGCGCTGGCGCCGCGGCACTACAACGATTCGCTCGACGATCCGTTGCAGCAACCGCTCTCGCGCTACGTCAGCGAACTGATCCGCATTCGCAAGCAGTATCGAGACGTGCTATTCGACGGCCGTTTCCGGGACACAATCGGTGGTTCGGTGTCGGGTGGCGCAGATGTGCGCTACTCGGTCTTTGAGAACAATGCTGCAACCGAGCGCGCGCTTGTGGTGGTGAACTTTGGAAATCAGACTGAGTCCGCGAAGGTGAACCTTGCAGGCGCTGACGGCCGAGAGGTTGACATCAGCGCGCTCTTCGAGGCGGATCGCAAGGGAACCTTACCGCTCTCCCTCAATATTCCGGCGAATCGCTGCGTGATTGTGGTGCTTCGGCAGCGTAGCCGCCAAATGCCCTCATCCGCGCCGTGCCTTCCTGGCAGTGGTGGTCTCATGCTTGGCGACATAGCCTTCGATGAACTTCTGAAGCACGGTCGTCATGTCGACGCCCTGGGCCGCGGTCGCGGCCTTGAAGGCGTTATGAAGGTTGACTTCTAAGTTGATGTTCACTCTTTTTATCCCCGTTCCTTTCTTCTTCGCGATCTAACTCACCTCCTCTCCAAGTGATGAGCATATGTGATTGTGAGTACGCTCACGGATTCCGCAATGCTCTGGCAACGATATCGTCATCGCTCAGTTGAACGTTGTTCGGATGCGCGCTCAAGCACATGGCGCCTCGAAGGCAAATGGGCTGCGATATAGATGGCGTGGCGCAAAAGAACTCTCCTGTCTTCAACTTGCCTGGATCCATCCCCCTCAAGCCCCGTTGCTCCATGGCCTCCTTGATAAACTTCACGACCTGGTTTGCATTCGCTGTTCCGAAGAGCTGAGTTGCGAAGTTAGCCGTGGCGTTGTAGTCCAGATCCATGGGGTTTTGCGTGGCGAGCACCAGGCCCAGGCCATACTTGCGCGCTTGCTGAGCCAACAGCATCAAACCAGCCTTCGATTCAGCATTGTTGCGGGGCAGGAATCGAGCAGCCTCATCCAGTACCAACAGACCACGCACTTCCGAACCGGCAGGCGTCGGATTCCTCCGAATCCAGTTGAAGAGTTCGCTGGCAAGCTGACCGATGAAGCGGGCCTGCGTGTTGATGTCGGGCATGGCAAACAGACTAAGGATTGAGATGCGCGGCCGAGGTACGCCAACCCCGAATAGCTTCGCGGGATCGAGATCTTCGCCCTGCCCGCCGTAAAGCGGATCGGCGACAGAGGTTGCCTTGATTTGATCCGCCATGCCAGCGGCCAGTTTCCGCTCATTCAAATAGCCCTGAAATGTCTCCCCAGGCAGGTCACGCAATGCCGCAATCAGCCTCTCCAGCTCACTGCCGCCGTGCTGTGGCTGCCGGGTAAGCCACTCCACGACTTTGGTCAGGATTGCCTTCTCAACTGTTGGATTTCTCTTTTGCACCGCAAGCGGCAGCAATCCAGCCACAGCCACTTGCACAACCTGATCGCGATCGTGTTTCTCAGGGAAAGGTCCGGTGAGATTCGGAAGCGGTGCAAGGCGAAGAGGTTTGCCGCCGCTATGTCCCGGAGTCCAAATACGGACGTCCACTTCGCTGAAGTACCGATCGGCGCGCTTGGCATCCTCTTCGGACCAGCCCGGAGGCGGCTGCTGCCAGCGATCCCCGAGCATCGAGAGATCCTTGGCGGTGTCAATCACAATCGAGGAGATGCCATTGAGAGCGGCTTCCTCGATCAGGCGCTTGATAAAAACTGTCTTGCCGCCGCCGGATCCAGCCCGGATGAGCACATGCCGCGTAAGGTCCACCGCAGGTAGATAGACAGGGTCTCCCGCTGCACCAGCTTCGAGCCGTGATCCGAGAAAGATGCCCTGTCGAGTAGTCGTCGGTCCCGTCAGGGCCTCGCAGGGCATTGGAATGTCAGTCGACGCAACAACGCTGCTATTCGAGGCGGCTGGACCACCGTCGACTTTGCTTCCACCGCCGCTGTGTTGCCCAATCGGAGCCGCAGGCTTGATTTCGGCGGTTAAGCCCAGCCAGGTTGGAACAAGTTGTCGGAAGATGTGCGTTTCGCTCAGAGGGCGTCTGCTCAAAAGCCAACCCTCAAGTCGCGGTTCGCCTGACTGAGCCAGCTTGACCACCGCAGAAAGAACCTTCACATCTTCCGGTTCAAGCGGAATGAATGTGGCGCCGCATTCCTTCGCATGCTCCACCATCCTCGCCGTCGCCGGCCCCGGAGGCATATCACTGTTCCGCACCAGGAATAGCCTACGCCCCTCCAGCATTTCTGAGACTCCCGAAGTTGTCAGCGCAGCGGTCAATCTCACCCGGAACGACGTGTGATTGGCCTTCTGCAGGATTCTGACGCATACATGCTCTTCCCGGTCGCCCTCCGAGCGGAAGATTCTACGCATCCGAAGATGCAGGCTTTCGTACTGTTTCGTCTCGTGAAAATCGGTTTCGACTGCGAAGTCCACGTTCGGATCGAATGGCAGTTCTCGCCGGAACAATTGCGCCGCTTCTCCCAACAGGTCGCCAAGGACATCCTCGTTTGACTCGTCGAGCAAGGTGGCAGAATCAACGCTGGCCCGAGCTTCGCTAAATCGAGCCTCGATGTCTGAGAACTCGGTCTCCCTGCCGGGCAACGGGTCGGGTGCGCCGTAATCGTTAAGCTCCGTCACTTTGTCCGCGGCCACACAGGAAAGCCGGTGCCTCTCGCATCGGTTGAGAATGTCACGGGGCGTAAGACCGTTCGGCGTTGAGGCAAAGAAACCTGCGGCAAATGGCCAGGTTCTGTAGGGCGGAGTGAAACCCGCGGCCCGGTAGGTCTCGTCGAGCCTGAGTGCTATTAGTTCCTTAGGCGTGCGGGCTTCGCTGATGAGCCGCAAGTTCTCGATCGGCTGCTCAAACCGATCCCGGAATGAATCGACAGCACGCTTTTGAAGCACTTTCCAGGTTGAATCGAGACAACTAACGATTACGAGAGTGCGAGCGCATTCGTGGCGCACAGCCAGGATGCCGCTAATGACGCCCATCA
>Ga0302320_10031069_pt1 | contig 10148 bp, 7 predicted proteins | sample Bog_T0_3_FD_202130 | JGI IMG/M metagenome (GOLD analysis project Ga0302320, IMG submission 202130) | Peat permafrost microbial communities from Stordalen Mire near Abisko, Sweden - Bog_T0_3 | ecosystem: Environmental > Terrestrial > Soil > Wetlands > Peat | place: Sweden: Abisko, Stordalen Mire...
GAACAGGTCCAGGAACGGTCCCTGGGGCCAGCGCTGCAGGATGGAGAACAGCGACTCCCGGGCCCGGTCGGCGGTGGGCCGGACCTCGGCTTCGGGGGCCTGCAGCCGCCGGCCCTTGATGCTGCCGGCGATGACGCGCACTAGACGGCCCAGCGCACCAGCGTTCCGCCCCAGGTGAAGCCGGCGCCGAAGGCGGCCAGGACCACCAGGTCGCCCTTCTTGAGCTTGCCCTCTTCCAGGGACTGGTGCAGGGCGGTGGGCAGGGTGGCCGAGGTGGTGTTGGCGAACGCGCCGATGTTGCTGGCCATGCGCCCGGGCGGCAATTCCAGGCGCTTGGCGGCGGCGTCCATGATGCGGATGTTGGCCTGGTGCGGCACGAACAGCGCCAGCTGGTCGGTGCTGATGGCGTTGCGGTCCAGCATGAGCCGGCTCACTTCCGCCATGTCGCGCACGGCGCGTTTGTAGACTTCCTTGCCGTCCTGGTGGATGTAGTGCATCTTGGCGGCCACCGTCTCGGCGGTGGAGGGGTTGAGCGAGCCGCCGCCGGGCATGCACAGGAAGGGCGCGCCGGAACCGTCGATGCGGTGCTCGAAGTCGAGGATGCCGTAGTCTTCCTCCACCTGCTCCAGGATCACCGCCCCTGCCCCATCGCCGAACAGGATGGCGGTGTTGCGGTCGCTCTTGTCCATGATGGAGGTCATCACGTCGCAGCCCACCACGGCCACCCGCTTCAGCCCGGCCCCGGCGATCAGGCCGGCGGCGGAGGTGAGGGCGAACAGGAAGCTGGAGCAGGCCGCGTTGACGTCGAAGCCGAAGCACTTGCCGGCGCCGATCTTGTGCTGGATCAGGGCGGCGGTGCAAGGGAAGAACATGTCCGGGGTGACGGTGGCCACGACGATGGCGTCCAGGTCGTCGGGCGTGATGCCCCGGCGGTCGAGGGCCATCTTCAGCGCCTCGGCCCCCAGGTCGGAGGAGGCCACACCGGGTTCGACCCAGCGGCGGGTGCTGATGCCGGTGCGGGTAAGGATCCACTCGTCGCTGGTGTCCACCATGTTGGCAAGGTCGGTGTTGGTGACGATGCGTTCCGGGTAGAACTGGCCAGTGGCTGTGATCCCCACAGGAAGGGCAAGCCGTCGTATCAAAGGTACCTCCGGGAAAAGAGTGCCAAGCCGAACCCTTGATTGTGAAGGAACCTGATGAATTTTTCCACGAATGAGTTCCCTTGGTCCCGGAACGCCCCTGGGCCCACTTCTTGCTATGATCAAATCGACCAGAAGGAAGGCCATGCCCACCCTCGCCGTACTGCCCGCGCGCTACCCGTCCTCCCGGTTCCCGGGCAAGCCCCTGGCCCCCATCGCCGGCCGGCCCATGATCCAGTGGGCCTGGGACGCCGCGCGCGCCGCGAGCGGGGTGGACGCGGTGGTGGTGGCCACCGACGACGCCCGGATCGCCGCCGTGGTGGAGGGTTTCGGCGGCCGGGTGGCCATGACCGACCCGGACCTGCCTTCGGGCACCGACCGGGTGGCCGCGGTCGCGGCGTCCCTGGGCGGCTTCGACCTGATCCTCAACATCCAGGGCGACGAGCCCACCATGCACCCGGACACCATCGCCGCCGTGGTCGCCCTGATGCGCCGCGACCCGGAGCTGCCCATGGGCACCGCGGCGTGCCCGTTCGGGAGCGCGGAGGAACTGTTCAGCCCCAACATCGTCAAGGTGGTGACCGACGATGCCGGCCGGGCCCTCTACTTCAGCCGCAGCCCCATTCCCTACATCCGCGACAGCCAGGTGTTCGACCTGGACTTCCGCCCCTGGCTCGCCCCGGAGCAGCTGGCCCGGTTCCAGCGCCACCTGGGCATCTACGCCTATCGCCCCGAGGCGCTGCGCCGGTTCACCCAGCTCCCCCCGCATCCCCTGGAGCGCATGGAGATGTTGGAGCAGCTCCGGGCCCTGGCCAACGGCATGGCCATCGGCGTGGCCAGGACCCCGCACCTGAGCCTGGGGGTCGACGTCCCCGCCGACGTGCCGGTGGTGGAGGCGGAGCTGGCAAGGCGCGCCAAATCGTCCTTTACGAAAGGAGCCCCCCATGGCCCTGACCACCCTTGATCCCAGGACGGCCCTCATCGTCATCGATCTGCAGAAGGGCATTCTGGCCGTGCCCACCGCGCATCCGATCGCCGGCGTGCTGGAACACGCCCGGCAACTGGCGGCCGGCTTCCGGCGCAAGGGCCTGCCGGTGGTCCTCGTCAACGTCGCCGGGGGCGCGCCGGGGCGAAGCGAACAAAGCCGCAGCCTGGCGAACCTGCCGCCGGACTGGACCGAACTGGCGCCGGAACTGGACCGTCAACCCCAGGACCACACCGTGACCAAACGGACCTGGGGCGCCTTCACCGGCACCGGCCTCGAGCAGCATCTCAAGGGCCTGGGGGTCACCCAGGTGGTGCTGGCGGGGATCGCCACCGGCATGGGGGTGGAATCCACCGCCCGCCAGGCCCACGAATGCGGGTTCAACGTCACCCTGGCCCTGGACGCCATGACCGACCGCAGCCTGGAGGTCCACACCAACAGTGTCGAGCGGATCTTCCCCAGGCTGGGCGAGACCGGTTCCACCGGCGAGGTCCTGGCCCTCCTGGAGCGACCTGCCGCTCACTGAATGGAACTGGACGAGGAAGAACTGGACTTCTTGCTGGAGCCGGCTTGCCATAAAAGCCAGGGATCTGAAGAAGGGAGCCGCTTGGTATAAGCCTCCTGGAGTGTGGGGTGGCTATCAAACTCTGCCGGATCAATCGCTCCGTTTCTCCAACCGGAATAGGCCAGCGTCTGAAGCTGATTCAGCCGCCGGAGGAGATTCGTCATCCGGGTCGGCGTAAAAAAGTCGCAAGACTCAATTTCCAGCTGGGTGATTGGGACTGAGAGCCATTTATCATTGGTAACAACGTGTCGTAATGATACTTTTTTCAAGGTCGATGGAAGCACCGTCGTGTCTCGAACACGGCCACCGAACAGGCTCAGTTCTTCCAGGGCTGGTGGCAGGTTGAGATCGTTTTTATCATTCATATAGTCAATTCGCAGCCTGACCAGTTTGCTCAAATGCCTGAACTCAAGGCCCCCATGTGTGGTTGGAGAAATTCCCATCGCACCATCCATTCTCAAATCGGTCAGTCGGTGGGGCAGGCCGGCTTGAAAGGAATGACTGAAGCTGCCGGACAGCGTCAACCGGGTCAAGGAGCTGCAACCTTGAATGAAGCCCAGTAGATGCTGCTCTTCCAAAGCTCCGTAAACCCTAGATGGAGCACCGGGCCGCCCTGCCGTCAATGACTCCAGGAGGGGTTGGTTTGCGAATCCGTCAAATAAATCAAGCCTGTCAGTGGCAAAGGAGTGCAATCTGAAAGCAGAACCTCTGGCCGTGAATTCCGAGCAGTTGGCGATGGACAAATCGGTCAGACAATTTGGCAAAAAGGCATCAGGCAGGGCGCAATTTTTAATGGAAAGCTTTTCCAAGCTGGTAAAGTTGCTGAAATCCAGCCGATCTACCGCATTACCGCAGATCCTCAATTCCCGCAGCTGGGTTTTATCGATCCATCTGTCCAGAAATGCAGCTGTCACGTGAAATTTATCGTTCAGGGCAAAGACTCGGAGGCGCGGGTGGGCGTTGAGGATTCGTTCGATCCGATCCGGGGTGTGTACCTTATCATCCAATATTTCTATTGTTTCGAGTGCAGTATTGGCATTCAGGGCTTTCTCCAGACCGGCGGAGGTCACCTTTGATTTCAAACAGGTGATATGACGTATTCCCCGGTTCACAGCCATGAACTCGATAAGATCTTCGCTTTTCATGGTTGCCGGCACGGTGAAACGAGCTGTGGTCATGCGGGCATGGACTTGAAATTTGCTGTTGAGCTCCCGGAAGGCATTGGGATCGAAGCTGACGACATGGCGCTGCAAAATGGCAGGTAGCTTCAGGAGCAGAGCGGAGGCGGGCTCCGGCTCGACGACCGGATCCGCGTCGGGTGGTGCTGGCGCGGCTTCCCGGGCGCGCTTGGTCCTGGGCCCGGCAGGGTCCTTCTCTTCCTTGCCTTCCCCGCCCGCAGAGGCCGCCAAGGGAGCGTCCCACGGCCTCTTCACCTCCCTTTCCTTGGTTTCCTCCCACGGCTCCGCCCCCCCACCCATGGGCTCGACGAGCTCGATTCTGGACACCTGATGATCCTTGGGGTAGGTGAAAGCCACCTGGCCAACCGAGTTGCATTGCCAATCCTGAACATGGAACAAGACCGTCCCCGCACGATGGGGCGGTGCGACGAAGAAGTATTCGTTCAGGTTTCCCTCCAGGATACGCGTGGCTGTGGGTTGACTGTAGGCATAGCGTCCCCCATCAGGGTGGCTCTCGCAGATGGTCACCATGAGCGGTTTCGTCTTCAGGACCGGGGCCTTGAAGGTCAACCAGATGAGCATTTCTTTATCAACATTCAGGACCCGCAAGGTCGGTTCATCCAGCCCGACGTGCGGGGTCAGGTAATAAGAATCAGGGATGGAAGAATAATAACTTGAGGCGTTTGACGAAGCTTGCTCCAAGGCCCGGACCATGGCCTCCCTGGACATTTGCGGGGAAACCTCGGTAACCGGGGCTGAGGAGTTGGAGGGTTCCTCGGTGCCCACCTCCGTGAGTCCATCTGCGGAAACCACGATCGTCCTGTCCAGGCCTGAACCACCTCCCGCGCGTGGCGACAAGCTGTTGAGCTGAAAACGCATCGCTGAACGCATGTCCATCAGAGACGCCAGGGGTCTGAGGGCAAAGTCTACCGAAATCCTCCCGGGATGCCTGAAGGTGAGCATGGGGCAGCATCCTGCCGGAATCACCCACCCCCGGTCGGCCAGGGTAAAGGGGATAAACACTGACCCATGGGCCAGAAGGATAGATCCCCCCGATCTGGCGGTATGTAAAGTCAGGATCAAGCTGCCGGAGGTGCGGTTTTCAATGCGGTAAAAGGTGTCGTTCGGGTCGGCATGCAGAGAGCCGCCCGCCACAAAAGCCAGGAGCGCCGGCACGAGCATTCGTCTAGCGATGTTCATTGGATCCTCAACAAGGTGTTCGGGGGTTTGGTTCCGCCTCCTTCCTGCATTCTTCAAGCGGACAGGGACGCGACTATCCATGAATGTTGAATCATAGTCAAAAGTTCCCCCGAACCTGGCGGACCCAACGCTCGCCGGCAGAAGGGCTCGCCCTCATGCCAGCCCGGTCAACGCCAGACTGAGGGTTCGCAGCCGTTCCCGGGCGGCGGTGTCATAGGCCTGGGCGTTGGCCCTGGATTCCCGCAGGCCGTCGAAGTAGAGACCGGTCCGGCCGGCCATTTCCCCGGAGCGGGCCAGGTGGAGGATCGCGTCCGCCCCCTCTTCCACGGAACTGAGCGGCGAGACGCCGGAGTCCCGCACCATGGCGGTGTCCATGTAGGTGGCGGGGTGCAGGCAGTTGGCGGTTACGGATGAACCCTTGAGCTCCTCGGCGAGGAGATCGGCCGGAAGGAAGTCCCCAGTCCCGCCGGCCTTGCGGATGTCCGCCAGCAGCCGCTCGCCCCGGGCCTGATCGCGGCCATGGATCAGCACCGTCGCGCCTCCGTCGGCCAAACGCTCCGCCACCCGCCGTCCGACCCCATCGGTGGAGCCTGTGATGAGCGCTACCCGGGTATTCGCGGTCATAAGCACCTCCATCCAATGCCGGGTCAGCTGGAAGCGGCTTCCGGCACCGGCGCCTTCTGGCTACCCAGGATAAACAATCCGGCAGTGCTGGCCAACCCGATGGCCAGGCCGCCATACCAGACCGCGTGCGGACTGATCCGGTCGTTCAGGAAGCCGCCCGCCACCGGCGCCACGGCCCGCGCCAGGCCCCAGGTCATCCAGTAGATGGTCATGTAGCGGCCGCGCAGATCGATCGGCGCCCGGTTGGCGACATAGGCCGTCCCGGTGGGCACCACGATCAGTTCGCCCATGGAGAAGATCACCATGCTCAACCAGAATCCCCAGAAGCTGCTCATCAGCGCCACACTGCCCACGCCCAGCGAGTAGACCAGCATGCCCAGGGTGAGCATGGGCAACGGCGCGCGCTTGTGGGTGAACCGGGTGACGTGGACCTGGACGAAGACGCACATCAAGGCGTTGGTGATCGGCAGCCAGCTGTACAGGTGCTCCGGAAACTGGAAGTTCTGCTTGGTGTAGACGGCCAGCAGGGTCCACAGCATCAGCGGCGCGATCATGCCGAGGGTGGCGATCAGGAAGAAGATCATGAAACCCCGGTCCCGCAGCACCTGACCGTAGCCGCCGCGAGCAACGGGCCTGGGCGCGACGCTGGCCCAGGCCAGGGCCGCACGCCTGGGCAGGGTCTCGCGCACCATGAGCAGCAGGAACCCGCTGTAGCAGAGCATCACCACGGCTGCGCCATGGAAGGCCAGCGGGTACGACCTGGAGACGATGAACCCGCCCACGGCCGGCCCCAGGGCGATGCCGACGTTGCTGAAGGTGCGCATGATGGAATAGCCGGAGGCGCGCTGGGCCGGGGGCACCAGGTCGGCCATCATCACATCGGAACCCACCGAATAGACCGGCTGCGCCGCGGCCAGGATGGTCATGGGCAGCAGGAAGCCGAGGTAACTGTGCGCACGGCTCATCAGGATCCAGGCCACCGCCTGGGCGGTCTGGGCGCCGATCATGACCGGCTTGCGGCCGAGCCGGTCGGCGATCGCCCCGGCGAAGAAGGAGACCGCCAGCCCCGTGGCCGAGGCGATGGTGATGAGCGTGGCCACCGGCGCCAGCCGCAGCCCCAGGGTCCGGCTGATATAGATGAACTGGAACGGCCAGACCAGGCTGGACCCGGCCATGCTGACCAGGGCTCCGACGGCGACCATCCAGAACTGCCGGGGAAATTCGTCATAGATGGCGTGCAGGCGTCGGATCAAGGTCTCTTCGTTCGTTGTTGAGCCTTAATCCTACCCTACTGACCAGCCAACGCCGCCAGGATGTCCCGGGCCAGGCCGGTGAGCGAAGGATCCCGCGCGCCCATCACCAGGATCAGGTCGCCCTCCCGGGCCTCGGCGGCAAGCTCCGCCACCAGCGCTTCCCGGCTGGGCGCGAAGCGGGCCTGGACGCCCCGCTGGTTGATCTCGGCCACCACGTCGGCCGAGGAGATGTCGCGGGTGGCGCTGCCGCCGGCGTAGAAGATCTCCAGCATCCACAGACGGTCCCGGGGCCCCAGTTCGGCCGCGAAGGTGGCCACGAAATCCGCGCGCAGGAAACGCATGGGGCCGTAGCCGTGCGGCTGGAACACCGCCAGCACCCGGCCCGCGCGCAGATGGGCGGTGCGGATGGAGGCGGCCACCTTGGCCGGGTTGTGGCCGAAGTCGTCCACCACTTCCACGCCCCGGGCGGCGCCCAGCACCTGGAAGCGCCGGGCCACGCCCTGGAACCGCTCCAGCGGCGCCACCATGGCCGCCAGCGGCACGCCCACCGCCCGGCAGGCGGCGATGGCGGCCAGGGCGTTGGCCACGTTGTGCCGCCCGGGCACGTTCAGCCGGAATCCGGTGCCCTCCACCCGGAAGCTGGAGCCGTCTCCGCGTTCCGACAGGTCTTCGGCCCGCACCCGGGCCCCGGGCCCGAAGCCGAACACGGTGGCGCCGTCGGCGAAGGCCGCCAGGTTGGCCTCCTCGCCCACCACGAAGCCTTCCCGGGCCTGGGCGCGGAAGGCCACGAACATGCCGGCCACCTCGTCCATCTCCTTGTGGTCGCGCTGCAGGTTGAGGATCACCCCCACGGCCGGCCGGTAACGCACCACCGAGCCGTCGCTTTCGTCGGCCTCCACCACCAGCAGGTCCGATCCCCCGGCCCAGGCGTTGCCCCACAGCCCCTCACGCTGCAGCGCCACCAGTTCGCCGCCGGTGATCACCGAGGGGTCGCGGCCGGCCCCGCGCAGGATCTCGAACACCATGGCCACCGTGGTGGACTTGCCGCTGGTGCCGGTGATGGCCAGAGTGCGGCGCTCGGCCACGAAGTGGGCCAGCAGTTCCGAGCGATGCACCAGCGGCACGCCCAGCGCCCGGGCCTGGGCGAAATCGGGCACCTGGGCCTCCACCGCCGTGGAATAGACCACCGCGGCGCAGCCAGCCACGCCGCTGCCGTCCTGGGGGAACAGCGCCACGCCGGCCTGTTCCAGCAGCGCCCGCCCGGCGCCATTGAGGCCCCGGTCGAAGCTGCGGTCGCTGCCGCTGGCGCGGCCGCCGCGCTGGGCCAGGTATTGGGCCAGCGCGCTCATCCCACTGCCGGCCACCCCGGCGAAATGCAGCCGGCCCAGGCCCAGCCCCTCGCCGCCCGGCGCCACCAACAGCAGGTCCCCTTCCCGCACCCGTTCGAACAGCGCCGTCACGTCCGTGCCGGCCATGCGCACGCAGCCGTGGGAGACCGGCGTGGACAGCCGGGCGAGGTGGTTGGTGCCGTGGATGTAGATGGTGCGTTCCAGCGAGTCGCATCCGGGGCCGCGGTTCACCCCCGGCTCCAGCCCGTCCAGGGTGAGGATGCGGGTGAGGATGAGGTCGTCGCTCCGGTCCTCCCCGCGCCACACCTCGCCGGTGGCGAGCCGGTCGCGGAACACCGTTCCGGGCTCCGCCCCCGCCCCGATCCGGGCGTGGATCCGGTGCCAGCCCGGCGGGGTGCGCAGGGAGCCGTCCGTGCCGCCGATCCCCGCCAGGGCCGTGGAGACCGGGTAGTCGCCCGCCAGCAGGCCGTCCACCAGCAGGCCGAGACGCTGGCGGTCCACATCCACCACCAGGAACCGGTGCGGCAGCGCGGTAAACGCCAACCCCGGCCGGGCGAGCCCCGCCAGGGCCAGGGCACGGTAGCGGGCGGCGAGGATGGGGTCGGCCATTTCAGGCCTTCGCCCAGGCCCGCGCCAGCGCCTCGAAGCACTCCCCGCGCTTCTCGAAATTCTCGAACTGGTCGAAGCTGGCGCAGGCCGGGCTGAGCAGCACCTGGTCCCCGGGCTCGGCCAGGGCGAGCGCCTGGGCCACCGCGTCATCGAACGGCTGGATGGTGACGTGCGGCAGATCGCCCAGGTCCCACTCCAGCTGCGGGATGGCCTCGCCCAGGAACACCAGGCGCCTGAGTTTTCCCTCCAGCGCCGCCCGCAGCGGGCCGTAGCCCGTGCCCTTGTCCTGGCCGCCCAGGAGCAGCACCAGGGGCCCCGGCAGCGCCCGGATGGCGGTGAGGGTGGCGTCGATGTTGGTGCCCTTGGAATCGTTGTAGACCTTGATCCCGTCCCGCTCGCCGCACAGCACCATGCGGTGGGCCAGCCCGGGATAGGTGCGCAGCCCGATCCGGATCCCCTCCAGGTCCGCCCCGCCGTGCCGGGCCAGCACCGCCGCAGCCAGGGCGTTCTCGACGTTGTGGTCGCCGGGGATCAGCAGCTTGGACCGGTGGACCAGCGGATGCTCGCCGAACTCGTCGATGAGCCACAGAGTGCCGTGCTCGTCGCACCAGGCGCCGGGTCCCGGCGGGCATTCCCAGCCGAACCGGGCGCTGCGGCCCTGGCCGGGCGCGATGGCCTCGAAGGCCGGATCGGCCAGCGGGGTGAGGCGCAGATCCTCGGAGGTCTGGTGCTGGAAGATCCGCGCCTTCGCCGCCCGGTAGGCCTCCATGTTGCCGTGCCGGGCCAGGTGGTCGGGGGTGAGGTTGAGCGCCGCGGCGCCTTCGGCATGGAACTCCCGGATCGTCTCCAGCTGGGAGCTGGAGCACTCCAGGGCGAACCGGGTGCCGGCCTCGGCCCCGACCATGGCGGTGATCAGCGGGGTGCCCAGGTTGCCGCAGGCCACGGCGGGCATATCGCAGGCCTTCAACAGGTGGGCGATCAGGTCGGTGGTGGTGCTCTTGCCGTTGGTGCCGGTGACGGCCAGCAGGACCGATCCGTCGGCGCGCTCGCGCAGGGCCCGGTGGGCCAGTTCCAGTTCGCCGATGACCGGGATGCCCCGCTCCGCGGCCGCCCGCGCGAACGGGATGGCTGGGCTGACCCCGGGGCTGAGCACCACTTCCACGCAGTCGTCCAGCAGCGTGAGCGGATGGCCGCCCCACACCGCCAGGACCGAAAGCTCCGCCAGCCGCGCCGCAGCCTGCTCGGG
>Ga0302320_10031070_pt1 | contig 10148 bp, 9 predicted proteins | sample Bog_T0_3_FD_202130 | JGI IMG/M metagenome (GOLD analysis project Ga0302320, IMG submission 202130) | Peat permafrost microbial communities from Stordalen Mire near Abisko, Sweden - Bog_T0_3 | ecosystem: Environmental > Terrestrial > Soil > Wetlands > Peat | place: Sweden: Abisko, Stordalen Mire...
TGGACGTGTGCAGCGCGGTTTCCGTGCCGGCATTATCCAGCTTGAAGACTACTCCCCGGGGCGCCGCGCCCGCCCGAAGTGATGAAGATTACTCGCGCGCTAAAGTATAGATAAGCCATGGCTGCTAGCGACGACCAAAGCACCGCGACCGGGAACATCACCCGCTGCCTGCAAGACTGGCGCGCCGGCGATGAGGATGCCCTCTCCCGCCTGACCGCCGCCGTCTACCGGGAACTGCGCCGGTTGGCGTCTTCGCTCTTCGCCGCGGAAAGCGGGGATCGAACGCTGCAGCCTACCGCGCTGGTGCATGAACTCTATCTGCAGCTTCCCAGCGTGCAGCACATGGATTGGCAGAGCCGCGCCCAGTTCCTGAGCGTTGCGGCGAAGATCATGCGCAATATCCTCGTCGATCATGCCCGCAAACGGCACGCGGCCAAGCGTGGCGGCGGCGTGTTGCAGGTGATTGTCGATGCCCAGGTTGACGATCCGGCTCTGAAGTCGGATGTGCTGGTGATTAACGACGCCTTGGATCGGCTCAGTGAACACTACCCCCGCCAATCGCGTGTAGTGGAGTTGCGCTTCTTCGGCGGCCTCACCAACGAGGAAACCTGCGACGTGTTGAGCGCCACCGGGGTAGAATGTTCGCAGCGCACCGTGGAAAGGGATTGGACGTTCGCGCGTGCGTGGTTGCAAAATGCCATCGGACCAAACTGATCCCTTCTGGGAGCGGGTCGAACAACTTTTCCACGAATCCTGGGAACTGGAAGCCGGAGCTCGCCCCGCGTTTCTAGCCGGCGCCTGCGGTCGAAGCGAGCCCTTGCGCCGCGCCGTCGAGGAACTGTTGCAAGCATCCAGCGATGCCGCGGCCAACCCACTGTGGAGCGAGCCTGCCATTCGCAACGAGGCGAGATTCCAGGCTGCCAGCGACGACGCCACCACACTCGAACGCTACCGGCTGTTGGAACGCATCGGCGCGGGCGGCATGGCCGTGGTTTATAAAGGCGTTCGCAACGACGACGCATTTTCTAAGCTCGTCGCCATCAAAATCGTGCAGGATAGCGATCCCGTGATGGCAGGGCGCCTGCGTCTGGAGCGGCAGATCCTGGCCGGACTGGAGCACGCCAATATCGCCCGCCTTTTGGATGGCGGAACTACCGCGGATGGCCGCCCCTTTCTGGTGATGGAATTCGTCGAGGGCCTGCCCATTGATCGTTACGTGACGCAACACCGGTTGCCCGTGCGCGAAGTTGTGGAACTGTTCCGCAAAGTTTGTGCGGCGGTTTCCTATGCCCACAGCAACCTGATTGTCCATCGGGATTTGAAGCCGGCCAATATCTTGGTAACCGCGGATGGACAGCCCAAACTCCTCGATTTCGGAATCGCCAAGCTGATCGACGGATCGTCGCAGCGGACCAAGACCGGCGCCGGCGCCATGACGCCGGAGTACGCCAGCCCCGAGCAAGTACTCGGCGCGCCGATCACCACGGCCAGCGATATCTATTCGCTCGGGGTGCTGTTGTTCGAACTCTTGAGCGGCGCTAGGCTATATCCCCTCACGGCCGGTCCCCTGGATCTGGCGCGGGCCATCACTATTGAGCCTCCCCGGCCCCTCAGCTCCCATGGCGGACGACACTTCGACAACGATCTGCGGAACATTGTGCATGTGGCCTTACGCAAGGAACCGGAACACCGCTATGCTTCCGCCGATCTTTTTTCCGAGGACCTCCGGCTTTATTTGGCGGGATATCCGGTAATGGCGAGGCCAGTCACGCCCGCCTACCGGATCGCCAAGTTCGCCGTGAGGAACAAGGTGGCCGTCGCCGCCCTGGCGCTGGTCTTCCTCGCGCTGGTTGGCGGGATCGGCGCGACCGCCTGGCAGGCGCACATCGCCAATCGGCGATTCAACGACGTGCGGCAGTTGGCGCACGCAGTGATATTTGAATATCACGATGCAATTGAAACCTTGCCCGGTTCGACGCCCGTGCGGCAGAAGATGGTAAAAGACGCTCTGGTGTACCTGGATAAGCTCTCGCGAGAGAGCGGCGATACTTCGCTGGAGCGTGAGTTAGTGGAAGCCTACGTCAAGATCGCCAACGTACAGGGCAACTCATACTACTCGAATTTGGGCGACACCGCCGGCGCGCTGGCCAGCGCCCGCAAGGCGGTGGCCGCCGGTGAACTGTTGCTGGCGCGCGACTCGAACGCGCTGAACCAGCGCGCGCTATCATCGGCCTATACCGTGTTAGCCGACGTTCTGTACAGCAGGAACGAACTGGCGGGGGCTAACGAAAGCTATCGCAAAGCCCTCCCTCTGGCCGAGGCTGCGGTGCGGAACTTGCCCCCGGATATTGAGACACGCCGCCAGTTGGCCGGCATCCTGCGGAATTGGGGAGACCTGCTGGGCGCTGAAGGGATTTCCAACATGGGCAAACCCGAGGAGGCGCTGGCCTACTACAGGCAATCCCTGGACATCGCTCGCCAGTTGGTCCACGACTACCCCAGTTCGGGGCCGGCCAGGAAGGAACTCTACAATAGTCACATCGCATTGGCCGAGGCGGAAACCACCCGCGGCCATGGCGCTGCCGCGGAGGAACAGACCCGCGCGGCCTTGGCGGCCATTAGGGAAATCTCCGCGGCCGATCCGGGAAACGCAACCGAAAGGGTCGAGGTTGCCAACATGTCCACCCGGCTCGCGCAGGTCCTGATCGGCAATGGAAAAGCGAAAGAGGCGGTGCCCCTCGCCATGGACGCGGAATCGATTATGGAGGGGCAAGTGAAGTCCGACCCGGCCAACCGCATGTTCCGCCGCAGCCTGGCTGTTACGGAACTTCACGTGGTCAATGCTTTGCGCAAGTCGGGCGATGCGGCCGGAGCCTTGGCGCATGCTCAAAAGGCTCTTGCGATGAGTCAACGGCTGAGCGCCGAGGATCCCCAAAATATCGAGATCGTATCCGACGTGGCGAACTGCCATTTCAAATTGGCTCAGGTGCTGGACACCCAAAATTATACGGCCGCGCTGGGCCATGCGGCGAAGTCTATGGCGCTGCTCGACGGCCTGATCGCGCGTTCCAGGGATTCGAACCTGGTGGGCATGCGTATACGGGCCGGACTCGCCGCGGCAGGGATCGAAATGAGGATGCATCGGGCGTCGGCCGCCCTGGCCGACTACCGGCAGGCGGGTAAGGCCGCCGGGGATATCGTGGCGGGTGGATCGGGCCAGGCCGGGGCTCGCACCGATTTGGCGCGCAGCCAGACGGGCGCAGCGGACGCGGACGCGCGTCTGGGGCGGTGGAGCGAGGCATTAGAGGAGTACCGGATCGCCCAGAAGAGTTGGTCGGATTTGAGGGGATTGCATGCCCTTGGGTCGGAGGATGCGGGGCAGCCGGAGCGCATTGCGGCGCTGATGGCGCGCGGCCCGCAACCGAACCGGGCCAACAAGTAATCTCGTTTTTAGGGTGTACGGCACGATCGGGGATACCGCAGGAATTGAAAAGCGGTTTATGGCCTGATGCGTTTCATTTTGGACGTGGCGAACCGTTTGGAACGCGATGCATATCGTTGCATCGGGCAGAGATCTGTATACTATCTGGAAGGATGGAATCGACATGGCTCGGCAGCCTGTTTGCAGATGGCTGAGGACGGTGGAGGGGTGGCCTTCGACTCGCAGTCTGCGAGTAATCCTCTTGTTCGCTCTATTCGGCGGGTTCGCCTGTTCCCAGTCGCTCGTGATCGAACGCGTCACCGTGATCGACGCCACGGATCGTGCTTCCCAGCCAGATGTGACTGTGGTGATCGTAGGGGACCGTATCGCCGCCATCGGCTCATCGAAGAAAACTAAAATTCCGAAGAACGCGCACGTTGTAGACGGCGCGGGCAAGTTTCTGATCCCCGGCTTGTGGGACATGCACGAGCATGGAGCGTCGGACTTCCGTTCCCCGTGGAGCCACCTTCTCTTTGTCGCAAACGGAGGTGTGGGCGTGCGCGACATGGCCGGCCCGGCCGACGCCCGCGAGTGGCGCGCTCAGCACGCCGCCGATCAGCCGCGCCTTAGCGTCTATCTCGGTAGTCCCATCGTCGACGGTCCGAACCCGCAATGGGCCGATTCCATTGTCGCCGCCAACGAAGCGCAGGGGCGCGAAGCCGTGGATCGGCAACAGCAACGTGGCGCGGATTTCATCAAAGTATATTCGTCATTGCCCCGCGACGTTTACTTCGCCATCGCCGGCGAGGCGCGTAAGCGCGGCATCCCGTTTGAAGGGCATGTGCCTGGATCGGTGAGCGCGGCGGAGGCTTCCGACGCCGGCCAGAAGAGCATCGAACATCTGACTCTGGTGGCAGAGGGCTGTTCCAGAGAGGAAACCAGTATTCTTGCCGAAGAGCGCAGCCTAAACGAGGTGTTCCGGTCGCCGGCCGCAACCATGGAAGAGAAGCTTGCCGCAGGCAAGCGGTGGTTTCCCATGGAAGCGGCCAAGTACACCACTTATGACGAACGCACGGCCCAGGCCCTGTTTGCGCGGTTCGTAAGAAATGGAACCTGGCACTGTCCCACTCTCACCGAGATTCGCGGGATGATGGACAGCCCGCTCCCCGCGAACGACCAAAGGTTGAAGTATCTGAGCGAGGAAGTGCGATCCACCTGGGCTGCGGGTCATTACCAACGCTTTCCGCCGGTGGTCCAACGCGCCATGATGGAGTCGGCCAAGACAGCATTCGAGGAATCGGTTAAGCTTGTTGGCCGTATGAACCGCGCGGGCGTGAGTATCCTGGCCGGCACCGACAGTATGAATCCGCAGTGCTTCCCGGGCTTCGGCATTCATGACGAGCTGGCCCTACTGGTGGAGGCCGGACTGTCGCCCCTCGCGGCTCTCCAGGCCGCCACCCGCAATGCCGCTCAATTCATTGGGCAGCTTGATCGCCGCGGGACCATCGAGGCCGGCAAAACCGCCGATCTCGTTCTCCTCGACAAGGACCCGCTGGCCGACATCCATAACACCCGCTCCATTGAAGCCGTTGTGCTCGACGGCAAACTGCTACCACGGGCAGAGCTGGACGCCATGCTGGCGCAGGCGCAGGCGTTGGCGAACCGCCCGGCTCTTGGAGCGCCTGCGAAAAGAAAATGATTCAGGTTCTTTGATTTATTGCCTTTCGCCCCATCCGAGTACGGGCGTGCCGGCACATGGCTGCGCCTGATGCAATCGAGCCATCCGCCCAGTCCGCCTTGGTATACACTGAACGGCGGGAGATAACACCGAGTGACGGCTACAGTAAGACCGGCCTCAGTAACCATTCGGCCGGCATCGCCCGGCGACGCCGCGGTCTGCGGCCGGATTTGCTACGAGGCTTTTCGCGCGATCGGCGAGGCGCACGCCTTCCCGCCGGATGTCCCGGGCCCCGAAGCTGGCATTGGCATCCTCACCTGGCTCTTTTCCCATCCCCGCCATTTCTGCGTGGTCGCCGAGCTGGACGGCCGGATTGTCGGCAGCAACTGTTTGGATGAACGATCCTCGATTGCAGGAGTCGGGCCGATCACGATCGACCCGGCGGCGCAGAACCGGCGCATCGGCCGCCTATTGATGGAAGCGGTGCTGGACCGTGCGCGGCAGCGCGGGGTCGCCGGAGTGCGGCTGGTGCAGGCCACCTTCCATAATCGTTCGCTGGCGCTCTATAACGCATTGGGGTTTGACGCGCGTGAGCCGTTATCGGTGCTGCAGGGGCCGGCCTTGCGGCGCGAAACCGATGGGCTGCCCGTTCGTCCTGCCACCTCGGCGGACCTCGACGCCTGCAACCGGTTGTGCATGCGGGTGCATGGCATGGATCGCAACGGTGAACTGTCGGAAGCCATCTCCGCGGGAACCGCCGTCGTGGTCGAGAGGCACGCAACGATCACTGGGTATGCGACCATGCTGGCGTTCTTCGGGCATGCTGTGGCTGAAGGCAACGCGGACCTGCAATCCCTGATCGGCGCCGCGGACTCCTTCCAGGGTCCTGGGATTCTGGTCCCGACGCGCAACGCTGAGCTGTTCCGCTGGTGCCTCGCACAGGGGCTGCGTGTGGTCGAACCGATGACCCTGATGAGTCTCGGCTTGTACAACGAACCGGCCGGAGCCTATTTGCCGTCGGTCGCTTATTGATCCGCATTTAGACGGTTCAAGATGAGCGTGGAGGCGATCTTGGCTTAGGCGCTAAAGCGGGATCGTTTGCGCGCGGGGCGCTGCGGGCAGCGGACCTTTGTGCGAGTCGCCGGCGATAGCTCCGAAGGTCGGGAAGTCGGAATGTCTTAGCGGCCTGCCGCTTCCAGTCTCGCGTTCGGCAGGCGTCCCGAAAAGGGTCCTCTGTGCCATACGAAAACGAATTATCATGAGGTTATCCATGGTCACTAGATCTGGGCCCAGAACGGGGATCGCGCGGGGAGAAACCGCCCTGCGCGCGCCGGCGCGGAAACCGGGAGGAGGCACACGATGAACCTCCTGTTGTGGATCCTGCAGATCCTCGCCGCGCTCCTGTACGGAGCGTCCGGCGTCATGAAGGTCTTCATGTTCGACAAGGTAAGCGAGCAGGCCCCGTCCTTTGGTGCGTTGCCGCGCGAAGCCTGGACAGCCCTCGGCATCCTCGAACTCGTCTGCACGGTCGGGCTGATCGTCCCCGTCGCCTTCCACTGGCAGCCGGCGCTCACGGTGGTGGCCGCCACGGTCCTTGCAATCGAGAGCCTCGTGTTCGTCTGGGTGCATGCCAAGTACCGCGAGATCACGCCCATCGTCTTTAGCGCCGTACTGGGCCTCCTCATGGCGTTCATCGCGTACGGCCGCATGTTCCTGAAGCCGATCTTCTGAACGGCGGGCCGTCTCACAAAGGGTCCTTTGTGCAACCGCATCGAGTCGCTGGGGCAACCGTCTGAACAAAGTCCGTCGGGACCGGAATTCGATCCGCGCCGCGTGATCCACCATGATCGGCCCTCTGTTCGGAGGCGCACGGGGCATTATTCCGCCACGAACTGTTCGAACGCATTTTTCAGATCGCGAAGGCTTTGTTCCGCCTGCGTTGGGCTGGACGCAAATGGGTTGCCTTCAGTGATGCACCAGTTCGGAATGCGCTGTTGCTTGGATGTTTGTTCGAGAAAGCAGCGCTTGACAGTGGGTACGAGTAGCATTGCGCTAACGGCGGGATTGCGCAATAGCCAACTGCGCCGCAATTCGCCCGTTGACGCCAAAATCGCTTCGCGAGTCTTTTCATCGGTGATGTTTGCGAAGTCAGGCCCGACGACCTGAGCAAGAATTGTGGCCTCGGTCTGGTTCGAACTCAGTGACGCGATGGCGCGCATCACTTGCTGATCTGAGTAATTTGTGACTTGCACGCCGAGCATGCCCACTTGCCAGATCACTTCGTTGGTCCACTGCGTGCTGCACGGTCTCTCATTCTTCTTGTGCTGCACCGGGCAACTCTTGGGTGTCAGTGTCGCAGGCAGAGGCTCGCAGATGCCGAGAAAGTCTACATGGATATCCGTACAACAGCCGCTTGGGAGACTCGCGGTGCAACTGGAGAATCGGTGCGGTTGTTGGAGACTGAGTATTCCTTCGCGCAACGCCCACCACGTCACGTACGCGAGCGTCGTGGCTCTTTCTGCGCGGCTGCCAGGGAGTTCTTGGGCTATAAGGCTTGCGAGCGTGTGGACATATCCAGCTTGCCTTGCAGTAAGTTTGTGCCCTCCGACGAGGCAGCACTCCTGTGCTCGTGCTGAAGTCGCAAGGAGGCTCAGCGTCAATGCGAGAATCGAAATCGCTGGACGGGCTAGGCGAAATGATCTGGTCTCGCGCATTCTAGCAGCCCCTTGAACATTGTAAGCGGCTAGATCCCGGCGAGCAAGTCCCACGCGGCGGTCTCGACGCCCGGCTCGGACCAAGCTGGCGCACGACGGTGCGGAACACCGCCGGTGGCCAGTCCGCAGGCGCGAATTGATCCTCCAACCAGCGCAACCGCCTGCCGAATCGCCTCGCCCGCCGCCTCCTTTTGATTGGCTTCCGGGCTGCCGCCACTTTGAATACGATGCCGCTGTCAGTACGCCCCCCGTCCGGCGCAGGGCTGGGGCTGCTGATCGCTTCGTCGATCCTCCAACTTTGGGTTGACGATCCATTGGGCGCTCGGCCACGCCGGCGGGCTGGCCCGGATACATTGCGAATCTACCGGCTATACTGATGGTAAGGTTAGCGGGCTTGAAGCGTCGTCGAAATATTCTAAACTGGGCGGGATTCGCTGTCGTTCTTGTCGCGTTCGTGAGCTACATCCCATTCTTCGCCTTGTTCCCCGCCACTCGCGACATTCCATGGGCAAACTACCTCTTATTCCTCGTCGGCGGCGCGCTGATTGCCATGGGAGTCAGGCGCGCGTTCCGCTATCCCGAACGCCACGCTGGTAGGATCAGCGGCTTAGTCCTCGCGTCGCTGAGTGCCCTCCTATTCGCTTTCTTCGTTGTGGGCGTTACCTACTTCTCGAAGCAGATCCCATCCGCGGAAAGCGCCTTACGCGTCAGCCGGAAAGCGCCGTCGTTCGTGCTCGTGGACACTGCTCGGCAGCCAGTCTCATCCGTCGATCTTTTGAAGCATCATCGCGGCCTTGTGCTCGTTTTCTATCGAGGATATTGGTGACCGTTCTGCAACTCCGAGTTGCGGGGTTTCGAGCGGCACATCAACGAGTTCCATCAGCGTGGCGTCGAAGTCGTGGCAATCAGCGTGGATTCGCCCGCCGAGTCACAGAAGCTCTGCCAGTCCCGAGGGTATAGATTTCCCTTTCTCTCCGATCCCAAGGCTGAGACAATTCGGCAATACGGAGTGCTGCATGCGAAGGGCGGCGAAGGAGGTAAAGACATCGCGCGACCCGCCGAATTCCTCCTGGATGCGGGCGGCACTATCCGCTGGGTGAACCTGACGGATGATATCCGGGTGCGTGCCAGCCCCGAATCGGTTCTCGCGGCGATAGACCGGCTCGCGCTATAGTCCCGATAGCGGCCGGCGGCCAGAGGCTATAACTCCTGGCCCACAATGCATCCTCAGAAAAGTGCTCGCGTGTTTGCAGCAACTTGCCGAGGCACGACCGTCAGGGAGTGTATCCGCGCGGCCTTTTTCCGCAGCGGGCACGCATCTTAACGATACCTGGACGTGGGATGGCGCCACTTGGACTCAGCAATTTCCGCGCGTCGCTCCTCCGGCGCGTGAGTGCTCAACCCCGGGCCACAATCCTTGAATCGGCATGAAACTCAGAACAGTAGTCACGGCGATAATATGCTGAGAACGAGGGGCGTCATGACCGCCATGCGCGTGCTTAAGGCCATAACAGTTTATGCACTTCTTGTTCTCATTACAACAGCCTGGGTGCTCAAGTCCATTACCAACGGCTACACACAAACTCTCGCCAGCCTCCGGACAAGCCTTGGAGATGTCGCGTACGTTTTTATTGCAATCTTTTCTGTGGCCACCTTCGTGTCGACGCCAATCGTTGGAATCGCCGGCTTGGTTGGCATAGTCGCGTCGAGACGACTCGGCCGTTCCGCATCAGTGTGGGGATTACTTTGTTGTGTCTTGAGCTTCGCGAATTTCGTGCTCTTGAAGAACTACAGCGGGATGCCTCGCCCCAATTCAAACGCTCCGTCGATTACTCCCGTAGAACGCCAGGCTCACCCGTAGCCCGGAACCGAGCCGGGCGGGGTTCCGTCTGCTGCGCTTGAGCGCGCCGCAACTTCCCGCGCGGAGCCTGCACGAGTGCGCCCGAGCCGCCGCAGAGGACAGAGTTGCGTCTAATCCGCCCCTGAGATTCGAACTAATGACCGCGCTGCTCTTTGCCGCCTCCGCCTCTACAGATTTCAGGGCGGCCATGACGGCCAAGACCCAATCGCGGGCGTAGTGATCGGCGCTGGGCCGGACGGGCGCCGCGTGATCTACAGCGTCAACTCCCGGAAGGGGGCGTAACGCTCGGCGACCCGTCCGCCCGGAATTACCTGGGCCCGCGCATACCTGTCCGAGATTTCCGCCCCTCTTCACGCAGTATTGGGATAGCCACGAAAACGCACATGGACAACGGAAGTGAACCTCCGATCACCGTGGCCCACAGAATGGGCCGTTGCACGAACCACACCACGGCGCCGTCAGCCAAACCAGTGA
>Ga0302320_10031072_pt1 | contig 10147 bp, 7 predicted proteins | sample Bog_T0_3_FD_202130 | JGI IMG/M metagenome (GOLD analysis project Ga0302320, IMG submission 202130) | Peat permafrost microbial communities from Stordalen Mire near Abisko, Sweden - Bog_T0_3 | ecosystem: Environmental > Terrestrial > Soil > Wetlands > Peat | place: Sweden: Abisko, Stordalen Mire...
TGTTTGGCGGTATTGCCGGCAAACTCGACGAATCCATAGCGATCTCGCAGCGGGCATCGGCGGGCCAAGCCAAAGACGCCCAGCAGGATGGCGAGAAGGCGCAAAGCAACTTATCGCAGATCATCCGCGACTTACGTGATGCACAGGAAAGTAGAGACCGTCTCAACACCGACATCAATGCGATTGTGGCTCATACGGACGATCTGTTGACGATGGCCCAGGACGTCAAGACCATCGCCCTACAGACCAACATGCTCTCCCTGAATGCCGCAATCGAAGCGGCCCATGCCGGGCCCAGCGGCCGCGGTTTCGCGGTCGTGGCAGCGGAGGTGCGGCAATTATCGACCGCCTCGCGCGACACCGGCCAGAGCATCAACAAGAGAATCACCGCCATCAACGACGCATTGCATGGCATCGCAATTCGCAATACCGCGGTCAGCAGCCGCGATCGCGAAATCATTCAACGCTCGGAGCTCAATATCCAAGCGGTGTTGCAGCGGCAGCGTGAGCGCGTCGAACAGTTTGTCGATGCGGCTTCTGAGGCGCGCGAGCAAAATTCGACGATCAAGCAGAACATCGAAGACGCGCTGGTGCACCTGCAGTTTCAAGACCGTGTCTCGCAGATCCTGGCGCAATTGGTGAACGCGATGACGGCGGCAGACTCCTTGGTCCGTGGCCTGGACGCTCATCAATTGGACGCGATGGCCGGCACTTACACAACGGATGAGCAGCGGCGAATTCACGCAGGCCTCGACGTGCAAGCCGCGGCGCCTCAAGACGTGACGTTTTTTTAGGGGAACGCGGGATGGCAAAGAGAATTCTGCTGGTCGATGATTCGCCGTCGGTACGTCAGGTGGTATGCATCGCCTTGCGACGCGCCGGCTATGAAACAGTCGAAGCGGCGAACGGCAAGGAGGCGCTTGCCCTGCTCGACGGCGACAAGATGAACCTCATCATCAGCGACGTCAACATGCCGGTCATGAATGGCATCGAACTCGTCAAGGCCATCAAGCAGCACCCCAAAGCAAAGTTCACGCCCATCGTCATGCTCACAACCGAAACGCAGGAAGACATGAAGCAGGCAGGGAAGGCCGCTGGGGCGAAGGCGTGGATCATCAAGCCGTTCAATCCGCCGCAGCTCCTGGACGTCGTCTCAAAATTGATTATTCCTTAGGAGCTTGGCTTGAAGCGAAAATTTATTTTGACCGGCGCCGTGACAATTTATGAGGTTGTCGCGCTGCGCAGCCAATTTGAAACATGGATCGCAGAGCTGCCCAAGGGTCGGCGCGGCGCTCAACGAGTCACCCCTGGTCGTGGAGGCTCACGGCGTCGATGAGGTAGACGCGGCCGGGATGCAACTGCTCGTGTCGCTGTCAAGATCCTTGGCCGCGCGCCGCAGACCCCTGCAGCTTGTCAATCCTAGCAGCCCCCTGGTCGCCGCGTGCGAGGCGCTCGGAGTCGCTGCGTTGCTGCTGGCATATGGCATCAACGGAACGAACGCATGAGCAACGACGAATATGACAGCAGCTTCGTTGCCGACTCGCTGCCGGCGTTCATCAGCGAAGCTCACGAACATATTGTCGTGATCGAGCATCTGCTGCTACAGCTCGAGAGTAATGCCGACGACACGGAATTGCTGGACGCTTTGTTCCGATCGGCCCACACCATCAAAGGGTCGGCCGGTATGTTCGGTATCGACCGTGTGGTCGCATTCACGCATCACGTCGAAACTCTGCTCGATCTAGTGCGCGCGGGCCGCAAGACCTTGACTCCCGCGATCAGGACGTTGCTGCTGCAATGCAACGATCAGATTCGTACCCTGGTAAACGCCGCTGGCGATCCTCCGACTGAGCCCGCGGAAGCGCTCCGGCTTCGAGACGAACTGGTGCAGCGGCTGCGGCTCGAATACGGCGATGTGCAAGGGACGAGCACGACGGAGTCTTGCGCTCCTGCTCCGCCTGTGGATTCCATTCCTCCGCGTCGCTGGCAGGTCGCCGTGCAGTTTGGGCCCAATACCTTCTGTAACGGCATGGATCCCCTGTCGATTTTAAATTACCTGCGCGGCGTCGGCACAATCGTCGATCTGCGATGCGATGTCTCCGCGGTCCCGGACCTTGAAAACATTGATCCGGAACGTTGTCACTTGGGCTTCCGCTTCGGCTTGGATACTGCAGCCGCGCAAGAGACTATTGACTCAGCGTTCAGCTTTGTGCACGAGGATTGTGTCTTGGACATCATTGCGCCTGCGGAGCCTGAGGCTCTCGCCGCCGCTCCTCCGGTGAGTCCAATCGTCGACAATGCGAAGCCGGCCCCCGAGGCGGTGTCCAAGGCTCGGGATGGCGCCGGCGACGAGAATCGCTTCATCCGGGTGGAGGCGGAACGGCTCGACCACGTCATCAATCTGTTGGGCGAACTGGTCATTGCCAGCGCCGGAGCGTCTCTGTTGGCACGCCAAAGCCGCCAACGATCGCAAATCGAGGCGAACCAGCAGATCACCAGTCTCGTTGAGGAGATCCGTAACGGCACACTGCAACTACGCATGGTGCCGATCGGTGACACGTTTGCCCGCTTTCGCCGCGTCGTACGTGATACGGCCGCGGAGCTCGGCAAAGACATCGCGCTCGACGTCGTCGGCGCGGAGACCGAACTCGACAAGTCGGTGGTCGAGCGCATCGTCGATCCGCTGATGCACCTCGTGCGCAACGCGCTCGATCATGGACTCGAGACTCCGGCGCAGCGTGTGAGTGCGGGGAAACCTGCGAAGGGTACATTGACGCTTGCGGCAAATCATGAGTCGGGCAGCATTCTGATCCGCATCATTGACGACGGTCGTGGGATCGACCGCGACAAGGTGTTGAAGAGGGCCTGGGAACGCGGGCTCATCGAGCAGGGCGTAGTACCGGCGGACCAGGACATTCTCAATCTCATCTTTGAGGCCGGCTTCTCCACGGCGGAGCAGATCACCAATTTGAGCGGTCGCGGGGTCGGAATGGACGTCGTGCGGCGAAATATCGAGGCGCTGCGAGGTTCCGTGACGTTGTCAAGCGTGTCAGGTCGAGGCGCATGCATCGAAATCCGCTTGCCGTTGACCCTGGCCATCATTGATGGCTTCCTGGTCGGCGTCGGGGTGTCGAAATTCATCATCCCGCTGGACTCGGTGATCGAGGTGATCGAGAGTCGAGGGATCGATGCCACGCCCAGTCTCCGCGGTCGTCGTGTCGTCGAGTTGCGCGGTCGCATGCTGCCGGTCGTGGACCTTCGATCGCTCTATGCGTTGGAATCATCCGAACCGACGCGCAGCAGCATCGTCGTCATACAAGCGAGCGCTGTCCGCTTTGGCGTGATGGTGGATCTGTTGCTGGGCCAGCATCAGACCGTGATCAAACCGCTGGGCAGACTGCTGAGCGGTCTGCGTGGAATCTCAGGTTCAACCATCCTCGGTAATGGCGAGGTCGCTCTGATCATCGACGTGGGTGCTCTTGGCGATCTCGCAGCGACCACGAAAACCGAGGAGCGCGCGCGGGCCGCGCCTGCGGACCGATGATGACCGGCCCATCGACATCCACCACATTACGAATGACGACACTTTCATCGAATCGATATCCGCGAAACCGCCGCGAACTTGTTTCAAATCACCGCTTCCTACTCGAGGTAACCTTTTCATGACTAGAAAGAACTCAACCGCTGCTCGCAAGAGCACCGCTCGCAAGTCGACTGCCGGCAAGAGCACCACTCGCGATCGCGCGCCAAAAGCGATGTCCGCCGTGTTACAGGCGGCGGCGCTAGAGCAAATCTCGAATGCGGTCATGTTCGTGGATCTCAATCTCAAGATTACGTTCATGAATGAGGCAACGCGCCAATTGCTGCACAAGCAGGCCGAGAATTTTCGCAAGACCTGGCCGTCCTTCGACCCGAACGGGATGATGGGTTTTTGCATCGATGGATTCCATAAGAGCCCCGAGCACCAACGGCGCATCCTGTCAGACCCGTCGCGATTGCCGCACAAAGCGCAGATTCAGGTGGGGGAGTTGACGTTCTCTCTGAGCATCAGCGCGAACCTGGACGCCAAAGGACGCCATATTGGGGCCATGCTGGAATGGGCGGACGTTACGGAGCTCAAAGACCGGAACGGCACACTTGATGCCATCTCGAAGGCGATGGCGATCATCGAATTCAGCCTTGACGGAACGGTGCGCACCGCCAATGAGAACTTTCTTACCGCCATGGGCTATACGCTCGAGGAGATTCGTGGCAAGCACCACAGTCTGTTCATTGAGCAGAGTTACCGCGACAGCATGGAGTACCGCGCGTTTTGGGAGAAGCTTGGCCGCGGCGAGTACGATTCCGGCGAGTACAAGCGCATCGGCAAAGGCGGCAAGGAAGTCTGGATTCAGGCGAGTTACAATCCGATCATGGGCCTGAACGGCAAGCCGTTCAAGGTCGTCAAGTACGCGACCGATGTCACGGTGCAGAAGCTGCGCAATGCGGACTTCGAGGGTCAGATCGCCGCCGTCGGAAAGGCACAAGCCGTAATCGAATTCAGTCTCGACGGCAAGGTGTTATCCGCCAATGACAACTTCTTGAAGACCCTGGGCTACAGCCTAGGCGAGATCCAGGGCCAGCACCACAGCATGTTCGTGGAGTCCAGCTACCGTGAGAGCGTCGACTACCGGCTCTTCTGGGACAAACTCGGCCGCGGCGAATACGATTCCGGCGAGTACAAGCGCATCGGCAAAGGCGGCAGGGAAGTTTGGATCCAGGCGAGTTACAACCCGATCATGGGTCTGAACGGCAAGCCGTTCAAGGTCGTCAAGTACGCGACCGATGTCACGGTGCAGAAGCTGCGCAATGCGGACTTCGAGGGGCAGATCGCTGCCGTCGGAAAGGCACAAGCCGTGATCGAATTCAGTCTCGACGGCAAGGTGCTATCGGCGAATGACAACTTCTTGAAGACTCTCGGGTACAGCCTTGGCGAGATTCAGGGCCAGCATCACAGCATGTTTGTGGACTCCGCCTACCGAGAGAGTGTCGAATATCGCCTCTTCTGGGACAAACTCGGCCGCGGTGAATACGATGCCGGACAATACAAGCGCATCGCCAAAGGCGGCAAGGAAGTCTGGATCCAGGCTAGCTACAACCCGATTCTGGGACTGAACGGTAAGCCCGTCAAAGTCGTCAAGTATGCAACCGACGTGACTGCCGAAGTCGTCGCGAGCCAGATGCTTCAGCAGGCCGTCGAGCAGGCACAGGGCGTCACCGCCGCGGCCGCGCAAGGCGATCTCGCTCAGCGCATCCCACTCGAGGGCAAGAGCGGCCCGATTGCGGACCTCTGTAAGGGCGTCAATGTCCTCATGGAGACGACCTCAGTCATTTTCACTGATGTTGGACATGCCTTTGGCGCATTGGCGGCCGGCGATCTGACCCAGCGCATCGAGCGCGACTATAAGGGCACCTTTGCGCAGTTGAAGGCCGATGCCAATGCCACCAGCGAAAAGCTTGCGAATACCATCGAGGACGTGGTGCGAATCTTCTCGGGGCTCGCCAACGGAGATTTGACGCAGCGCATCGAGCGCGAAACCGAAGGGGTGTTTGACAAACTCAAAAACGATGCGAATGCCAGCTGTGAGAAACTCACCAGCATTATCCAGGAAGTACGCGGCGCAGCGGACGCCCTGACCGGCGCGGCGAACCAGGTGAGTTCCACAGCCCAAAGTTTATCGCAATCGGCGAGCGAACAAGCTTCCTCTGTGGAGGAAACGACTGCCTCGATCGATACGATGTCCGCCTCCATCACCCAGAACAGTGACAACGCCAAGGTGACGAATGGCATGGCAACCAAGGCGAGTAAGGAGGCCGGCGACGGCGGCAAGGCGGTAACTCAGACCGTGACCGCCATGAAGCAGATTGCTGCAAAGATTTCAATCATCGATGACATCGCCTATCAGACCAATCTGCTCGCGCTCAATGCGGCGATCGAAGCAGCACGGGCTGGGGAGCATGGCAAGGGATTTGCGGTGGTCGCGGCCGAGGTGCGAAAGCTCGCCGAACGCAGCCAAGAGGCGGCGAAGGAGATCAGCGAGCTTGCAGACAGCAGCGTCTCGACCGCCGAGCGCGCTGGCAAGTTGCTCGATGAGATCGTGCCTTCCATCCAGAAGACGTCCGAGCTGGTCCAAGAGATTGCCGCTGCCTCGCAAGAGCAGAGTCAGTCAGTCACACAGATTGGCAGTGCCATGGGTCAACTGAGCAAGGCGACGCAGCAAAACGCCTCGGCTTCCGAGGAACTCGCGGCGACGTCCGAGGAATTGTCGGGGCAAGCTCAACAATTGCAGGAATCCGTGGCGTTCTTCAGTCTGGGAGAAGAGACCTCCTCGGTGAAAAAAGTCAAGTCAGGGAGCGAGGCATCGAACAATCGCCGTGCGCCGCACTCGCCGATGCGTGGATCCTCCGCGACACCCGCAGCGACCTCGGGCGGCGCCGAACGCGCGCGCTCGTCGGGCGGCAATTTCCGGTCCTATTGAGCTCACCGCCATGAGTCAACCCGCCTTTGCGACCGCTGCAGCCACAAACGGCGCACCCGTCATTGCGCAGGAGGCACAGTACCTCACGTTCCTCCTGGGGGACGAGATCTTCGCGCTCGATATCCGTAGCGTGCGGGAAATCATCCAGTACTGCCCTATGGCCTCGGTGCCGCTGATGCCGGCGTTTGTACGTGGTGTCATCAACCTGCGCGGTGCAGTGGTTCCGGTCATCGATCTTCAGGCTCGATTCGGCCGACCGGCCGCGACTGTTGGCAAGAAAAGCTGCATCGTCATTTTCGACTGCGTGCGCGACAGCGAACGCATCGAATTGGGGCTGCTGGTCGACTCGGTGAGCGCGGTCGTCGATATCGGTCCGAAAGCGATCGAGCCACCACCGAATTTTGGTGCTTCGGTACGGCGTGATTTCATTCGCGGCATGGGTAAGCTCGAAGGTCGTTTTGTGATCATCCTCGATCACGACAAGGTCTTCGATGTTGAGGAGATGGCGGATCGTTGCACCACGGCAATGGCTGCTCTGAGCAATTGAGCGCTATCGTGCTACCGTTGTCTGAAAAGACCTTCCGCGAGATATCTGCGTTGATGCATGAGACGGTTGGGCTGTCGTTCGCTGATAGCAAAAAGCCATTGATTTCCTCACGGCTCGCCTCGCGCATCCAAAAGCTCGGGCTCGAGGATTACGATGACTACCTTGCGCTCATCCGGGGCGGGGACGACCGCGGCGAGTTTCAAGTCGCCGTCGATCTCCTCACCACCAATGAAACCTACTTTTTCAGGGAGCCTCAGCATTACGATTTCCTGGAATCAGAACTCACCGGCCATGGGCAAAAACCGCTGTCGATCTGGAGTGCGGCGTGCTCTTTCGGTGATGAGGCTTACAGCACCGCCATGCTGCTGGCAGACCTGCAGCAACGGGGCCGCATCGGCAGCGACTGGTCAATCCTTGGGACCGACATCAGCGACCGGGTACTGCGCAGCGCCAGTCAGGCAATTTTCCCCCAGGAACGTCTCCGCAACGTTTCGGAGGAGCGGCTCAAACGGTATTGTCTGCGCGGCGCGGGGGAGTCTGAAGGCTTGGCGCAGATTCAACCGCGGCTGCGCGAGCGTGTGCGCTTCGGTTGGCTCAATTTGTGCCGGGACATCGAGCCACTGGGACCGTTCGATGTCATTTTCCTCAGGAATGTCCTGATTTACTTCGATCCGGCGACCAAGAGCGAGGTGGTCGATCGGGTCTTGACACAATTGAAGCCCGGCGGACTGTTCTTCATCGGGATCGCCGAAGGACGAGTGCCGTGCCGCACCCCGCTCAAGATCCTCACTCCAGGCGGCTTTCGCAAGATCAAGCCATAGCGGCGTAAGCGTGTCTCGATGAAAGCCAAACACCCCCGGAGCAAGGTTGTCAGCGGCGCCGCTCATACGCTGCACCCGGGCGGTGTGGTGTGCGCAGACCGGGGCGACCGCTTGGAAACTCTCCTCGGTTCATGCGTCGCGGTCGTCCTGACCGATCGCGCGCGCACCGTGGGCGCGATGTGCCATATCGTGCACAGCCAACCGGCGATCAACATCGATGCCATCCCAACGGCCTCGGCGGACGCGGCAATCGATGCCATGTACCGTCTCTTGATGGGCCGATCGTTGAGTCCCCGTCTGTGCTGTGCCTTTGTTTATGGCGGGGGAAACATGTTCCCGACCGTGTTCAAGAATAAGCACGTGGGTGAAGACAACGGCCGGTATGTCCTGGACCGTCTCGCCGCCGACGGTGTCTGCGTTGTGTTTCAGGATCTGGGGGGAGACAGCTACCGTCGGCTGAGTTGGACCATTGGCCATGCCATGCCCGAAGTTACATCGGTCCTCGTCTGAGGGGAGAAGCGCAATGATTAAAGTATACGTAGTTGACGACTCAGCGATCGTGCGTCAGACAATGATGCACCTGCTCAAGGGCGACGCCGAAATTGAATTGGTCGGGAGCGCCCCAAACCCTCTCATCGCCGGTCCGGCGATTCGCAAGAGTCCGCCGGATGTGCTGCTGCTCGACATCGAAATGCCGGGTATGGATGGACTCACTTTTCTACGCCAAATCATGGAACAGTCGCCCATTCCCACGGTCATCTGTTCGACGCTCACCGCACAGGGCAGTAAAATGGCGCTGGATGCGCTCGCCGCTGGGGCCGTGGCGGTCGTGTCCAAGCCGAGACTCGGTCTCAAGCAGTATCTCGAAGAATCGCGCCGCGAACTGATTCAAACCCTGAAGACGGCGTCGCGCGCACGGCCGCGCGCAGCGTCACCGTCGGCGCCAAGACTTGCGGCCGCGCTGAAGCCGTCTTCCATCAATGGGATTCACGCGTTGTCCGTGAACAAGCCCGTCGTGATCGGCAGTTCGACTGGGGGCACCCAGGCCCTCGAAACGGTGCTGACGGCACTTCCCGGCGATGCTCCTGGTATCGCCATCGTTCAACACATGCCGGAGAAATTCACGGCGATGTACGCACAGCGGCTCGATGGGATTTGCCAGATGAATATCCGCGAAGCGCGGGACGGCGACCGTCTAGAGCGCGGCGTCGTTTTGATCGCGCCAGGAGGGAAACATATGCAACTGCGCAAGGCGGGTGGTCAATACTTCATGGTGATCGCCGATGGACCACCGGTCAACCGTCATAAGCCCTCTGTCGACGTCCTGTTTCGCTCAACGGCCGAGTGTGCCGGACGCGACGTGCTGGGCGTCATACTCACCGGCATGGGAGATGATGGCGCACGCGGGATGAAGATGCTGCACGACAAAGGTGCTCGTACGATTGCACAGAACGAGGACACCTGCGTTGTCTTCGGCATGCCGAAGGAAGCCATTGCCCTCGGTGCCGTGGACGATGTGCTGGCGCTCAACCAGGTAGCGGGCGCGATCACCCGGTTCGATGCCCGGGGGTAGTGGTCCGCGAACTATTGGAGGAAAGGCACCCGGAAGGGAATCCGTTACATTCAAATGGTTTCAGCCAACGACGCGCCGCCCCGATGGACCAACAGGAAGGATTGCCGATTGCTCATGGGTCCATGAGAAACGCGCCGAACACGCGGCAGTTGCACGGATCACACTCGTAGCACAATGCATTGTCGATCTCCGGCCTGCCCCGTATCGAATTGCCCGCAAGATCGCGCGGCGGAAAGCGAATGCACCCTCATCGCTTCCGAGACCTTCGTTGATGCGTTCTGCTTCATTGATCGAGGGTCCGCCGCCATCCCCTACGATCTAACGGCCCGGCCTCAAATTCGGCGGACGGTTGTCGACAACCCGCGCCGCCCGGCCAGCGTGGTCGAATCGCCCGCGCGCATGAGCTGTCGATTCGACCGGTGCGGCCCCGTCCAGGCCGTCCGCAAACACAACTCCCGAATCGGGCGCGAGTTCCTGTGATCGCCGGCGAACGGTCGGGACGCGTCACCGTCATTACGATCGATAACGCGCCTCTCAATATCCTCTCGATTCGGGGCGGGGTAGTGCGCGATCTGCGCGCGGCGATTGCCGTGTCCGCAGCGGATGCCGGCTGCCACGCAATCGTGCTGCGGGGTGCGGGTAGATGTTTTTCTGCGGGCGCCGACATTGCGGACTTCGACGGGCCTTC
>Ga0302320_10031073_pt1 | contig 10147 bp, 15 predicted proteins | sample Bog_T0_3_FD_202130 | JGI IMG/M metagenome (GOLD analysis project Ga0302320, IMG submission 202130) | Peat permafrost microbial communities from Stordalen Mire near Abisko, Sweden - Bog_T0_3 | ecosystem: Environmental > Terrestrial > Soil > Wetlands > Peat | place: Sweden: Abisko, Stordalen Mire...
TTAGCATGTGTTATGTTGGGATTGTGAGAAATATGAAAAACTTTCCGAGAAAATATCAACTTTTATATAGTGCTGCACTTTTTACATTTCTTTTTTTCATGCCAACAACTTTGAGGAAAATTATGAAAGTGCTTACTTGTGTTACTGTGGGAGATAAAAACTATATTAAAGACAGTTTAGTTCTTGAATGCTATACCTATGATTACTTTTTATATAATTTCTGTATTTCGCTTCCTGCTGTGCTCTATTGGACATTATTTACTCCTTTGTTTTTTTTATATCAGTTGATTTCAAGGAGAAAGAAACTTAGAACTCTCAAAATGCAAATAAAGTATGGGTATTTATACAATGAATACAAATTGTTCTATTGGGAATTTGTAAAAATTTATCAAAAAATTTTTCTAATTATGGTTGTGGAAATATTTGATTCAGAATCCGATATAAATATTAAAGGTCTGTTGGCTTTGGTTATTCTGGGGACATATTATTTGTTGAATAATAAATATCAGCCTTACAAACAACATTTCCAAAATCAACTTGATAAATTCACTTCAACAGTTTGCATAGGAAGCATTTTCTGGGCTTTGTTTATTCATGATCAGAAATCTGTATTTCTTGAGACAGTTGGTTATCTTTTCATTGGAGCCCTCAACCTCCTTTATAATATATTCATGATAAAGCTTATTGCAAACTCTTTTTTATTCAAAATGAAAGATAGAATTGAGTTGTTTAAGAAAAAATTATTGGGCGTGTCAAGGATTTTCATTTTATGCTTCTGGAATACACAAAAAGAATTCAAAACCATTGAGAAATGGGTCTTAGTTCGAAGACTAGCAGCCAGATATCTCCGAGAGAAGGAAAGACGAAAAAAATCTGGAGAACTTGGGGAAGAAGAAAATCTCAATTTAAGTCTAAACGATTACGATCCTTTCAATGTTGGAATCCAAAGAAAGAATAAATTAAAAGTGGCAAAAAGCTTTACTCGACAAAAAAAAAACATTCTGACTTCCGTTTTGAGTCCTGACAGAAAATCAGAATCTTTCAATAAAACGTCTCCTGAGAGCAATTCGAGGAGAGAAGAAGCCGAAAAGGAGAATGAATTAAATAGTTTTTTACAAGAAACTTTGAAGAAAATCAGATTGCAAGATTTTGAATAAGTTTGTTTGAAATAAACAATTAATATTAGTAAAAGTCAAAAAAAATATTAAAAATATTATAGAATTGAAATTCTCCTTTTTTCATTCACATTTGATTATATATTTTTAAATCTCAAAAAATATCTACCTAAAAAAAAATAAAATTTTGATTAAATACATCTAAATTTAAAAAAAAAACAAAAATATTTAATTAAAAACAAATTTCATCAGAATTTATTATCCTTGTGTCAATGGTATAAATATTCATTTTTTAATTAAAAAAAAGCCTAATAATAAAAAAAAAATTATTAAAATAACTAAAAAACCGACTCGTTCGGTATAAATCATTATAAAATTTGTTCTGAAAATTCTAAAAAATGAAAAATTTTGACGAAAAAGACTTTTTATTGGAATAAAATTAATGTTTTTATTAAAAGCAAAAACTACTTATTTCTAAAAAATTCCAGATAAGTCAATAAAAATAATATGATAAGCTTCACTCACTTCCATAGTCCAATCACAAAACAGAAGCTTTCTATGATCAGGCCAGCTCCTCCGAATATCCAATATTCAACCTATGAAGAAATTAACAATAAATTTAAAGAATTTTCCACTAAAACCAAACCAAACCAAGACGTTGAAGACATAAAAAATTACAAAAAAGTTTCAAAAAATAGCCAAATTTCCCCAAACACAAACTTTAGAAGATCTTCTATCACCCCAAACTTCCAAAAAAAGCCAACCCAAAGATTTAGCATGAAATTAGATTACGATACCTTGAAAACAAGTTTTGGTGAAAAAAGTGATTTGCAACAAATTGTGAAAGAAGAATATGAGAAAAACCAAGAAGCTATAATGCATGGGAAAATTAACCCGATTGTGAAATTTTTTGGCAACACATTGATTGGATCAGTCTTCCAAGCATTAATGATTCAATGCATGGAAGAGGTTAGTTCTTTAAATCCTGAAGATTCAAATGCAATGAGCTCAAAGTATAGCAAAAATTGCTTCACAGATTTTTTTATAATGCCTTTAGATTGTTGACATTTTTTAAAATTTCTACTATACAATTGAAGTTATCGAAAACACAAGAAGCGAAGAGAAATTATATCATTAAATGCATGAACTTGACAATAGACAACCTCTTAAAATCCTGGAGAGAAAAAATCGAATTTCAAGAGAAAATGCATACTCAAAACAATAAAGATTATGATAACCTGAAAAATCGTAATAATGAGGAGATTAGAGATCGGTTCCCTTGGTTGACTCTTAAAACAAAGTAAAAAATTTCGGAGTTATCTAAAATTCATTTTCTAATTTAAAAAGGTATATCAGTCTCCAAAAACAACTAAAAGCATTGATCATCCAGAAATTGAACGACGTAAATAATTTTCATTATATATAAAAAGTAAAAAGTGCTAACCTTTTAGTATGAAAACCAAATGTCCGTGATTGAAACCTTAAATAAAAGACAATCCATCTCGAAATCCATGGTTAAAATTTCGCATGATGAACTCAAAGTGACTTTGCATGACGTGAGTCCTCCCAAAACCTCTTCTTTGATTAACAATTCGGCCAAAACTGAAGTTGGAGATTCTCCCAAACATAACTATGCAATGATTAAAAAAATTCGTTCTCAAACTGGTTTCAAAAATTTCTCCATCGACACACGAATTTCCACATCAAGCAGCACCAAAATCAACCAACAAGAAAAAACTTTCCCAAATTTTCAAATTGACAAATTCTTGGAAAAAGAAACTCAAAAAGGTTCCTTTTCCATAATTGAGGATAAGGAAATAGAATGGGATGACGATTTTGAGAACAAATTCAAGAGTTACATGTCCCAAGGAAGGAAACTTTTCTTCAATGAAATGAGGAATGCGAAATTCTATGAAGTGGGGGTGATGCATATGATTCAAGAGCTTTTTAAAGAAGAGAAAAAAAATTTGGAAAGGGCAGATTGTATGGAAAGATATGGTGATGGGGGTTATTTGACAGCAGAGGAACTGAAGTTTTTGGCTGATACAAGCGATTTGTTGAATTCTTGCGTTGATAAGACCTACATTAAGAAAGTTGTGACTTTGATTGACCCAAATATTTTACATTATGTAAGATTTCATTGATATTTTTGTAAAATATGTATTTTTAGATTGAATTGAATTTGGCAGAATCCATCATTTCGAAATACAAAGAAATGAGAGAAATCATCGTTAACGCAAGAAACAAATTCATAAAGAAAAACAATGATGTTTTAAAGCAAAAATTGAACGATTATGATGCCAAAAAAAGGAAAAATCAAGAAACAATTCAACAAGCGAAAAATCGCCATCGTTTTTCGAAATCAATTAGGAGCGTGGTGAAAAAAGTCCAAGAAAAACAAGAAAAATTCGATGAAATCTTTCACGATTCATTGATAAACCAGATTAATACCCCCATGGAAGAGTTTGATCTAAACAAGAAATTCAAGGAATTCAACAATCTCAAACCTTATAAAAAATCGAACCAAGCAAGAGTGAAAAATTATTCCCAGCCAAAAGAAATCGATATATATTCAAACCCTACACATCCAAATGTTGTGAGACATAAATACCATCCTTCTTCAAAGGTTTTCTTTATTTCAACCGAAAACAATGAAAACAGTTTCTTAAATAATTATTTACATATGAATTTTTAATTTTATTTAAGATTCGAAGTATATAAGTTACATTAACAATGACATTGAAAAGTTTAAACTTCAGATAAAAACACCTTCTTCGTTGAAAGAAAAAGACAACTTTATTAAGTTTTACTCTGGTGGCCCCACACAAACTTCGGATGAGGTAGCGTTTCATAATTATTAAAAAATTACAATTTTTAAAGAAATACATCAATGATTTAACGACTCCCACAAATTTTGAAATAAAAGCTATTATCAGACTTCAAAGGAGTGTCAGAGGTTACATAGCCAGAAAAAAATTTTCAGCTTTGCTAGCTCAAATTCAGCAAAAAAACTTTTCCTTGTTCCAAGAAAAAATTAAGAAAATCAAATTAAAATCTCCAAAATCTTCTCATGTTAAGATTACAGCATTTCTGCCAGTATCCCCCATTCTTAATAAAGCCTCATCAAGAATAAGTGAAAAAATGGAAAATCAAACCGAAGCTCGAGAATTGAAAATAATAAATAAGTCTCCTCCTAAGAATTTATTATTAAAGCACCGAAAACTATTGGAAGCAACAAAAACCAATAATATCTATATGGCGAGAAACTCAGGATTTTCTTATTATCCGAACGACATGAATGTTAAAGACAAAAAGGGGAATGTTCCCTTATATTATGCAAGCAAAAATGAAAACCTTGATTTTTGCTCGTATTTGATTGAGCTTGGAGCAAAGGTGAACGAGAGATGCGAGGATGGTAACACTCCATTTCATATTGCTTTTTCAACAAATACTTTGGAAGTTTAAAATTTATATATATTTAGATCTAATTTTTTTAAAATAAAGATTATCATGTTGATGTTGGATAATGGAGGAGATTTGAATAATACCAATGATTTCGGGCAGACTCCTTTGGCTTTTGCAAGCCATTCAACTTTGAAGAAATTAGATTTAGAAAATGGCATTGCCACAACAACCAATTCGTCGATTCATACTTTCGACAATAACAAATGTCTTTCCTCTAAGAAACCTAAAGATTTATTCAGAACAAATGAATTTTGTCATTTTCAATTAGATAAAATGATAGATCCGTCTGATAAGGTGAGACTGGTCGATCAACAACACATGATACATTTAATTAGTTTTAATGAGAAAGCAGAAATTAACAAAATAAAAGTTGAAGAAAATGTTCCAAGCGCAATTTTATCTCCTGAAAGACAACAAACTGGCTCCCCTTTGAAGAAAAAGAGATATTAATGTATAATATTTTTGTTGTTTGGTTTTTTAATAACAATGAATTCAAAATTTAAAATTTATAATTGTTCCTAATCAAATTTCATTTATTCAATTTTCTCATCTGCTCGTTTGGTGATCACCTCATGGCCGGTTTCGGTTATAATAATTGTGTGTTCCCATTGAGCACTTGGCATTCTTGGAATTGGGATCAAAGTGAAATTGTCTTTCCATAAATGATAATTCTGTGGTTTAGAAATTAAAATTATTGGCTCAATAGTAAATGCCATTCCAGGCCTCATGATATCAGGACAAATATTGTCTAAAATAATCTTTAGGAATTTAAATAAAAAATATATTTTTACCAGTGTGTTGAACCATTGGTGGCATATGCAAAAGGTTTCCAATTCCGTGTCCTGAAAAAAGATCACACACAGTGTAGTTAAATGACTGGGCTATTTCTCTTATGATAATTTATAAAATTTTTCATATGTGCTAATCTATACCTGCATATTTTTCCAATGCTGTTCACTTTTTGCCCTGGTTTGCAGAGTTTAATACCCTCATAGAGTATGTTTTGAGTCACAGAGATCAGGTTCTTTATTGATTCATCAACTTCCCCAATTAATCCCATCACGGATGTATCCCCATGAACTCCATCTTTATAAAGAGTGATATCTAAATTAATATAGTCCCCGTTTTGTAAAGGCCTCTCATTGGGTATTCCATGACAAACAACTTTATAAACAAAAATATTTTCTGAATTTTCATTAAATTACCTTCATTCACTGAAGTGCATAAACTTTTTGGAAAGCCCATAAATCCAATTGCAGTGGGGTAGGCATCGTGAGCAATTATAAAGTCATGAACAATTTTGTCAATTTCATTTGTGGTCATTCCTGCCTAATGATGTTAAAAAAATATAATTTTTATACAAACTTTTAATTTGGGAAGGATATGTTCAGCTGTTTTCGCTGCTAAGTTTCCAGCAACTCTTAACTCTATAGGAGAAAAATAATGATAAATCATGAAAATTATTTTGTAATATTACTTTTTAAAGTTTCTTTATCATGAATTGTGGGCACTCCTTCATAGATTCCGTATATTGGTTGTTTCGAATCTGAAATTTAAAAACATTATATTTTTGTTTCTTCATTTTCTTATTTACTAACATAATCAGGTCTTGGTATATTAGATGGAACTGGCAAGGCTGGTGTGCATTCATATTCATACTATGAAAAAAGGATTTTTTTCACTAAAAAATGTCATTTGAATTATGTACTTCTATTATTGGTTTAGATTGAAATACATAAGCTTTATTATCCTTTATTTTCTTGATTGTTCGCATTTGATAATGGAGAACTTTGAAAAATATCTTTTCACAAATTCTTTTAGAAAACATCATTAATTGTAATTTGTATTTCGATTTTTGATTTAATAAAAAAAAAAAATTTCTTTTGGTTAAAACTTTTTTTTTTATTTATTTTTTTGAACAAAATACCATCCTAAGAACAATTTATGAACATCATGTTCTTTTACTTAATTTATAATGTTCCAAAAAATTTCTTTGTGAGAAATTTTTCAAATCGAAAGTTTGGGCTTCTCTCTTCTCAAGATCTTTGACTTTTACCTGTTCATTTTCAACTTCCGTTTCTCCCACAATGAAAGCAAAATTAAATTTTCCCTTCACAAATCGAATTTAAAAATTAAATTAAAGATCCAATTTACCTTTTCTAAATATTCGAACTGCTTATCTGGTTTCTTCTCCCCAACCAAAAATTCAAACGCAAATTCATCTTCAAAACCTTTGACAATTTCAAACAATTTCAGCTTAATCTTCCATTTTTTCTCATCAGAGCAACCTTTTGTTATAATTGGCACAAGCCCCACCTTAATAATTTTTCTGTCCCTCATCAAATTTTCTAAATCCTTTTCATCTAACAAATTCCCAATTCGTTCAATCCCAGCAGCAAAACTTTCCAAATTTTATTTAAAATGCAAAAAAAGAAAATTTACCCTGTTGCCGGAATCAAGGCTTCCTTTTCCTCAGATGTTCCTGAAAGATAATTGGCCAAAAAATCATATCTACCCCCACCTATCAAAGTACTTTGAGATTTGGTGACTGAAAGTGGGTCATCTTGCTTTATTTCAAAGCAGGTATGGCAATAGTAATCAAGTCCTCTCACCAGACATTTATTCTCAACGATTGGGATCTTCAGATTTAATAATGCATTCTTTATATTTTCGTAACGACTCAAGCTTTCTTTGCCTAAAAAATTGGATATTTTTGGACTTTTTTCGACAAGATCAATGTCGTTTTTTTCTTTGGAATCCAATATTCGTAGAGGATTTTTCCTTTCAAGTCTCAAACGACTCAACTCGGAAAGGTTTTCAAAATTTTCTTTAAGCAAGAAAAAAGATGACAAAGCTTTATTGTATTCCCTCCTTTCATCGAAGTTTCCTAAAGTATTTATTTCAATCTTTGGTTATTTCAAGTTAAATTTTAAATATTTTAAATTTAAAAAAAAAAGAAACCGCACTTTAAATGAATTCGTAGGTTTCAGAGTCTTTAATATTTCATAGGCAACAGTCATTATTTCTACATCAGCAAAATCATCCTTTGAGCCCAAATGTTCAGCCCCTACTTTATTTATAAAATCCATTAATTTTAAAAACTTTACCAATCTGATAAAACTGTCTAAGCCTTCCTTTTTGCGGCCTTTCATACCGAAACATTGGGCCTTCGTAATACAATTTTTTTGGAAGTTTATTTTTTGTGTTTGATTCCAAAATCATTCTCATCAGTCCAGCTGTGCCTTCCGGCCGTAAAACCAAGACATTGTCAGAATGATCCTTAAGACTATACATTTCCTTTGTTATAATTTAAATTTTAGCAAAAAAAAAATAAGGTAAAAAACTACTTTTGTTATTATCTCGCTAGATTCCCCCAACGTTCTTTTAAAGATCTCCTCATACTCCAAAATGTTGAGGATTATAGGGGAAAATCCGAATTTATTTAGAATTTTTTGGGAAGTTTTTAAAATAATTTGATGTTTGCGCAGAGAACTGTCGAAAAAAAGATTAAATGTTTTTTTTCCTCAAGTTAAATAATGTTTTTTTTGCAATATACTCGCCGTACAAATCCTTCATCCCCTTGACTGAATGAAGGGCACCCTTGGTAAAACTCATAAATAAAATGAATAAAAGTTGATATTTTTAAAAAAAAAATTTCTAATTTTAGCAAATTCATAATAATGCGAAAAGAAAATCTTAATTTCACTCAATAGTATCTCATGTTTTTAAATCGGATTATAAAAAAATTCCCCTTTCTGACAAAACCAATATAAGTCATTTCAAAATAGCGCAAAATTTACCTATCAATGACGATTATTTTTGAGACTCTTATTTCAGCTGAAATACCGTCACAATACTTTTAAATATATACATCTGCATTTCAGATTTATTCATTAATTTTTCTCATCCCTTTTATTTTTCTTGAATTCAAAGCTGAGCATAATGGTCTTAGAATACATAGACTCTCCAACGAGTTTTCATAGCACTCATGCTTCAAACAAATCAGTCGACTTAAAGGCAAGCCAGAAATACAAACGCATCAGTCTGGAGAAAAGAAAGCTTTTGCTCGAAAAAATTTTTTTTGAAAATAAAAAAATTAAAAAAGTACTTTTGCTCATTTTTCCGTTTTTCATTTCTTTTCCTTTCGTTTTTAGGCTGCCAAAGAACTTAACCTCAACTACTCCTCCGCCAAAACCATCTTGCACCTTTACCGAAAAAAAATCAAAAAACCAAAAATCGAAGAAAATTCAAAAGAAGCAAAAAGATGTTGCATTAGCACCGTCAATCCCAAACTTCAGTTGAAGAGAATCGAAGTCATAGCCACTCAAGGTGGAAGAGACTTAAAAGATCTCTTTTTTACTCATAGAACTGTCAAAGTCAACCCCCACAATGAAGAGGCCAAAATCGTAGTCAAAGAAGAGCCTCAAACTACTGTGAAGGATGGAAGAAGCTTTGTGGAAAAATTTTTGTTCTATAAAGAGCTGGAGAGACAGCTTTCGGTAGAAGAAGAGAAAGTCAAGACAAGCATCAACTATGTTGCGAATATTACAAAGATTGAAGAAAAGAACAAAAGCCTGTTCAGAAAAGCAATCATCATTAAACCAATTGATCCGGTTTATGCTTTTCATAAATAATGGAAGAAATTTTGTTTTTTGTTTGGATATTTTTTTTTCTATGAAATAATTTACTAATAATATACATATTTTAAGCTTTCATTTCATTTCATATTGTATTGGTTCTGTTTTAATAAACATTGATATTTAAAAAAAGAAAATAGAACTTTGAAGAAAATTTTAATTTGAAAATTTCTTTAAATTAATTTTTTCATTGTCATTAAACCAATTTTTTAAAATTTAATTTTCTCCAAATTTTTCACTCATTTAAAAAAAAATAAAGTTTTTATTTTAAAATAATTCGAAAATTTTACGAATTTTTCAAAAACTATTTTAGTTTTGACAAAAAGGAAAAAATTGAATGTCTTCTTCATATTTGAATACTTTAAAACAATTATATCAAGTTAATAAATTTTTGAAAATAAAGCTCGATTTGGCTCACATTTCAAAGTTTTCCCAGGTTTGAAATTCTTAGAAATTCAAAACTCTTTTTAAAAAAAAATAAGTTAGAAGGCAATCCTCATCTAAAAATCCCATACATTCATATCGCAGGAACAAATGGAAAAGGTTCAGTTGCCTTGAAAATTTCAAAGATTTTACAAGAATCTGGTCTCAAAACTGGATTATATATATCTCCTCATCTCTTTTCCTTTAGAGAGAGGATCCAAGTCAGAAAAATAAAAAATCTTTATAAAAAATGATTTTTTTTTAAGATAAATGGAAAACTCATTGATAAGAATTTTATTGTGAATTATTTGCCAGCAGCATTTGAAATGTCTGAGAAAAGCGGCATTCCTTTAACTTATTTCGAGGTTTTTTAAAAAATACAAAGTTAAAGTTAAAAATATCTCTGATAGTTTGTAACAATGCTTTGTTTTAACTATTTTCTTCACGAAAAAATCGACATTGGAGTTTTAGAAACAGGATTGGGAGGTAGACTCGATGCCACTAATA
>Ga0302320_10031074_pt1 | contig 10147 bp, 6 predicted proteins | sample Bog_T0_3_FD_202130 | JGI IMG/M metagenome (GOLD analysis project Ga0302320, IMG submission 202130) | Peat permafrost microbial communities from Stordalen Mire near Abisko, Sweden - Bog_T0_3 | ecosystem: Environmental > Terrestrial > Soil > Wetlands > Peat | place: Sweden: Abisko, Stordalen Mire...
TCATCCTGAAGGTCGAACCACAGGGCAACCTTCACATACGAATCCTGCGCGAGGCAGTGGTACGCCTGGCTCAGGTACCTCGCCTGCGTCGCATCCGAGACTCCCTGCGGCTTCTGACCCGCCCACGCGCCTTCCGCGCACGTCGCGCTCGTCGTCCGCCAGCTCAGCTCCGTCATCCAGATCGGCTTGTCGTCGCCATTCGCCAGCATCACCGAGTGCACCTCCCTGTATGCCAGGAACGAGTCCGGGATCATGCGGCCGTCCGGCCCACGCAGGAATTCATACGGGGAGAGCACGTTGCACGCCGTGTCCGTGTGCACGCCCACCGCGTCGAAGTAGCCCTTGCCGCCCGCCGCGTAAACGCCTTCCACGAACGGGTAGTCGTTGCCCGTAAGACCTCCCAGCACCACCGTCGCCTTCGGTTCCGCCGACTTGATCGCCGGGTACGCCGCCTTCAACAGCTGCGTGTACGCCGCCGCGTTCGGCCCACCCGTCCACCAGATCCCCGCGTCCTCCTCATTCCACAGCTCATACGCCGCCACCCGCGAGCCCCACTGGTTCGCCAGGAAGGCGACGAACGCCGCGTAGTCGTTCGGATTCGCCGGGGGGGTGTGTTCGTCTGAGCTGCCCGTCTCCCAGCTCGGGCTGTCCACCACATCGACGATCACTTTCGTCCCAGGCGGGAGCGCTTTGAAGGTCTGGTCGTAGTAGGACAGCCAGCCCTGTGAATAGACGCCGCGCTGCGGCTCCAGGTCCGGCCACGTGGCGAACAGGCGCACCCAATGCGTGCCCAGGGCCGACTCCGTCGCCGTCTGCGTCTGCGGGTTCGTCAGCACCACGCCCGCTTCCGCCGCGTGTGCTTGACCGGCGGTGGCGCCCGTCGCGGTGGCCGTCAGAGCGCCCGCCAGGCATGCTCCCGCGAGCAGACGGCCAAGGTGGTGGGTGCGTCGCCGAGCGACCTGGCGTGGGGCAGGTTCTGACATCCTGCCCCCTCCATCGACCCGCCCCGCCCCTCCTTGACCGAACCGCCCCGAGGTTGCACGTATGGTGGCCGGCGCCGCCCGCCACGGGCGCTCAACCCTGCCGTTTGAGTGTCACGCGCCCGACCAGGCGCAGCGCCGCGCCGATCGCGCGAGCCATCCGAGAGTCCTCGCCGATCGCCCCGTACAGAGCGCCGCGCGCGCGCTGAAACGCCTGCCAGCTGACCGACGACTCCACCCTCGAGCGGAATTCCCGCTCCTGCACCAGTTCCGCTTCCAGGTCGCCCCTTCGCAGCTCCAGCTCCACCCGTCGCGCCTCCAGCGAGAAGATCTCCTCACGCCTCAGCTCGAGGTGGTGGTGAGCGTGCGAGATCAGCTCGTCGCGCTCCGCCACCGCCGCCGCGCCCGCGCGCTCCGCCTGGCGAACCACCTCAAGGCCCGCATCCGCGAGCGTCGAGCTCGCTCCCAGCGGGGGGAGCGGGGCGTTCGACGCAACGGCGATACAGAAGAGCGGCTGCGGCGGGGGGCCCAGGGTCCATTCGCCGTCGGCCCGCGCGAGGAAGAAGTCCCTTCCCGTCTGCTCGCCAAGCTCTCCCACATCCTCGCCCTCGAATGACCGCAGATGCGACCCCGTGATCGCCCGCTGCCCCCACATCGCCAGATTGGCGAACCGGCCTTGCAGGAGAGCCGAGAACTCATCCACCGTCAGCTCACGCTCGTGGAATGGATTCTCCTGTCCCGTCGCCTCGCTGTAGTACCGACTGTCAGGGGTCGACATGATCACGATCCCCTGCTCGCCGAGAACACGCCCGATCTCCGACACCACGCGCTCCTGGTCGCGCAGGTGCTCGATCATCTCGAATGCGACCACCGCCCCGAGCGATCCCGAGGCGATCCCCGACAGATCCGTCGCGCTGGCGCGCTCGAAGCGCAGGTTCGAGCGCGCGTAGTTCGCGCGACTGTGGCGCACCGCGTCATCGTCGATGTCAACGCCAAGCACCTCCGCCGCCGTCTCCGCGAGGATCGCCGCGCCGAACCCCTCGCCACTGCCGAGGTCGAGTACCCGCCGTCCGCCAACCAGCTGCGCCGCCCACGCGTACCGGTGGTAGTGCTCGTAGGCCATCGACGCGTCCGCCGTCCACGGCACACAGCGCTCGCCCGTCCACTCGATCAGACGTGGGGCGCCCGGGATTCTCGCCGCGCTCATGTCGCGCTCATCTCTCAAGCCTCCGATGGGTCCTCGCAGGAATCGCAGTAAAGGGGTTTCCTCACGCTGGGCGAAGCGTATTTCACGCGCGCCCGTCAGCCGTCGATCGCACCGATGCTGCGGTGCTAGCGTTTCCAGGCCATTGACGACCACCATCCCCCGACCAGCAGAGACCCAGCCCGGGTCAACCCAGCTGGCAGATACAGCCGTTGCGATCGAGTCGGTCAGCAAGACCTTTCGGCTGCCCCGTCAGCAGTACTCGACGCTCAAGGAGCGAGCTCTGCACCCGTTCCGGAGCACCGAATACGACGAGCTGCGCGCGGTTCGCGACATCTCCGTCGACATCGCCGAGGGTGAGTTCTTCGGGATCGTCGGACGCAACGGCAGCGGCAAGAGCACGCTGCTGAAGTGTGTCGCCGGGATCTACGGCGTGCAGTCCGGCCGAATCGCGATCGCCGGCAGGCTCTCGCCGTTCATCGAGCTCGGCGTCGGCTTCAACCCCGATCTGACCGCGCGTGACAACGTCATCATCAACGCCATCATGCTCGGCATCTCCCGCCGCCAGGCACGCGAGCGTTTCGACCACGTCCTGGCCTTCGCCGAGCTCGAGGAGTTCGTCGACCTGAAGCTCAAGAACTACTCCTCCGGGATGCTCGTGCGCCTCGCCTTCGCGACCGCGCTCGAGGTCGATGCCGACATCTTCCTCATCGACGAGGTGCTCGCCGTCGGCGACGCCGCCTTTCAGCAGAAGTGCTTCGAGGAGTTCTTTCGCCTCAAGCGAGAGGGCAAGACGATCGTCTTCGTCTCACACGACATGTTCTCCGTCGAACGTTTCTGCGACCGCGCGATGCTGATGGAGCGCGGTGAGATGATCGAGATCGGCCCACCCCCGGAGATCGCCCGCGCCTACCACAAGCTCAACTTCGGAGAGCTTCCCCACGAGCAGGCCGACCAGCCATCCCCGGATCACGGCACCGCAATCACCGCCGCGTGGTTCGAGAACTCCACCGGCGAGCGGGTTACGAGCACCAGCCGCGAGGAGGCGCTCAGCATGTGCTTTGAGGTGCGCCTGCAGGAGGAGCTCCTCGATCCCGTATTCGCCGCCACGCTCCGAAACGAACTCGGACACACGATCGTCGTCGCCCGCAGCGACCAGCACGGCGCCCTCAGCGGATCATTTCGCTCCGGCGAGACGCTCACCGTGCGCTTCGGCATGCCCAACTGGCTGAGCGCGAGCCGCTACACCCTCACACCGTCCGTCGCGCGCGAGGGCACCGGAGCGGACGCCCTGGCGCTGGTCGAGGACATGGCCTCCGTGATGATCCACGGGGGCGCCACCGGCGGGATACTCGAGCTCCCCATGAACATCAGGATCGATCGGACATGAGCGCGAGCGCACAGGTGCCCGTGCCCGCCGGACGGCGCACACCTTCGCGCCACATGCATGGCCCCTCAGCCCTCGGCGGAGATCTGCGTCGTTTCTGGGCGCTGACGTTCACGCTCGCACGGACCGAATTCAAGCTTCGCTTCTTCGGCTCGGCGCTCGGCTACGTGTGGACGCTCGTCCGTCCCCTGCTCTTCTTCGGCGTGCTCTGGCTGTTCTTCACGAAGGTTGCCCATGTGAACAACAAGAAAGGGCCCGCGGAAGATTTCTATGGCGCCCAGCTGCTCGCGTCGATCGTGTTGTTCACCTTCTTCTCCGAAGCCACCAGTGGCTCCGTGCGTTCGGTCGTCGATCGCGAGAACCTCGTCCGCAAGATCCACTTCCCGCGCATGGTCATCCCGCTGTCCGTCGTCCTGCTCGGAGTGTTCAACCTCACACTCAATCTGATCGTGGTGGCGATCTTCGCGTTGAGCGCAGGGGTACATCCGATGCTCAGCTGGCTCGAGCTGCCGCTGATCATCGGCTTCCTCGTCGTATTCGTGGCGGGGGTTTCCATGCTCCTCTCCGCACTGTTCGTCCATTTCAGAGACATACAGCCGATCTGGGAAGTGACCTGCCAGATCCTCCTATACGCATCGCCGGTGATCATCTCCGTCGTCACGATCAAAGACAAAGTGAGTTCAACGCTCCTTCACCTCTACATGCTCAACCCGCTCGCCTCGAGCTTCCAGCAGTTCCGTCACGCATTTATCACTCACGCCACGCCGAGCGCAGGACAGGCGCTCGGCAGCTGGGCGGCGCTCGCTGCCCCGATCGCCATCGTCCTCGTCACCTTCATCGCCGGTTTCCTCGTCTTCAACCGCGCCGCCGTGCGCATCGCGGAGAACCTGTGAGCCGGGCAACCGACCCCCAAGGTACCGAGGAGCTGCTTCAGCAGGAGGTCGAGCGCCTGCGCGCGCGCCTCGCCGCGCTCGAGGACGAGTTGCTGGAAGTCCAGGCGCAAGCGAACGACGCCGTCGCCGAATGGCAGGACCGCGCCTACTGGCTGGATCGCTGGCATCTCGATCTCAACGCGCTGATGGAACGCCCCGTCGCCGGCCGCGTTCGCGCCCTCCTGCGAGCCGTGCGGACGCCGCTGCGGATGATGAGGATAGCGATCCGCGCGATCCGCTCGTGACCGGCACGCGAGCCGCAACTTGACCACGAACACCCCCCGCAGTCGTGTCTCCGTGGTGATCCCCGTCAAGGACGGCGAGCGCTACCTGGGGGAGCTGCTCAGGGCGCTCGAGCGCGAGGGCCCTGAGGAGGTCATCGTGATCGACTCCGGCTCACGTGACCGCTCGCTTGAGATCGCCAGGGCCGCCGGAGCCGTGGTGCTGGAGGTCGAGCCGTCGGAGTTCGGGCACGGTCGCACGCGCAACCTCGGCGCAGAACGCTCATCCGGTGAGCTGATCGCCTTTCTCACCCAGGACGCCACCCCCTGCCCTGGCTGGCTCGACGCCTACCGCGAGGCCTTCACCCTCGACGAGCACGTCGGCGCGGCCTACGGCCCGCATCTGCCGCGCCCGGACACCAGTCCGATGATCGCCCGCGAGCTGACCGAGTTCTTCGCCACCTTCACCCCGGACGGCCGACCGGTTGTGCAGCGGCTCGGCGACCCGACATTCCTCGCCAACGTGAACGCCTGCTACGCGCGCGCCTGTTGGGAGGAGCTGCGTTTCCGCGACCTCGAGTACTCAGAGGATCAGGCCTTCGGCGCCGACCTGCTGAAGGCCGGCTGGACGAAGGTCTACCACCCCGGCGCCGCCGTTCTGCACGCGCACGACTACGGCCCGCTGGAGTTCATGAAGCGCTACTTCGACGAGTACCGCGGCCTTCGCTCATCGATCGGGCACGTGGAGACGATCGGCGTGCGCTCGACCGTGCGCGACGTGCGGGCGCTCGTGGGACACGACATCAGGTGGATGGGCGAGCGCGACTACCCGACGCGCGAGCGCATGCGCTGGGCCGCCCGATCGGCCACTCACCACTCCGGCCGCAAGCTCTTCTCTGCGCTCGGCTCGCGGGCCGAGACCCTGCCGCCTGGGCTTCGCCGGCGCCTCTCCTTCGAGGGCAGCGACTACGCCCCCTCCTCGAACGGGCACGCGCACGACGCCCCGGGGGAGGTCCACCGCCTCCCGCTCTCTCCACAGCCCGCGCGCATTCCCGCTCACGAGTATGAGCCGATCGCTCGGGTGCTCGCCGACGGCCCGGCCCCGCTCTCAGATCCGATTCCCGGCATGGCCGATCGGGAGCGGCTGCATCTCGCCTTCGTGATTCCTCCCTTCAGCGAGGGCAGCGGTGGTCACAACATCATCTTCCAGCTCATCGCACGCCTCGAGCGAGCCGGCCACACCTGCTCGATCTGGGTCGACGATCCGCTCAGTCACCGCGCCCACGAGTGGCCCGCGGTCGTGCGCGCCGGCGTGCGCGAGCACTTCGCCGACGTGCGAGCGCCGGTGTACAAGGACCTCCAGCACTGGTATGGCGCCGATGTCGTCGTCGCGACCGGCTGGCAGACCGTCTACCCGGCGCTCAGCCTGGAGAACGTGCGCGCGCGGGCGTACCTCGTAAACGACCACGAGCCCGACTTCTATCCAACCTCCGTGGAGGCGACATGGGCCGCCGAGACCTACCGTCTCGGCCTCTACGGCATCTGCGGCAGCCCGTGGCTGCAACAGCTCTACGTAGAGCGCTACGGAGGTGCCGCCGAGGTGTTCGACTACGGCGTCGACCATGACATCTACCACCGGCACGCCGTCGAGCGGAGTGCCGGCACCGTCGTCTACTACTCGCGCTCCACCACCCCGCGACGCGCCGTCGCGCTCGGCGTGATGGCCCTGCACGAGCTTCACCGCCGTCGTGCGGACGTCCGCATCGTGATGTTCGGCGAGCGCTACCCACTGCCCACGCCATTCCCCTACGACCACATCGGCGTCGCCAGCCCCGAACAGCTTGCACTGCTCTTCTCCGAGGCAACCGTCGGTCTCTCTCTCTCGATGACCAACTACTCACTCATTCCGCAGGAGATGCTCGCGTGCGGCCTGCCCTGCGTCGACCTGCAGGGCGCGAGCGCCGAATCGGTGTTCGGGAGCGACGGGCCGGTGGAGCTCAGCCGGTTCGACCCAGCCGAGCTCGCCGGCCACATCCAGCGGCTTCTCGAGGATGCGGCGCTATGGGAGCGGCGCTCGGAGGCCGGGGTCGAGTTCGTCAGGGGGCGGACATGGGACCACGCGGCCGAACAGGTGGAACACGCGCTGCGGTCGGCATTGCGCGAGCGTGAAACGGCCCCGCGCGAGAGTCTCTGACCGGCGGGCGCATCCGAGCGCCTCCCAACGATCAGTGCCCGCGATGTGGCGAGATCGTGATCGGACAGTGGTAGTCCGGATGCGCTGTTTCCGGGTCTCCGAGCACGACATACAGTCCGCTCCCGTCCGGGAAAAGGCCGCATGGCCGTGGCGCCCCAGCATTGACCGGCCGGCGGGAGAGGTAAGCGTCCGAGAGGGTGAGTTCGCTCGGTTTCAGCGACGCCGGCACCTCGATCTGGGCGATCTCGGCCAAGCGTTCCAATCCGCCCGGCTGGAAGAACAGCCTGTTCGCCGAAGCCCGGTCGTACTCGAGTCTCTGCACCCCGTGCCGGTGAAGCGCGAGCAGCACGTTCAGCAGCAGCGTGCGCGATGGTCCTTCGATTTCCGGATGCTCCTGTTCGAGCACTGAAAAGGGCAACGGCCCGGTGCGTTTGTAGAACAGCGGCGTGCGACCTGGACAGACGAACGTGTAGAGGGCAAACGGCTCGATCGGATTACCGAGCACGACGTACACGCCCGAACCGTCGTTCAACCGCTGGCATGGCGGAGGATCGCCCGGCAGAGGGACATGGCGAAGCACGAAGGCATCGTGCGGGCCGAGGGCTGCCGGGTCGTACACATATCGCGGCTGCAAGCCGGCCTCGGTGGCCAGCACCTCAAGGCCGGAGGTATTGAAATTGATCTCTTCCGAGGAGGATGCATCGAAAGTCACCGTTCTGACGCCAACCCGCTTCAGGCCGCGCAGCAGAGCGAGGATGTCACCGTCGCGTTCAGGGCCGCCTCGCAGCCACCCTTCTGGCCGGTAGAGCGTGATGTGACGCTCCTCCAGCGGGACGTTGAGCGCAACGTGCTCGCCCATCAGGTAGCTGTTTGACGGCGCCCCCGGCAACGCGATCCTGATCGCGCTGCCGATCCCCACGGATACGCCGACAAAGTTGATGAGTACGACCGCAATGAAAACGGCCATCAGGGGCTTGCGCGCGCGCCCAGAGGTGGCGATCCAGCCGGTGCCCAGCACGGCGATATACACGAGCGCCGGCAGCGTGTAGCGCGGATCCTTGTGCGTGATCAGGGTCATCCCCAGCCAGGAGATGAACAGACCGCCGAGCAGCTCCGGCATCAGATTCTCCGGCGACCAGCGCCGGAGGCTTCCGCGAATCGCAAGCACAGCGCCGATCAGCAACGCAAGCGACAACGGCGCGAGCAGCTGAATGTTCAACGCATCCCAGAAGTACCAGCTGAAGCTCTTGTGTGACCACCGCGGCGGATAGATCCCACCGGCTTCATTGGCAGAGGCGGCGCTGGTTTCACCGTCGTGCACCGACACCAATTCGCTCAACTGGTGACGGTGGTAGAGGTACCACGGACCCGCGATCAGCGCGAGCGCCAGCGCGTACGCGAGCACGCCCTTCCAGTTGCGCCAACCGCCGCGCATGATCACCACCGCGAGCAGACCCGCGAGGAACACCAGCGATGTCTGCTTGGTGAGCATCGCAAGACCCGACAGCACACCCGCAAGCAGCGCGATCCACGGTCGTTCGAACCGCCTGGATGCGAGGATCGCCCACACGCTGACGGCGACCATTGCCGCCTGCCCGGGATCGAGCAGGAACTCGTGCATCTCCGAGACGATCATCGGGGTACCCAGTGCGAACAGGCCGGCGAGCAGCCCGGCGGTCCGGGAGCCGTAGACGAGGCGGCCGACGCCAAAGCAGCTCACGGCCAGAAGCGGCACAAACACCACATTCGATGCGAGGATCACCGACGCCGGACTGAATCCTCCGACCAGCACGCCCAGCGCACCCACCAGATGTCCAAACGGCGGGTACATGTTGAATTCCGTGAAAGGCGCCGTGAGGTGGCCCGCGACGATCTCGTTGCGGATCGTGAACGAGTCGAGCGTGTGCAGGCCGTTATCCCAATCCTGCACGGTGTTGTCCTGCGTGAGCCACCAGATCGTGACCCCGATGAAGGCGATCACGCTGCCCAGCAGCAGCCTGCCCTCACGCGATACGTCATGCAGACGGCGTGAGAGGGCCCCTGGCACGACCCGGCACAATAGCGCCGGCTCAGCCGTAATAGCGCGAGATCGTCAACGTCTCCGCGAACAGGCCATGCGCCATCGCCAGCACCACCAACGCCCCTCCCAGCACCGGAGCCCAGCGACGTCCGAGACCCCGCGCCGCGAGCACGATAAAGAGTGCGTAGAAGCTGAGTAGCGGGAACAGATAGCGCGCCTGCTCGAACTGGTCGCCGGTATTCAGCCGGTAGCGAAGGCCGGCGTAGCCGATCGCCCCCAGGAGGCCGAGCGCCATCACGCCGAAGCACACAAAGATCGGCAGCATGCGCGCGATGCCCGCGCGTACACGCACAAGCGTGAGGGCCGCGAGTGCGGCCAGCACGTAGAAGAGGTCGCGCGCGTCACTGTAGACCCACGCGGGGAAGGAGTAGTCGAGCCAGCCGAAGTGCCCGATCGATCCGTTGAACCAGATTTCCCAGACGGGGTCCTTGCTGAAGAACGTGTGGTTCATGAACGACAGGCGCGGCAGATACAGCTCCCATATGTAGTCGAGCGACTCCTTGAGGGTGACCACATTCCCGCTCGCCAGCGTGCTGTTGGTCGCTCCCGCCACGCCTCCGGCCGTCGGGCTGCCGCGATGCCAGACCGTGATGTTCAGAAGCGCATAGAGCAGCACCGGCGCGGCGGCAACGCTCGCGGAGACGGCCAGCAGACGCAGCGCACGCGCTCTTCCCTCGGGCAGGGCGCGCCAGGCGAGCAGCAGCAGAGCCAGAGCGATGCCCGGAAGCAGCGCTATGAAGGTCAGCTTCGACAACACGCCCGCGGCGATCACGACGCCGAGGAGGACCGCGCGACGAGTGTTCAGGCCGCGGCGGTAGGTGCGCATGAGCATCAGGATCGTGAGTGCAGAGGTGAGAAAGAGAAGGTTGTCCCCCTGCACACCCGAGGAGATGAAGTCGAACGTCGGCTGAAAGGCCACGGCGAGCGCGCCAACCGTCCAAGCCCACCGCCATCCCGGCAGCAGCTCGCGCAGGAACATAAAGACGACAAGCACCGTGCAGGCGGCCATCAGGGCCGATAGCAGGCGCATGAACGCCAGTCTCGTAAGGAGTTCGTGCGAAGGCGAGAGCCAGTATGGAACGGCCTCAAGCGCGTAGTACAGCGGCGGCTGGTTGGTGACAGACGAGCTGCCACCCGGACCAACCGGGC
>Ga0302320_10031075_pt1 | contig 10147 bp, 7 predicted proteins | sample Bog_T0_3_FD_202130 | JGI IMG/M metagenome (GOLD analysis project Ga0302320, IMG submission 202130) | Peat permafrost microbial communities from Stordalen Mire near Abisko, Sweden - Bog_T0_3 | ecosystem: Environmental > Terrestrial > Soil > Wetlands > Peat | place: Sweden: Abisko, Stordalen Mire...
GCTCAAGATGTGGAAGTAGCCACCGAAAGGTGGCCCCCATAACGTCGGGGCCGCGTTAGCGACCCCGCTCAAGCCGCTTTGAGCGGCTCACACAATCAAGCCCCCGGCTCTGCCGGGGGTATTGACATGTCGAAGCCTCGCTCTACACTTTTCTACAGGTCCTGAGCGTCTCGATCTTCGAGAAAACCCAGATTCTATGCGCTCTCGGCGAGAACCTCGACACAAAGGAAGATAGCCGTCCCTCAAACCAGCTGATTCTATTCGACTTCTAACCGGACACGACTGTCGCAAGATGAATCAGTTGAATCCTGCTCCTGATCGGTATTACACCTCAGCGGTCCAGTATGAAAACGCCAAAATTCCGTCTTTACAGCCGCGCCCGCCCGTCGGATGGACGCTATGCCTCCCATGATCCGGCATGGAACCGAAACCGCACACTGGATGCGAACTGCGCCCTTGTAGACGGCCATGCACTTCGCACAACAAGGTGAGAACCAATAATTCAAAATCGAATCAAAGGATGCCCCATCCCCAATCGGCATCTTTGTCTCTAATAGCCAGCTATGCACGATATTGCGGACCCCACTTGCCCACTCCGTCCAGCATCTCAACACGGACTGGCCCTAATACTACAGTTGTACTTGCGGTTTATGCCGGAAAAGTGCCAAGAACCCGGGCCTGAAGGCCACGTCATTTCGTGCTGTTTCAGGGCGCTAAAGCGCCCTGCTCCCTCCGGAATTGCGAACTACAACTGTAGTACTAAGACTCTTGTCGCTGTTCGTTGAACCTGTACCCGACGTGAGGCACGGTCTGAAGATACTTCGGGATGAGCGGGTCGTCTTCAATCTTCTTGCGCAACTGACTCATATATACCCGAAGGTACACCGACTCGCTTCCATAATCCGGCCCCCACGCATATTTCAACAGTTCCTCTTGGGAAACCGCCTTGCCTGCGTGAATCATTAGATAATGCAGCATCGCGAATTGCTTAGGCGTCAGATGAATCGTCCGCCCGCGCTTCTGCACCCGGTATTTCACATGATCGAGTTCTAGCTCGCCATAGCGAATCAGCGTGTCTGGTTTGGTTTCCTCAACATTTCTTCTGCGCACTGCAGACCGCAATCGCGCTGCCAATTCGCGCAGTCGAAATGGCTTTGTGATGTAGTCGTCTGCACCGGCGTCCAGCGCGAGGATCTTCTCATTCTCGCTATCCATCGCCGTCAACATCAAGATCGGCAGTCGCGGACTCGCCAGCCGGATTGTCCGGCAGGCTTCCATTCCGCCCATTCCCGGCATATCCACATCCAACAGTACCGCGTCGAGCCGCTTCACCTGGACAATCGACAATGCCTCTTCGCCCCTGGACGCATCTACAACAGTGAAGCCCATGCCGGAAAGAGTTACGTTCAAGGTCCGCCGCAAAGAACTGTCGTCATCCACGACAAGAATCGTGCCCTGGCCCGAATTCGACATTTCTATATTCAATGTTTCCTCCTTGATCCAAGCGGAAGGGCGAGAAAGAAGGTTGTTCCCGCTTCTTCATCGCTAATGACCCACACATGGCCGCGATGGGCCTCTGCTGCTTTCCGTACAACGGAGAGTCCGATACCTGTACCGGGAACGGAATCCTTCAAATCCGGCGCCCTGTAAAAGCGATCGAAGATCCGCTCCCTGTCTTCGAGTTGAACGATCGATCCGAAATTGTGCACGGAGATCAGCACTTCGGAATGACTGGAGTGGGCTGCAATCTTGATCGGTGTACCGGGCGCGGAATACTTCCGGGCATTATCGATGTACTGGTTTAGAATCATGGCCAGCATTCCTCGATCCACAGATACAACCAATGCCGGGTCTTCCACCGCAATCTCAATCCGGTCTCTTACTTCTTCCGCGGCGCGGCTCGCCGAAACTTCGGTCACCAATTCCAGAACATTTACCGTTCCGGTTTGCAGGGCAACCTGCTCCGATTCGAGCTTGGCGGTCAGCAACAGTCTTGTGCAGATCTCATTCAAACGCACCGCTTCGCCGTCAATCAGCATTGCCAGTTCTCGTTGTGTGTCGCTCAGCCCACCTATCTCAAGCATGCCGGAACTGGCCGTCTGAACCGTGGTCAAAGGCGTTTTGAACTCGTGGCCCAGCGAATCCATGACGGCGGCGCGCAACTGTTCACCCCTTCTCGCCGCGTCGGCTTTCTCCTCCTTCTCAAACGATTGGCTCCGATCTAGTGCAATTGCGGCAAGGGCAGCAAGCGCATCCACGATCAAAGGACTTAGCTTTCCACGCACTACCAACGCGCCCACCTGCCCGGTTGCATCCTGCAAAATGCGCTCGGCCGTCTCTGTCTCCTCATCATCCTTGCCGGCGTCGCGTTCGCAGCATTCCTGGGCAACGTCCTGCTCGTCCTCGGCCCAGTCGCCCACCCTGTCCTCGCGTTCCAGATGCTTATCGAAGAAGGCCACCGCACGTGAGCTAAATATTCTTTGGATCAAAACCACAAGCTGGGCTCCGAGTGGCTGGCGCAGATCCAACAGCAGCGAACTCCGGCTCAACTCGTATAGCTTCTCCATTCCCATGCGATGAATGGCCGCATCTCTTGCACTTCGCAGCTCTCTGGCAGACAACCTGCTGATGACAAGTGCCGTGGCCTCAAAGGTCACAAGTGCAGCCCAGTCCTGCTGATCCGTGACGTTGAGGCGAAAAAGGGGGGGCATGAAGAAATAGTCCAGACAGGCCACCGCCAACATCGAAGTGAGCGAAGCCTGCCAGAAGCCACAAAATGACGCCATCGCGACCACAAGCAGCAAAAAAAGACTGCTGATGGTCATCGGATTAAGATGCAGGGTGAACGCGCAGTAGGTCAATAGCGCGATTCCAGCCCACGCGGTTAGACTCTGCCACAGAACTGAGAAGCCCCGTTGCGGTTCGATCCATCTCGAGACGAATGGAATTTGCATCTTCCCAGCATCTTGTCTGAACGGTTGTGCCGGCCATAATGGCCGCCTCATTGCGTCAATACAGAGTCTCTCGCATAGCCCGCGCTTCCTTCACCATGGTGAGAAACCTGCCTGCCAACTCATGAATCCGATCTACCTGGCGAAAATGCAAAGCTTCTTTGGGCAACAGTTCTCCACCCACGCCAATGGCTGCTGCCCCTGCAACAATGAATTCGGTTGCGGTGAGTTGATTCACGCCGCCTGTGGCAATCAACGGGATTTGCGGAAGCGGCACTTTGAGCGCGCGTACGTATTGGACGCCTCCCACGTGGCCCGTCGGGAAGATTTTGACAAAATCGGAACCAGCCTTCCAGGCCGCGATGATCTCAGTTGGCGTCAAAGCTCCCGGAAGCACCACTACATTCATCTTGTTTGCGTAAGCTGCAACTTCCGGAACAAATCCAGGACTGGTCAAGAACCTGGCGCCCGCGTCGACGCACCGCTTCGCCAATTCATCATCCAACACGGTGCCAGCGCCAACCGCCATATCGGGATAGCGATTGGCCAGGTTGCTGATCACATCTAGTGCGCCGGGCGTGGTCATGGTGATCTCAACAACCGGAATTCCAGAGGAATACACTGTGTCCGCCGCGAACAGCGCAAGATCCTGTGACGACACGCGAACCGAAGGCAGAATGCCGATTTCTTCAATGAGTGCGCGAACTTCATTTCTCTTCATTCACCGGACCTCTTCCTATCGGTTTTCGACTATAAGAAGCGCATCGCGCTCTTTGCAACAGGCATGCCGCTCACTGAATCTCTTCACGCCCCACGGCAAGATTCAATTGGCCGGCAGCAGTCAAATAGGCGCCGAGTAGTTGTGCATAGGCCAGTTGAACCTGGCGGTAGTCGCTTTGCGCGTTGAGAAAGTCCATGAGCGAAGCACCGCCATGTTCGTAGGCGTAGGTGACCGTGTCGCGCACGCGCAGGGCCTGATCGTTGTACTTAGCCTTGTACGGCTTGAGAAGCGCGATATTGCTGCGCACCAGTTCATACGCCGTGTCCACGTCGCTGAACACCTGGGCGCGTGTAGCGTCGTTGGCCAGATGGGCACGGTCGATGTCGATCAGCGTACGCTTCTTTTCGCCCTGGTTCTTGTCGAAGATGCGCAACGGAATGCTCACGCTGGCGCCGATCGTTTCAGAGCCATTGGGGTTGTTCGTAGAGGAGTTATTTGTGAACCAGCCTCCGAAGGTCGGATCGGTAGAGCCGTCTGCTACAGCCAGCTTGTGGTTGGTGTTGGACTGCTGAATGGTCTGCAGCGCTGCCTGCAGATCGGGCCGGGCCGCCAGAGCCGCATCGCGATAGGAATCTAATGGCTGTAAGTTGTCGCTGAAGTCGAACGGACCGGAGACGTCGAACTGATCTACTGGCGTTCGATCATTCAACATTTGCAGAAGCAGGATTTTGGCGGTGCGCAGGTTTACGATCGCGTTTTCGATTTCAGATTCATACTGCACACGCAGCAGTTCGATGCGGTCCAGATCCATCTGGCCGATGGCGCCGGCCTTGAACATCGCGCGACTAATGTCGATGATCTTGTCGTAGTATTCGAGATCCGCCTTCGCCAGATCGAGGATGTATTTGGCTTGCAGCGTCCCCACAAACGCGGTGCGCAGGGCGAACACCATATTGCGATCCAGGTCCTCATGGAGCGATTGCGTGATACGCGTACCCTCCTGCGCGCTCTGCAAACGCAGCTCGCGCTTATGTTCGCGCTCGTGCAGGTAACTGAAATTCGGCTGCTCTGTAGTTCCCTTGAAGGGAGTCCAGACCCCATTTTTGGGTGCGACTTGGTTGCCATCGACCGATAGCGTGAACTGCGGATTGGGGCGGAGGAAAGCCGTAATCTCCTCTGCCCTCATCTCGTCCACGTTGTCGGCGTCGGCCTTCAATGCCGGATTGACTGCTTCGAACTTCGTCTTCACCTGGTCCCATGTAAGCGCCTGCTGCGCGCTGACGTAACCCGCAAGGAAGGCAATGCTCAATCCACAAATGCAGATGCTTCGCGTGAAGACCAATATCCGCTTAGACCTCAAGTGACACCTCCGGTTTCGGGAGCTTGTCGCCGTCTCTCGCAACCCAGACATACAAAGTGGGCAAAAGGAAGATGCTCAGCATGAGAGCTGTCATGAGTCCCCCCACGATTACGATGGCAAAAGGGCGCTGCGAGTCGGAGCCGATTGCGTGCGACATCGCGGCGGGAAGCAATCCCAGGGTGGCCACCAGCATCGTCATCATGATGGGGCGAAGCCGTAGGACAGCGCCTTCGATCGCAGCGCCTTCCGGTGTGTAACCTCGGGCTCGAAGCTGATTGATGTATTCAAGCATGATGACACCCGTCTGAACCGAAACTCCAAAGAGCGCCAGGAAGCCAACACCGGAAGATACGCTGAAGTATGTGTGGGTCAGAAGGAGAGCGAGCAAGCCTCCAACGGGAGCCATGGCCACGTTGGCGAGAATCAGCAGCGCCCATTTGAAGGAACGAAACATGGCGTAAAGAATGATGAAGATCAAAAAGATCGTCAGGGGCACGATGAGGGCCAGCCTTGCTTCGGCTCGCTTTTCGCTATCGTATTCTCCCGACCATTCGAGGTGATAGCCACGCGGTAACTGCACATTTTTGGCGATCTTGTCGATGGATTCCCGGACCGTGGTGCCCAGATCGCGCCCGCGAACCTCAAAGCGGATGGCCACGTACCTGGAACCGTCTTCTCTGTAAATGTCGTAAGCGTCATCGCGAACCTGGGTTTTGGTCACCTGGGCCAGCGAGACGCGTTCTCCCGAGGGAGAGAGCAGTCGAATATTCTGGATAGCCTCCTTGGTATCGCGATACGGTTTCTGATAGCGCACGACCACGTCGTAGACTGCCTCTCCCTGCAACACCTGGCTGACAGGATTGCCGCCGACTGCGGTCTGGATGGCATCTTGTATATCGGCAACATTGATGCCATGGCGCGCAGCCGCCAGACGGTCAACGGTGAGATCGATATTCGGCTGGCCTGTATCGCGTTGAATCCCCAGATCCTTTACCCCGTCAATCTTGGCCATAACTTCTTTGATCTCTTCGCCCTTTCCCTCTAGAACGTCCAACTCCGGCCCGTATAACTTGGCACACAGTCCGCCTTTCGTGCCGGTAAGCGTTTCATCCATGTTGTCCTCAATGGGCTGGGAGAAGTTCCAGAAAGCCCCAGGGTGTTTCTCCACTTCGCGATCCATCGCGGCGATCAGTTCCTCTTTCTTCTGATGAAAAATGGGTCGCCATTGATCCTTTGGCTTCAAGTCGATGAAATATTCCGTGTTGCCGAATCCGCCCGTGTCGGTTCCATCGTCGGGCGCACCGGATTGCGAAACGACCTTGATGACCTCGGGGAACGAGGCGAAGATAAGGCGGTTTTGCTCGGCGAAGTTCGTACCCTCTGTCTCGCCTACGCTGTTGGCCATTGCACCACGCGCCCAAATGGCGCCTTCGTCCAAATGGGGCAGGAACTCCGAGCCAATGACTCCGCTAAACGCCAGGAAACAAGCGAGGGCCAACGAGGCCAGGCCAACGCCAACGGTGATCCAGCGATTCTGGATCGCAAACTTCACCGCACCCCGGTAGCGATCCTTCAGGAACTCCATAGCCGGGTTGCGCCATTCCTTGACACCATGCGGGAAGAACAGGGCAGCAAGCACAGGCACAATGAAAATGGAGAATACGATGGCGCCGAGCAGTGCGAAGGCAACAGTCCAGGCCATAGGCCGGAACAAACGCCCTTCGACTCGTTGAAGCGTGAAGATCGGCATGTAGGCGGTGATGATAATGCCAATTGCGAAGAAAACCGGCCGCTGAACCTCGTGAGCGGCATCGCGGATCATCTCTATCGGCGACTTGATGCTCATGGTTATGCGGCCCGCTTCAGCCGAATCGTTCTTGCTGTGGCTCAAATGCCGCATGATGTTTTCCATCATGACGACCGCCCCGTCCACCACCATTCCGAAATCGAGCGCGCCAAGCGAAATCAGGTTTGCGGGGATATGGCTCAGGTTGAGAAATATGGACGCGAAAAGCAAGGCAAACGGGATGGTGAGCGCAACAATGAAAGCTCCGCGAACATTACCGAGAAACAGAAAGAGGATGATCGTTACCAGGATCATTCCCTCGCCAAGGTTATGCAGCACCGTGTGCAGCGTGTAATGAAGCAGATCGCTGCGGTCGAGCATTGGAATGACCTTCACACCCACGGGCAGGATGTGATTGTTCAGCTCGTCCACCTTCTCGTGAATCCCTTCGAGTGTAGGGCCTTCTTCGGCCCCCTTGCGCATCAGCACGCCGCCCTGAATGACGTCGGGCTCATCTACAATGACGCCGTCCGGACGATGATCGGCCCTGGCCATGTGTCCCAGCCGAATTCTAGGGCCCCAGTCGACGACAGCGATGTCCTTTATGCGAACTGGAGCCCCGTTCGAAGTCGTCAGCACGGTGTTCTCGATATCCTGCACGTTGCGGTAAAGTCCGAGTGCGCGGACGTTCAGTTGCTGCGCACCCTCTTCCACGAAGCTGCCGCCGGCGTTCACGTTGTTGCTGGCCAACTGGCTCTCCACCTGGGCGATGCTCAAGCCGTAGGAAATGAGCTTATTCGGGTCGACGCGCACCTGATATTCGCGGGAGGTGCCGCCGAAGTCGCTCACGTCCACGACGTTCCCGACTTTCCTGAATTCCTTGTACAGAGTCCAGTCTTCGATACTCCTCAAATTCATCAGGTCATACGCCGGATTATTGCTCCGGATCGTGTACCAATAAATCTGGCCCGTCATGCTCCAATCCGTTCCGATTTGAGGCACCACGCCCGCTGGCACATTGACCTGCGTGAGCCTTTCGAGCACCTTCTGGCGGTTCCAGTCGTTGACGGATGAATCGTCGAAGATCAACGTAATCAGGGAAAGGCCAAAAATCGATTCCGACCGCACCGTCGTGAGATGCGGAATCCCAAACACCTGAATTTCGACAGGAACAGATACTTGCTGTTCCATCTCTTCGGCGGAGTGCCCGGGCCATTGGCTGATGATGTTCACGTAATTGTCGGCAATGTCCGGATAGGCCTCGACGGGCATGTTGTGAAACGACACCGCCCCCCAGCCGAGCAAAAGCATCCCGATCGCCAGCACCACGTATCGATTATTGAGTGCAAAATCTACAAGATTGCGAATCATCAATTCTTCCTCAGGCCTCGGAGTTGTGCGTTATTCATTGTCGATCGCATTTTGGAGATTGATCGCGTTTGTCACGACCTGTTGGTTCGGCTGCAACCCGGATAGAATCTCCTGCATGTTGTTCGGCAACTGTTCGCCACTGACGACCTGAACCCGCTTGAACTTCCCTTGCGAAGGGACGTAGACCCAATCGCGCTCGTGCAGATGCACGATCGCGGACGCCGGGAGAGCCGAGTAGGTCTGCTTCCCCTTGCCGAACAAAGTAGCGGTGGCGAACATGCCCGGCCGCATCATCTCGCCCGGATTGGCCACTTCAATACGGACCTTCGCTGTGCGAATATTCGGATCAAGAATCGAGCCGATGTTGCTGATCGTGCCCTTGAGAACCTTGTCCGGATAGGCGTTCAGCTTGATCTCGGCGGCTTCCCCGACGCGCACGCTGGCCATGTCGCTCTCGTAGACGTCACAGACGATCCACACCGTGGTCAGGTCCGAAATAGTGAATGGGTTCGGCGTAGAGTAGGCCTGCACGGCCGCCCCGTTTGTCACTTCCTGATCGGTGATCACGCCGGAAACCGGGGCGAGGATATCGACAAGTCCCTTCGGGTGATCGGGATCGCTGCCGAGCAGGCGAAGATGCTCAGTGGAGGTATCGAGGGTGGTCTTGGCGTCGTCCTCGGTGTTTTGCGCGACCTCCAGGTCTTGCTGCGCTATGGCCCCATGCTGGTAAAGATCCTTGGCTCGATCCAATTGCTTGCGCGCAAGGAGCTCATCGGAGATGGCCTTGCGGTAGGCGTCGTAGCCTCCCGAAATGTCGTCGCTGCGAACACGCAGCAAGAGCTGGCCCTTCTTTACCGCGTCACCAAGGCGAGCGCGGATGTCCACAATGCGGCCGGAGGCAAGTGAAATCACCGGAACGGTTCGCGCGATGTCCGGAAATACTGTGCCGGTCACGGACAATTGCGATGGGGCCTGGTATTCGGTCGTTGTTGCGATCGGATATAACTCCGGATGCTCGACCGCGAAAAAAGAGGTGTCCAGCGCGGAAACCACCTTGGCCGGTGGTGGGGCCTCCGCAGCCGCGACATCCTTATCGCTTTTGCATCCACTTAAAACCACAGATGCGGCCAGCATCGATAGCATCAGGCCTAATACAAACCTGCTGTTCTTCATACGGTCTTTACGCCCCCTCTTGAATCTCCCACTTTCAAAACACACTTCGGCTTGAGGACTAGCCTCTCGATAAGGACTCTAATGTGGTTCCGATTCCTGCTTTCATTATTAATACAGGCGATTCTCTGGGATCAGAGTAAAGGAGTTGTAAAAAAGGTATAGAGATTTTGCCAGTATCCGAGGACAGTTAGTCACAGTTATACGCTCGCGTCCTTCGATAGGCTCACAAGGCGGTATTCGAGCCTATCTCATGGATAGCGGGGTGGTATTCAAAAAGAGTGTGGTTCTTACTTATGCAGGCCAACGACACACATAGCCGCTAACGAGGTCCGAATCGGACGGGTGAACAATGAGATGTTTGTGGGTTCCCGACCAGCACCGGGACTGCAAGCAGCCCCGGTGCCGATGGGTGTCGAGTAAGGGTATCTAGCCAAGCGAAATCAGGCAGCGCATATCTCTTCGGACATTGTCGTTAGAACCTGACCTTGACCGCAAGCGTGGTCACGGTCTGGTTAGTGGCCAGATCAGGCCACCAGATCTGGTTGTTGGCGGCGGTTTGGCTGGTCCAGGTTCCTGATCCGCCGCAGGCAAGATTGACCTGCGTCAGAGGAGTACCATAGCCCAGCCCCGAGCTTCCACCATTGAGGCAGGCGTAAGTAGAAGGCGAGCCGTTGTTGCCGAGTGGCGGCGTGATGCCGGTGCCGCTGCCGCCGAACCCGCCGCGTTTGCCGGTCCAGTAGGGCACGTCGGAATAGCGGTAGCCGGACTCCAAGGTGAAGGTGATG
>Ga0302320_10031076_pt1 | contig 10146 bp, 8 predicted proteins | sample Bog_T0_3_FD_202130 | JGI IMG/M metagenome (GOLD analysis project Ga0302320, IMG submission 202130) | Peat permafrost microbial communities from Stordalen Mire near Abisko, Sweden - Bog_T0_3 | ecosystem: Environmental > Terrestrial > Soil > Wetlands > Peat | place: Sweden: Abisko, Stordalen Mire...
TGGACACATCGTTGGAGCCTGAGCAATACCGGCTCAAGACAAACGGCCACACGTTGACGATCTCCGGCGGATCGCCGATCGCCGTACTCTACGGCGCCTATCACTTTGCCGAAACACTGGGCGTCCGGTTTTATCTGCACGGAGATGTGATTCCCGACGGCAAGATCCCTCTTGTATTGCCCAATCTCGACCAGACCCACAAGCCGCTCTTCCCGCTCCGCGGCTTGAATCCCTGGGGTTCGCACCCGTTCGGTTTCGATGCCTGGGGAGCAGATGACTACAAGGCGGTCTTCACCCAGCTCGCCAAGCTGCGCATGAATTTTCTCGGCATCCATTGCTATCCGGAAGGCGCTCCCTACGCGGAACCCACCGTCTGGATGGGCCTGCCCGGCGACTTCGATCAACAGGGCCGCGTCAAGTCAAGCTATGTGTCGCACTACTACAACACCCTCGAAGAAGGACATTGGGGGCCGATTCTGCCGAAAAAGACCTCCGGCTACAGTTGTGGTGGGGCGCAACTTTTCGAAAGCGACGACTGGGCTCCGCCCGTCATGGCCGGCCATTGCCCGTTGCCCGTCACGCCCGGGGATTGCAACGAGGTGTTCAACCGCACCGGCTTGCAGTTTCGCGAAGCCTTCACCTTTGCCCGCCAGCTCGGGATGAAGACCGCCATGGGCACTGAAGCTCCCATGACGATCCCCAAGGCGCTTCAGGAACGGCTCAAGGCGCAAGGTAAAGATCCTGCCGATCCCGCCGTCATGCGCGAGGTCTATCAAGGCATCTTCCGCCGCATCATGGCCACCCATCCCCTCGACTACTTCTGGCTGTGGACTCCGGAAGGCTGGCAATGGTTTGGCAACAATGTCGAGGAGTACAAAAAGACCATTGCCGATATCCACCTCGCCATCGAGGCTGCCAACAACGTAGGCGCGCCCTTCAAGCTCGCCACCTCCGGCTGGGTCCTCGGCCCCGCCCACGACCGCGCCGTCTTTGACGCCGACCTGCCCAAGAACCTTCCCATGAGCGGCCTCAGCCAGATGCTCGGCACCACCCCCGTCGACCCGGCTTTTGCCCGCATTCAGGGACGCGATAAATGGGCCATTCCCTGGCTCGAAAGCGACTACTTCAACGGCCTCGGCGCCGTGCAGCTTGAAGCCGGCAGAATGCGCCGCGACGCCGCCGATGCGCTCGCCTACGGCTGCAACGGCCTCATGGGTCTCCACTGGCGCACTGAAATCATCTCGCCCAACATCTCCGCCCTCGCCCAGGCCGCATGGGATCAAAGCTGGAACAAGCCAACCACCGGCGACAAACCCCGCGCCCTGCCCTGCGACGCCTTCTATGCCGATTGGGCGCAGGCCAACTTCGGCCTCGCTGAGATCGGCAAGGTCTTCGCCGCAATCGACGGCAAGGTGCCCCAATCGGTCGACTGCACCGGCATTCCCGGCTGCCCCTCCGGCCGCCTCACCCCAGACAAGACACCGTGGAAAGAGGTCGCGCCCAAGTTTGAATTTGTAGACCAGTTGCAGGCTTTCAGCTCCCGCATCCAGGGCGCCGGCAACCTTGACCGCTTCCACTATTGGCTCAACACCTTCAGCTATCACCGCTCCATCGCCCAGTTGCGCTGCGCCCTCGCGCAAGCCGATACCGCGGAAATCGTGCGCTGCTACGGCGAAACCTACGGCTATCTGCTTGCATCCGTAAATACCCCCGGCGCGCTGGCTATGGTGGTCAATCTTGAGAATCACGATGGATGGGGCCCATTGGTGGCCCAGCACATCTCACAAACCCTGGCGGCAACCTACGCAGGCGACCCGCGCCTCATCGTGCCCACGGTGCGCAGCGTAGCCAACCGGGGCGAGGCGCTGACTTTGAAGCTCATCGCCCTCGACAAGCAACCGGTCAAGTCGGTCACCGTGAAACTCCGCCCCCTCGGCAACGGAGCGTGGCACACCATTCCGGCATCCCACGTCGCGCGCGCCGTTTGGCAGGCGCATCTCCCGGCCACCGCGCACGACTTTGAGTACTACGCTGTCGCGGAGTGTGTTGGCGGCCAGAAACCCGTCTGGCCTGCGACCGCGCCCGAGATCAACCAGGCCGTCATCGTCAGCTGAATCGTCTTCGGGCCGGAGGCAACACAATGGAGCGCGTACTGAGTCAATGGCAATCCCGAATCGACCGAGCCGAAGCCGAGCTGGCTGCAACCTTTCGCTTCCAGAACACCGCGCCAACCATTGTGGTCGTAGACTCCAACTACTGGACCTTCGGCGACCTCGCCGACGATATCCCGTCCGACTACTACACTGAGCCGGCATCGGCCCTCCGCTGCCAGTTGCAGAAGATCCAGAGCCACTTCCAGAACATCCCAGACGATGCGTACATCCCTTTCCTTCATCCCTGGTACGGCACCGGCGTCCTGGCTTCGGCATTCGGCGTCAAGGTCATCTGCAACCCCAAATCCGATCCCGCCGTGGACCTGGCAACTATCCAGCGCCCGGAAGAGATCGACGCTCTCCAGATGCCTGTCCCCGGCGAATCCGGCGTCATGCCGCTCGTGGTGCGGATGATCGATCACTTCATGGCCCACTCCGATCTTCCAGTTGGCTTTACCGATTGCCAGGGCCCCATGGCCACCATCATGCAGGTCCTCGGATACGACAAGTTCTGTTACTGGATACAGGACGAGCCGGACCGGATTCACAAGTTGATGAAGATGATCACCGATGCCCTGATCGAGTGGGTGAAGTTTCAGAAGGCGCGCTGCGGGCAGCCCATCACAAGGGCTAGCTTTCCCCTCAGCGTCAAGCTGCCCGAGGGCTTCGGCGGTGTCTGGATCTCTGACGATGATTCGGTACTCCTCGGGGCCGGCGTCTATCGCGAGTTCATCAAGCCTTATAACGAGCAACTCCTCGCGGCCTTTGGCGGGGGATGCATCCACTTCTGTGGCAAGTCCACCCAGAACATCGAAAACTACGCCAACACCAGGGGCGTTACCGCCATCAACAACTTCACGCTTGACAATCTACAGGCCGCCGCAAAAATGCGCCGCGCCCTGCGCGACAAAGGCATCGTCTACATGGCCTGCGACTTTACTCCGGCAGACAACCGCCTCGAGGACTACTTCCGCGAGCTATTCAAAGCCATGGACGGCCCTGAAGGCCTGGTTGTCGCCTCTTACATCGCGCCCGCCATCGCCCTCGACAAGGGCAAATACGAACCGGCAAATCGCGACCGGACAACCCTGGCCCGCCGCGTCTATGAGCTCGCTGCCCGGCATTGATCTTCCCCAATGCCGTCCGCCGGCAAAGCCCCTACCGCAGCCCCGCAAACTCCCGCAGATGCCTGCCATTCGCCATCTTGACTTATTTAAGTCGCCGGAGCCAAAATGATGCATGGAGCAACGCCCCATTCGCACCTCGATCGACCTTCCCCGCGACCTGCACCGCCGCCTCCACGAGGCCGCCGCGCGCAAGGGTTGCTCTGCCCGCAAGCTGATCCTGGCCGGCATCGAGCGCGCCGTGGATGATGCGGCACCCACCAGGCCGAAGCGCCGCCTGACACTCGAAAAGTCTCTGGTTCCACCGACGGGGCGCCGCATCGATCTTACGAACGAACAAATCTATGACCTCATTGAGTTTCCCTGATGTGAATGTCTGGCTGGCGCTGGCTTGGCACGATCATGTTCATAGCGCACTTGCCCGGCGCTGGTGGAACTCCCACGAGGGCGCCATCGCCTTCTGCCGGATCTCGCAACTTGGATTGCTCCGCCTTCTGACGACCGCCGCGGTCATGGGGAACAAGCCGTTATCGGTCGACCGGTCATGGCGGATATACGATGGGTTATTTGCCGACGATCGAGTGGCCTTTGTCTACGAGCGGCCAGAGGTTGATGCCGTGTTCCGCGCCCGTGCGGCGGGTCATGCCGCTTCTCCCAAGATCTTTGCGGACGCCTGGATGCTGGCGATCGCCGAGGCCGTAGGCGGGCAACTGGTTACCTTCGACAAGGCCCTCGCAGACCGCGGAGCGCACTGCCTTCTGCCAAACAGAGCCTGATCTACCGCAACCCAGCAAACTCCGACCGATGACGGCTATAGAAGAAATAAATTAGCAAGCCCAGCACCAGCCACGCAAAGAACGCCATCCACGTCATCACTTCCAGTCCCATCATCAGCACCACGCAAAAGATGATGCTCAACACGGGAAAGATCGGCCCAAACGGCGCGCGGAAGCTGCGATGCCGCTCCGGCTCCCGATAGCGCAAAATCAACACTGCAATCGAAACCAGCACAAACGCAAAGAGCGTTCCGATATTCGACAGATTCGACACGGTCCCAATATCCAGCAGCCCCGCCGGCACGCCCACCACCACGCCCGCCACCCACGTAGCTACCGCTGGCGTGCGGAACTTGGGATGAATCTTGCTGAACACCGTCGGCAAGAGGCCATCGCGCGACATGGCAAACCACACCCGCGCCTGGCCAAGCTGGAACACCAGAATCGACGAGATCATTCCCAGCATCGCGCCGATCAACACAAACAGCCTGACCCAGATCAGCCCACCGCCGCCCGGCTGCAAGGAGAGCCGCTTGATCGCGTTCACCACCGGCGCCGCATCGCCCATCACCGTCTGCCACGGCACAATCCCGCTCAGCACAATCGCCACGCCGCCATACAACAGAGTGCAGGCCACCAGCGTCATCAGAATCCCAAACGGCAGATCCCGCTGCGGATTCTTGCACTCTTCCGCCGCCGTCGACACCGAATCGAACCCAATGTACGTGAAGAAAATAATCGACCCGCCGGTCAGCACGCCCGTCCATCCGTTGGGCATGAACGGATGCCAATAGTGGGGCTTCACGAAACTTGCCGCCGCGCAGATGAACACCAATATCGCCGCGATCTTGATCAGCACCAGCACGTTGTTGGTCCGCGCCGACTCTCGAATCCCCCGCACCAAAATCACCGTCAGCAGCATCACCACCACAAACGCCGGAATGTTAAACCCGAAGTGCCACCCCGACCGGTAAAGGTCGTTCCCCGCCAGATCCTGCAACCCCGTCGGCAGATACGCCGGTGAGATCCACATCAGCGGAAAATGCACCCCGAACCAGTCAAACAAGTCCACCAGGTGCGCGCTCAGCCCCACGCTCACGCTCATGTTGCTGAAGGCGTACTCCAGAATCAGATCCCAGCCGATGATCCAAGCCACCAACTCGCCCAACGTCGCATAGGTATAGGTATAAGCCGACCCGGCAATCGGAATCATCGACGCCAGCTCGGCATAACACAGCCCGGTAAACACGCACACAATCGCCACCAGCACCAGCGAAAGCGCCAGCGCCGGCCCCGCCCCGGGGCGGCCTGCCAAAGCTGTGTGATAAATCAGGTAGTGCAGCAGCGGCGTGTCCCGCACGTTGGGCATATCAAACTTCTGCCCCGCCATCGCGGTCCCGATCACCGTAAAAATCCCTGACCCGATCACCGCGCCAATGCCCAGCGCCGTCAGCGACCAGGGCCCCAGGCTCTTCTTCAGCGCATGGTCCGGCTCTTCCGATTCGCGAATCAGCTTATCGATGGATTTGCGGGCAAGCAGTTGTCTGATCAGTGCAGTTCTCCTCATCCCGCGGGTCGCGGGTCCCTGAAGCTGCAGAGCGCGGATCTGTCAGGATTCGCGCTCTGCAGAATGCAAGCCTTCGCCGCAGTGTACAGGGTTCGACGTCCCTCTCAAAAGCGCGTTACGCCGCCGCCTGTAAAACCCGGCTGGCCGCCCGTAAGCAAACCAGCCCTCTGGATGGGGAGGAGAAGGGTTGCGCCGAGCCTGTGCCGGCCTACACCGCAACCCTTTTGCTTCTTTTGCCGCTTAGCGCTTTGAAACGCCGCGAGCCAACTTTTTTACCTTCTTCTTCTTCTCGCCGCGCGCACCGGTCCGCTCGGCCTTCGGCGGAGCTGCCTTGCGAGCCGCCCGCTTGATCTTCTTCCGTTCCAGCTTGTCTTCAATCTTGGTGGTATCTGCCAACTTGTAACCTCTTTCGCTGCAATCTCTTCCGATTTCCCCTGTTACGGGTGGACGTGACCCCTAGGATAACAGGCTTTTCACCCCCGCGAAAGCCGCGCCATGCGCTCTTTTGAGCGTACAATGAAGATAGTCACGCGTTCTCGGTCCCGCGTTTCGCGCCTTTAAGAGCCTGCTCGGCTTCAGCCCCTCCCAACGCTTCTGACGAGCTTCGTACCCCACGCGCCAATCAACCCGCTACCCGTTTGCCGGAGTCCGTAATGCGTTCCATCCAAATACACCGCGCCCTCGCCCAGGGCATGAACCGCTTTGAAGTCTGTCAGTTAGTTGCCAAAGGCGTGAAGGCTACCCACAAAACAGGCGCTCGCTTTGAAGATTCCATCAACGACGTGCTCAATTATCTCGGCACCCACGAAACACCCCGCGAGAGCCTCCATCCCGCCATTCCCCAGGTCAGCGTAAAAAGCCTCAAACCCGCCGCGTAAAGACATGGATCATTGGTCAGGGATCAGCGACCCTGGTGAGCCGGCAAAGGTAGCTTCCTTGAGGCTTTCCAGCCCAAAACCGGAGTGGCCTGAAGATCCGATACACGCAGAAAAGGGACGGCTGGTTAGCCGTCCCTTTTCTTTGAATCCTGAATCAATCTCTTGGGGGTAGACCCTTAGACGACCTGGACGTTCTCAGCCTGCCAGCCCTTGGGACCCTTGGTCACGTTGAACTGAACGCGCTGGCCTTCCTGAAGCGAACGGAAACCGTTCGACTGGATGGCGGTGTGATGCACAAAGACGTCCTCGCCGTTTTCGCGGCTCAAAAATCCAAAACCCTTGGCGTCATTAAACCACTTAACTGTGCCTTGTTCCATTGTGTGTTGCTCCTTAGTACAGAATTACCGTCCGAACGCAATGTGGAAGTTTGCGAGTAGGCGGTAACCGGAACAGGCAAGAACTTCAGATCGAATTCTACGATTGAACAGAGTGTAGCACAGTTTGGCAACTATTCCTCAAAAATCCGCAACCACCCCACTCCCACTCTGTCCCCATCGCCCCCTACACCCCTCAAACCATTGCCTTTCCGTCTCAATCCTGTCCCAGCGCACTGCCCCATTTCCTCTTCCCGGCGTAAACTCAATCTCGCAACCCTGAACTTCGCCAGTCAGGAAATTCGCTCGTCAGGAGCCGTCCTTGACCCAGCCCAGCGGCCGCGTCCTCACCATCAACCCCGGTTCCACCTCCACCAAGTTCGGCATCTACACCCGAATCGGCGCCGAACTGGAGCAGACCATCCTCCATGGCGACGAGGAACTGGCCCGCTTCAAAGGCCGCCCCATGGTCGCGCGCCTCGACTATCGCGCCGCCCTCATCACCAAAGCCCTTGAAGAGGCCGGCTTCACGCAAACCGGCCGCGATGCCGAGCCCTTCGTCGCCATAGCCGGCCGCGGCGGCCTGCTGCCCGCGCTCCCCTGTGGAACCTACCTCGTTGACGACGCAATGGTCGAGGAACTCCATCTCGCCCGCAAAGGCGAGCACGCCTCCAACCTCGGCGCACTTCTGGCCCTGAAGTTCGCCCAGGCCGCGGGCGTCAACGCCTACATCGTTGACCCCGTCACCGTTGACGAGTGGCAGCCCTGCGCCCGCGTCACCGGCTCCCCCCTCGTCGGCCGAACCTCCATCGGCCACGCCCTCAACACCAAAGCCGTCGCCAAGCGCTTCGCCGCCGAACTCGGCCGCCCCTACGCCGACCTCCGCCTCATCGTCGCCCACATGGGAAGCGGCATCACCGTCTCCGCCCACCAGAGCGGCCGCACCATCGACTCGAACACCATTGAAGAAGGCCCGTTCGGCCCCGACCGCACAGGCGGCCTGCCCGTCCGCAAGCTGATTAAGTTATGTTTCAGCGGCATCTACAACGAAAACCAGCTTGACCGCATGGTCTTCGGCGAGGGAGGCCTCTTCGCTTACCTCGGCACCCGCGACCTCCGCGAAGTCGAGCGCCGCATCGACTCCGGCGACGCCGAAGCCGCTCTCGTCTTCGACGCCATGGTCTATCAAATCGCGAAGGAAGCCGGCGCCATGGCCGCCGTCCTCAGCGGCCAGATCGACGCCATCCTCCTCACCGGCGGTATGGCCCATTCCGAGCGCGTCATCGCAAGCCTCCGCAGCCGCCTCGCCTTCATCGCCCCCCTCCGCGTCTATCCCGGCGAAAACGAGCTCCAGGCCCTCGCCGAAGGCGTCTTTCGCGTCCTCGACGGCATCGAACCCGCCAAACGCCTCCGCGAAGAAGAAGGCGCCCCCGTCCAGGCCATGGCCACACGAGGCCGCCTGGTCATCGGCCTCGAATAGCAGTCCTCACAGAAGGCAGTTGGCCCCAGCGCAGGTGGCTCACCCCGCCGCCATATGCCCCGTGCCCCATGTATGAAACAGCCTCACCGTTTCATGGGTGGGATACCACAAACCTCAACCCATCCGCGAAGCCGCTAACTCTGCGAAGCGGCGCTGACTTGCTGCCCCGTCAGCCCGCGGTCTACTTCTTCGGCAGGCGGCCTGATTCCTTGAAAATCCAAATTTGGGCCTCCCGGCTTTTAACCCGCTTTTCATTTGCAGACGGAAGTCTCGGTTTTGCGAAACCAACTTCAAGCGGTAGACTTTAGGCAAAATTCACAGATGAAAACAGGAGACTCCAGATGAAGAGTAAGCCCGCTTCTACTCGTAAGGCTGGCCGTCCACCTCTCTTCTCTGGCGCGCCGCTGGCGCTGCTGATTGCGCTGCTGGTGCTGGCCCTGCCCGCATTCGCAGGCACGCCGGCCGCCCACCTCAGCTACATCGAATTAACGTTACCGGTCCCCTTCGATTTCGGGATAGCCACTGGCGTTGCGCTGGATGCCGGCGGCAACGTCTTCGTTTCCGATTGGCAGCGCATGACCGTCTTCGAGGTTCTGGCGGAGGGGGGCTACACCAAGTACCAGCGTCTGAGCAACCTCTCCTCCTTGCCAGCTGGTGTGGCAGTCGACGGAAGTGGGAATGTGTTCGTCGCCGGTAACTATCCCTCCGCAGTCTATGAGATTCTGGCGGCGGGCGGCTATACCACGGTGAATACGCTGGGCAGCGGATTCAACTCGCCATCTGGCGTAGCAGTGGACAGGAGCGGGAACGCCTTCGTCGCCGATCGCGGAGACTCCGCTGTTTATGAAATTCTGGCGGCGGGCGGCTACGCCAAGGTCAAAAAATTGGGCAGCGGGTTCAGCACTCCTGTTGGCGTTGCCGTGGACAAGAACGGAAATGTCTACGTCGCCGACTCCGCGACCTCCAAGGTCTCCGAAATCCTGGCGGCGGGCGGCTACGCCACGGTCAAGACGCTGGGCATCGGCTTCAAGTCTCTCTCCGGCATTGCGCTCGATGGCGGTGGCAACGTCTACATCACAGGCGATTCAACGCAGGAAATTCCTGCCGGCTGCACTGCCGCCAGTTGCGTTGTGACGCTGGGCCCCAATTCTGGCAATGGCATAGCGGTGGACGGGAAAGGGGATATCTTTCTTGCGGAACAAATGGTTGTGGAGGTGCTGGTTCCGGAGGCAGCCGTCGAGCAGAAACCAGCCCCGCTCTACCTCGGGACAGTCCCCATCGGCCACACCGGCACACCAGCCTCCCTGACCTTTACCTTCGACAGCGCCGGGACAATCGCCGGCCCGGTAGCGCTGACGCAGGGCATCGCAGGCCTCGACTTTGCCGTAACCAGCGCCAGCACCTGCAAGGCAGCAACCTATCAGGCCGGCGAAAGCTGCAAGGTGGACGTGGCGTTCACGCCCAGGTCCGCCGGACTGCGAACCGGCGCGGTCTTGATTCAGGACGACTTCGGTGATCCCATCGCCACCGTCCCTGTCTATGGCGTCGGCTCGGGACCCCAGGTCAGTTTTCTCCCCGGGACCCAAAGCGTCCAGAGCACATTGGACGGCGGATACTACTCGCCCAATTCCGTCGCTGTCGACCCTGCCCAAGATCTCTTCGTCGCGTTATTGATCCGGCAACAAAATACTGTCATGCAGCATAGGCGATTTTCGGGTCTTCGAAAAACGATTTGATCCTTTCGGGATTCTTTTCGATTGCCGTCATGTGTTCGGTGGCCGCTGTGCGCAACTT